>Ga0255338_1000504_pt1 | contig 120413 bp, 111 predicted proteins | sample MeOH1_35cm_T4_19_FD_203715 | JGI IMG/M metagenome (GOLD analysis project Ga0255338, IMG submission 203715) | Sandy soil microbial communities from University of British Columbia, Vancouver, Canada - MeOH1_35cm_T4_195 | ecosystem: Engineered > Artificial ecosystem > Sand microcosm >... | reverse complement strand
CGGCGATCGCCGGCGCGGCATAGACACCGTCCTCCTCGGGCAAGCCGTGATCGCGCCGCATGGGCAGCACGCCCAGTACCGGCACGCCCGTGAGTTGCTGCAGGCGCTGGGGGCCGGGCGCCAGCAGCGCGGCGTCGCCGCGAAACTTGTTGAGCACGAAGCCCTGCAGGTGCGCGCGCAGATCGTCGGGCAGCAGCGCCCAGGTCCCGTGCAGGTGGGCGAAGGCGCCGCCGCGGTCGATGTCGGCCACCAGCCAGGCCTGCAGCCGGCCCGCCGCCCGGGCCCAGCGGGCGGTCCCCAGGTTGACGTAGTCCTGCGGCGCGAGGTTGATTTCCGCGGGCGAACCGGCGCCTTCGATCACCAGCAGGTCGTGGCGTGCGGCCAGCCGGTCGAAACTGGTGCGCGCCGCCGCGGCCAGTGCCGCGCTGCGTTCGCGCCATGGCTGGCGCGACAGCGCGGCGTCGACGCGGCCATGCAGCACCACCTGGCTGGCCACGTCGCATTCGGGCTTGAGCAGCACCGGGTTCATGTCCACGGTCGGCGTCACGCGGGCCGCCAGGGCCTGGAAATACTGCGCAGCGCCGATTTCGCCCCAGGCGCCTTCCGGTGTCGGGACCACCCGGGCGTTGTTGCTCATGTTCTGCGCCTTGAACGGCGCCACGTCCAGTCCCTGGCGCGCCGCCCAGCGGCACAGCGCGGTGGCCAGCAGGCTCTTGCCGGCGCCGCTGCTCGCGCCCCACACCATCAACGCCGATTTCATGGATGTTCCTTTCTCGACAGCGCGTCCAGCGCCGAGGCCAGCGCGCTGATCGCGGCCGGTGGCTGTGCCGAGACGCGCCACCAGCCGGCCAGATCGAACGAGGCTGCGTCGCGCACGCCGACACCGTGGCCACGCAAGCGGCTGGCGGCCAGTGGCAGCGGCGGGCGGACGCAGAAGAACGGGGTGACGCTCGCGCGCACCTCGAAATCGCGCGCGGCCAGCGCCTGCGCCAGCGCCCCCTTCCACTCGGCCAGGCGCGGCCGCGTGTCGCACACCCACTGCTGCACTTCGTCCGAGGCCCAGGCGCCGAGCATGGCCACTCCCTGCGCCCCCAGCGGCCAGGACGGCAGTGCCGCCTCGAGCGCGCGGCACCAGGCTGCGACGTCCCAGGCGGCTCGTTCCGGTGCCACCGCGTAGGCGCCGCGGACGCCGCACAGGCCGAGCGCCTTGTTGGGACTGTGCAGCACGAACACGCCAGCGCGGTCGGGGTCCTGCCAGCGGCCGTGACCGTGCAGTCGCAGCGGCGCGTAGACCGCATCCAGCACGGTGGGCACGCGCTCCGGGTCCGGCGGCGGGGCGGCGTCGTCGCCCAGCGGGCTGGACGGCTCGGCGCACCAGCGCAGCGTCGGCACGGCCGGCCCCGCTGCCTCGGACTGCACGGCGCGGCCCCATGCGCGCGCGGCGGTTGCATAGTCGCCGTAGGCATGGCGCGGCACCGCGACGGGTCCGGGCAACAGGCGCGCACCGACGGCCGTGACACGCTGCACGAACTCGCTGGCGCTGGCGGCGAGCAGGATGCGATGCGGCGGCACGCCGTGCAGCGCGGCCAGTCGCTCGCGCACGCCGGCGCAGTCGGGATCGGGATAGCGCGCCGGGTCGGCTGCGCGCACGGCTGCCAGCACGGCGGGGCAGGGGCCGGCGGCATTGGCGCAGGTGGAGAAGTCCCAGCGGGCCGCGAACGCCCGGTCCGGTCCGCCGTGGCAACGCCCGCCCTCGTTCATGCCGCCCCCCGCCACAACAGCACGCCCAGGGCCAGCGCGCCGGCCAGGACGGCAGCGTGGCCCGCCGCGCGCAGCGCCTGCGCCATATGGCCAGAGTGCGCCTCGGCGCCGCCGGCATGCAGCACGTACACGCCGGGCTTGCTCAGGCGAATATTCAGCCGCAGCGCCATCACGGCCATCGGCCAGCCGCCATTGGGCGATGGCGTGGTCGCAGCCTCGCGGCGCAAGGCTGCCGGCTGCACGGCAGGGCGCCACAGCAGGGCGGCGGTGATGCGCGCGGGCAGCCAGGCCAGCAGATCGTCGGCCCGGGCTGCGCATTTGCCGGCCCATTCCCAGCGGCCGTGGTAGCCCCAGAGCGCGTCCATCGTGTTCACCGCACGCCAGACCCAGGCGCCCGGCAGGCCGGCCACCGCGTACCAGAACAGCGGCGCCACCACAGAGTCGTTGAGGTTCTCGGCCAGCGTCTCGATCGCCGTCTCGCGCACGGCGGTTGCGTCGAAGGCGCCCACGTCGCGGCTGCACAGGCGCGCCAGCCGCTGCCGCGCGGTAGGCAGGCCGCTGGCCAGTGCAACTTCCACCGCCGCCACCTCGTCGCGCAGCATGCGCCAGGCGAACGTCGGCTTGAGCGCCAGCGCCAGCAGCGGCACGCCGGCCCAGGCGGGCAGATCCAGCAGCGTGACCTGCAGCCACCTTGCCACGGCGCCCACGGTGCCTGCGGTGGCCAGCCACAGTCCGGCTCCAGCTGCCAGCGCCACCGGTGCCGGCCAGCCGGGCAAGGGCTGGCCCAGCGCCGAGAGCAGGCGTCCGAGCCAGGCCACTGGGTGCCAGGCGTTGCGCGGCTCGCCGAATGCAGCGTCCAGCAGCCACGCCACGGCGAGTGCCCCGGCGACGACCATGATCGGTCCGTCGTTCAATCCTCGATCCCCCGCTGCGCCGGTACGCCGGCCTGGTGGTGATGCTTCACCAGCGCCATCTCGGTGACCGTATCGGCCAGGTCGATCAGCTCCGCCGGCGCCGCGCGTCCGGTGAGCACCACATGCACATGGGCCGGCCGTTCGCGCAAGGCCTGCAGCACGGGCTGCAGCGACAGCCAGCCATAGCGCAGCGGATACATGATCTCGTCGAGCACCACCAGGAAGTGCTGCCCGGCGCGCAGCGTGGCCTCGGCGCGGGCCCAGCCCTCGCGCGCCAGGCGGGCGCTGCGTTCCAGGTCCCGGCTCTTCCAGCTGAAACCGTCGCCCAGACCCTCGATCGGCAGGCCCAGTTGCTCGAACACGCGGTGCTCGCCGAAGCGCGCCGTCGGCACCTTCATGAACTGGTAGATCCTGACCGGCTTGCCGCGGCCGTGCGCGCGCAACGCCAGTCCGAAGGCGGCCGTGCTCTTGCCCTTGCCGTGGCCGGTGTGCACGATGACCAGGCCGCGGCGCTGTCCCTGCGCCCTGGGGTGTTCGGGCGCCGTCGGGGGTGCAACGATTTCCATGTCCGGTTCCTTCAATGGTGATCGAGTTCCAGGGCCACGCGTGGCCGGCCGGTGCCGTCGACGTCGATGCGCACGGCGCCGTTGAACACGCTCGCCACGGCCTGTTGCACCTGCGGGTCGGCCGGCGGTCCGTCGGCGCGGATCCGCCCGTGTTGCAGCACGAGCAGCCGATCGGCGAGCAGGGCGATGGCCAGGTCGTGCAGCACGGTGACCACGCCGCGTGGCAGGTCCCTCTCGTCGGCCAGGCGGCGGAACAGCCGCGCCAGCGCGACCTGATGCGGCGCGTCCAGGTGGGTGGTGGGCTCGTCCAGCAGCAGCAGCGGCGCGTCGGTGGCCAGCGCGCGGGCCAGCAGCACGCGCTGGCGTTCGCCGCCCGAGAGCTGGTGCAGGCGCCGTCCGGCCCAGCTGGCGCACTCGGTGAGCGCCATCGCCCGCGCCACCGCCGCGGTATCCGCACGGCCGGGCATTCCCATCAGCCCCACATGCGCGAGGCGGCCGAGTTCCACGGTTTCCCGCACGGTGAGTTCGCCGCTCACTTCCCCCTGCTGCGCGAGCCATGCAATGCGACGGGCGCGCTCGACCGGAGGCAGCGCCCGCAGCGGCGCGCCGTTCAGGCGCACTTGCCCGCTGGCCAGCGGCTGCAGGCCGGCCAGCGCGCGCAGCAGCGTGGACTTGCCCGCGCCGTTGGGTCCGACGATCGCGGTCCAGCCGCCGGCGAATGCTGCGCGCAGCGGCCCGAGCACGGCGCGGCCGCCCAAGGCGACCTCGATGTCCAGCGCCTCGAGCCTGGTCATCCGAGGGCCCGGCCCTTGAGCAGCAGGAACAGGTACAACCCGCCCAGCACGGCGGTCACGACGCCGACGGGCAACTCCTGCGGCGCGATCACGGCGCGGGAGATCACGTCGGCGGCGAGCAGCAGCACCGTGCCCATGGCCGCGCTGGCCGCCAGCAGCCAGCCGTGCGGGCCGGGCGCGTGGCGGCGCACCAGGTGCGGCGCCACCAGGCCGACGAAGGCCACCAGCCCGGCCTGCGACACGGCCAGCGCGGTGGCCAGGCTCAGGACCAGCACGAGCGCCAGGCGCACTCGCGGCAGGTCCAGCCCCAGACTGGCCGCACTGTCATCGCCCAGCGTCAACGCGTCCAGTGCCCGTGCCAACCGCCGGGCCACGCGCAACGCCACGACCAGGCCGGCCCCCATCAGCAGCAGCGAAGGCCAGCCCAGGAAACTGGTGCTGCCCAGCAGGAAAGCCTGTTTGCCGCGCAGTGCATCGGGCGAGAGCAGCGTGACAAGGTCGCTCAGGGCGCCCAGCAGCACCGCCACCACCACACCGGCCAGCAGCAGCCGCAAGGTCTGGACGGCGCCGTGCGCCAGCGTGAGCGTCAGCGCCACGCCGGTGACGGCACCAACGAACGCCGCGGCCACCAGACCCACGCGTTCGAGCCAGGCCGCGGTCGCCAGGCTCAGGTACACGCCGCCCAGCGTCGCGGCCGCCAGGACCAGCACCACCGCGAGGCCAGCGCCGGCGGCCGAACCGAGCAGATAGGGATCGGCGAGCGGATTGCGGAACAGCCCCTGCGCGAGGGCGCCGGCCAGGCCGAGCAGCGCGCCGACGAGCGCCGCCCCGACCGTTCGCGGGGCACGGATCTCGCCCAGGATCAGCGCGGCCTGGTCGCCGTGGAGTTCGACCCAGAACGCGGAAGGCGAGAAACCGCGCGATCCCGTCATCAGGCCTGCCATCAGGCCCAGCAGCGTCAGGACGGCCAGCCACTGCGCCAGTCGCCGCCGCGCGACGCAGGCATCGGGCGTCGCGGGGTCGAGGGCCGCCGGCAGGCGCACTGCTGCGTTGCTCATGGCGGGCCCAGCCGCTCCAGGCAGTCGGCCAGTACGGCGGCGCCTTCGCCCAGGCGCGGCCCGGGGCGAATCAGCAATTCGTACTGCGGCGTGGTGAAGGCGCAGCTGCGGCCGTTGCGGATGGCGGCCAGCGACGACCATCCGGGCCGGGCCGCCATGGCCTGCAGCTCGCGCTGCGCGCCCATCACCAGATCGGGCCTGGCGCGCACCACGAATTCGGGGTTCAGCTTCGGGAACGGGCCCATCCCGGCCGGCACGATGTTGGACAGGCCCAGCCGGGCCAGCGTCTCGCCGATGAAGGAGCTTGCGCCGGCCGCGTACGGTCCGCCGCCGATCTCGAAATAGACGCGCTGGCCGCGCGCAGCGGCCGGAACCCGCCGGGCCGCGGCGTCCAGCTCGCGTTGCAGCGCGGCCCACACGCGTTCGCCTTCATCGGGCCTGCCCAGCAGGATCGCCAGCACGCCGAGCGTGCGGCGCGCGTCCGCGTGGGTCTCCGACTTCAGGCGCAGCACCCGCAGGCCCAGCGCCTCCAGGCGGTCGAGCGAGCGGGCGGAGGTCGAGGCCAGCACCACGTCGGGCCGCAACGCCGCGATGGCCTCGATCTGTGCATCGTCCAGGCCGCCCAGCCGCGGCAGCTGCGCCAGTTCCGCGGGCCAGTTCGAGTAGCGGTCCACTCCCACCAGCCGCCCGCCGCCGCCCAGCGCCCACACCGATTCGGTCAGCGACGGCAGCAGGGCGATGATGCGTCTGGGCGGCGCGGCGAAGCGGTGCGCGACGCCGCGGTCGTCGCGCAGTTCCACCACCTGCGCCGCGGCGGGGCCGCAGCCGAGCGCGGCGGCCAGCCACAGGCCGGCGAGGGCGATGCGCGCCAACGGGCGCCGCTTCACCGCTGCTCCTTCACGGTGAGCGGCTGGCCCGCCACCATCAGCGTGACGCGCCGGCACACCGCCGCCACCCGCTGGTGCAGCAGACCCAGGGCATCGACGCAGCGCCGTGCCTCGCGCGACATCGGCAGCACGCCCAGCCCGATCTCGTTGGACACCAGGACCACCGGACCCGGGCAGGCCGCCAGCGCGGCCAGCAGCTCGGCCTCGCGCGCCAGCCAGGCCCGCTCGTCCAGGCCGGGGCCCAGCGGCGGCAGCAGGCATTGCGTGAGCCACAGCGTCAGGCAGTCCACCACCAGCAGGCGGTGCGCCGCGCCGTGACTCTCCAGCGCCGCCGCCAGGTCCCGCGCCACTTCGATCGTGCGCAGCGCCGGCACCCGCGCTGCGCGCGCCGCCCGGTGGCGATCGATGCGCTGCGCCATCTCGTCGTCGCCCGCCAGCGCGGTGGCCAGCAGCAGTGCCTCGCGTCCCGGCGGGCCGGCCAGCCAGGCCGCGGCGCGTTCCTCGGCCGTGCGCGACTTGCCGCTCTTGGCGCCGCCCAGGATGAGTTCGTGGCCGACCGGGTCCATCACCAAACTCCCGGGCTGAACAGCCGCGCAGCGAGCGCCGGCGACGAGGCAAACCACGGGTGGAACCAGCTCGCGCGCACGCTGCCGCGCTGGTACACCGGCTCGCCGGCGCCCGCGGCGCTCCCGTGCGCGGGCTCGGTCAGCGCGATGGCCGCGAGGTCGGTCTCGAATCGCGACCAGTGGAAGCTGTGGCCCCGCAGTTCGTCGTCGCCGAAGCGCAGGCGGTGCGGCCCGAGCGCAGCCAGGCGCTGCCCGAGGACGGCGGTGCCGGGCAGCAGGCCCCACATCCGGTGCGCCTGGCCCTGGCCGTCGACCAGGGTCTCGGCCAGCGCCATCATGCCGCCGCATTCGGCCCACAGGGGCCGGCCGGCCCGGACGTGGCCGGCGATCTGGTCGCGCAGCCCGGTACGCGCGGCCAGGGCACCGGCGTGCAGTTCGGGATATCCACCGGGCAGCCACAGCGCGTCGCAGGCCGGCAACGCATCGCCGGCCAGCGGCGAGAAGAATTCGAGCTGCGCGCCAAGCATCCGCAACACCTCGATGTTGGCGGGGTAGACGAAGGCGAAAGCGGCATCGCGTGCCACGGCAATGCGCAGACCGGCCAGCAGCCGCGCCACCGGCGTCTTCGGACGATGCTCCGGCGGCTGCCAGCGCGGCCAGTCGCACAGGCGCCGCTGCCCCAGTGGCGTGGCCGCCAGCGCATCGGCCGCGGCATCCAGGCGCGACAGCGCATCGGGCAATTCACCGGCCGCGGTCAGGCCGAGGTGGCGTTCCGGCAGGGCGAACGCGTCACCGCGCGGCAGGTGCCCGAGCCAGCCGGCGTCCGGTGCCAGCGACTCCCGCAGCATCGCCGCATGGCGCGTGCTGCCGACCCGATTGGCCAGCACGCCGGCCCAGGGCAGGCCTGGCTGCCAGGTCTGCAGGCCATGCACCAGGGCGCCGAAGGTGCCGGCCATCGCGCTGGCATCGATCACCGCCAGCACCGGCAGCCCGAATCGCTGCGCCAGGTCCGCGGCGCTGGGCTGCCCGTCGTACAGGCCCATCACGCCTTCGACGATGACGAGGTCGGCCTCGCGCGCCGCCGCGGCCAGCCGCGCGGCGCAATCGGCCGGACCGTTGATCCACAGGTCCAGCGAATCGACCGGCGCGCCGCTGGCCAGGGCCAACCACTGAGGATCCAGGAAGTCGGGGCCGCACTTGAAGGCGCGCACGCGCGCGCCGCTGCGCACGTGCAGCCGGGCCAGCGCGGCGGCCACCGTGGTCTTGCCCTGGCCCGACGCGCAGGCCGCCACCAGCACGGCAGACGCTCCGGCTCTCGCCGCCTCGGGCGCCGTCATTGCGGTGCCCACCGCATGGCCAACTGGACGGTGCGTCCGGCCGTGGCGTAGCTGCGCGCCAGTTCGTACTGCTTGTCGCCGACATTGTCGATGCGGCCTTCGATGAGCAGGCCGGGTCGCAACGCCCGGCTTGCGACCACGTTGACGAGCGCATAGCCCGCGAGGCGTTGCGTGTTGGACGCGTTCTCGAACCGCGCACCGGCCGCTCGAGCTTCGATGCCGAGCGACCAGCCGGCCCACATCGTGTCGGCGCCGAACGTCGCCAGCTGGCGGGCCCGGCGCGCCAGCTGCTTGCCGGTCTGCAGGTTGCGCGGGTCATGCCAGTCGAACGATCCGCGCAGCGAGACCGATGCCACGCTGGCGCGGCCGGCGAGCGTCAGGCCCTGCATTCGCGCCCGCCCCACGTTCTGGTAGCAGCCCAGCCCGGAGACGCACGGGCCGGCCGCACCGAAGACCAGCAGATCGTTCACCGTGTTGCGCCAGAGCGTGGCGCCCCACTCACTCCCGTCCGCGGCGTGCTTGACGCCCAGCTCGACGTTGCGGCCGCTTTCTGGCGCCAGCGTGGCCACGCCGTACTCGCTGAAGCGCTGGTACAGCGTGGGCGCGCGAAACGACGTGGCCGCCGCCGCGGTCGCGCGCCAGCCGGGCGCCAGGCGCCATCCCCAGACGACGCTGCCGGTGCTCCTGCCGCCGAACTCGCTGTCGCGGTCATGCCGCAGGTGGGCCTGCAGCGACTGTGCGCCGAAGTCGCCGCGCCAGCCCAGCGCCAGCGCGTCCTGCGAGCGCCGCCCCACGAGCGTGGGCGCGGACGGCGCGGATGCATTGTCCAGGCGGTCTTCCCGGCGCTCGAGCGCGGCCGTCACGTTCTGCGTGCCGATGTGCAGCTCATGCTGGATCAGGACATTGCGCAGCGTCGTCTCCGTGCGGTAGAAGGACGGCCGGGTCTCCATCGTGCTGCGCGATTCCCCGGCGTGCGCGCGGGTGCTGGAGCTCTCGGACCAGGCTGCCTGCCAGCCCAGCGCGCCGGTGCGCAGCGCGTGGTGCGAAACATCGTCGTTGCCGCGGCTGCCGTCGTACTGCGCGCGCAGCGTGGTGGACAGCAGCGATGCGTCCAGGTGGTGCCTGGGCGCCACGTCGAGCCCGAGGCGGGCGTGCACGGCGTCGCGCTGCCAGCCGTCCCGGTCGGGGTTCGCGGTCGGGCTGATCCGGGCATTGAAGCCCTCGCTGCGGCCGCGCGAGGCCGACAACGCGTAGTCGACCACGCCGGATGCGCCGCTGACTCCGGCGCGCGCCTGCACCGTCTGCTGGCTTGCGGCCGCCAGCGCGGCAGTGGGTCGGACGGAGCCCTCACCGCGCCGGGTGAACAGCTGCACCACGCCACCGACCGCGTCCGAGCCATACACAGCCGCCGCGGGTCCGCGCAAGACCTCGATGCGGTCGATCTGGTCCAGCGGGAGCTGCTCCCACGTCGCGCCGCCAGTGGATTGCGAGTCGATGCGCACGCCGTCGAGGTATACCGCCGCATGCCGGGTTTCGGTGCCGCGGATGAACACGCTGGTGGTGGTGCCGGGCCCGCCGTTGCGGGCGAACTCGATGCCCGGCAGCTGGGCCAGCAGATCCGCGACGCCGACGGCGCCACTGCGCTCGATGGCGTGGCGATCGACGACCGACACGTCGGCCAGCACCGACGACAAGCGCTGCGGACTGCGGCTGGCCGCGACGATCACGGGGTCGAGGCTCGCCGGCGCCTGGGCCGCGGCGGCGGAAGAAACAAGGGACAAGGCCGCCAGGGCGGCCCTCGCGCGTACCGGGGCCGGACGGCCCAGTGGGGAAGATGACATTGCAGGAACCGGCAGACGATGTGCGCCACCGGTCCCCGACGGAGTCGCACTGCACGGCGTGCCGCTCGGGCGGCGCGCCACCTCGTTGGCCGGTATCCGGGCTGGCGGAGACGACCCATGTGCCCTTCCCAGGCGCATCGCGCTGACGCGAGCGGCACCCAGTGGATTCGACATGAGCAGAGGACCGGGACCGATCCTCGTCCGCTTACCGTTGCGGGGGCAGCTCAGGTTGGGGTGTTGGCGGAATCCGCCGCCGCGACCCTCCCTGATTCCCGTTGAACTGCCGCGACCTGGGGGCCGCGGCGAGCACCAACGAGCGCGATCATACGCGCACGCGGGCCGCGCCCGTTCAGATATGCAACGCCTGTCCCAGCGCGCGCAGCGCGGCCTCCTGCACCGCCTCGCCCAGGGAGGGATGCGCGTGGATGGTGCCGGCGATGTCCTCGAGCGTCGCACCCAGTTCGATCGACTGCGAGAACGCGCTGCTCAGTTCGGACACCGCCCGGCCCACGGCCTGCCAGCCCAGGATCAGGTGGTTGTCGCGCCGGGCCACCACGCGCACGAAGCCGTCGCCCGACTCCAGCGTCATGGCGCGGCCGTTGGCCGCGAACGGGAAGGCTGAGACGATGCAATCGTGGCCGGCTTCCTCGGCCGCGGCCGGCGACAGGCCGACCGAGACGATTTCGGGGTCGGTGAAGCAGATCGCGGGAATCGCCGCCGGCGCGAAGTGGCGCTTGTGTCCCGCGATCACCTCCGCGACCAGCTCACCCTGCGCCATCGCGCGGTGCGCCAGCATCGGCTCGCCGGTGAGGTCGCCGATCGCCCACACGTTGCGCATGGAGGTGCGGCACTGGTCGTCGACCTTGACGGCGCGCCCGGCCAGGTCCAGGTGCAGCGTCTCCAGGCCGAAGCCCTGCGTCCTGGGCTGCCGGCCGACGGCCACCAGCACCTGGTCGGCGGGCAGCGCGAACTCGTCGGCCCGGGGCGTGCGCACGCGCACCGCGCCGCCGGGCGCCAGCCCCTGCACGCTGCAGCCCAGGTGCAGCACCACACCCAGGCGCTTGAGCGCGGCCAGCACCGGTCGGGTGAGTTCCTCGTCGTAGGCCGGCAGCACGTGCGGCGTGGCCTCGACCACCGCCACCTCGGCGCCGAGCTTGCGGTAGGCGATGCCCAGCTCCAGCCCGATGTAGCCGGCGCCGACGACCACCAGGCGGCGCGGCAGCTCCTTCGGCGACAGCGCCTCGGTGGACGAGATCACGGGCCCCCCGAAGGGCAGGAACGGCAGCTCGGTCGGCACCGATCCGGTGGCCAGCAGCAGGTGCTCGCAGCGCCAGCGTTGCGCCTCGCCCTGCGCGGACTGCACCAGCACGGTCTTGCCGTCCTCGATGGTCGCCCGGCCCGGCACCACCTGCACGCCGGCCTTCTTGAGCAGCGCGCCGACGCCGCCGGTCAGGCGCGCGACGATGCCGTCCTTCCAGCGCACGGTCTGCGCGATGTCCAGCTGCGGCGACTGCACCTTGATGCCCAGTGCCGACGTGTCGGCGAAGTGGCGCGCGTGCTCGAATTCGCCGGCGGCGTGGATCAGCGCCTTGGACGGGATGCAGCCGATGTTCAGGCAGGTGCCGCCCAGGGCCTGCCCCTCGATCAGCACGGTGGGGATGCCGAGCTGGCCGGCGCGGATGGCGGCGACGTAGCCGCCGGGGCCCCCGCCGATCACCAGCAGGGTCGTGGACTTGGAGTTCATCGGTCGCGCGGGTCCTTCATGCGGGTTCGACGAACAGCAGCGCCGGCGTCTCGAGCAGCGCCCGGACCGCCTGCACGAACTGCGCGGCGTGCATGCCGTCGACCACGCGGTGGTCGAACGAACACGACAGGTTCATCATCTGGCGCGCCACGACGGCGCCCTCGCGGATCACCGGCCGCGCCACGATCCGGTTGATGCCGACGATCGCCACCTCCGGATGGTTGATCACCGGCGTCGTCACGATGCCGCCCAGCGGCCCCAGGCTGGTGATCGTGATGGTCGAGCCCGAGAGCTCCTCGCGCGCGGCCTTGCCGCTGCGGGCGGCGTCGGCCAGCCGGGTGAGGGCGGTGGCGCAGGACCACAGGTCGAGGGTCTCGGCGTGCCGCAGCACCGGCACCATCAGCCCCGGCTCGGTCTGCGTGGCGATGCCCAGGTGGACCGCGCCCGAGCGCGTGACGACGCCGCCGTCGTCGTCGTAGCGCGCATTCATCTGCGGGAAGTCGCGCACCGCCAGCACCAGCGCGCGCGCGATGAACGGCAGCAGCGTCAGCTTGGGCCGCTGGCCGGCATGGCGTTCGTTGAGCTTGCCGCGCAGCGCCTCCAGCTCGGTGACGTCGCATTCCTCGACGTAGGTGAAATGCGGGATCCGCCGCTTGGCTTCCTGCATCTTCTGCGCGATCTTGCGCCGCAGGCCGATGACGGGGATCGCTTCCTCGTCGGTGCGTTCGGCGTAGGCGGCGCTGGCGCGCAGTGGGGCGACCTGGCCGCGCGCGGCCAGGTACACGTCCAGGTCCTCCTGGCGGATGCGGCCGGCCGGGCCGCCGCCGTGCACGTACTGCAGCTCGATGCCCAGCTCCCAGGCACGGCGCCGCACGGCGGGCGAGGCGATCGGCTTGTCGCCGGGCGCGCGGGTGGGCTCGGGCGGCCGGCGCGCAGCGGTGCGGGCGGCGGGCGCTGCCTCGCGCGCCAGCGCCACCGGTTCGGCCCGGGGCGGGGCGGCCACCGCCGGCGCCGGCGGCGCAGCCGAGGCCGCTGCTGCCGTCGCCGCTGCCGGCGTTGCGCCCTTGAGGTTGCCGGCGCCTTCGACTTCCAGCCGGATCAGCTCGGCGCCCACCGGCATCTGCTGGCCGACCTCGCCGCCCAACGCCGTCACGGTGCCGGCCACCGGCGAGGGGATCTCCACCGTCGCCTTGTCGGTCATCACGTCGGCCAGCACCTGGTCCTCGGCGACGCTGTCGCCCGGCTTGACGTGCCAGGCAACCAGTTCGACCTGGGCGATGCCTTCGCCGATGTCGGGCATCTTGATGATGTGCACACCCATGATGTTCAGGCCTCCATCGTGCGCTTGAGCGCGGCGCCGATGCGCGCCGGTCCCGGGAAGTAGGCCCATTCCTGCGCATGCGGGTAGGGCGTATCCCAGCCGGCTACCCGTTCGACCGGCGCCTCCAGGTGGTAGAAGCAGTGCTCCTGCACCAGCGACACCAGTTCGGCGCCGAAGCCGCTGGTTTTCGTCGCTTCATGCACGACCACGCAGCGGCCGGTCTTCTTGACCGAGTCGACGATGGTGGGCAGGTCCAGCGGCCAGATCGAGCGCAGGTCGATGATCTCGGCGTCGATGCCGGTTTCGCGGGCCGCGCATTCGCTGACCCACACCATGGTGCCGTAGGTGAGCACCGTGAGGTCCTTGCCGGGCCGGAACACCGCGGCCGACTCCAGCGGCACCGTGTAATGGCCTTCCGGCACGTTGCCCATCGGGTGCTGCGACCAGGGCACCACCGGCCGGTCGTGGTGGCCGTCGAACGGGCCGTTGTACAGGCGCTTGGGCTCCAGGAAGATCACCGGGTCGTCGCACTCGATCGCCGCGATCAGCAGGCCCTTGGCGTCGTACGGATTGCTCGGCATCACCGTGCGCAGGCCGCACACGTGGGTGAACAGCGCCTCCGGGCTCTGGCTGTGGGTCTGGCCGCCGTAGATGCCGCCGCCGCAGGGCATGCGGATGGTGAGCGGCGCGGTGAAGTCGCCCGCCGAGCGGTAGCGCAGGCGCGCCGCCTCCGACACGATCTGGTCGGACGCCGGATAGAAATAGTCGGCGAACTGGATCTCCACGACCGGCCTGAGCCCGTAGGCGCCCATGCCGACGGCCGTGCCGACCAGCCCGCCTTCGGAGATCGGCGCGTCGAAGCAGCGCGAGGTGCCGTATTTCGCCTGCAGGCCTTCGGTGACGCGGAACACGCCGCCGAAGTAGCCGACGTCCTCGCCGTAGACGACCACGTTGTCGTCGCGCGCCATCGTCACGTCCAGCGCCGAGCGCAGCGCCTGGATCATCGTCATGGGCACCATCTTCACCGGCTCCTGCGCGGCGGCGGCTTCCTGGTCCTTGGTTCTGGTCAGCATCTCAGACTCCCAGTTGCTGGCGTTGCACGCGCAGGTGTTCGGGCATGTCCTGGTAGACATCGTCGAACATCGCGGCGGCGCTGGGGATCTGGCCGTCCAGCAGGCTGCCGTGGCTCTCGGCCTCCTTCTGCGCGGCCAGCACCTCGGCCTCCAGTTCGGCCTGCGCCTGCTGGTGCTGGGCGTCGGACCACTCGCCGAGCGCGACCAGGTGCTGCTTCAGCCGCGCGATCGGGTCGCCCAGCGGGAAGCGCTTCCAGTCGTCGGCCGGACGGTACTTGGACGGATCGTCGGAGGTCGAATGCGGGCCGGCGCGATAGCTGACCCATTCGATCAGGGTCGGGCCGAAGTTGTTGCGCGCCCGCTCGGCCGCCCATTGCGACGCCGCGTACACCGCCAGGAAGTCGTTGCCGTCCACCCGCAGCGAGGCGATGCCGCAGCCCACGCCGCGCGCGGCGAAGGTGGTCGACTCGCCGCCGGCGATGGCCTGGAACGAGGAGATCGCCCACTGGTTGTTCACCACGTTGAGGATCACCGGAGCGCGGTACACGTGCGCGAAGGTGAGCGCCGTGTGGAAGTCGGCCTCGGCCGTCGCGCCGTCGCCGATCCAGCCGGACGCGATCTTCGTGTCGCCCTTGATCGCCGAGGCCATCGCCCAGCCCACCGCCTGGATGAACTGGGTCGCGAGGTTGCCGGAGATCGAGAAGAACCCGGCCCGCTTGTACGAGTACATCACCGGCAGTTGCCGGCCCTTGAGCGGGTCGCGCTCGTTGCTCATGAGCTGGCACATCATCTCGACCATCGAGATGTCGTCGCGCGCCAGCAGCAGGCCCTGCTGGCGGTAGGTCGGGAAGCACATGTCGCCCTGCTGCAGTGCCAGCGAGTGCGCCACCGCGATCGCCTCCTCGCCCAGGCACTGCATGTAGAACGACAGCTTCTTCTGCCGCTGCGCGATCAGCATGCGGGCGTCGAAGATGCGCGTCTTCATCATGGCGCGCAGGCCCTTGCGCAGCCGCGCCGGTTCCAGCGCCGGCGCCCAGGGCCCGACGGCCCGGCCCTCGTCGTCGAGCACGCGCACCAGTCCGTAGGACAGGTCGGCGGTGTCGAAATGGCTGGTGTCCACCGGCGGCTTGCGCACCGCGCCGGCCGGCGAGACGTGGAGGTAGGAGAAGTCCGTCGTGTGGCCCGGGCGCCCGGAAGGCTCCGGCACATGCAGACGAAGTGCGGGTGGTTGACTCATTCGATCTCCTGCGCCAATCGTGTCGGCGCGCGTTGAAGAAGGCGGGCTGCCCGCGGCGGGTAGCCACGAGGTCCCGAGCGAATCGAGTGTAGGTGAAATGGGCGCGTTAGTGGGCGCTCAGCCGTTGGTGCGTGGGGGCACAGTGCGCGACGACCCGCAGGGGCAACTTGGGCGGCATCGGGGTCAGATCACGATTCAGGACGAGGATTCGCCGGAGAGCTGGGTATCGTACGAAATCGTGCCCTGACCCCGATGCCGCGTGGCCGGAGAGAAGGGGCGTTCCGTACCTTTTCCTCTCACACATGGGTGGCGTCGGCCGGCGACCGGGGGGTGTCGTTCTCCGCTCCTCTCGCGGGCGACCACCCGGGCAGGCATGGATCGTCTCGTCAACGCCGCCCGTGCACGCCTGCCTGGCGGGCAACCGCGAATGGGTCGCTGCGCCCGACACCCCCCGATCACCGGCCGGGGCGGCGTGGTGGCAATCGAGCGACGAAGGCACGCCCTCGATGAAGTTTGCAAGCGCGCCACTATTTCACTTCGAGGCCGGTGATCGGGGGTGTCTCGGCGCAGGCCCCATTCGCGGTTGCCCGCCAAGCCGGCGTGCCAGCGATGCGGTTGACGCACAGGTGCAGGCGTGTGCGGGCGGTCGCCCGCGAGAGGCCGGAGTCCGAGGCGCCCCCGGTCGCCGGCCGGGCCACCCAAGGTGGAACGCGGCCTTCAGTAGCTGGCCGTGCCACCCAAGGTAAAGCGCAGCCGTCACGCATGCGCCAAAAAAGCAAAAGGCCCCTCGGGGCCTTCGCTTGCTGCCGCGGAAACGCAGTCAGACGTTGTTGATCGACACCGCGCGGGTGTTGAGATAGGCCTCCAGCGCCTCGGGGCCGCCTTCGGAGCCGTAGCCGGAATCCTTGACGCCGCCGAAGGGCATCTCGGGCCAGGGCGCGGCGGGCTGGTTGATCCACAGCATGCCGACCTCCAGCCGCTGCGACAGCGCGTGCGCGTTCTTCAGCGAACTGGTGTAGGCGTAGCCGGCCAGGCCGTAGGGCAGCCGGTTGGCTTCGTCGATCGCCTCGTCGATGGTCTTGAAGCTGCGGATCGCGGCGACCGGGCCGAACGGCTCGTCGTTGAACACCCGCGCGTCCAGCGGCACGTCCACCAGCACCGTGGGGGCCCAGAAGTTGCCGGCCGCGCCGATGCGCTCGCCGCCGGCGGCGACCTTGGCGCCCTTTTGCACCGCGTCCTTGGTGAACTCGGCCATCGCGGTGAGTCGGCGCTCGTTGGCCAGCGGACCCATCTGGGTGCCTTCGGCCATGCCGTCGCCGACCTTGAGGCCCTGCGCGTGCTTGGCGAGGGCGCCGGCGAACTGGTCGCGGATGCTCTCGTGCACCAGGAAGCGGGTCGGCGAGATGCAGACCTGCCCGGCGTTGCGGAACTTGGCGCCGCCGGCGGTCTTGACGGCCAGCTCGATGTCGGCATCCTCGGCGACGATCACCGGCGCGTGGCCGCCCAGCTCCATGGTGACCCGCTTCATGTGCTGGCCGGCCAGCGCCGCCAGCTGCTTGCCCACCGGCGTCGAGCCGGTGAACGTCATCTTGCGGATGACGGGGTGCGGGATGAGGTAGTTGGAGATCTCGGCCGGCGTGCCGTAGACCAGGCCGATCACGCCCGCCGGAACGCCCGCGTCGGCGAAGGCGCGCACCAGCGCGGCGGCGGCGGCCGGCGTCTCTTCCGGCGCCTTGACGATGATCGAGCAGCCGGTGGCCAGCGCGCCCGAGATCTTGCGCACGGCCTGGTTGATCGGGAAGTTCCAGGGCGTGAACGCGGCCACCGGGCCGACCGGGTCCTTCACCACCAGCTGGCGCACCGACAGGCTGCGCGAGGGCACGATGCGGCCGTAGACGCGGAAACCCTCCTCGGCGAACCACTCGATGATGTCGCCCGAGGCCATGGCCTCCATCTTGGCTTCGCCCAGCGGCTTGCCCTGTTCCTGGGTCAGCACGGCGGCGATCTCGCCGGCTCGCTCGCGCATCAGGCCGGCAGCCTTGCGCATGATCTTGCTGCGCTCGAACGCGGGGGTGTTGCGCCAGGTCGCGAAGCCCTTCTGCGCGGCGGCCAGCGCACGGTCGAGGTCGGCGGTGCCGGCGTGGGCGCAGCGCCCGATCTCCTGGCCGGTCGCGGGGTTGAACACGGCCAGCGTGCGGCCGCTGGCGGCGTCCTGCCATTGGCCGTCGATGAACAGTTGGGTATTGGGGTAGGTCATGCGCAAGTCCTTGCGAGTGGTGGCGGTCGGGCGAACCCAATATTGTGGGCCATTCGCCGGCGCCGGCCCGGCGACCGCCACAAGACCACGCGCGGCATCCGGCTCGGACGCGGCCGTAATTTCACCAAGCGTGCGCTTGCTGAAATTCAGGCGGCCTGCTATGGTCCGGCTTCATGGACAAACCCGCCGCCGAACGCCTGGCCGCCCCGGCGGCCAAGCGGGCGCGCGGGCGGCCGCGCAAGACGGCGGAGCAGCGTGACGACGGCAACCGCCGGGGCGAGCTGCTGCGTTGTGCCGCGCGCCTGTTCCGGCGCCAGGGGTTCGATGCCACCAGCACCCGCGACATCGCGGCGGCGGCCGGCATGCGCAGCGGCTCGCCGTTCTATCACTTCAAGACCAAGGCTGCGCTGCTGTATGCCGTGATGGAGGAGGGCATGCACGGCGCGATTGCCCGCCAGCAGCAGGCCGTCGCGCGGGCCGGGCCGGGCCTGGCGCCGGCCGCGCTGCTGCAGGCCCTGGTGCGCAACCACTTCGAGGTGCTGCTGGGCGCGGGCAGCGACTTCGTGCCGGTGATGCTCTACGAATACCGTTCGATCAGCACGCGCCAGCGGTCCAGGCTGGCGCAGCTGCAAGGCGCCTACGAGGCACCGTGGATCCCGGTGCTGGCGGCACTGCAGCAGGAAGGCCGGCTGCGCGCCGACGTCAAGCTGGCGCGGCTGCTGATCTTCGGCGCGCTGAACTGGTCGGCGCAGTGGTACGACCGGCGCCAGGCGGCCGGCCTGGACGAGCTCACGGCCGCCGCGCTCGACCTGTTCCTGGCCCGGCCGGCCGGCGAGGCACCATGAGCGGCTGGCAATCGACCTGGAATCCGCACGGCGAGCTCGCCCGGCAGCGCCGCGAGGCCATGCTGGCGCGCATCGGCCAGCTGCACGAGCTGCAGGAGCGGGCGGCGGCCGCCTCGGCGAAGTCGAAGCCGGTATTCGAGCGGCGCGGGCAACTGCTGCCGCGCGAGCGGGTGGCGCTGCTGCTGGATCCGGGCCGATCCTGGCTGCCGCTGTGCCCGCTGGCCGGTTACCTGCGCGACACCCACGAGCCCGCCGCGTCGGTGCCGGGCGGCGGCATGATCGCCGGGATCGGCTTCGTCAGCGGCGTGCGCTGCATGGTGGTGGCCAGCGATTCGGGCATCGACGCCGGCGCGATCCAGGCCATGGGGCTGGACAAGATCCTGCGGGCGCAGGAACTGGCGCTGGAGAACCGGCTGCCGTTCATCCACCTGGTCGAGAGCGCCGGCGCCAACCTGATGCGCTACCGGGTGGAAGGCTTCGTGCAGGGCGGGGCGCTGTTCCGCAACCTGGCGCGGCTGTCCGCGGCGGGACTGCCGGTCGTGACCGTGCAGCACGGCTCGGGCACGGCCGGCGGCGCCTACATGCCGGGGCTGAGCGACGTCGTGATCATGGTGCGCGGCCGCTCGCGCGCCTTCCTGGCCGGGCCGCCCTTGCTGCTGGCCGCGACCGGCGAGGTGGCGACCGACGAGGAACTGGGCGGCGCCGAAATGCACACGGCGATCTCGGGCCTGGGCGAATACCTGGCCGAGGACGACCGGCACGCGCTGGGCATCGCGCGCGAGGTGATGGCACAGGTCGGAGCCGGCGCCGCGGACCGGGAATCGGAATCCGACCCCAATGCGCGGGAAGAGCTGCTGGCGCTGATGCCGGCCAACCTGCGCGAGCCGGTGGACATGCGCGAAGTCATCGTGCGGCTGGTGGACGGGTCGCGCCTGCTGGAGTTCAAGCCGCTGTACGGGGCGGCGACGGTGTGCGCGCAGGGCGCGATCGCAGGCCATGCGGTCGGCTTCGTCGCGAACAACGGGCCGATCGACGTGGCCGGAGCGAACAAGGCCACGCACTTCATCCAGTGGCTGTGCCAGCTGGGCCATCCGATCGTCTACCTGCAGAACACCACCGGCTACATGGTCGGCAGGCAAAGCGAGCAGGACGGGATGATCAAGCACGGCAGCAAGATGATCCAGGCCGTCACCAACGCCACCGTGCCGCAGCTCACGATCCAGTGCGGCGCGTCCTTCGGCGCCGGCAACTACGGCATGTGCGGCCGCGCCTACGCGCCGCGCTTCCTGTTCGCCTGGCCCAGCGCGAAGACCGCCGTGATGGGCGGCGAGCAGGCGGCGCGCACCATGCAGATCGTGACGGACGCCGCACTCGCGCGCAAAGGCATCGCGCCCGATCCGGCCCGCTCGAAGGCGCAGTTCGACCAGATCGTGGCGATGTTCGAAGCCCAGGCCGACGCGTTTGCCACTTCGGGCCTGCTGCTCGACGACGGCGTGATCGACCCGCGCGACACCCGCGCCGTGCTGGCCTTCTGCCTGGACACCATCGCCGAGGCGGCGGCCAGGACGCCGCGCCCGATCCAGTTCGGCGTCGCCCGGATGTAGCCGGACGCCGGCAGACCACCAACGGAGGACCGCCATGCAGTTCACCCACGAACACCTCGAGATCCAGAAGACGCTCAAGCGCTTCATCGACGCCGAGATCAATCCGCATGTGGACGAGTGGGAGGCGGCCGAGATGTTTCCGGCCCACCAGGTGTTCAAGCGGCTCGGCGAACTGGGACTGCTGGGGCTGACCAAGCCCGAAGCCTTCGGCGGCGCCGGGCTGGACTACTCGTACGCGATGGCGATGGCCGAGACGCTGGGCCATGTCGACTGCGGCGGCGTGCCGATGGCCATCGGCGTGCAGACCGACATGGCGACGCCGGCGCTGGCCCGTTTCGGCAGCGACGAGCTGCGCCGGCAATTCCTGGCGCCGGCCATCGCCGGCGACATGGTGGCCTGCATCGGCGTGAGCGAACCCGGCGCCGGCAGCGACGTCGCCGCCATCAGCTCCCGGGCCGTGCAGGACGGCGACGACTACCTGATCACAGGCCAGAAGATGTGGATCACCAGCAGCCTGCAGGCCGACTGGATGTGCATGCTGGTCAACACGGGTGCCGGGCCGGTGCACAAGAACAAGTCGCTGGTGATCGTGCCGCTGCGCGACGGCCCCAACGGGCGGCTCACCAAGGGCATCGAGGTCGCGCGCAAGATCCGCAAGATCGGCATGAACTCGTCGGACACCGGGCTGATCCACTTCGACGGGGTGCGGGTGCCGCAGCGCTGGCGCATCGGCGCCGAGGGCGCCGGCTTCGTCTACCAGATGCAGCAGTTCCAGGAGGAGCGGCTGTGGGCGGCCGCCAGCTGCGTGCAGAGCCTGTCCAACTGCATCGGGCAGACCATCGAATGGGCGCAGGAGCGCCGGTTGTTCGGCGCCGCGCTGGCCGACCAGCAGTGGGTGCAGTTCAAGCTGGCCGAGCTCAAGACCGAGGTCGAGAGCCTGCGCGCGCTGACCTACCGGGCCTGCGAGCTGTACGTGGCCGGCCAGGACGTGCTGGAACTGGCGTCGATGGCCAAGCTCAAGGCCGGGCGGCTCAACCGGCTGGTGCCCGACACCTGCCTGCAGTTCTGGGGGGGGATGGGCTACACCTGGGAGAACAAGGTCTCGCGCCTGTACCGCGACGGCCGCCTTGCCTCCATCGGCGGCGGTGCCGACGAGGTGATGCTGTCGATCCTGGCCAGGATCATGGGCATCGCCAAGAGGCCCATGGCGTGAGCGGCGCGCCGCTGCGCCGGCCGATCAGGCGCCTGCTGATCGCCAACCGTTCGGAGATTGCCCGCCGCATCATCCGCACCGCCCATGCGATGGGCCTCCAGACCGTGGCCGTGCATTCCGAGGTGGACGCCGCCGCGCTCCATGTGCGCGAAGCGACCAGCGCCGTCGCGCTGGGCGGCGCGTCGGCCGCCGATTCCTATCTGCGCGTCGACAAGCTGATCGCGGCCGCGCGTGCCGCCGGGGCCGATGCCGTCCATCCGGGCTACGGTTTCCTCGCCGAGGATGCCGGCTTCGCGCAGGCCGTGCTCGATGCCGGTCTCGTGTGGGTCGGCCCCGGGCCGGCGGCGATGCGGGCGGTGGGCCACAAGGGCTCGGCCCGGCGGCTGGCGCACTCGCTGGGCGTTCCCGTGCTGCCCGGCTACGAGGGCGAGGATCAGTCGGACCGGCGCTTCGCCGAGGAAGCCGCGCGCATCGGCTTTCCGCTGATGGTGAAGGCGGCGGCCGGCGGCGGCGGGCGCGGGATGCGGCTGGTGCGCGAGGCCGGCCAGCTGGCGGCGGCGCTGGCGCTGGCCCGCTCGGAGGCACGCAGCGCATTCGGCTCGGGTGAGCTGTTGCTGGAGCGCGCCCTGGCGGCGCCGCGCCATGTGGAGCTGCAGGTGTTCGCCGACGCGCTGGGGCATTGCATCCACCTGGGCGAGCGCGACTGCTCGGTGCAGCGGCGCCACCAGAAGCTGGTCGAGGAGTCGCCCAGCCCCGCCGTCGGCCCGGCCCTGCGCGAGCGCCTGGGCCGCTGCGCGGTGGAGCTCGCGCAGGCGGCCGGCTACGTGGGCGCCGGGACGGTGGAGTTCCTGCTGGATGCCGGCCAGGCCGCAGCGGGGGAGCAACCGTTCTTCCTGATGGAGATGAACGCGCGGCTGCAGGTGGAGCATCCGGTGACCGAGGCGGTGACCGGCCTGGACCTGGTGGAATGGCAGTTGCGCATCGCCCAGGGTGAACCATTGCCGCTGGTGCAGGAGCAGGTACGCCTGCAGGGCCACGCGATCGAGGTCCGCCTGTGCGCCGAGGACGAGCAGTTCGTCCCGCAGGCCGGTCGGGTGCGCCATCTGCGCGAGCCGGCCGGCGTGCGCTTCGACCACGCGCTGTACCCGGGCCTGGAAGTCACGCCGCATTACGACTCGCTGCTGGGCAAGCTGGTGGTCCGCGCGCCCTCGCGCGCCGACGCCATCGAGCGGCTCGCCGGCGCGCTCGAAGCCACCGAGGTGCTGGGCCTGCCCACCAACCGCGCGCTGCTGGCCGCCTGCCTGCGCCATCCGCTGTTTCGCGCCGGCGGCGCCCTGACGCCGTTCCTGCAGGAGCACGGACCGGCACTGCGCGAGCAGCTGCGCGCCGCCGAGGCGGCGCTGCTGGCCGACGCCGGGCTGGCGGCGCTGCAAGACCAGCGTCGCTTGCGGCCGGCGCTGCCGTGCAGCTTCCTGCGCCCGCTGCGCCTGCGCCATCGGGACCAGGTCATCGCCCTGGGCGTGCGCGAGCTGGCGGACGGCGCCTTCGAGGTGGAGCAGGACGGGCAGACGCGCCGGCTCGCGCTGCGGCAGCCTGCTTGCGTGGCGCTGGGCCAGCGGCGCTGGCATGTGCAGGTCGGCGCGGTGGACCTGCTGGTGCAGGACGCGTCGTTCGATCCGCCGCCGGCCGCGCGCGCCGCGGGCAGCGACGAGCTGCGGGCTCCCCTGGCCGGCAAGGTGATCGCCGTGCACGCGCGCCGCGGCGCCAGCGTCGCGCGCGGCGACCCGCTGCTGGTGATCGAGTCGATGAAGCTGGAACACGCGCTGGCCGCGCCGCGCGACGGCGTGGTCGCGGCCGTGCACGTGGGCGTCGGCCAGCAGGCCGCCAGCGGCCAGGTGCTGGTCGCGCTGGAACCGGCATGAGGAAGGCCGCTGCCGCCTGCACGACAATAGGACCATGACCAAGACCACGGCGGCCGCGGCGGAACCCGCCGGATTCGAATCCGAATTCATCGACGGCCTCAAGCAGATCTTCGAGGAGCGCATCCTGTTCAACCGGGTGCTGGGGCTGAAGATCACCGGGCTGCGGCCCGAGGGCGTGGCCGGCCGCATCGACATGAAGCCGGACCTGATCGGCCACTTCGCGTACCAGCGGCTGCACGGCGGCGTCATCAGCGCGAGCCTGGACGCGATGGCCGGCCTGGCGGTGATGGCCGCCATCGGCGCGCGGCACATGGACGAGACGCCGCTGCAGCGGCTGCACCGCTTCGGCCGGCTGGGCACGATCGACCTGCGCATCGATTACCTGCGCCCGGCGATCAGCAGCCACTTCACGCTGCGCGCCGAGGTCCTGCGGCTGGGGTCGCGGGTGGCGTCGACCCGGATGGAGTTCCGCGACGCGGAGGACCGGCTGCTGTCGACCGGCTCGGCCGCCTACATCGTTTCCTGACCGCGCCGCCGGCTGCGCAGCGTCCCGCTAGGGCGTCGCCACCTGCGTCACGTAGACGGTGCCGGTGAAGCTAGAGACGGGCGTGCCGTCGCCGCGCGTGACGTCGACCCGGTAGACCGCCAGCTTCTTCGAGCGCGACACCTCGCTGGCCCGGGCGATCAGCCGGTCACCTTCGTTGGCCGCGACCTGGTAGGTGATGTGCGCGTCGATGCCGGCCGCCACCTTGCCGTACGAGTTGGACGCCAGGCCGAACGCCGTGTCGGCCAGGGTGAAGGTCACGCCGCCATGGCAGCCGCCGTTGAAGTTCAGGTGCTGCGGTCCCAGCACCAGTTCCACCACCGCCATGCCGGGCCCGGCGTCGGTGCAGCAGATCCCGAGCGAACGCACGAACGGGTCCAGCGTGGCCAGCCGCCGCGCGCGCGCCGCCGGCTCTTCATGCGGCGGCGGCGCCGCCGGCCGCGCGCGCAGCCGCTGCCCGCGGCCGGCGGCGGCGCCGTGCGCCTCGACCGCATCGACCAGCGCCGCGATGCCGGTGCCGGCGGTGGCGCTGGCGCCAAGCACCGGCACCATCCAGCCGCCCGCCGGCGCGGCGCGCAGGTGCAACATGTCCTTCAGGTCGCGTCCCGTGGAATCCGCCCCGGGCAGGTCGGCCTTGGTCACCACCAGCAGGTCGGCGATCTCCAGGATGCCGGCCTTGAGCGCCTGCACGCCGTCACCCAGACCGGGCGGGCAGGCCACCAGGCGGGTGTCGGCGACCCGCATGATCTCGACTTCCGACTGGCCGGCGCCGACGGTCTCCACGATCACCAGGTCGAATCCGGCGGCGTCGAGCACGTCGATCATCGCCGCCGTCGTCTTCGACAGGCCGCCCAGGTGGCCGCGCGAAGCCACCGAGCGGATGAAGACGTCGGCGTGAGCGCCGTGATCCCCCATGCGCACCCGGTCGCCCAGCACGGCGCCGCCGGTGATCGGGCTGGACGGGTCCACCGCCACCACGGCGGCGCTGCGGCCGCGCGCCAGCAGCTCGCCCAGCAGCGCATGCACCAGCGTCGACTTGCCGGCGCCGGGCGCGCCGGTGACGCCCAGCACCTGCGCGTGCCCCAGGTGCGGCGCGAGCGCCGCGGCGAGCGCGGCCGGATCGCGCTCGCCGCGCTCGACCTGGCTCAGGACGCGCGCGATGGCCGGGCGCTGGCGCGCCAGCACGGCCTGCAGCCAGGCCGGCGGCTCATGCAGCTGCGGCTCGCGCTTCACACGATCGCCTGCACATGGCCGAAGCCGAGCTCGCGCCGCAGGGTGTGGCAGATCTCGCCGTGGGTGCAACCGGCCTGCGCCGCCTCGACCACGCGGCCGAAGACGTTGTCGCCGGCGTCGCCGGCGGCTCGCGCCAGCGCATCCAGCGCGTGGCGGACCTCATCCTGCGAGCGCCCTGCCTTGAAGTCGGCGAACGCCGCCAGGTGCGCCTGCATCGCCGCGCGGTCGGGCCGGGGGTTGATCGGCCGCGCGCTGCTGTCCTCGTCGACCTGGTAGGCGTTGACCCCGACCACGGTCTGCGCGCCGTCGTCGATGCGCTGCTGGAACGCCCGCGCCGACTCGCCGATCATGCGCTGCACCAGACCGGACTCGACGGCGGCATACATCCCGCCGGCGTCCTCGACGATCTTCATCACCCGCTCGATCTCGGCCTGCATCTGGTCGGTCAGCGTCTCGACGTAGAAGCTGCCGCCCAGCGGATCGATGACGTCGGTCAGCCGTGCCTCCTCGCGCAGGATGTTCTGGGTGGCGACGGCGATGCGGGCGCCGTCCGCGCTGGGCACCGACAGCGCCTCGTCCCAGGCGTCGGTGTGCAGCGACTGCAGTCCGCCCAGGATGCCGGCGATCGCCTGCACGGTGACCCGCGCCACGTTGTTCAGCGGCTGCTGGCGCGTCAGGTCCACGCCCGAGGTCTGGCCATGGAACTTGAAGCGCCAGGAGCGCGGATCGCGCGCGCCCAGCAGCTCGCGGGTGGCGTGTGCCCAGATGCGGCGCGCCGCGCGGAACTTGGCCACCTCCTCGAACAGGCTGATCGAGATGTCGAAGAAGAAGGTGAAGCGCGGCAGGAACTGGTCCGGGTCCAGCCCGCGCTCGATGCAGTCGCGCGCGTTCTGGATCGCGGTGCTGAGCGTGAAGGCGACCGCCTCGGCCGGGGTCGCGCCGGCCTGCTGCATGTGCTGGCCCACCACCGACATCGGGTTCCAGCGCGGCAGGTGGCGGTTGCAGAACGCGATGTGGTCGCCCAGGATGCGCCGCGCGCCCGGCAGCGCGATCCGGAAGAACATGTGGTTGGCCACGTAGTGGCTCAGGTAGTCGCTCTGGTTGGACGTGCCGCTGATCTGCCGCCAGTCGGTGCCGCGGCGGCGGGCGGCGGCCAGCATGAAGGCCAGCAGCGTGAAGGGCGAGGGATCGTTCTGGGCGCAGGAGATGCGCGCCAGGTCGACCCCGGCGAGCGCCCGGTCCATGTGTTCCCAGGTGTTGATCACCGTGCCGCAGGTGCCCAGCAGCTCGACGTGCGACTCGTCCATGTCGTAGCCGCGGAACACCGAGTTGCACGGGATCGGCGAGATCGCGGTGGCGCCGTGCGCCAGGATTTCGCGCAGGCGCTCGTTGTACTCGGCTGGCGTGCCCAGGCCGACCAGCTGGCGCTGGCTCCAGGTGCGGCCGCGGTGCATGGTCGGGTAGATGCCTCGGGTGTAGGGCGGCTGGCCCGGCATGCCGAGCCCGGCCGCGCGCTCGGCGGCGTTCCAGTCGAGCTCGGTGTACAGCGGCTTGATCGGAATGCCGGAGCGGTTGGCGACGTCCTTGTCCGCGCCGATGCCGGCCGCGTACTCCTGCTGCCAGGCGGCCAGCGCCTCGTGCGCCGGCGTCGGGGGCGAGGCGAGCAGTTCGCCCGGGATCGGTTTGTTCATGTCTCCTCCGGCACCGGATCAGGCCGCGACCCGGCGAGCGCGCACCCGGCCGGCCAGCTCCCGCACGAAGTCGGCGATGTCAGCCATGGCGGCGCCGGGGTGGAACACCCGTGCCACGCCGCAGCCCAGCAGCGCCTGCTCCTCGCCGTCCGGGACGATGCCGCCGACGATCAAGCCGACGTCGCCCAGCCCGGCCGCGCGCAGCGCGTCCATCAGCTTGGGCACGATCAGGTGGTCGGTGGCCAGCGACGAGATGCCGATCACGTCGACGTCCTCTTCGGTGGCGAGCTTCACCACCGCCGCGATCTCCTGCCAGGGCGGCGTGTAGATCACCTCCATGCCGGCGTCGCGCAGGCCGGCGGCTACCACCCGGCTGCCGCGGTCGTGGCCGTCGAATCCGATCTTGGTGACCAGCACCTTCGGGATGATCTTGTCGCTCATGCCGTCACCTCCTGGCCCTGGCGCAGCAGGGCGATGAACTTGCGCGCGATGGCGCGCGGGTTGGAGCGCCCGTCCGGGCGGTACCAGGTCTGCGACCAGTTCATGGCGCCGATCAGCATCAGGCGCAGCATGCGGCGGTCGGTGCTGCGCGCCAGTGGCAGGTCGCGCACCAGCACGGCAAACAGCTGCTCGTAGCGCCGGCGCAGCTCGATCAGGCTGGCGTGGGCCACCGGCACGTCGGCCGGGCGCACCCGCACCACCACCTGCGCGTAGTCGTCGTCGCGCAGGATCGCCTCCAGGTGCGCGATGCAGGCGGCCTCCAGCCGCTCCCAGGGATCGGACACGCCGTCCACGGCCGCCTGGACCGCCTCGATGATCTGCTGCACGCCCTTGACGTAGACCGCCACCAGCAGGGCTTCCTTGGTGTCGAAGTGGCAGTAGAGCGAGCCCGGTAGCATGCCCACGGCCTTGGCGATCTCGCGCACCGAGGTGCCCTCGAAGCCGCGCGCGCGAAACAGCCGGGCCGCCTCGTCCAGCACGCGGGGCAGGCGGCTGTCGGCGTGGGGGGTGCGCACGTGGCTCATGGTCTGGCGGTGTCCTGCCGCGCAGTATAGCAAACAGTCGTTTGCTTGAAAACGGGCTCCCCGGGAGCCCGCACGGTCGGGCTCAGGGGCCGCCGGGCCTGTCCCGATCGGCGGGCGCGGCGGCGCCCTGCTCCTGCCGCGCCTGCGCGAAGATGTCCCAGACGGCCAGGAACAGGGCCGCGATCACCGGCCCGACCACGAAGCCGTTCAGCCCGAAGACGGTGAGGCCGCCCAGCGTGGCGATCAGCACCAGGTAGTCGGGCATGCGGGTGTCGCGGCCGACCAGGATCGGCCGCAGCACGTTGTCGACCAGCCCGATCACCAGCACGCCCCACAGCACCAGGCCGAGCGCGGACCAGATCGAGCCGGTGGTCGCCAGGTAGATCGCCACCGGCCCCCACACCATCGCCGCGCCCACGGCCGGCAGCAGCGACAGCAGGGCCATGATGGCGCCCCACAGCAGGGCCCCGGTGATGCCCAGCACCCAGAAGGCCAGGCCGCCCAGCGTGCCTTGCACCAGCGCGACGACGACGTTGCCCTTGACGGTGGCACGCACCACGGTGGCGAACTGCCGCAACAGCCGGGCGGTGTGCTCCTGCCGCAGCGGCATTGCCCGGGCGGCCTGCGCGGCCAGCGCGGGCCCGTCGCGCAGCAGGAAGTACAGCAGGTACAGCATCACGAACAGGCTGACCACGAACTCGAGCGTGTTCTGCCCGATGGAGAACACCCGCGAGGTGATGGTCTGGCTGCTGCGCCCCAGCAGTTCCACCAGCCGATGCTGCAGCAGGTTCAGGTCGGCCAGCCCGAAACGGTCGAGCACCCCGCGCACCCACGCCGGCAGGGCGTCGACCGCCCGCTGGAAGAACTGGCCGATCTGGATGTGCCCCGAGCGGACCTGCTCGTGGAAGGCCACCGCCTCCTGCGTGATGGCCGCGATGAGCAGCGCGGTCGGCAGCAGCACGCTGACCACGATCACCACCAGGGTGCCGAAGGCGGCCCAGCCGCGCCGGCCGCGGCAGACCTGCAGCGAGCGCTGCTGCAGCGACGAGAACACGATGGCCAGGAACACGGCCCAGGACACGGCCCCGCTGTACGGCCACAGCACGGCGCCGAACAGCACCGTGACGATCAGCAGCAGCCAGATCAGGGCCTTGCTCTGCAGCAGCGGAGAGTCGAGCGGGTCGGGGTCGGTCATGGCGGTGCCGGTGAGCGTATCACCGCCGCGCGCAAAGGAAAGCCGCCTCGGCAGGCGGCTTGGCCCCGCGGCGCGCCCTGCTCAGGGCTTCACGTAGTCCGACACCACCACCCAGCGGCCGTCCTTGATCTGCGACATGCGTGACAGGTCGTTGCCCAGGCGCTTGGTGGCCGAGAAGGATGACGGCGCCCCGCCGAACATGTCCGCCGGGAAGGACATGCCGTCCATCGTCTTGATGAACGTGTCGGTCGTGAGGTTGGGGCCGGCCTTGCGCGCGACCTGCACGAACGAGTCGACGATGGCGTAGCCGTAGGCGGAGAACATGGTGGGGTCGTCGCCGAACTTGGTCTTGTACTTGTTGGCCCAGAAGCGGATCGGCTGCGATGCCTCGTCGAGGTACGGGAACTGCATCTGCATGGTGGCATAGAGGCCTTCGACGGCCTTGCCGCCCAGGCGATGGATCACGTCGTCGTAGACGGCGCTGGAGCCCAAGAACACCGGGTTGAAGCCGGTCTTGCGCGCCTCGGCGATGGTGCCGATGGTCTCGCGGATGATGGTGCCGAGCACCACCAGGTCGCACCCCGCCGCCTTCATGCGGGCCACCTGCGAGGAGAAGTCGGTCGCGCCGCGCTTGAAGGTGGTCTTCTCGGCCAGCTCCATGTTGATCGTCTTCAGGCCCGCCTCGGCGCCGCGATGCACCTCCAGCCCGAAATCGTCGTCCTGGTAGATGGAGCACACCTTCTTCGCTCCCTTGTCCTTGACCATCCGTGGCAGCGCCTGCCGGATCTGGTCGTAGTAGGTCGCAGCGAATGAGTACTTGAGGCGGTGCAGCGGGTCGTACATCTGGCGCGCGGCGGTGATCGGGAAGAAGTTGATCACGTTCTTCTCGAACTGCACCGGCATCGCCGCCAGGTTCTGCGCCGTGCCGATGTGGCCGGCCATGATGAAGATCTTGTCCTGGTTGACCAGCTTCTGGGCGGCCAGCACCGATTTCTTCGGGTCGTAGCCGTCGTCCTCCACCAGCAGCCGCAGCTTGCGGCCGTTGATGCCGCCCTGCTCGTTGGCCTCGTCCACGCGCAGCAGCATGCCGTTGCGCGCGGCCTTGCCGTAGGCGGCGAGCGGCCCCGACAGGTCCTGGATGCTGCCGATCAGGATCTCGTTCTTGCTCACGCCCTGCTGCTGCGCGAACGCGGGCAGCCACGACAGGGCGGCGGCGGCGAGGGTGACTGCGGTCTTCAGCTTCATCGTTCGCTCCTTGGTTGACGGGATCGGCTCACTGGTACATCGCCTCGATCTGCGGGGCGTACTTGCGCTGCACCAGCTGGCGCTTGAGCTTCATGGTGGGCGTCAGCTCCTCGTCCTCGGCCGACAGCTGCGTGTCCAGCAGGAAGAACTTCTTGATCTGCTCGACCCGCGCGAACTTGCCGTTGACGCGATCGATCTCGCCCTGGATCAGGGCCTGCACCTGCGGCGCGCGGGTCAGGCTGGCGTAGTTGCCGAACGGCACGTCGTGGTCCTGCGCATATTTCTCCACGTTCTCCTGGTCGATCATGACGATCACCGTGAGGTAGGAACGCCGGTCGCCGATCACGACGGCGTCGGTGATGTAGGGCGAGAACTTCAGCTCGTTCTCCAGTTCGCTCGGCGTGATGTTCTTGCCGCCTGCCGTGATGATGATGTCCTTCATCCGGTCGGTGATGCGGAAGAACCCTTCCTCGTCGACGCTGCCGACGTCGCCGGTGTGCAGCCAGCCGTCGGCGTCGATCGCCTCGCGGGTCTTGTCCGGCTGGTTCAGGTAGCCCAGGAAAACGTTGTCCCCCTTGACCAGGATCTCGCCGGTGGCGGGGTCCAGGCGCACCTGGTTGTATGAGGCGGCGGGCCCGATCGAACCGGGCTTGATCCGGTCGGCCGGCACGCCGGTCGAGGCGCCGCACGACTCGGTCATGCCCCAGACTTCCAGCATCGGCACGCCCAGCGCCAGGTACCACTTCACGAGGTCGGGCGAGATTGGCGCCGCGCCGGTGACCAGGAAGCGTGCGCGATGGATGCCGATCAGCTTGCGCACGTTGTCCAGCACCAGCCGGCGCGCCAGGGCGAACCGGAACTTGTCCAGCGCGTCGACCGGCTGTCCGGCCAGCACCTTGTCGGCGATGCGCGCGCCCACGCCGATCGCCCACCGGTACGCCGCCTGCTGCAGCGGGCCGGCCTCCTTCAGGGCGATCATCACGCCCGAATAGAACTTCTCCCAGACCCGCGGCACCGCCGTGAACACGGTAGGAGCGATCTCGCGCACGTTCTCCGGCACCGTTTCCGGGTTCTCCACGAAGTTGAGCACGGCGCCGGTGTACAGCGAGAAGTATTCGCCGCCCATCCGCTCGGCGATGTGGCACAGCGGCAGGAAGCACATGCATTCGTCCCGGTCGGAGCGCGCGATCAGCGTGTTGAGGCCGTGCGCCGTGTAGACCAGCCCGTGGTGGCTGTGCATCGCGCCCTTGGGCTTGCCGGTGGTGCCGGAGGTGTAGACCAGGATCGCGAGGTCGCCCGGCCGGCAGGCCTGCACGCGCGCCGCCAGCTCGCCGGGATGGGCCGCGTTGTACTCTCGCCCCAGCTCGCGCAGCCGCTCCAGGCTGATCACGTCGGGGTCGTCCAGGTCGCGCAGGCCCTCCATGTCGAACACCACCACCTTCCTGAGCGCCGGCAGCTGCTCGCGCACCTCGAGCACCTTGTCCAGCTGCTCGTCGTCCTCCACGAACAGGATGCTGGTGCCCGAGTCCTGGCACAGGTACTGCACCTGCGGCGCGGCGTCGGTCGGGTAGATGCCGTTGGACACGCCGCCGCAACTGAGCACCGCCAGGTCGGCCAGCACCCATTCCAGCACCGTGTTGGCCAGGATCGAGGTGACGTCGCCGGGGCGCAAGTCCAGGTGCATCAGGCCGCCGGCGATCTCGCCCACCGCCTCGCCGCAGCGCGCCCAGCTCCAGCTGCGCCACAGGCCCAGGTCCTTCTGTCGCAGCCACACGCGCGGGCCGCGCTGGCGCACGGCGTTCCAGAAGATCGCCGGGATGGTCTCGCCCTCGATGACGATGCGGGTCTCGGGGCGGATGCGCGAAAGGTCCCAGAGATTGCTCATCGCCTCACCGCCATGTCTTCTTCTTCTTCCATCGCCGCTCCCCGCGCACCCCGGCTGCCTTCATTCCGAGGTAGAACTCCTTGATGTCCTCCTTCTCGCGCAGGTGCGCGCAGGTGTCCTCCATCACGATGCGGCCGTTCTCCAGCACGTAACCGTAGTCGGACGCGTTGAGCGCCATGTTGGCGTTCTGCTCCACCAGCAGGATGGTGCTGCCGCGCTCGCGGTTGATTCGCACCACGATCTCGAAGATCTCGCGCGTGAGCTTTGGCGACAGCCCCAGGCTCGGCTCGTCCAGCAGGATCAGGTCGGGCGAGGCCATCAGCGCGCGCGAGATCGCCAGCATCTGCTGCTGCCCGCCCGAGAGCAGCCCCGCCTCCTGGGCGGACCGCTCGGCCAGTATCGGGAAGTAGCCGTACACCGTCTCCATGTCGCGGGCGATGGCGTCGCGGTCGCGGCGCGTGTAGGCGCCCATCAGCAGGTTGTCGTGCACGCTCAGCAGCGGGAACACCTCGCGCCCCTCGGGCACGTGCGACAGGCCCTGCTGGACGATGTGCGCCGGGTCGCGCGCCGTGATGTTCTCGCCCTTGAACTCGATGCTGCCCTTGCGCGGGTCGATGATGCCGGAGATGGTCTTCAGGATGGTGGTCTTGCCCGCTCCGTTGGCGCCGAGCACGGTGGCGATCTCGCCGCGCCGCACCTCCAGGCTGGCGCCGCGGATCGCCTTGATCGGGCCGTAGGCGGACTCGACGTTGGACAGCCGCAGCACCGGCTGGTCGCTCACCGGCGGCGGGAGGGCGCTCACGGCGACCTCCTGAGCGCGCTCACATCCTGCACCGACCCGAGGTAGGCCTCGACCACGCCGGGATGCGCCTGCACCTGCCGCGGCGTGCCGGTGGCGAGCACCTCGCCCTGGTTCATGGCGAGCACCCGGTCCGACACCCGGGACACCAGCGTCATGTCGTGCTCCACCATCAGCACCGTGATGCCCAGGTCGGCGCGGATATCCTCGATCCAGAACGCCATGTCCTCGGTTTCTTCCACGTTCAGGCCGGAAGACGGCTCGTCCAGCAGCAGCAGCTTCGGCCCGGTGCACAGCGCGCGAGCGAGCTCGACCACCTTGCGCACGCCGTAGGGCAGGCCGGCCACCAGCGCGTCGCGGTGGTGCTGCAGGTCGAGGAACTCGATCACCCGTTCCACCTGCTCGCGCGCCTCGATCTCGGCGCGGCGGGTACCGGCGGTGAAGAACAGGTCGGACCACAGCCCGTTGCGGCGGTGCGTGTGGCGCCCGATCAGCAGGTTGTGCAGCACCGTCGCGTGCTCGAACAGTTCGATGTTCTGGAACGTGCGGGCGATTCCCAGCGACGCGATCCGGTGCGGCGCCGCCCGCGTCAGCGCCCGGCCCTCGAACGAGATCTCGCCGGCCGTCGGGTTGTAGATCCGGCTGATGAGGTTGAAGACCGTGGTCTTGCCGGCGCCGTTCGGCCCGATCAGCGTGAAGACCTCGCCGCGCCGCACGTCGAAGCTCACGTCGTTGACGGCCAGCACGCCGCCGAAGCGCACGCTGAGGCCGGACACGGCCAGCAGCACGTCGCTCACCGCACGCGCTCCGATTTCTGGAAGCTCTTCTGCCGCCGGAACATGCCGCGCCGGTAGAACGGGAACAGCTGCAGCCAGGTGCGCACCTTCAGCCAGCGGCCGTACAGCCCCAGCGGCTCGAACAGCACGAACGCGATCAGCACGGCGCCGTAGACCAGCGCCTGCAGGCCGGGCGCCTGGCCGATCGCCGGCGGCAGCCAGTCCTTGCCGAGCGCGATCGCCTGCGGCATGGAGATCAGGAAGATCGCGCCCAGGAAGGCGCCGTGCACCGAACCCAGGCCGCCGATGACCACCATCAGCAGCAGGTCGATCGACTGCAGGATGTTGAACTGGTCGGGCGAGATGAACGAGAGCTTGTGCGCGTACAGCGCGCCGCCGATCCCGGCCAGGGCGGCCGACAGCGCGAACGACAGGGTCTTGTAGCGCGCCAGGTGGATGCCCATGCTCTGGGCCGAGATCTCCGAGTCGCGGATGGCGACGAAGGCGCGCCCGGTCGGCGAGCGCAGCAGGTTCAGGATCGCCAGCGTCGCGGCGACGGTGACCGCCAGGCACAGGAAGTAGAAGCTGGCCGCGGTGTCGAGCTTCAGGCCGAACAGGTCCGGCGCGCCGACGTGCATGCCGGTATTGCCCTTGGTCACCGACTCCCAGCGGGCCAGCACTTCCTCGACGATGAAGCCGAACGAGAGCGTGGCGATGCCCAGGTAGATGCCCTTCACGCGCAGGGCCGGCAGGCCCACGATCACGCCGACGGCCGCCGACAGCAGCCCGGACAGCGCCAGCGCCAGCGCGAACGGCGCGCCCATTTCCACGAACACGGCCTGGGTGTAGGCGCCCACGCCCAGGAAGGCCGCATGGCCGATCGAGAACAGGCCCGTGAAGCCGGCCAGCAGCATCAGTCCCAGGCCCACGATCGAGTAGATCAGCACGAACGTGAGCTGCGCCAGCCAGTACTCGGCGAACAGCCACGGCGCTGCCAGCAGCAGCACCAGCAGCGCGCCGTACCAGAACCGGTGCCCGCCATGCCTGGCGAGGGCGATGTCCTGTCCGTAATCGGTCTTGAAGAGGAACCGCATGGGTGGTGGTCGGCCTAGACTTTCTTGGCGCTGCGTTCGCCGAACAGCCCGCTGGGCTTCACCATCAGCATGACCAGCACGACGACGTAGGCGGCGACGTCCTTGAAGCCCTGCGCCAGGTAGAAGCCGGACAGCGATTCCACGATGCCGATCACCAGGCCGCCGACGATGGCGCCGGGCAGGCTGCCGAAGCCGCCCACCACCGCCGCCGGGAAGGCCTTCAGCCCGATGAATCCCATGTTGGCGTGCACGAACGTGATCGGCGCCAGCAGCAGCCCGGCCACGGCCGCCACCGCCGAGGCCAGGCCCCAGACCAGCCCGTTGAGCCGCTTGACGGGAATGCCCATGTAGTAGGCGGCCAGCTGGTTTTGCGAGGCCGCCTGCATCGCGATGCCGATCTTGCTGTAGCGAAAGACCGCGAACAGCAGCAGGCACAGCGTCGCGGTGGCGCCGATCACCGCCATCTGTTCGACGTTCAGCACCAGGGCGCCCAGGTTCCAGACCTGGTCCTTGTACGGCACCGGCAGCGTGTGGGTCTCGGTGCCGATGCCCGGCAGCATGGTGACCAGGCCGCGTGCCACGTAGCCGATGCCGATGGTGAGCATCACGATCGAGAACGCCGGCTGGCCGAGGATCGGCCGGATGACGAGCCGCTCCAGCAGCACGCCGAACAGGCCCATCGCGGCCAGCGTGCTGAGCACGGCCGCCCAGAACGGGAACCCGAGGAAGGTCATGGCCGCCAGCCCGCCGAACGCGCCGAGCATCATCAGCTCGCCCTGCGCGAAGCTCACGGTTTCGGTGCCTTTGTAGATGAGCACGAACCCCAGCGCGATCAGCCCGTAGATGCACCCTTGCGCGATGCCGCTGATCAGCAGTTGAAGAAATTGCACCGACCCTCCGGGAATGCTTCCGTCGGCCGTTATAGCTGCGGCTCCCCGCCTTCCTCTACAGGGTTCTTCCCCATGCCGTCGCGGGCGGGGCCGGCGCGCTGCCCCGGCCGGTGCCGGGGAGCGCCGCCCTCAGGCCGCCGGCGCCGCGTGGCCGGGGAGCGGCCGCGGCCGTCCGTGGTCGTCGATGGCGACGTAGGTGAGGATGGCCTCGGTGACCTTGACGTGCCGGCCCTGGGTGTGGAAACGCTCGGCGTAGACCTCCACGTCCACCGTGACCGAGGTGCGGCCGATGCGGGTGACCGCGGCGTAGAACGACAGGATGTCGCCCACCCGCACCGGCTGCTTGAAGACGAACTCCTTCACGGCCACCGTGGCCATGCGGCCCCTGGTGTGGCGCGCCGGCAGCACCGAGCCGGCCAGGTCGACCTGCGCCATCACCCAGCCGCCGAAGATGTCGCCGTTGGCATTGCTGTCGGCCGGCAGCGGAATCACCTTCAGCACCAGTTCCTTGCCGGGGGGCACGCTGGCCGGCTCCGCGCTTGAGTCTCTGGACATGGGCACAATCTCTTTCGCAGAAGAACCATGGATTGTCCCTGATGCGCCGTTCCGGCGACCGAATTTCGCTGCACACGGGCATGGGCCCCGAGCAGCCCCGCAGCCACGGCGACTGGGTCACGCTGCGCCGGCTGCTGCCCTACCTGTGGCAGTACAAGGCCCGGGTGCTGGCCGCGCTGGCCTTCATGGTCGTGGCCAAGCTGGCCAACGTGGGCGTGCCGGTGCTGCTGAAGAACCTGGTGGACACGATGAGCCCGGCCGGCGGCAAGTCCCTGGCCGGCCTGTCGGCGGGCCAGGCGGCCACGGCCATGCTGGCGGTGCCGGTCGGCCTGCTGGTGGCCTACGGGCTGCTGCGGCTGTCGACCACGCTGTTCACCGAGCTGCGCGAACTGGTGTTCGCCAAGGCCACGCAGGGCGCGGCCCGCCAGATCGCGCTGCAGACCTTCGAGCACCTGCACGCGCTGAGCCTGCGGTTCCACCTGGAGCGCCAGACCGGCGGCATGACCCGTGACATCGAGCGCGGCGTGCGCGGCATCGAGTCGCTGATCTCGTATTCGCTGTACAGCATCGTGCCCACCCTGATCGAGGTGACGCTGGTGCTGGCGATCCTGGGGCTGAAGTTCGACGCCTGGTTCGCCTGGATCACGGCGGGGGCGCTGGTGCTGTACATCGGCTACACCATCAGCATCACCGAGTGGCGCACCAAGTTCCGGCGCGAGGCCAACGAGTTCGACTCCGCGGCCCACACCAAGGCGGTGGACTCGCTGCTGAACTACGAGACCGTCAAGTACTTCAACAACGAAGGCTTCGAGGCGCGGCGCTACGACGAGAGCCTGGAGCGGCTGCGGCGCGCCCGCCTGAAGAGCCAGACCACACTGTCGCTGCTCAACCTCGGCCAGCAGTCCATCATCGGCGCCGGCCTGGTGGCGATGCTGTGGCGCGCGACCCAGGGCGTGGTGGACGGGCGCATGACCATCGGCGACCTGGTGATGGTCAACGCCTACATGATCCAGCTGTACATCCCGCTGAACTTCCTGGGCGTGCTGTACCGCGAGATCAAGCAGAGCCTGACCGACCTGGACAAGATGTTCGTGCTGATGGAGCGCGAGCGCGAGGTGGCCGACCGGCCGGGCGCGCCGCCGCTGGCGATCGGACCGGGCGCGGCCGGCGCCCGCCGGGACGCGGTCGTGCGCTTCGAGGACGTCAGCTTCGCCTACGAGCGCGCGCGGCCGATCCTGCGCCATGTCAGCTTCGAGATCCCGGCCGGCCGCACGGTGGCGGTGGTCGGCCCCTCGGGCTCGGGCAAGAGCACGCTGGCGCGCCTGCTGTACCGCTTCTACGACGTCGGCATCCCGGGCGATGTGCCCGGCGGCGGCGGACGCATCACCATCGCCGGCCAGGACATCCGCGAGGTCACGCAGGCCAGCGTGCGCCAGGCGATCGGCATCGTGCCGCAGGACACGGTGCTGTTCAACGACACGATCGAATACAACATCGGCTACGGCCGGCCCGGCGCGACGCGCGAGGAGGTCGAGGCGGCGGCGCGAGCGGCGCGCATCCACGGCTTCATCGCATCCACGCCCGGGGGCTACCGGACCATGGTCGGCGAACGCGGGCTGAAGCTGTCGGGCGGCGAGAAGCAGCGGGTGGCGATCGCCCGCACGCTGCTGAAGGACCCGCCGATCATGATCTTCGACGAGGCGACCTCGGCGCTCGACTCGGCCAACGAGCGCGCCATCCAGGCCGAGCTCAAGGGCGTGGCGCAGCACAAGACGACGCTGCTGATCGCCCACCGGCTGTCCACCGTGGTGGACGCGCACCAGATCCTGGTGATGGAGGCCGGCCGGATCGTGGAGCGCGGCAGCCACCAGGCGCTGCTGGCCGCGGGCGGCCGGTACGCGCAGATGTGGGCGCTGCAGCAAAGCAGCGAGCAGGAGTTCGAGCAGGCGGTCGGGACGTAGCCGGCGCTGGCGCGCCGCTGTGCCTTGTCATATAAAGCGGGACTCAGCCCGCCCCAGCGGCCAAGGAGGAGACCATGAGGCACACGCGGATCATCGTCACCCACTACGGCGGCCCCGAGGCGCTGCAGGTGGTCGAGGAGGAGTGTCCCGAGCCCGGCCCGGGCGAGGTGCGCGTCAAGGTGCACGCCGCCGGGGTCTCGCTGCCCGACGTGATGGCGCGCGAGGGCCTGCATCCGGAAACCCCGAAGGTGCCTTACACCCCCGGCTGGGACCTGGTGGGCGAGGTCGACCGCGTGGGCGCGGGCGTGGTCGGCGTCGCCCTCGGCCAGCGGGTCGCCGCGATGCCGATCCACGGCGCGTACGCGCAGTTCGTCTGCCTGCCGCAGCGCGAACTGGTGCCGGTGCCGCCGGGGCTGGACGCGGCCGAGGCGGTCAGCCTGATCCTGAACTACGTCACGGCCTACCAGATGCTGCACCGCTGCGCCAAGGTGGGGTCCGGCCAGCGCGTGCTGATCCACGGCGCGTCCGGCGGCGTCGGCACGGCGCTGCTGCAGCTGGGGCGGCTGGCCGGCCTGCAGATGTACGGAACCTGTTCGGCACGCGGGGCGCTGGCGGTGTCGGGGTTGGGCGGCATCCCGATCGACTACGGCCAGCAGGATTTCGTGGCCGAGATCCGCCGTGCCACCGGCGACGGCGTGGATGCCGTGTTCGATCCGATCGGCGGCGGCCACCTCTGGCGGTCGCGCGCGGCGCTGCGCCCCGGCGGGCGCGTGGTGGGTTACGGCACCACGACCGCGCTGCGCGGGCAGGGGCTGCACTCGCGGCGCGCCGGCCGGCGCAACCGCTTGCATGGCATCCCGGCCTTCGGCCTGTCGATCGCCGGCGGCTGGCTGCTGCCGGGCCGCCGGCGGATCGTCCCGTACAGCATCCAGACCCTCAAGCGCTGGAAACCCGATCTGTTCCGGCAGGATCTGGCCACGCTGCTGGACCTGCTGGCGCAGGGCCGGATCGCGCCACTGGTGGCGCAGCGCTTCTCGCTGGCACAGGCGCGCCAGGCGCAGGAGCTGCTCGAACAGGGCGGCGTGGTCGGCAAGTTCGTGCTGCTGTGCCAGGATGCGACCGCGCCGCAGACGGCGGACGGACCCGCAGCGGCAGCCGCGATGGAGCACGTGGCATGACGGCGATCCGGTACCACTGGGAGGACTTCACGCCCGGCTGGCGCTACGAGTCGCCGCCGCGCACGCTCACGGCCGACCAGATCACGGCCTTCGCGCGCGAGTACGACCCGCAGGCCTACCACACCGACGAGGAGGCGGCCCGCTCCACGCCCTTCGGCGGCCTGATCGCCAGCGGCTGGCAGACCTGCGGCGTCGCCATGCGGCTGATGTGCGACGGCTATCTGGTCGAGTCCGCCTGCATCGGCTCGCCGGGGCTCGAGGCTCTGCGCTGGTTCAAGCCGGTGCGGCCCGGCGACGCGCTGCGGCTGCAGTCGACGGCGCTGGAACAGACGCCATCGGCCAAGGACCCGGCGCGCGGCAGCGTGAAATTCCGCTGGGACGTGCTCAACCAGCATGGCGAGGTCGTGTGTTCGATGACCGGCTGGCAGCACTACCGCCGCCGCCTGCCGGCGCCGCGGGAGGCCGGCCCTCGATGACGACCTCCGCGCTGGTCCTGACCTTGTTCATCGCCTGGACGCTCCTGCTGCTGCTGCTGGTGATGGAGGTGCTGCGCTCGCAGCTGGTGGCGACCGGCCGGGTGCAGCCCAACGCGTTCCGGCCGGACAACGGCAACCTGTCGCCCTTCATGCAGCGGCTGGCGCGGGCCCACGCCAACTGTGTCGAGAGCCTGCCGGTGTTCGGCGGCCTGCTGGTGGTGGCGCTGCTGACGCAGCGCTCGGGCGTGACCGATCCGCTGGCGCCGTGGTTCATGGCGGCCCGGCTGGCGCAGTCGACCATCCATCTGGTCTCGCTGAGCGCCGCGGCCGTGACGGCCCGCTTCGCGTTCTTCGCGGTGCAGCTGGCGATCGGCGCCTGGTGGACCTGGAGCCTGCTCGTGTTCACCCGGGCCTGACCATCCGGCCGCGCGGCGCGATCGGCCGCAAGCGTCGCCGGCCCTGTCACACTCGCGGCTTCCCGGCCCTTCGACCTTCACGCTCCCATGCTGCGACAGCTCTCCGTCCTGGTCCATCTGCTGGCCGCGATCACGTGGATCGGCGGCATGTTCTTCGCGTACTTCTGCCTGCGCCCGGCGGCGGCCGAGGTCCTGCCGCCGCCGTTGCGTCTGCCCCTGTGGGCCGCCACCTTCCGGCGGTTCCTGCGGTACAGCGCCGTCGCGGTGGTGGTGCTGCTGGCCGCGGGGCTGGCGATGTTCATGCAAAGCGGCCCGCGCCACGCCCCGCTGGGCTGGCACGTGATGCTGACGCTGGGGTTCGCGATGGCGGGCATCTTCGGCTACGTCTACGTGGCCCTCTACCCGGAGCTGCGCGACCACTGCGCCGCCGGCGCCTGGCCGGCGGCCGGCAAGGCCCTCAACCGGATCCGGCAGCTGGTGGCGCTCAACCTGGCGCTGGGTGTGGCCACCGTGGTGGCGGCGATCTCGCCGCGCTTCTGAGGGCTTGCGAACCGGCTCTTCAGCGTATACCCTAGTCGTCGCGAAGGTCGTCAAGAGGGAAAATGCCTAACTCTGCTTAGGTGAATCCCTGCTTCGAGCCGATTCACGCCAGGGGGTGTCCGATGTTTTTCGGGTTGTTCAAGCGCGCGCCGGCGCCGGCCAAGCCGAAGGCCAGGAGCAAGGCGACTCCGGCATCGCGCAGGGCCCACGCGGTCTGCCTGCCGCCGGAGCCGAGCGCGTTCCAGGTCACCGAGGGCAGCGACCAGTCGGACTGGGCCCTGTGGGAGGATTCGGTGGCGGTGCAGGACAGCCAGATGCAGTCGCTGCAGCCGTCGGTGAGGCTCTATCGGCACGAGGCCCAGACGGCCACCGAGTTCCAGGACATCGAGGCATTCGCGCGCGTGCGCCGCAAGGACCCCTGAGCCGCGGCTCCGGGCCGCCGGTGGCGCCGCCACACAATGGGGCGCCCCCGCAGGGCTGACGTGGAGCTGGCGATGACGAGCACACCGGAGTTTCCCCCGGCCGGCGGCTGCGAGTGCGGCCGGGCGAGCCATTGCATGGAGATTGCATTGCCGTCCTGGCGCAACGGGGGCGAGGAGCAGCCGCGTTGACGCCGGCGACCGTCCATCTGGTTCCCACGCTGCGCCAGTATCACCTGGCCGCGCCGGCGTACGGCTTCGACGCCCTGACGCGCGTGCTGCACGCGCTGCGGCCGGACGTGCTGCTGTGCGAGCTCACCGAGCGGGCGTTGCGCGAGCGCCGGCCGCAGGTCGTCAAGCAGGAATACCAGCACAGCGTGTTTCCATACCTGGCCCGCCACCGCATCGAGGCGGTGGCGCTGGAGCCCGACGGCGTGCTGTGGGACGAACTCGTGACACAGGGACTGGAGGCGGAGCATCGCCTGCGGACTTCGGCCCCGGCGCACCATGCCCATTACGAGGCCGCCGTGCGCGAGCTGATGGCGGCGCTGCTGCGCTCCTGGGAATCGCCGGCCGCCGTCGACTCGGCCCGCACCGACGATGCCTTCGAGCGCAAGCACGCCCGCGAGCACGAGCTGTTCGGCGCGGCGTACCGCGATGCCTGGGATCGCTGGAACGAGCACCTCGCGCAGGCGATTTCCCGGGCGGTGCAGGCGCATCCGGGCCGTCGCCTGGTGGCGCTGGCCGGCGTCGAGCACGGTTACTGGCTGCGCCGCCGGCTGCGTGAACTGGCGGCGGCGGCCGGCACCTGGACGCTGGCCGCGCGGCCGCAATAATCCCGGGATGGAAACCAAATGGCTCGAGGACTTCGTGAGCCTCGCCGAAACCCGCAGTTTCAGCCGCTCGGCCCAGCTGCGGCACGTCACCCAGCCGGCGTTCTCGCGCCGGATCCAGGCGCTGGAGGCCTGGGCCGGCACCGACCTGGTGGATCGCAGCTCCTATCCGACGCGCCTCACGCCGGCCGGTGAGACGCTGTATGCGCAATCGATGGAGATGCTGCAGGCGCTGCAGAGCACCCGCGCCATGCTGCGCGGCCATTCCAGCGCCGCCCAGGACGTGATCGACATCGCGGTGCCGCACACGCTGGCGTTCACCTTCTTCCCGCAATGGGTGTCCAGCCTGCGCGAGCCCTTCGGGCCGATCAAGAGCCGGCTGATCGCGCTGAACGTGCACGACGCGGCGATGCGGCTGGTCGAAGGCGGCTGCGACCTGCTGATCGCCTACCACCACGACGCCCTGCCGCTGCAGCTGGACCCCGAGCGCTACCAGATGGTCACGCTCGGCAAGGAGGTGCTCTCGCCTTACTGCCGGCCCGACGGCGACGGCCAGCCGGCGTTCCGGCTGCCGGGGCGGCCGGGCCACCCGGTGCCGTACCTGGGTTACGGACCCGGCGCCTACCTGGGGCGCATCACCGACCTGATCGTGCGGCAGTCGCGCACGCCGATCCACCTGGAGCGCGTCTACGAGACCGACATGGCCGAGGGCCTGCGCGTGATGGCGCTGGAGGGGCACGGCCTGGCCTTCCTGCCGCACAGTGCGGTGCAGAAGGACCTCGGCTCGGGGCGGCTGGTCAGCGCCGTGCCGGCGGAGCTGCCGGGCCTGGAGATGACCATGGAGGTGCGCGCGTACCGGCAGATGCCCAGCGCCAAGGAGCCGTCCAAGGGGGCGGCCCAGGCCCTGTGGGACTTCCTGGCCCATACAGGCCGCTGAGGCTGCCCCGCCGGGGGTCTGGGACAATCCCGCGATGACCCAGGAAATCACTATCACGCGGCCCGACGACTGGCACCTGCACGTGCGCGACGGCGAGGCGCTGAAGGCCGTGGCGGCGCACAGCGCGGCCCAGTTCGGCCGGGCCATCATCATGCCCAACCTGCGTCCGCCCGTGACCACCGCCGCCCAGGCCGTGGCCTATCGCGAGCGCATCCTGGCCGCGCTGCCGCCGGAGTCGGCCTTCCAGCCGCTGATGACGCTGTACCTCACCGACAACCTGCCGCCCGAGGAGATCGCCCGGGCCAGGGACGCCGGCGTGGTCGCGCTCAAGCTCTACCCGGCCGGCGCCACCACCAACAGCGACGCCGGCGTCACCGACCTGCGCCGGACCTACCGGACGCTGGAGGCGATGCAGCGCGCCGGCTTGCCGCTGCTGGTGCACGGCGAGGTGACCTCGCCCGAGGTCGACCTGTTCGACCGCGAGGCGGTGTTCATCGACACCCAGCTGATGCCGCTGCGGCGCGACTTCCCGGAGCTGAAGCTCGTGTTCGAGCACATCACCACGCGCGAGGCGGCGCAGTACGTGCAGTCGGCGGACCGTTTCACGGGCGCCACCATCACCGCGCACCACCTGCTGTACAACCGCAACGCGATCTTCACCGGCGGCATCCGGCCGCATTACTACTGCCTGCCGGTGCTCAAGCGCGAGGCGCACCGGCAGGCGCTGGTGGCGGCGGCCACCTCCGGCAGCCCCAGGTTCTTCCTGGGCACCGACAGCGCACCCCATGCCGCGCACCTGAAGGAGCAGGCGAGCGGCTGTGCCGGCTGCTACACCGCCGACACGGCGCTTGAGCTGTACGCGCAGGCCTTCGAGGCGGCCGGCGCGCTCGACCGGCTGGAAGGCTTCGCCAGCTTCCACGGTCCGGCGTTCTACGGGCTGCCCCGCAACGGAGGCACGATCACGCTGCGCCGCGAGACCTGGACGGTCCCGGACAGCTATGCCTTCGGCGAGGCGCGCCTGAAGCCGTTGCGCGGGGGCGAGGCGCTGTCATGGCGGCTGGTGCCGGCGCGGGAGGCTGCGTGATGGCCGAGTCCCGCCGCACCGACAAGCCGCCACGCGTGGCGCTGCTGATCGACGCCGACAACTCGCCGGCGTCCAAGATCGACCTCATCCTCAACGAACTGTCGACGTTCGGCGAGACCAGCATCCGGCGCGCCTACGGCAACTGGAAGAAGGCCGAGCTCAAGGGGTGGGAGGCCGTGCTGCACGAGCATGCGATCCGCCCGATGCAGCAGTTCGACTATTCCAAGGGCAAGAACGCCAGCGACATCGCGATGGTGATCGACGCGCTGGACCTGCTCTACACCGACAGCCCGGACGCGTTCGGCATCGTGTCGTCGGACGCCGACTTCACGCCGCTGGTGATGCACCTGCGGGCCAAGGGGGCGGCGGTGTACGGCTTCGGCGCGGAGAAGACGCCCGAGCCGTTCGTCAACGCCTGCTCGCGCTTTCTGTTCCTCGACAAGCTGCGGGCGCCGGTCGCCGGGCCGGAAGCCGAAGCCGGATCGGACGCCACGCCGCAGGCGCCGCTGCGCACCACGACCGCCCAGCTGAAGCAGGATGCCAAGCTGGTGATGCTGCTGCGCAATGCGGTGGAGGCGGCTGCCGACGACGACGGGTGGGCCCGCGTCGGCGCGGTGGGCAACCAGATCGCCAACCAGGCGTCGTTCGATCCGCGCAACTACGGCTATGCGACCCTGACCAAGCTGCTGGCGGCCACCCAGCTGTTCGACATGGCCGACGAGGGCAAGTCCACGGTCATGGTGCGCGACAAGCGGCTCGCCAAGGGCGCCCGTCACTGAGGGTGCTTTCGTGTTCCCGCCGCCCGACTGGCAGGCGCCCTGGTACGAACCATGGCGCGAACACGGGGAGCGCGTGCTCGAACGCATCGCCCAGGGGCTGCCGCTGCACGACGCCCTGAACGGGGCGGCGTCGCCGGTGCGGTTCGTGGCCGCTTCGCAGTTGCCGCCGGGGCAGGCCTACGAGCAGTTCGTCTTCGAGCGCGGCGCCTGCCCGACCCGGGCCAACCTGCACGACTTCTTCAACGGCCTGTGCTGGCTGGCGCTGCCGCGCGCCAAGCGGCGCATGAACGGGTTGCACGCCGGGCAGATCCGCCGCGCCGGCAGCGTGGGCGCGGTGCGCGGGCCGCTGCGCGACGCGCTCACCATCCTGGACGAGAACGGCGCCGTGCTGGCCGCGCCGCCGGCGCTGTGGCAGGCGCTGCTGGCGCGAGACTGGCGGCGGCTGTTCGTCGACCTGCGGCCGCTGTGGGGGCAGGCGCGGCTCACCATCGTCGGCCATGCGCTGCTGGAGCAGCTGGTGCGACCGCGCAAGGGGCTCACGGCGCATGTACTGGCGCTGCCGGCGCCGCTGGCGGCCATGCCGGCGCTGGATGCGTGGCTGGCCGGCGAGCTCGAGGCGCCGCGGCTGGCCGCCAAGCCGTTCACGCCGCTGCCGGTGCTGGGCGTGCCCGGCTGGTGGGCCGGCAACCAGAACTTTTCCTTTTATGATGACTCTTTCGTATTCCGCGCGCCGGGCAGCAACAAACCGAAAACGACAGCCCCGCCGGCCGCCTGGCGCCCTTGAATCGACGCGTCGTCGACCTCATCTGGCGCTCGGTGGAGTCCCCCCACAACCATGATTCCGGAGCATCCATGAAACGCATCGTCCTGTTCGTCCTCACCAACCTGGCGGTGGTCCTGGTCCTGGGCCTGGTCTCCAGGCTGCTGGGCGTCGACCGCTTCCTCACGGCCAACGGGCTGAACCTGGGGGCCCTGCTGGTGTTCGCCGCCATCATGGGCTTCGGCGGCGCGATCATCTCGCTGCTGATGTCCAAGACCATCGCCAAGTGGAGCGCGGGCGTGCAGCTGATCGAGCAGCCGCGCAGCGCCGACGAGGCGTGGATCGTCGAGACGGTGCGCCGCTTCGCCGACAAGGCCGGCCTCGGCATGCCGGAAGTGGGCATCTTCGAGGGCGAGCCCAATGCCTTCGCCACCGGCGCGTTCAGGAACAGCGCGCTGGTCGCCGTCTCGACCGGCCTGCTGCAAGGCATGACGCGCGAGGAGGTGGAAGCCGTCATCGGCCACGAGGTCGCGCACATCGCCAACGGCGACATGGTGACCATGACGCTGATCCAGGGCGTGATGAACACCTTCGTGGTGTTCCTGTCGCGTGTGGTCGGCTACCTGGTGGACAGCTTCCTGTCCAAGGGCGAGCAGCGCTCGGGCCCGGGCATCGGCTACTTCGTGACGACCATCGTGCTGGACATCCTGCTGGGCTTCCTGGCGGCGATCATCGTGGCCTGGTTCTCGCGCCAGCGCGAGTTCCGCGCCGACCGCGGCTCGGCCGACCTGCTGGGCCGCAGGCAGCCCATGATCAACGCGCTGGCCCGGCTGGGCGGCATGGTCCCGGGCGAACTGCCCAAGGGCCTGCAGTCGATGGGCATCACCTCGGGCGTGGGCAAGCTGTTCTCCACCCATCCGCCGATCGAGGAGCGGATCGCCAGGCTGCAGGGCGCGTAAGAGAGGATGCGGACCTCCGTACGCAGAGGGCGCAGAGGATTCGCAGAGGACGCAGAAAAGACAGCAAGAAGATGCAGTCAGAAATAGTGCTTCATTCTTTCTGAATTTCTTCTGCGTCCTCTGCGTGACCTTCGCGACCTCTGCGTACGGGTGTCCGCGTTGGTCTTTCAGTGGCGAGTCACCATGTTGGTGGCCACCGCCTCGCCGACCTTGATGCCGTCGACGCCGGCCGACAGGATGCCGCCGGCGTAGCCGGCGCCTTCGCCGGCGGGATACAGGCCCCGCACATTCACGCTCTGGAAGTCCTCGCCGCGCGTGATGCGCAGCGGCGAGGAGGTGCGGGTCTCGACGCCGGTCAGCACCGCGTCCGGCCGGTCGAAGCCCTTGATCCGGCGCCCGAACACCGGCAGCGCCTCGCGCAGGGCGGTGATCGCGTATTCGGGCAGTGCCGGATGCAGGTCGCCCAGTTTCACGCCGGGCTTGTAGGAAGGCTGCACCTCGCCCCATTGCGTCGACGGCCGCCCGGCGACGAAGTCGCCCACCAATTGGCCGGGCGCGTCGTAGTTGCCGCCCCCGAGCTCGAAGGCGCGTGACTCCAGCTCGCGCTGCAGCGCGACGCCGGCCAGCGGCCCGCCGGGGTAGTCGCGCTGCGGCTCGATGCCCACCACCATCCCGGCGTTGGCGTTGCGTTCGTTGCGCGAGTACTGGCTCATGCCGTTGGTGACGACCCGGCCGGGCTCGGAGGTGGCGGCCACCACCGTGCCGCCCGGGCACATGCAGAAGCTGTAGACGGCGCGGCCGTTGGCCGCATGGTGCACCAGCTTGTAGTCGGCCGCGCCCAGCAGCGGATGGCCCGCGTGCCGGCCCCAGCGGGCCCGGTCGATCACGCCCTGCGGGTGCTCGATGCGAAAGCCGATCGAGAACGGCTTGGCTTCCAGCAACACCCCGCGCTGGTGCAGCATCTCGAAGGTGTCGCGCGAGCTGTGGCCCAGCGCCAGCACCACGTGGTCGGTGCGCAATTCGCTGTGCCGGCCGCTGGCCTGGTCCAGCACCGTGAGGCCCCGCACCTGGCGGGCATCCTCGGGACCGTCGATCAGCAGGTCCACCGCGCGCTGGCGGAACCGGATCTCGCCGCCCAGCGCGATGATCTGCTCGCGCATGTGCTCCACCACCTTCACCAGCTTGAACGTGCCGATGTGCGGATGGGCGACGTACAGGATTTCCTCGGGCGCGCCGGCCGTGACGAACTCGGTCATCACCTTGCGGCCGAGGTGGCGCGGGTCCTTGATCTGGCTGTACAGCTTGCCGTCGGAAAACGTGCCGGCGCCGCCTTCGCCGAACTGCACGTTGCTCTCCGGGTCGAGCTCGCGCCGGCGCCACAGGCCCCAGGTGTCCCGGGTGCGCTCGCGCACCTTCTTGCCGCGCTCCAGCACGATCGGCCGCAGTCCCATCTGCGCCAGCACCAGCGCGGCGAAGATGCCGCACGGCCCGAAGCCGACCACCACCGGCCGGTCGGCCAGCGGCTCGCCGGCATGGACCGGCGGACGCCAGGTCATGTCGGGCGTGGGGCCGAAGTGCGGGCGGCCGGCGTGCTTCGCCAGCAACTGCGGCTCGAGCGCTGGATCGGCCAGCGCGACATCGACGATGTAGACGGCCAGCAGCTCGGCCTTGCGGGCATCGAAACTGCGCTTGAACACCGTGAGGTCGGCCAGTTCGGGCTCGGAGACGCCGAGCAGCCCGGCCGCGGCGCTGCGCAGCGCCGGCAGCGGTTGTTCCGCCTGGTCCAGCGACAGCTTGATTTCGGAGAGTCGGATCATGGTTGCGAGGCTTCTGTCGATGAAGCACGGGCGCCATGGTACGCGCTGCCCCGCCCGCCGCGAGTGCCAACGCTGCATCACGTCAGTGGTCGCTGCCGAAGATGATGGGGGAGTGCCGAGGCGACACTGCTGCGAAGTCGGCGCCTGCGCAGCACGCGCCGACCGTCGCAGTATGAGGACGCGCCGGGCACCGCCTGCCGCCGCCGGCGAACCGACGTTCGCGCCGGCGCGGCGCTCGCTCAGGCGGCCGGCAGGAAGCCTTCGACGGACAGGTAGCGCTCGCCGGTGTCGTAGTTGAAGCCCAGCACCGTGGCGCCGGCCGGCAGTTCAGGCAGCTTCTGCGCGATCGCGGCCAGCGTCGCGCCCGACGAGATGCCCACCAGGATGCCCTCCTCGCGCGCGGCGCGGCGCGCCATCTCGCGGGCCGGCTCGGGTTCGACCTGGATCACGCCGTCGAGCAGCTTGGTGTCCATGATGGCCGGGATGAAGCCGGCGCCGATGCCCTGGATCGGATGCGGCGAGGGCTGGCCGCCGGAGAGCACCGCCGAGGCGGTGGGCTCGACGGCGAACACCTTCAGCTTGGGCCAGGCCTTCTTGAGCACCTGGGCGCAGCCGGTGATGTGGCCGCCGGTGCCCACGCCGGTGATCAAGGCGTCGATGCCCTGCGGGAAGTCCTCCAGGATCTCGCGCGCCGTGGTGCGGGCGTGCACCTCGACGTTGGCCGCGTTCTCGAACTGCTGGGGAATCCAGCCGCCCGGCGTGACTGCCAGCAGTTCCTGGGCGCGGGCGATGCACCCCTTCATGCCCTTCTCGCGCGGGGTCAGCTCGAACGTGGCGCCGTAGGCCAGCATCAGCCGCCGGCGCTCGATGGACATGCTGTCGGGCATGACCAGCACCAGCTTGTAGCCCTTCACGGCGGCCACCATGGCCAGCCCGATGCCGGTGTTGCCCGAGGTCGGCTCGATGATCGTGCCGCCCGGCTTGAGCTTGCCGCTGCGTTCGGCGTCCTCGACCATGGACAGGGCGATGCGGTCCTTGATCGAGCCGCCCGGATTGCTGCGCTCCGATTTCACCCAGACGGCGTGCTGGTCGCCGAACAGGCGGTTGATGCGGATGTGCGGCGTGCGGCCGATGGTCTCGAGGATGTTGGCGGCTTTCATGTGCTTGCTCCGGCGTCCAGGGAAAGGGGATTCTCGCGCAGCCGCGCACACGCCGTGCAAGGCATGGGCCGGGAGGGGATAATCGGGGGGTGAAGCCCGCCAGACCGCCGCTGGTGCAAGGCCCGAAAGGGCGCACTGGAGGAACGTCCGGACTGCACAGGGCAGCGTAGCAGGTAACACCTGTCCACCGCGAGGTGAGGATCAGAGCAACAGAGACGAGTCGGCGACCTTGTCGCGGCGCGCAAGCGACGCGACAAAGGCCCCCAAACGCCGGACTGCACTGCGTGAGCAGGGCGGGTCGGTGGCCGCGGCCGGACTGCACTGCGCGAGCAGGGCGGCCGGTGGCGGCGGGCCGCGGGCCGGGTGAAACGGGCAATCTCTACGCGCAGCAATACCAAATAGGTGAGCGTGGCGGCTTCGTGCCGCCGCCCGGGGCCCCCGGGAGTTCACGGGTAGGTAGCACCGAGCCGTGCTGGCGACAGCCGGCCCAGAGGAATGGCGGTCACGTCCGGGCAACCGGACGCACAGAATCCGGCGTACCGGCGGGCTTCACACTTTATTGAAGGACGAGCGACCAGCCGCCAGGGTCAGAAGCGCTCGTCCGGACGCAGGAAGCGCCAGCGGCCCTCGGGCAATCCGGCCATGGACACGCGCCCGATGCGGATGCGCCTGAGCGTGAGCACGCGCAGGCCGACCTGCTCGCACATCCACGGCACCAGATCGGGCGCGATGCCCTTCAGCGCGAAGCGCAGCCGCCGCTCGCTCTGCCAGCTGACCTTGATCGGCGGCAGGGCCCGCCCCTGGAACGCCAGGCCATGGCACAGCCGCGCCACGGCGTCCGCCGCCGGTTCGCCGGCGATCTCGGCGACCACTTCCTGTTCGAGGGTGCCCGCGTCCTGCGTCAGCCGGCGGATGACGCCGTGCTGCTGGCTGAACACGGCCAGGCCGCTCGCCGGCGCCGGCAGCGCCAGCAGCGGCGTGAGATGGGCGAAGTGGCGCTGCACGATGCGCAGGGCCGGCTGCACGCCGGCATGCGCCGCGGGCACGAGCAGCAGCTGCGCCTGCGCCTGTGCGGCGCCAGCGGGCTTGTGCAGTAGCAGCGTCACCGGTTCGGTGGCGACGGCTGTCGCATTGGGGTCGAGTTGGACCTGCTGGTCCTCGCTCACCCGGTGCTGCGGCTCCTCGACCACGCTGCCGTCCACGCGCACCCAGCCACCCTCGATGTACAGCTCCGCCTCGCGCCGGGAGCAGCCGGCCAGGGCGGCGACACGTTTGGCGAGCCGCAGCGGTTCGGTCATGTCGTTCAGCCGGCCAGGCCCAGCGCCTCGATCCGCTGCACATGGGCCAGCAGCGAGCGCTTGGCCAGCGGCCACATGCGCGGGGGCACGTCGTCGTAGGCGAGTTCCACCCAGTCGTCCAGGCTGCCGTCCGGGCGCGCCTGCATCGCGGCCACGATCTTGGCTTCGCGCGTCAGGCGGTGCGCCTTCAGCTGGCCGATGGCCTGGTCGGGAAAGCCCAGCACGTGGCCGTGCGCCGGGAGGATGAAGTCGACCTGATGCGCCCGGCAGGCCGCCGCCAGGATGTCCAGTGAGTCGAGGTACGCGCTCATGTCGCCGTCGGGCGGGTCGACGACGGTGGTGCTGCCGTTGAGCACGTGATCGCCGGAGAACAGCAGCCCGTCCTCCACCAGCACCAGGCACAGGTGGTTGGCGGCATGGCCGGGCGTGTGGATCACGCGCAGCGTGTGCCGCGTGCCGCCGCCCTCCAGTGCCAGCAGCTCGCCGTTGGCCAGCGCGCGGTCGGGCACGAACGCGCTGGCCGTGCGCGCGGTCGGCTGCGACGGCAGCCCCAGGATCGGCGGGCGGGCGGCGCACAGCGCCTGCAGCGGGCGGGCACCCGGCGAATGGTCGGGATGCGAGTGGGTGCACACGATCAGCCGGATGTCGCCGCCGGCCGCGCGCCACAGGCGCTGCACGTGCTCGGCGTCGTCCGGGCCCGGGTCGATGGCGATGTAGCCGGTGGCGGGGTCGCCGACCAGGTAGCTGTTGGTGCCTGGACCGGTCATCACGCCGCCATTGGGCGCCGTCAGCCGCGTCAGGTTGCGCAGCAGCGTCACCGGCTGGTCGCAGCGCCAGTCCAGGTGGTGCACCAGCTGCCCGTCGGGGCTCACCAGCGACAGCTCGCCGTAGGGCTGGTCGTGCTCCATGAAGCGGTGTTCCGCGCCGTGCAGCAGGCCGCCGCGCGGACAGCTGGCCCACAGCGGCTGCTCGCCGGCGCAGGCCTGCAGCACGGCCTCCACGGAATCGAACGGCACCAGCCGCTGCAGGGTCCGGATGGTCGGAAAGATCATGAAGAAGCTGCCGGCCTCGTGCCGCGCCAGGGCCTCGGTCGGCCGCACCCAGACCGGCTCGAACTGCTCGGCCTCGTCGGCCACCGGCTGCTGCCCGGCGGGCATGCGCGCCACCAGGAACGGCACGTCGAAGCGCCGTGGCAGGTCGCGGTCGGTGGTCCAGTGCGCCAGCACGAACACCTGGTCGGCCGCCAGCCGCAGCCCGCGCGCGCGGCATTGCGCCGCCAGCGGCTGGTGCCGGTCCAGCGCCGCCAGGTCGGCGGCGTCGGCCGCGCGGCCGTCGGCATGGCGCGCCAGCAGCACGCCCAGTTCCTCGAAGCTCTCGCGGATGGCGGCGATGGCCTGCGTGAGGCGCGTGCCGTCCTGGGTCGGGCGACGGGTCGCGATGTCGTGCGCCTGCGCGTCGGCCACGTCGATGCCGCCGCCGGGGAACACGTACGCGCCCGGCGCGAAGCTGGCGCTGGCGGCGCGCCGCGTCATCAGCACCTCGATGCCGCGGGCGCCGCCGGCCGCATCGCGCAGCAGCAGCACCGTGGCCGCCGGCCGCGGTGCCACCGGCTCGCGCTGCGGATGGAGAAGTTGCGAGGGTCGGACCATGCGCGCATTATCGGCAGGGCGGGCCGAGCCGGGCGCGGGGGCTTCGCAGGAAACCCCCTGGGCGCGTCAGTCCTCCGGGGTGACGCCCAGCGCCAGCAAGAAGCGGGCGACCATGTTGTAGGTGGCGATCGCCGCCGTGAGCTCCACCACTTCGGTGGTGTCGAAGCGTGCGCGCAGGCGCTCGAACAGCGCGTCGGGCACCTTGACCTCGCGCGTCATGCTGGCGGCGTATTCGGCCACCAGCGCTTCGTCGGGGCCCAGCCCCGAGCCGGGCCGGGCCGCGGCCGTCGCGACGAAGGCGTTCAGCGCGTCCAGCTCGGCCTGGGTGCCGCCGGCGGCCAGGAAGTCCGGCGCATGGTGGTGGTACTCGTAGTGCGCCCCGGTGATCAGGGCCACGGTGCAGATGCCCAGTTCGCGCAGCTTGCGGCTGGTGGCCAGGCCGGTGCGCACGTTCTTCAGGTACACGTTCCAGCCGCGCGCCAGCGGCTCGCTCCACAGCAGGGCCTTGTCGAGATTCAGCAGCGTGCCGCCGCGCCGCTCCATGATGGCGCTGACCAGGTCGTCGGGTTGGGCTTTGGCTTCGGGGCTCCAGGGGGGAATGCGCATGGCGGTCGCGTCGTAAAGTGCAAATGCGCAGGATACCGCCGCTGCACGGATAATCCGCCGCATGCGGATCCGTTTCACCAAGATGCAGGGCGCGGGCAACGACTTCGTCGTGCTCGACGAAACGCGGGGCCCGCTGGGGCTCACCGCGGCCCAGTACCGCTTCCTGGCCGACCGCCAGTTCGGCGTCGGCGCCGACCAGATCCTCTCGGTGCGTGCATCGCCGGCGCAGGGCATCGACTTCGAGTACGTGATCCACAACGCCGACGGCGGCGAGGTGGAGCAGTGCGGCAACGGCGCGCGCTGCTTCATGCGCTTCGTGCACGACAAGGGCCTGACCGGGCGGGCGAGCGCCCGGGTCAAGACGCTGGGCGGCGTGATCGAGCCGCGCATCAACCCGGACGGGCGCGTCACCGTGGACATGGGGGCGCCGGCGTTCGACGCGGCCGCGCTGCCGTTCGACCGCTCGGGGCTTGCGCCGCTGCGCGACGGCAGCTGGGAGAAATGGCACCTGGCGCTGGGCACCAGCGCCGACTCCGCGATCGTCTCGGTGGCGCTGGTGTCGATGGGCAACCCGCACGCGGTGCAGGAGGTGCCCGACGTCGATGCGGCGCCGGTGCGCTCGCAGGGGCCCCTGATCGAGCACCATCCGCGCTTTCCGAACCGCGTCAACGCCGGCTTCATGCAGATCACCGGCCGCGCCGGCATCCGGCTGCGGGTGTGGGAGCGCGGCGCCGGCGAGACGCTGGCCTGCGGCACCGGCGCCTGCGCGGCGGTGGTCGCCGGCATCCGCCTGGGCCGGCTGGACCGAAAGGTCGACGTGGCCACCCGCGGCGGGCTGCTGACGATCGAGTGGGACGGCATGCGTCCCGATGGCACGGCCGCGCCGGTGTTGATGACCGGCCCGGCCGTGACCGTGTTCGAAGGCGAGCTGGACCTCCCGGATTCACCATGACCCACGACCCGATGAACCCCATCACCGAAGACGACATCGCCAACTACCTGGTCAACACGCCGGACTTCTTTGCCCGCCATGCCGAGCTGCTGGGCAGCGTGCAGCTGAGCAGCCCGCACGGCAATCGCGCCGTCAGCCTGCAGGAACGGCAGGCCGAGATGCTGCGCGACAAGATCCGGGCGCTGGAGCATCGGGTGATGGACATGGTGCGCCACGGCAACGAGAACGTCGTCATCGCCGACCGCCTGCACCGCTGGGCCCGCCAGCTGTTCGAGGTGGCGGCGCCGCGCGACCTGCCCCGGACGATCGTCACGGAGATCTGCACCCAGTTCATGGTCCCGCAGGCGGCGATCAAGGTCTGGGACGTCGCCGCAGCGTTTGCCGGCGAGTCCTTCGCGCAGGACGCGAGCGCCGATGCCCGGACCTTCGCCTCGTCGCTGACGCAGCCCTACTGCGGCGTGAACGCCGGTTTCGAAGCCGTGAGCTGGCTGGCCGACGGCGCCGCGGCGCTGTCGCTGGCCCTGTTGCCGCTGCGCGAGGGCCCGCTGGAGAGCACCGGACCGGCGTTCGGCATGCTGGTGCTGGCCTCGCCGGACCCGCAGCGCTTCCAGGGCGGCATGGGCACCGATTTCCTGGAGCGCATCGCCGAGCTGGCCAGCTCGGCCCTCTCGAGGCTGCGTGCCCCGTGAAGACTGCCGCGGCGTCCCCCAGCGGCGCCGTCGCGGCGCCGCCGGCGCTGAACGCCGCCGACCAGGCGCTGGTGGAGCGCTACCTGGAGCACGTGCGGGTCGAGAAGCGGCTGGCCGAGCGCACCGTCTCGCTCTATGAGCTGGACCTGCGCAAGCTGGCCGGCTTCGCCGCCACCGCTGGCGTCGCCCTGGGCGACGTGCAGCACGCGCAGATCCGCCGCTGGGTGGCGCAGATGCACGCGGCGGGGCGCAGCGGCCGCGGCATCGCGCTGATCCTGTCGGGCTGGCGCGGCTTCTACGCGTGGCTGGGGCGGCAGGGGCTCGTCGGCGGCCATCCGGTGCAGGGGGTGCGCGCGCCCAAGGCGCCCAAGCCATTGCCCAAGGCGCTGGGCGTGGACGAATCGATGCAGCTGGCCGACTTCGAGGACGGCGCGGCCGACCCCTGGCTGGAAGCCCGCGACGCGGCGATCGTCGAGTTGCTGTACGGCTGCGGGCTGCGCGTGGGCGAGCTGGTCGGGCTGGACGTGCAGGCCAGCGCCGTCGCCCGCGGCTGGGTCGACCTGCAGGCGGGCGAGGCGCACGTGCTGGGCAAGGGCAGCAAGCGCCGCACGGTGCCGGTGGGCCGGGCCGCCCTGGCGGCGCTGCAGCGCTGGCTGGCGCTGCGCGATCCGGTCGGCCGCATGGCACAGCCGGCGCTGTTCGTCGGGCGGCGCGGCACCCGGCTGGCGGCCCAGTCGGTCTGGCTGCGGCTGCGCCAGCGCAGCCTGGCGGCCGGGCTGGCCACGCCGGTGCACCCGCACATGCTGCGCCATTCGTTCGCCAGCCATGTGCTGCAGTCCAGCAGCGACCTGCGCGCGGTGCAGGAACTGCTGGGCCACGCGAACATCACCACTACGCAGGTCTACACGCGGCTGGATTTCCAGCACCTGGCCAAGGCTTACGACGCCGCGCATCCCCGCGCGCAGCGCAAGCGTTGAGGAAAAGAAACCCAACAGCCGAACGCAGAGGGCGCAAAGGATACGCGAAGGACGCAGAAAAGATACAAGGAAGGATGAAGGCAGGAACTCGTTCTTCCTCTGGAATTCTTCTGCGACCTCTGCGCGATTTTCGCGTCCTCTGCGTTCGGCTGTTGGGTTGGCTCCCCCCGATTGGCTCCCCCGACAATAGCCCCATGAAAACCATCCGCTTGAAGGAAGGCAAGGAGCGTTCGCTGGCGCGGCGGCATCCGTGGATCTTCGACTCGGCCATCGCCAAGGGCGGCGGCGACGCCGGCGAGACGGTGCGGATCGAGTCGCACGCCGGCCAGTTCCTGGCCTGGGCCGCGTTCAGCCCAGCCTCGAAGATCCGGGCCCGTGCCTGGAGCTTCGACGAGGGGCAGCGCATCGACTCCGGCTTCTTCGACGCGGCCTGCGAGCGCGCGATCCGGGCCCGCGCGCGCTTCGACCTGCCCAGCGACGGGGTGCGGCTGGTGCACGGCGAGTCCGACGGGCTGCCCGGCTTCATCGTCGACCGCTACGGCGACACACTGGTGGCGCAGTTCCTGGCCGCGGGAGCCGAACGCTGGAAGGGCGTCCTCGCGCAGTCGCTGCTGCGCCACACCGGGCTGGCGCGGCTGTACGAGCGCTCGGACGCGAGCGCACGGGGTCTGGAGGGACTGACCCCCGCCACCGGCTGGCTGAGCGGCGACGGTGCGACCGAAGTGACGATCCGCGAGCACGACTGGCGTTTCACGCTGGACGTGGCGACCGGCCACAAGACCGGCTTCTACCTGGACCAGCGCGACAGCCGCGGCAAGTTCGCGGCCTGGGCGCGCCGGCTGGGCCTGCAGCGGGTCCTCAATTGCTACTGCTACACCGGCGGCTTCACGGTGGCCGCGCTGGCCGGCGGCGCGGCGCAGGTGACCTCGATCGATTCTTCGGGCCCGGCCCTGGAGCGGGCCCGGGTCAACCTGGCGGCCAACGGCATGGACGCGGGCCGCGCCGAGTTCCTGGACGCCGACGTCAACGCCTGCCTGCGCCGCTTCATCGAGGAGGGCCGCAGCTTCGACGCGATCGTGCTCGATCCGCCCAAGCTGGCGCCGACCGCGGCCCATGCCGAGCGCGCGGCGCGGGCCTACAAGGACATCAACCGGCTGGCGCTGAAGCTGCTGGAGCCCGGCGGCGTGCTGTTCACCTATTCCTGCTCGGGCGGCATCGGCGCCGACCTGTTCCACAAGATCGTGGCCTCGGCCGGCGCGGACGCCGGCGTGGACGGCTACATCGTCGAGCGCCTGGGCGCCGCCCCGGACCACCCGATGACCCTGGCCTTCCCGGAAGGGGAATATCTGAAGGGGTTGGTGGTTGTCAGGAGGGGCTAGCGGCTGGAGGCCAGCGGGAAACAGCCCTCCCGCTCCTGGGCAGGTGCCTCCCCGCTAGACTCGGTGTTCCCTGGAACCCAGCCTCAAGCCCCTTCCCCCGACCCATGAGCCTCATCCCCGCCACCATCCTCACCGGCTTCCTCGGCTCCGGCAAGACGACGCTGCTCAAGCGCGTGCTGGGCGAGGCGCATGGCCAGAAGATCGCCGTCATCGAGAACGAGTTCGGCGAGGAGAACATCGACAGCGACATCCTGGTGAGCGACACCAAGGAGCAGATCATCCAGATGAGCAACGGCTGCATCTGCTGCACGATCCGCGAGGACCTGCGCGCGACGCTGCAACTGCTGGCGGCCAAGAAGCGCAAGGGCATGCTGGACTTCGACCGCGTGGTGATCGAGACGACCGGCCTGGCCGACCCCGGCCCGGTGGCGCAGACCTTCTTCATGGACGACGAGATCGCCGAAACCTACCTGCTCGACTCGATCCTGACGCTGGTGGACGCCAGGCACGGCCAGCAGCAGCTCGACGACCGGCAGGAGGCCAGGCGCCAGGTCGGCTTTGCCGACCAGATCTTCATCAGCAAGACCGACCTGGTGTCCGAGCAGGAGGCGCAGGACCTGATCCATCGGCTCAAGCACATGAATCCGCGCGCCCCGCACAAGGCGGTGCACTTCGGCGAGGTGGGCATCGACGAGGTGTTCGACCTGCGCGGGTTCAACCTCAACGCCAGGCTCGACATCGACCCCGACTTCCTCAAGGAGGAGGAAGCGCACGACCACGACCACGACCACGACCACCACGACCACGAGCATGGGGAGCACTGCGACCATCCGCACCACCACCACCATGACGACGACGTCAAGAGCTTCGTGTACCGGGCGCAGCGGCCGTTCGACCCGGCCAAGCTGGAGGACTTCCTGGGCGCCGTGGTCAACATCTACGGGCCGCGGATGCTGCGCTACAAGGGGGTGCTGGATCTGAAGGGCACGGACCGCAAGGTGATCTTCCAGGGCGTGCACCAGCTGATGGGAAGCGACCTGGGGCCGCTGTGGGCCGCCGGCGAGCAGCGCCAGAGCAAAATGGTCTTCATCGGAATTGACCTACCGAAAGATATCTTGATCCAGGGCCTGGAGCAGTGCCTCGTTTAGGGTAGGCTCGCGGTTTTCGTCAACCGTGCCCGGGAGCCCGGATGAATGTCTCGATTCTGCAACTGCCGACCTTGTCCCCCGAGCGCGGCAGGTTTTCGCGCGGGGGTGAAAACCCCAATCGCGAGCGCGCGCAGCGGGACAATCGCGGTATAACTCGCACTCATGAAGGTGATCGGTCACCAGAACAACAGAGGACGGCAGACGCCGGGCGCAGCCGCGCCAGCGCAGCCGCGAGGAGTCAGCACGTGAAGCCTCAACCGAAGGCTGGAGCCAGGACGACCAAGCCGGCGGTGAAGGCGAAAGCCGCCGCGCCGGCCAAGGCCGCCAGGACGGCAAAGCCCGCGGCAAAAGCCGTGGCGAAGAAGGCGGCGGCGAAGCCGGCCGCCAAGGCGCCCGTCAAAAAGGCGCCGGCCAAGGCGGTGAAGTCGCCGGCCAAGACGGTGGCTGCCAAGAAGGCGCCGGCGAAGGCGCCGGTGGCCCGCAAGGCGACGCCGGCGAAGCAAGCCAAGCCGGCCGCCCGGCACGAGACGATCAAACCGAAGACAGCCCCTGCGAAGGCCCCGGCGACGCACGCCGCGGTGCCCCTGCCGGCGGCGGTCCCGCGTGCCGCGCCGGTCGAACCGGCGCGGTCCACAAAACCATCGGCGCGGCTGGCGCAGCTCACGGTGCCCTCGATGGCGCAATCCGTGGCGTCCACCGCCGCCAAAGCAAGCTACACCAACACGATGTCTCCCTCCGTTCTCACCCCTCCGCCCCTGGTACCGGTCAAGAAGGACCCCAAGCTGGCCAACAACTGGAAGAGCAAGGCGCCGGAGGCACTCTCGGACGCCGAGGTGCTGGCGATGCCCGACACCGAGTACATGAACGAGAAGCAGATGGCGTTCTTCCGCCTGAAGCTGATGCAGCTGAAACAGGACATCCTCGACAACGCGGGCGAGACCACCGAGCACCTGCGCGAGGACACGGTGATCGTGCCGGATCCGGCCGACCGCGCCACGATCGAGGAAGAACACGCGCTCGAACTGCGCACGCGCGATCGCGAACGCAAGCTGCTCAAGAAGATCGAGCAGTCGATCGGCCGCATCGACGCCGGCGACTACGGCTACTGCGACGAGACCGGCGAGCCGATCGGCGTGGGCCGGCTGCTGGCCCGCCCGACGGCCACGCTTTCGCTGGAGGCGCAGCAGCGCCGGGAGCTGAAACAGAAGATGTTCGGCGACTGACGCGACGGCATCAGGCAGTACCCCACACTACCGAATCATGCCGAAGGAAGACAACGCCGGCCTGTTCTCGAAGGTAGTCAAGTTCGTCAAGAACCCCACCACGAGCTGGGCCGACCTGGACCAGCCGGAGGTGGAGCGCGAGAGCGGTTACTCCAAGCAGATGCTCAAGGAGATGATCGAGCGCAAGCGCCGCAACGACTTCGTCCGCAAGCGCGAGTTCGACATGCTCCGCAAGCTGCGCCGCAGCGAGGCCATGGCAGGCCACGACCTGGCGGCGCGGCCCTCGTTCTTCCAGAGCTCGATGCCGTCCAGGCCGGACGATCGCGCCACCACGCTCAAGAAGATCGACGAGATCGAGGCCCAGATGTCCATGCAATGGTGGAAGACCAAGCATGGCGGGCCGGCCAGCCTGGGCACCAGCAGCAGCCAGTTCGCGCCGTCGTCCCAGGCGCCGATGGAATCGGCCCGCGCGCCGCTCACGCGCGCCCGAGCGGGTCCCTACGATCCGACCGAGCCGCAGCCGCTGGCGCCCGCCGACGCGCCCAGGGCGGCCGAGCCGCAGGCGCAGGAGATGCTGGCGATGACGCTGATGCCCGGCATCGCCACCGGCAAGCCGGCTCCCCCGCCGCCCGCCCCGCCGGCGCAGGCGTCGGCGGCAGCGCGCGCGGCCCCGGCGGCCAAGCCGCTGCTGTCGCCGCTCACGCCGGTCAACCCGAGCCCTGACGGTTCGAGCACCGGCTTCACGGCGTCCAAGTTGTTTGCCATCGATGTCGAGGAATTCGCCCATGACCCCGAACTGGAGGAGGCGGCGATCCGCTTCGCCAACGGGGACGAGGCCGGCGCCGAGGCCGGGCTGCTGGAGGTGCTCGCGCCGCAGGGCGCCCGCGCCGACCACGACGAGACCTGGCTGACGCTGTTCGACCTGTATCGCGCGACCGGGCAGCAGGACCGGTTCGAGGCCGCAGCGATCGACTTCGCCGCGCGCATGGGGCGATCGGCGCCACAATGGCTGTCCATGCCGGAGCTGGTGGCCCGCATGCGGGTGCCGGGCGGGGCCGACGCGCCGGTGGACAAGGGTGCGCCGCTGGCGCACTGGAGCGCGCCCGCCGTCCTCGGAACGCAGACGCTGGCGGCGCTGACCGCCGCCCTGGCCAAGGCGGCGCAGCCATGGCGCCTGAACTGGACCAAGCTCGCCTCGATCGAGGGCGCGGCCGCCGAGGGTCTCGCGCGCATGTTCACGCACTGGGCCGGGCAGCCGGTGCAACTGCGTTTCATCGGCGCCGACAGCCTCGAGAGGCTGCTCAAGGACGCGACCCCGTCGGGCGACCGCGGCGTGGAACCGGTCTGGTGGAAGCTGCGCATGGAGACGCTGCGGCTGATGCACCGGCCCGACGAGTTCGAACTGGTGGCGCTCGACTACTGCGTCACCTTCGAGGTGTCGCCGCCCTCGTGGGAGAGCGCGCGCTGCGAGTACAAGCCGCTGGACCAGGACGGCAGCTATGTGTCGGGCCACACCCTGGTGGGCGAGGCGTTCCACGACTCGCTCAGCTCGACGTTGAACGCGCCCGGCTATGGCGATACCAACACCGCGCCGACCATGCAGATGGCGCAGGTGTGCAGCATCGAGCTGGCCGGCGAGATCCAGGGCGACGCGCAAGAAACGCTGGACGTGCTCGACGCCAAGCTGCAGGGCGCCGACATCATCGTCATCTCCTGCGCGCGGCTGGTCCGCATCGACTTCTCGGCGGCCGGCGCGCTGCTCAACTGGGTGAGTTCTCGCCAGGCCGAAGGGCGGCAGGTGCAGTTCGTCGACACGCACCGCCTGGTGGCCGGCTTCTTCAACGTCATCGGCATCAGCGAGCACGCCCGCGTGATCGCACGCACCGACTGACGCGGGCGTCCACCCGCTTGCAATCGGGCCGTCCGGCCCCAAGCTTGGATCCATGGAACATTTTCACGGCACGACCATCCTCAGCGTGCGGCGCCGGGATGCCGGCGGTCGCTGGCAGGTGGCGATCGGCGGCGACGGCCAGGTGACGCTCGGCAACGTCGTCGTCAAGGGAACGGCCCGCAAGGTGCGCAAGCTCTACCACGACAAGGTGCTGGCCGGGTTCGCCGGGGCCACGGCGGACGCGTTCACGCTGTTCGAGCGCTTCGAGGCCAAGCTGGAAAAGCACCAGGGCCACCTGGTGCGCTCGGCCATCGAGCTGACCAAGGACTGGCGCACCGACCGCGTGCTGCGCCGCCTGGAGGCGATGCTGGCGGTGGCCGACCGGGAGGCTTCGCTCATCATCACCGGCAACGGCGATGTACTCGAACCCGAGCACGGCATCGTCGCGATCGGCTCGGGCGGCGCCTACGCCCAGGCCGCCGCCAAGGCGCTGCTGGACAGCACCCAGCTGGAAGCGCACGAGATCGTGAAGAAGTCGCTGGAGATCGCCGGCGAGCTGTGCATCTACACGAACATGAATCACACGATCGAGACGCTCTGAACAGCCAACTCCCGTACGCAGAGGACGCAAAGGATTCGCAGAGAACGCAGAGGAATTCAGTGATGGACTTCTTCGGCGGCTTCTGCGGCTTCTGCGCGACTTTTGCGTCCTCTGCGTACGGATGTCCGTATTCTTTTCCGAACGCACCTTCATGTCCTCCATGACCCCCCAGGAGATCGTCTCCGAACTCGATCGCCACATCGTCGGCCAGGACGACGCCAAGCGCGCGGTCGCCATCGCCCTGCGCAACCGCTGGCGGCGCCAGCAGGTGGACGAGAAGCTGCGCCCGGAGATCACGCCCAAGAACATCCTGATGATCGGGCCCACCGGCGTGGGCAAGACCGAGATCGCGCGGCGGCTGGCGCGGCTGGCGGACGCGCCGTTCATCAAGGTGGAAGCCACCAAGTTCACCGAGGTCGGCTACGTGGGCAAGGACGTCGATTCGATCGTGCGCGACCTCGCCGAGCTGGCCGTCAAGCAGACCCGCGTGGCCGAGATGCGCAAGGTGCGCAGCCGGGCCGAGGACGCCGCCGAAGAGCGCATCCTGGACGCGCTGATCCCGCAGGCGCGCACCGGCGAGCCGGCTGCCGAGGGCACGGCGCGCCAGGCGTTCCGCAAGAAGCTGCGCGAGGGCCAGCTCGACGACAAGGACATCGAGATCGACGTTGCCGAGGCGCGGCCGCAGCTGGAGATCATGGGGCCGGCCGGCATGGAGGAGATGACCGAGCAGTTGCGCGGCATGTTCGGCCAGCTCGGCGGCGGGCGGCGCAAGACGCGCAAGCTCAAGATCGGCGAGGCGATGAAGCTGCTGGCCGAGGAGGAGGCCGGCAAGCTGGTCAACGAGGACGAGATCCGCACGGCGGCGATCCAGAACGCCGAGCAGAACGGCATCGTGTTCATCGACGAGATCGACAAGGTCACCTCGCGCGGCATCGGCGAGGGCGGCGGCAGCGCCGACGTGTCGCGCCAGGGCGTGCAGCGCGACCTGCTGCCGCTGGTGGAGGGCACCACCGTCTCGACCAAGTACGGTCCGATCCGCACCGACCACATCCTGTTCATCGCCAGCGGCGCGTTCCAGATGTCCAAGCCGAGCGACCTGATTCCGGAGCTGCAGGGACGGCTGCCGATCCGCGTCGAGCTCAAGTCGCTGTCGGTGCAGGACTTCGAGGCGATCCTGACGCAGACCCACGCGTCGCTGGTGAAGCAATACCAGGCGCTGCTGGCGACCGAAGGCGTGACGCTGGAGTTCAGCCCCGAGGGCATCACCCGCATCGCCGCGATCGCCTACGAGGTCAACGAGCGCACCGAGAACATCGGCGCGCGCCGGCTGGCCACCGTGCTGGAGCGGCTGCTGGAAGAGGTTAGCTTCGACGCCACCCGTCTGGGCGGGCAGACCGTGGCGATCGATGCCGCCTATGTCGATTCACGGCTGCAGCAACTCAGCCGTGACGAAGATCTCTCGCGCTACATTCTCTAACACTAAGCGCTCTGCTGAGGTTTCACTTGCAGTGCCCATGCTAAGTCGTTCTTTTTGAACGATTTTCGTGGCGATTTTCCGTCCGGTTCCGGCTCTAAGTGCTTGATTTCATTGCAAAAACGCGCGAGGCGGCGCCTTGCGTGCGTGCTGTTTCCTGCTACAGTGCAAAAAAGTGCAATGAAGTGGTGGAGAGTGGAGTTACTCTTCGCCTTCAGCGCATTTTCCGTAGCAAGGACTCACCTCAGTGTTCCAGGGCGCCTCGTCCGTCAGTCTCGATGCAAAAGGGCGGCTGTCCATGCCGACCCGGCACCGTGACGTGCTCGCGACGACCGCCGCCAACCAGCTCACCATCACCCGGCATCCGCACGGCTGCCTGATGATCTTCCCGCGCCCGGACTGGGAGCAATTCCGCGAGCGTATCGCGGCGTTACCCATGGACGCCCAGTGGTGGAAGAGAATCTTTATGGGCAGCGCGATGGACGTGGAACTCGACGGCACCGGGCGGGTGCTGGTATCGCCCGAATTGCGTGCCGCCGCGGGCATCGAGAAAGAAGTGATGCTGCTGGGCATGGGCAACCATTTTGAGCTCTGGGACAGGGCGACCTACGAGGCCAAGGCGGCGGAGGCGCTGCGCGGCGAGATGCCGGCCGCCTTCAAGGACTTCTCATTCTGAAAGCGGGCGGTGGACAGCACATGGCAACACACCACCGTCCTGTTGCACGAAGCGGTCGAAGCGCTTCTCGCCCGGGACCCAGACGCGCCGCCGTCCGCGGACACCTACGTGGACGCCACGTTCGGCCGCGGCGGGCATTCGCGGCTGATCCTCTCGCGGCTGGCGCCCGGCGCGCGCCTGCTCGCTTTCGACAAGGACCCGGAGGCGATCGCCGAGGCGCAGCGGATCGAGGATCCGCGCTTTTCGATCCGCCATGCCGGCTTTCGCGAGCTGGGCGACCTGACGCCGGCCAGCGTGGCCGGCGTGCTGATGGACCTGGGCATCAGTTCGCCGCAGATCGACAACCCGGCACGCGGCTTCTCGTTCCGCGGCGACGGGCCGCTGGACATGCGGATGGACACGACCCGCGGCGAAACCGTGGCGTCGTGGTTGGAGCACGCGCAGGCGGCGCAGATCGCGGAGGTGATACGTGACTATGGCGAAGAACGGTTTGCTGTTCCGATTGCAAAGGCGATTGTGGCTCGCCGACAGGAACGGGGCCCTCTTGCAACCACCGCCGAACTGGCCGACCTCGTGGCTCGCACGGTCAAAACCCGCGAGCCGGGCCAGGACCCTGCAACGCGCACATTTCAGGCTCTTCGGATTTTCATCAACGCCGAGCTTGAAGAGCTGCAGGCGGCGCTAGAGGCGACCTTGGACGTCCTGCAGCCCGGCGGCCGACTCGTGGTGATCAGCTTCCATTCGCTGGAGGACCGGATCGTCAAGCAGTTCATCGTGTCCCATTCGCGCGAGGTGTTCGACCGCCGCGCGCCGTTCGCCGCGCCGCGGCCGATGAAGCTGCAGGCACTGCACCGGGTGCGGCCCACGGCGGCCGAGGTGGCCGCCAACCCGCGTGCGCGCAGCGCGATCATGCGGGTGGCGCAAAGGACCCGGGCATGAAGCGCGCCGGCGCGTCCTTCTCCCTATCCACTTGGAAGAGGGCTGGGGTGAGGGCATGACCCGTCTCAACGTCGTCCTGCTGCTGGCCGTGATCGCGAGCGCCCTCTACCTGGTGCGCACGCAGTACGAGTCGCGACGCCTGTACGCCGAGCTGGACCGCGCCCGCAGCGAGGCGCGCAAGCTCGAGACCGAGCACGAGCGGCTGCAGGTCGAAAAGCGCGCCCAGGCGACGCCGGCGCGGGTCGAGCGGCTGGCGCGCGAGCGCCTGCAGATGCGCGGCGCCACGCCGGCGATCACGCAATACGTCACGCAGGGCGCCCGCCCCGCCGGAGCGCAGCCGTGAGCCGCAGCCTGGCCTACACCTCCAGTCCGCTGCTGGCCAGCCGCACGCCGGTGTGGCGCAGCAAGTTCATCGTCGGCGCAATCGCACTGGGCTTTGCGGCTCTGGCCGGCCGCGCCGCGTGGGTGCAGGTGTTCAGCAACGAGTTCTTCCAGAAGCAGGGCGAGGTGCGCTTCGCGCGCACGCTGGAGCTGTCGGCCAACCGCGGCCGCATCCTGGACCGCAACGGCCTGTTGCTGGCCACCAGCGTCCCGGTGCCCAGCATCTGGGCGATCCCCGAAGACGTGGAACGCGAGCCGGCCAAGCTGGCCAGGCTGGCCCGGCTGCTGGAGATGACCCCGGCCGAGCTCGACAAGAAGCTCGAGGACGAGGACAAGACCTTCGTCTGGCTCAAGCGGCAGGTCGACGAGCAGGTGGCGCAGCAGGTCGCCGCCCTCGACCTCAAGGGCGTCTATCAGCGCAAGGAATACAAGCGGCAGTACCCCGAGGGCGAGGCCGCCGCGCACGTGGTGGGGTTCACCAACGTCGAGGACCAGGGCCAGGAAGGCATGGAACTGGCCTTCAACAAGGAACTCGGCGGCCGGCCGGGCTCACGGCGCGTGATCAAGGACCGCCTCGGCCGCGTGGTGGAGGATGTCGGCGAGCAGGTGCCGCCGGTGGCCGGCCGCGACCTGCAGCTGTCGATCGACAGCAAGGTGCAGTTCTTCGCCTACCAGAAGCTGCGCGAGGCGGTGACCGACCACAAGGCCAAGGCCGGCAGCGTGGTCGTCCTGGACAGCACGACCGGCGAGGTGCTGGCGCTGGCGAACTATCCGAGCTACGTGCCGGGGCGGCGCCAGAACCTGTCGGGCGCGCAGTTGCGCAACCGGGCGCTGACCGACACCTTCGAGCCCGGCTCGACGATGAAGCCGTTCATCGCCGCGCTGGCACTGGAGAAGGGCCTGGTGCGCCCCGAGTCGACCATCCAGACCGCGCCCGGGCGCATCCAGATCGGCGGCTCCACGATCAGCGACGCCCACCCGCAGGGGCTGATCACGGTGAACCAGGTGATCCAGAAGTCGAGCAACGTGGGCACTGTCAAGATGGCCATGCAGATGCAGCCGCGCGAGATGTGGGAGATGTTCTCGCAGGTCGGCTTCGGCCAGAAGCCGCAGCTGGCATTCCCCGGCGCCGTCAGCGGCAAGCTGCGCGCCTGGCGCGGCTGGCGGCCGATCGAGCAGGCGACGATGAGCTACGGCTACGGACTGTCGACCAGCCTGTTCCAGCTGGCGCGCGCCTACACCATGTTCGCGCGCGACGGCGACCTGCCGCCGGCCACGCTGCTGAAGGCCGACGGGCCGGCCGCCGGGGCGCGGGTGATCGACGCGAAGACGGCCCAGGCGGTGCGGCACATGCTGCACCTGGTGACGATCTCCGGGGGCACGGCCCCCAAGGCGCAGACCATGGGCTACTCGGTCGGCGGCAAGACCGGCACCGCCCACAAGCAGGAAGGGCGCGGCTATGCCGACCGCAAGTACCGGGGTTTCTTCGTCGGCGTCGCGCCGGTCGAGCAGCCGCGCATCGTGGTCGCCGTGATGATCGACGAGCCCAGCGCCGGCAAGTACTTCGGCGGCGACGTGGCGGCGCCGGTGTTCAGCGCGACGGTGCAGCAGACGCTGCGCATGCTGGGCGTGCAGCCGGACATGAACGTCAAGCCGCAGGTGGTGGTCGAAGCAGTGGAGGAATCGTTCTGATGCTCGAACTGCACGCACCCGATGAAGCGGCCCGCTGGCTGCGCGAGCGGGTGACCGGCGCGCTGCGCTCGGACAGCCGCCAGGTCGGCGCCGGCGACGGCTTCGTCGCCTGGCCGGGCGCCGCCAGCGACGGCCGCCAGTTCGTGCACGGCGCGCTGGCGCAGGGGGCGGCGGCCTGCCTGGTCGAGCGCGACGGCGTCGAGGCGTTCGCCTTCGACCGCCCCGACATCGCCTGCTACCCGCAGCTCAAGGGGGCGACCGGTCCCATCGCCGGCGAGTTCTACGGCCGACCGAGCGAGCAGCTCGACGTGCTGGCGGTGACCGGCACCAACGGCAAGACCTCCACCGCCTGGTGGCTGGCGCAGGCCCTGTCGAACGTGGCCGTGCCGTCGGCCATGCCCTGCGGGCTGATCGGCACGCTGGGGACCGGGCGCCCGCCGCAGGTCGAGTTCACCGGGCTGACCACGCCCGATCCGGTGTTGCTGCAGGCGCAGCTGCGCATGTTCGCCGACCAGGGCTTGCGTGCCTGCGCGATCGAGGCCTCGTCGGTGGGGATCGTCGAGCGCCGCCTGGCCGGCACCCAGGTGCGGGTGGCGATCTTCACCAATTTCACCCAGGACCACCTGGACTACCACGGCACGATGGAGGCGTACTGGGAGGCCAAGCTGCGGCTGTTCGGCTGGCCCGGGCTGCGCGCCGCGGTGCTGAACCTCGACGACCTGCGCGGCCTGGAGCTGGCGCAGTCGCTGCACGGCGGGCCGCTGGAGCTGTGGACGTTCTCGTGCCAGCAGCCCGCGCGCCTGGTGGCCCGCGACATCGGCTATGACGACCAGGGGCTGCACTTTGCGGTGCACGAAGGGCCGGCGCGCGCGGAACTCGCCACCCGGCTGATCGGCCAGTACAACGTTTCCAACCTGCTGGGCGTGATCGGCGCGATGCGCTCGCTGGGCGTTCCGCTGGACGAGGCGGTGCGCGCCTGCGGCGCGCTGCTGCCGGTGCCGGGCCGCATGGAGCGGCTGACCGCGCCGGGCCAGCCGCTGGTGGCGGTGGACTATGCTCACACGCCCGATGCGCTGGACAAGGCCCTGCAGGCGCTGCAGCCGCTGGCGCGCCAGCGCGGCGGCCAGCTGTGGTGCGTGTTCGGCTGCGGCGGTGAGCGCGACCCGGTCAAGCGGCCGCTGATGGCCGCGGTGGCCGAGAAGAACGCCGACCGGGTCGTGGTCACCAGCGACAACCCGCGCGGCGAGAAACCTGAGACCATCATCAGCCAGATCCTGCTCGGGCTGTCGCACGACCGCTGCGTGCAGATCCAGGGCGACCGGGCGCTGGCGATCGCCGAGACGGTGGCGGCGGCCGCGCCCGAGGACGTGGTGCTGCTCGCGGGCAAGGGCCACGAGCAGTACCAGGAGGTCGGCGGCGCCAGGCTCCCGTTCTCCGACCAGGCGCATGCCCGCGCCGCGCTCGAGGCGAGGAGGGCGCCATGAGCGGCATGTTCACGCTGGCGCAGGCCCTGCAGTGGATCCCCGGCGGCACGCTGCGCGGCGACGGCGCGGTGGCGATCGAACGGGTGCACAGCGACACGCGCACGCTGCAGCCGGGCGATCTCTTCGTCGCCCTGCGCGGCGAGCGCTTCGACGCCAACGACTTCATCGGCCAGGCGCAGGCCCAGGGCGCCGCCGCCGCGATCGCGCACCGCGGGCGGCTGCCGGCCGGCCTGCCCGGGATCGAGGTCGACGACAGCACGCTCGCGCTGGGCGCGCTGGCCGCCGGCTGGCGCGGCCGGTTCAACCTGCCGCTGATCGCCGTCACCGGCAGCAACGGCAAGACCACGGTGACGCAGATGATCGCGTCCATCCTGCGGGCCTGGAAGCCGGACCAGACGCTGGCCACGCAGGGCAACTTCAACAACGACATCGGGCTGCCGCTGACCCTGCTGCGGCTGCGCGCGGCGCATCGCGTCGCCGTGGTGGAACTGGGCATGAACCATCCGGGCGAGATCGCCTATCTGGCCGGCATCTGCCGGCCCACCGTGGCCCTCGTGAACAACGCGCAGCGCGAACACCAGGAGTTCATGGCGAGCGTGGAGGCGGTGGCGCGCGAGAACGGCGCCGTGCTGCCGGCGCTGGGTCCGACCGGCGTGCCGGTGTTCCCGGCCGGGGAGGAATTCACCCCGGTGTGGGTCGAACTGGCGGGCAACCGGCCGTGCATGACCTTCGGCTCGGCGCACGACCGGGCCGGCGCGCGCGCCGCCGACGTGGTGCTGACGCAGGCGCAGTGGCGCGCCGGCCAGTGGGAGGTGGCGGTCGCGACGCCGGCCGGGCCGCTGGCGTACCGCCTGCGCGCCGCCGGCCGCCACAACCTGCGCAACTCGCAGGCCGCGGTGACCTGCGCGCTGGCCGTCGGCGTGCCGCTGGCGGCGATCGCCCAGGGCCTGGAGGCGTTCGAAACCGTGAAGGGCCGCTCGCGGGTGCTCGAAGTGCGCGTGCAGGGGCGCACGGTCACCGTGCTGGACGACACCTACAACGCGAATCCGGACTCGGTGCGTGCCGCGATCGACGTCCTGGCCGAACTGCCCGCGCCGCGGGTGGCGGTGCTGGGCGACATGGGCGAGGTCGGCAGCCGCGGGCCGCAGTTCCACCGGGAAGTGGGCGATCACGCGCGCGACCGCGGCATCGACCGGCTGCTGACCCTGGGCGAGCAGTCGGCGGCCATGGGAGGAACGCATTTCGCAGACATCGAATCGCTGCAGGCGGCCGTGCTGGCCGAGCTGCCGCGCGCCGGCAGCGTGCTGGTCAAGGGGTCACGGTTCATGAAGATGGAACGCGTCGTCGACGCAATCGCGGCCGCCGGCCAGGAGCGCACCGATGCTGCTTAACCTCGCCGGCTGGCTGCAGACGCTCGGGCCGGAGTTCGGCTTCCTGCGGGTGTTCCAGTACCTCACCTTCCGCGCCGTGATGGCGGCGCTCACGGCGCTGCTGATCGGGCTGATCGCCGGTCCGGCCGTGATCCGGCACCTGACGGCGCTGAAGATCGGCCAGCCCGTGCGCGGCTACGCGATGCAGTCGCACCTGGCCAAGAGCGGGACGCCGACCATGGGCGGCGTGCTGGTGCTGCTGGCCATCGTGATCTCCACCGTCCTCTGGTTCGACCTCACCAACCGGTTCGTGTGGATCGTGCTGGCGGTGACGATCGGCTTCGGCGCCGTCGGCTGGGCCGACGACTGGCGCAAGGTCGTCAACAAGGACCCGGAGGGCATGCGCTCGCGCGAGAAGTACTTCTGGCAGTCGCTGATCGGCCTGCTGGCGGCGCTGTACCTCGTGTTCAGCATCTCGGAGAGCTCCAACTGGCGGGTGCTGCAGCTGTTCTACACCTGGGTCAAGTCGGGTTTCGACGTGAACCTGCCGCCCAAGGCCGGCCTGCTGCTGCCCTTCTTCAAGGAGGTCAGCTACCCGCTGGGCGTGTTCGGCTTCGTGATCCTCACCTACCTGGTGATCGTCGGATCCAGCAACGCGGTGAACCTCACCGACGGGCTGGACGGCCTGGCGATCATGCCGGTGGTGATGGTCGGCTCGGCGCTGGGCGTGTTCGCCTACGTGACCGGCAGCTCGGTGTACTCGAAATACCTGTTCTTCCCGCACATCCCGGGTTCGGGCGAACTGCTGATCTTCTGCTCGGCGCTGGCCGGCGCCGGGCTGGCCTTCCTCTGGTACAACACCCACCCCGCGCAGGTGTTCATGGGCGACGTCGGCGCGCTCGCCCTGGGCGGCGCGCTGGGCACGATCGCCGTGATCGTGCGCCAGGAGATCGTGCTGGCGATCATGGGCGGCATCTTCGTGGTCGAAGCCATCTCGGTGATGGCACAGGTGATGTACTTCAAGTACACCAAGAAGCGCTACGGCGAGGGCCGGCGCATCCTGAAGATGGCGCCGCTGCACCATCACTTCGAAAAGAGCGGCTGGACCGAGACCCAGGTGGTCGTGCGGTTCTGGATCATCACCATGTTGCTGTGCCTGGTCGGCCTGTCGACGCTGAAGCTGCGCTGATGACAGACACCCTGCACGACCGGCATGTCCTCGTCCTGGGGCTGGGCGCCTCCGGGCTGGCCATGGCGCGCTGGTGCGCGGAGCAGGGCGCGCGCGTGACCGTGGCCGACACGCGGCAGGAACCGCCGGGACTGCCCGCGTTGCGCGAGCAGCTGCCGCAGGCGCGCTTCGCGGCCGGCGCATTCGGTCCGGAGCTCCTGGGCGAGGGCGTCCAGCTGGTCCTGCGCAGCCCGGGGCTGGCGCCGCAGCAGGTCGCGCCGGTGTGCGACGCGGCCCGCGAGCGCGGGCTGCGCGTCGGCGGCGAACTGAGCCTGTTTGCGGACGCGCTGGCCGAACTCGGGGCGCGGCAGGACTACCGGCCGCAGGTGCTGGCGGTGACCGGCACCAACGGCAAGACCACCGTGACGGCGCTGGCCGGCCAGCTGGTCGAACGCGCCGGCCGCACGGTGGCGGTGGCCGGCAACATCGGCCCGACCCTGCTGGACACGCTGCGCGAGCGCTGCGCCGCCGGCACGCTGCCCCAGGTGTGGGTGGTCGAGCTGTCAAGCTTCCAGCTGGAGACCGCCGAAGGGTTCGAGCCCACCGCGGCGACGGTGCTGAACGTCACGCAGGACCACCTCGACTGGCACGGCACCATGGCCGCCTATGCCGCTGCCAAGGCCCGCGTCTTCGGCACCCGGGCGCTGATGGTCCTCAACCGCGACGATGCGCTGGTGATGGACATGCTGCCGCCGGCGGTGCGGGTCAAGGGTGGTCGCATGGAGCAGCGCGAGCATGTCACCTTCGGCGCCGCGGCGCCGCGGCGCGCCGGCGACTGGGGCATCGAGGTGGTCAACGGCATGGCCTGGCTGGTGCGGGCCCAGCCCGCCGACGAAACCCAAAAGAAGAGGGGCACCCAGGCTCGCCAGGCGGCGGCGTCCCAGGGCGAGGACGACGACGAACTCTTCATCCAGCGCCTGATGCCGGCCGACGCGCTGCGCATCCGCGGGCGCCACAACGCGGTGAATGCGCTGGCCGCGCTGGCGCTGGCCGCCAGCGCCGGCTGCCCGCTGGGGCCCATGCTCTACGGCCTGCGTGAGTATCGCGGCGAGCCGCACCGGGTGGAATCGGTGGGCATGGTCAACGGCGTGGAGTACTTCGACGACAGCAAGGGCACCAACGTCGGCGCCACCGTCGCCGCCCTGCAGGGCCTGGGCGCCGAGCGCCCGCTGGTCGTGATCCTCGGCGGCGACGGCAAGGGCCAGGACTTCTCGCCGCTGGCCGCGCCGGTGGCGCGCCACGCGCGGGCGGTGGTGCTGATCGGGCGCGACGCGCCGCTGGTGCGCTCGGCCCTGCAGGCGTGCGGCGTGCCGCTGCTGGACGCCGGCACGATGCAGGAGGCGGTCGCGCTCGCGACGCAGCGCGCCCATGCCGGCGACGCCGTGCTGCTGTCGCCGGCCTGCGCCAGCTTCGACATGTTCCGCGACTACCCGCACCGGGCGGCGGTGTTCCGCGCCGCCGTGCAGGCGGTCGCCGACGACGCGGGGCAGCAGCTGGAGGGCGCGGCATGAACGCGCTGGCCCGCCTCTCAGGCTGGTTCGGCACGGCGCGCTCGCCGGAGTCGGCCCTTCCGCTGCGCACGCTGCGTTACGGCGGCGCCACCGCGCCGGCCCGGGTGCAGGGCTTTGACCAGCCACTGCTGTGGGTCACGGTCGCGCTGCTCGCCTTCGGCCTGGTGATGGTCTATTCGGCCTCGGTCGCGCTGCCGGACAACCCGAAGTTCGCGCGTTACAGCCATGTCCATTTCCTGGTGCGGCACGCCGGCTTCATGGCGCTGGCGTTCCTGGTGGCCGTGCTGGCGTTCCAGGTGCCGGTGGCCAGGTGGGAGCAGGCGGCGCCCTGGCTGTTCATCGGCGCCGTGGCGTTGCTGGTGGTGGTGCTGGTCCCCGGCGTCGGCAAGGGCGTGAACGGCGCGCGGCGCTGGATCGGGGCTGCCGGCATGAGCTTCCAGCCATCGGAACTGGCCAAGCTGGCCGTGCTGCTGTACGCGGCCAATTACATGGTCCGCAAGATGGCCGTCAAGGAGCGGTTCTTCCGCGCGGTGCTGCCGATGGCGTTCGCCGTCGCGCTGGTCGGCGTGCTGCTGCTGGCCGAGCCCGACATGGGCGCCTTCATGGTGATCGCCGTCATCGCCATGGGCATCCTGTTCCTGGGCGGGGTCAACGCCCGGATGTTCTTCCTGATCGCGGCGGTGATCGTGGTGGCGTTCGTGCTGATGATCGCCGCCTCCGAATGGCGCCGCGAGCGCATCTTCGCGTACCTGGACCCCTGGAGCGAGAAGCATGCGCTGGGCAAGGGCTACCAGCTGTCGCACTCGCTGATCGCCATCGGGCGCGGCGAGGTGTTCGGCCAGGGGCTGGGCGCCAGCGTCGAGAAGCTGCACTGGCTGCCGGAGGCGCACACCGACTTCCTGCTGGCCGTGATCGGCGAGGAATTCGGGCTGGTGGGCGTGCTGGCCATCATCGTCGCCTTCCTGTGGATGACGCGCCGCATCATGCACATCGGCCGCCAGGCGATCGCGCTGGACCGCGTGTTCGCCGGCCTGGTGGCGCAGGGCGTGGGGATCTGGATCGGCTTCCAGGCGTTCATCAACATGGGCGTGAACCTGGGCGCGCTGCCGACCAAGGGCCTGACGCTGCCGCTCATGAGCTACGGCGGCTCGGCCATCATGATGAACCTGGTCGCGATCGCGATCGTCCTGCGGATCGACAACGAGAATCGCAGCCTCATGCGCGGAGGCCGCGCATGAGGCTGGCGATGGTCACCATGAATCAAGCCCTCCCCCTCGAGGGGGAGGGTCGGGGTGGTGGGGAGCCCGTGACGGGCTCGGCCAGCGCCAGGGCGACAGCGTTGGTGATGGCAGGGGGGACCGGGGGGCACATCTTCCCGGGGCTCGCGGTGGCCGAGGCCCTGCGCGACCGCAACTGGCGCGTGCACTGGCTGGGCGCGCCCGGCAGCATGGAAAGCCAGCTGGTGCCGCCGCGCGGCTTCCCGCTGGAAGTCATCGACTTCGGCGGCGTGCGCGGCAAGGGCCTCAAGACGCTCGTGCTGCTGCCGCTGCGGCTGCTGCGCGCGTTCTGGCAGGCCCTCGGCGTGGTGCGCCGGGTGCGCCCGGACGTCGTGATCGGCCTGGGCGGCTACATCACGTTTCCGGGCGGCATGATGAGCGTGCTGCTGGGCAAGCCGCTGGTGCTGCACGAGCAGAACTCGGTGGCGGGACTGGCCAACCGGGTGCTCGCCGCGGTGGCCGACCGGGTCTTCACGGCGTTTCCCGGCGTCCTCGGGCGCGCCGCCTGGGTCGGCAACCCGCTGCGCGCGGCGTTCCTCGGCCAGCCCGAGCCGCCACAGCGCTTCGCCGGACGTACCGGTCCGCTGCGGCTGCTGGTGGTGGGCGGCAGTCTGGGCGCCAAGGCCCTGAACGAGACGGTGCCCAAGGCACTGGCCCTGCTCGCGCCGGGCGAGCGGCCGCAGGTGCTGCATCAAAGCGGCGCCAGGCAGATCGACGAGCTGCGGGCCAATTACGCGGCGGCCGGCGTGACAGCGCAGCTGACGCCCTTCATCGACGACACGGCCAGCGCCTACGCCGAAGCCGACCTCGTCGTCTGCCGGGCCGGCGCCAGCACGGTGACCGAAATCGCGGCGGTGGGCGCGGCGGCGGTGTTCGTGCCATTCCCGTTCGCGGTGGACGACCACCAGACCACCAACGCGCGCTTCCTGGTGGACGCCGGCGGCGGCTGGCTGGTGCCGCAGCGGGAGCTGACGCCGGCATGGCTGGCCGAGCTGATCCGCACGACGTCGCGCGTCGAACTGGTGCGGCGCGCCGTCGCGGCCCGGGGCATGCGCAAGACTACCGCCACCGCCGAGATGGTGGCGGCGTGCGAGGCGCTGGCGGCGCGCAAGAACAGGGGAGGCGCATGAAACACGCCATCAAGCACATTCACTTCGTCGGCGTGGGCGGCTCCGGCATGTCGGGCATTGCCGAGGTCCTGCGCAACCAGGGCTACCTGATCTCCGGCTCGGACCTGGCGGACAGCCCGACGCTGCGGCGCCTGCAGGAGCTTGGCATCAGGACCTGCATCGGCCACGAGGCTCGCAACATCATTGGCGCCGACGCGGTCGTGACCTCGACCGCGGTGCAGCCGGACAACCCGGAAGTGGTGGCGGCGCGCAAGCGCAACATCCCCGTGGTGCCGCGGGCCACCATGCTGGCCGAGCTGATGCGCCTGAAGCAGGGCATCGCGATCGCCGGCACCCACGGCAAGACCACCACCACCAGCCTGGTGGCGAGCGTGCTGGCCGAAGGCGGCCTGGACCCGACCTTCGTGATCGGCGGGAGGCTGAACAGCGCGGGCGCGAATGCGCGCCTGGGCACCGGCGACTACATCGTGGTGGAGGCGGACGAGTCGGATGCCTCGTTCCTGAACCTGCTGCCGGTGATGGCGGTGGTCACCAACATCGACGCCGACCACATGGAGACCTACGGCCACGACTTCCGGCGGCTGCAGGGCGCCTTCGTCGACTTCCTGCACCGCATGCCGTTCTACGGCACCGCGATCCTGTGCGTGGACGATCCCGCGGTGCGCGAGATCCTGCCGCAGGTGCAGTGCCCCATCACCAGCTACGGCCTGAGCGAGGACGCGCAGGTGCGGGCCGTCGACGTGCGCGCCGACGGTCCCCGGATGCGCTTTGTCGTGCAGCGCCGCAATGGCGTGACGCTGCCCGACCTGGAGGTGGTGGTGAACCTGGCCGGCATGCACAACGTGCTGAACGCGCTGGCCGCGATCGCCGTCGCGGTGGAGCTGAGCATCCCGGACGCGATGGTGTTGAAGGCGCTGGCCGAATTCAAGGGCGTGGGCCGGCGCTTCCAGCGCTACGGCGACGTGCCGGTGCGCGCTGCCAACGGCGCCGGCCGCTTCGCCGTCATCGAGGACTACGGCCACCACCCGGTGGAGGTCGCGGCCACGCTGGCGGCCGCGCGCGGGGCCTTCCCGGGCCGGCGCCTGCTGCTGGCGTTCCAGCCGCACCGCTACACGCGCACCCGCGACTGCTTCGAGGACTTCGTCAAGGTGCTCGGCCAGGCGGACGTGCTGCTGCTGTCCGAGGTGTACGCGGCCGGCGAGACGCCGATCGTGGCGGCCGACGGCCGTTCGCTGGCACGGGCAATCCGCGTGGCGGGCAAGGCCGAACCGGTGTTCGTCGACGCCATCGACGCGATGCCCGAGGCGATCCTGGAAGCGGCGCGCGACGGCGACGTGGTGATGTGCATGGGCGCCGGCTCGATCGGCGGCGTGCCGGCCAGGCTGCTGGAACTGGGAGGCGCCGCATGAAACCAGAGGACTTCGGCAAGGTGGCCGTCCTCATGGGCGGGGACTCGGCCGAGCGCGAGGTGTCGCTCATGTCGGGCAGCGGCGTGCTCAAGGCGCTGCAGGCCAGGGGCGTCGACGCCTACGCGTTCGACCCGGCCGAGCGCGACCTGGGCGAGTTGAAGCGGCAGGGCTTCCAGCGCTGCTTCATCGCGCTGCACGGGCGCTTCGGCGAGGACGGCACGGTGCAGGGCGCGCTCGAGCTGATGGGCATTCCGTACACCGGATCGGGCGTCATGGCGTCGGCCATCGCGATCGACAAGGTGATGACCAAGCGCGTCTGGCTGGCCGAGGGCCTGCCCACGCCGAAGTACGTGCTGCTGCGGCGCGGCCGCTTCACGCGCGAGGAACTCGTGCGCATCCCCGACGAGCTGGGGCTGCCGCTGATCGTGAAGCCGGCCCGCGAGGGCTCGTCGATCGGCGTGGCCAAGGTCCAGGGCTACTCCGAGATGGCGGACGCCGTCGACCAGGCCGCCGCGCTGGACGCGGACGTGCTGTGCGAGCAGTTCGTCAGCGGCGACGAGGTCACCTGCCCGGTGCTGGGCAGCGGCGAGGACGCGCGCGCGCTGCCGGTGATCCGGATCGTCGCGCCCGCGGGCAACTACGACTACCAGAACAAGTACTTCAGCGACGAAACCAGGTACCTGGTGCCCTGCGGCCTGCCCGCCGGCGAGGAGGAAGCGATCCAGGAGATCGTCCTGCAGGCCTACCGGGTGCTCGGCTGCCGCGGCTGGGGCCGCCTCGACGTGATGATCGACGCGGCCACGCGCAAGCCGTCGCTGCTGGAGGTCAACACCTCGCCCGGCATGACCGGCCATTCGCTGGTGCCGATGTCGGCCCGCGCCGCCGGCATCAGCTACGAGGAGCTGTGCGTCCGGTTGCTGGCCTCGGCGGCGCTGGACCAGGAGAAGGGAGTGCGCGCGCCATGAGAGCTGCCGCCCCGCTGCCCGCCGACGTCCGGCTGATGAACGGCGCCGCCACGGCGCTGTTCGCGGCCGGCCTGGTGCTGCTGCTGGCGGCGGCCGGGTGGTGGGCGCTGCGGCACCCCGCGTTCGCGCTGTCGGCGATCACCGTGCAGGGCGACGTGAGCCACAACAGCCCGGCCACGCTGCGCGCCAACGTCGCGCCGCGGCTGGCCGGCAACTTCTTCACGGTGAACCTGAAGGCGGCGCGCGAGGCGTTCGAGTCGGCGCCCTGGGTGCGGCAGGCGGTGGTGCGGCGCGAGTTTCCCAACCGGCTGCGGGTGGAACTGCAGGAACACAAGGCCGTGGCGCTGTGGGGCGGCGAGCACGACGTGCGGATGGTCAACAGCTTCGGCGAGGTGTTCGAGGCGAATGTCGGCGACGTCGAGTCGGACGAACTGCCGCGCCTGGCCGGGCCGGACGGGCAGTCGCGCGAAGTGCTGGCGATGTACGAGGCGCTGGCGCCGCTGTTCGAGCCGCTGGAGCTGGCGCTGGCGCGGGTCGCGCTGAGCGCGCGCGGCAGCTGGAGCATCGAGCTGGACACCGGCGCGGTGGTCGAACTGGGGCGCGGCACGCGCGAGGAAGTCACGGCGCGCACGCTGCGCTTCGTGCAGACGCTGACGCAGGCGGCGGCGCGCTACGGCCGCAGGCCCGAGGCGCTGGTGGCGGCGGACCTGCGCCACGCGGACGGATACGCGCTGCGCCTGCGCGGGGTGGCGACCACCGAAGCAGTCAAGAAATAGAGGGGCGAGGGAAATGGCCAAGGAATACAAGGACCTGGTAGTGGGGCTGGACATCGGAACCGCCAAGGTCATGACCGTGGTGGGCGAGGTGCTGCCCGGCGGCGAGCTCAAGCTGGCGGGACTCGGCGTGGCCGCGTCCAATGGCCTGAAGCGCGGCGTCGTGGTCAACATCGACGCCACCGTGCAGAGCATCCAGCAGGCGCTCAAGGAAGCCGAGCTGATGGCCGACTGCAAGATCACGCGGGTCTACACCGGCATCACCGGCAGCCACATCCGCGGGATCAACTCCAGCGGCATGGTCGCCGTCAAGGACAAGGAAGTGACGCCGGCGGACGTGGCGCGCGTGGTCGAGACGGCGCGCGCGATCAACATCTCCACCGACCAGCGCCTGCTGCTGGTCGAGCCGCAGGAATTCGTGATCGACGGCCAGGACGTGAAGGAGCCGATCGGCATGAGCGGCATCCGGCTCGAGGCCAAGGTGCACATCGTGACCGGGGCCCAGAGCGCCGCCGAGAACATCGTGAAGTGCGTGCGCCGCTGCGGGCTCGAGGTCGAGCAGCTGATGCTCAATCCGCTGGCGTCCAGCCTGTCGGTGCTGACCGAGGACGAGCGCGAGCTGGGCGTGGCGATCGTCGACATCGGCGCCGGCACCACCGACGTGGCGATCTTCACCAACGGCGCGATCCGCCACACCGCTGTGATCCCGATCGCCGGCGACCTGATCACCAGCGACATCGCGATGGCGCTGCGTACGCCGACCAAGGACGCCGAGGACATCAAGGTCGAGAGCGGCTGCGCCAAGCAGCTGCTGGCCGACCCCGAGCAGCAGGTCGAGGTGCCGGGGCTGGGCGATCGCGGCCCGCGCATGCTGTCGCGCCAGGCGCTGGCCGGCGTGATCGAGCCGCGCATCGAGGAGATCTTCTCGCTGGTGCAGCAGGTGATCCGCGAGTCGGGCTACGAGGAGGTGCTGTCGTCGGGCATCGTGATCACCGGCGGCAGCGCCGTGATGCCCGGCATGGTGGAGCTGGGCGAGGACATCTTCCTCAAGCCGGTGCGCCGCGGCGTGCCCAAGTACCGCGGCGCGCTGGCCGACATGGTGTCGCAGCCGCGCGCCGCGACGGTGATGGGGCTGCTGGAGGAAGCGCGGCTGGCGCGGCTGCGCGGCTTCAAGGTGGCGCAGAAGAACGGATCGATGAAGACCGCCTTCGGGCGCTTCCGCGATTTCATCGTGGGGAATTTCTAAGGTGGACTTCCGTACGCAGAGGACGCAGAAATGACGCAGAGAACGCAAAAGGAAACCGAATGAGGAACGAAGCTGTTTTCTTTGAGGAGTCTTCTGCGTCCTCTGCGGATTCTGCGCGTCCTCTGTGCACCGGTGTCCGCTCTGCTGTCCGCATTCACAAACGACGATGGCGGTGCACCGATCCGCCGCTCGCGCGTTCATGAAGGTCACAACAACAATCGCATCAATGGCAACTGCAACGGAATCAGGAGAACATCATGAGCATCGAAATGATTGAAGTCGAAGAGTTCCACCTGGGCACTCAGATCAAGGTGATCGGCGTCGGCGGCGGCGGCGGCAATGCGGTCGACCACATGATCGACCGTGCCGTCCAGGGGGTGGAGTTCATCTGCGCGAACACGGACGCGCAGGCGCTCGCGCGCAGCGCGGCGCACAAGAGCATCCAGCTCGGGCAAAGCGGGCTGGGTGCCGGCAGCAAGCCCGAGAAGGGGCGCGACGCCGCCGAGGCAGCGGTGGAGGACATCCGCACCGCCATCAGCGGCGCGCACATGCTGTTCATCACCGCCGGCATGGGCGGGGGCACCGGCACCGGCGCCGCGCCGGTGATCGCACGGGTGGCCAAGGAGATGGGCATCCTCACCGTGGGCGTGGTGACCAAGCCGTTCGACTGGGAGGGCGGGCGCCGCATGACCAACGCCGATCAGGGCCTGGCCGAACTCGAGGCGAACGTCGACTCGCTGATCGTCGTGCTCAACGAGAAGCTGCTGGAGGTGCTGGGCGACGACGTCACCCAGGACGAAGCCTTCGCCCATGCGAACGACGTGCTGAAGAATGCCGTCGGCGGGATCGCGGAGATCATCAACGTGCCGGGCCACGTGAACGTCGACTTCGAGGACGTGCGCACCGTCATGGGCGAGCCGGGCAAGGCCATGATGGGCACGGCACTGGCCGATGGGCCGGACCGCGCCCGCATCGCCGCCGAGCAGGCCGTGGCCTGCCCGCTGCTGGAAGGCATCGACCTGTCCGGCGCCAAGGGCGTGCTGGTGCTGATCACCGCGGCCAAGGGCTCGCTCAAGCTGTCCGAGTCCAAGCTGGCGATGAACACGATCCGCGCCTACGCCTCGCCCGACGCCCACGTGATCTACGGCACTGCCTACGACGACAACCTGGGCGACCAGATCCGCGTCACGGTGGTGGCCACCGGGCTGTCGCGCCAGGGCCAGCAGCGTCGCACGGCCCCGCCGCTGCAGGTGCTGCGCACCGGCACCGACAACGTGCCGTTCCAGATCCCCACCGTCAGCAATGCGGTCGCCGGTCCCGGCGCCGCCGCCGTCGCGGTGGCGCCGATCGTGACGCAGTCCGACTACGCGGTGCCCAGCGTGTGGCGCACCAACCGCAGTCAGGCCGCGGCCCGGGTGGACGCGCTGGCCAGCGGCGGGATGGACGACTTCGAGATCCCGGCGTTCCTGCGCAAGCAGGCGGACTGAATGGAGGTTATTGCCGCGAAAGTTAAACTCGCCGGATGCTCCAGCAACGAACGCTCAAGACGCTGACACGCGCGGTCGGCGTCGGCCTGCACAGCGGCCAGCGGGTCGAGCTCACGTTGCGGCCGGCGCAGCCCGACACCGGCATCGTGTTCCGCCGGGTCGACCTGCCGGTGCCGGTGGACATTCCAGTGTCCGCCGACGCGGTCACGGACACCCGGATGGCATCGACCATCTCGCGCGGCGGCGCCAAGGTGCACACCGTGGAGCACCTGATGTCGGCCTGTGCCGGGCTCGGCCTGGACAACCTGTACGTCGACATCACCGCCGAGGAGGTGCCGATCCTGGACGGGTCGTCGGCGTCGTTCGTGTTCCTGCTGCAGTCCGCCGGAATCGAACTGCAGTCCGCGCCGCGCCGCTTCATCCGCCTGCTGCGGCCGGTGGAGGTGCGTGACGGGGCGGGCGACAACCTCAAGTGGGCGCGCCTGGAGCCGTACCACGGTTTCAAGTTGAGCTTCGAGATCGACTTCGACCACCGGGTGGTCGATTCGACCGGCCAGCGCGTCGAGTTCGACCTGGGTGCCGGCTCCTATGCGCGCGACATCGCGCGGGCCCGCACCTTCGGCTTCACGAAGGACCTGGAGATGATGCGGGCCAGCGGCCTGGCCCTGGGCGGGGGACTGGACAACGCCGTGGTGATGGACGATTACCGCGTCCTCAATGCCGACGGCCTGCGCTACGACGACGAGTTCGTCAAGCACAAGATCCTGGACGCCATGGGCGACCTCTACCTGGTCGGCAAGCCGCTGCTGGCGGCGTACAGCGCGTTCCGCTCGGGGCACGCCATGAACAACCGGCTGCTGCGCGCACTGCTGGCGCAGCCCGACGCATACGAGGTGGTCCGCTTCGACGACGAGAGCCGCGCCCCCGCCGGCTTCGCCACGCCGGCGCGCGCCTGGTAGCCATGCTGGTGTTCCGCTGGCTGATGCTGCTGCTGCTCCTGGCGGCGGCAGTGTGCTTCGCCTTCTACGCGGGGACCGGCGAGCCGAAGTTCAGGCGCTATGGCCTGGTCATCACGAAGTGGACGCTGATCGCGGCGTTCGTGTTCTTCGCGGTGCTGATCCTGGAGCGGCTGGCTTAGGATCGCAAACCCAACAGCCGAACGCAGAGGACGCAGAGATTGCGCAGAGGACGCAGAAAAGACAGAAGAAAAGCAAAGGATGAAATTCATCCAGTTTGTCTCTTCCTTGATTTCTTCTGCGCCTTTTGCGTACCTTTGCGCCCTCTGCGTTCGGCTGTTGGGTTTCTTTCCCGCCAGCGATCTCAGTAGCTACGCCCGCCCTTGTACATCGCCGACGTCCGCCGGGCTCCGCCGGCTTCGGCGATCCTGCGCATCGTCAGTCCCGCGTGCGCATGGGTGATCGCCAGCCCCAGCGCGTCGGCGGCATCCTTGCCGGGCAGCCCGGGCAGGCGCAGCAGGCGCTTGACCATCTCCTGCACCTGCGCCTTGGCCGCCTGGCCGTGGCCGGCGACGGCCCGCTTCATCTGCAGCGCCGTGTACTCGGCCACTTCCAGCTGGCAGGCCACCAGCGCCGTGACGCAGGCGCCGCGCGCCTGCCCCAGCAGCAGCGTGGCCTGCGGGTTGACGTTGACGAACACGATCTCCACCGCCGCCACGTCGGGCTGGTAGCGCTGGCGCACCTGCGCGATGCCGTCGAACAGCGCGCCCAGCCGCGCCGGCAGGTTGCCGCGGTCGAGGTGGTGGGTGGTGATCGTGCCGCTGGCCACGTACTCGAGCTCCTGCCCGCAGGCGTCGACGACGCCAAAGCCGGTGGTCTGCAGGCCGGGATCGATGCCCAGGATGCGCAGACGGTTCGCTGGCGGCCCGATGGCGCTCATGGGAGTTCGGCGCCGCGCATGCGCGCCATGATGGTGGAGGCCCGGCTGGCGAGGTAGCCCGAGTTGGGCAGCTTCTCGAAGTATTTCGGGCGCGGCAGCATCACGGCCAGCCGCGCCGCCTCGTAGGGTGCCAGCTGGGCCGCGCTCTTGCGCCAGTAGTGGCGCGCCGCGGCCTCGGCGCCGAACACGCCTTCGCCCCATTCCACGCTGTTGAGGTAGATCTCCAGGATCCGCTCCTTGGAAAGCAGGCGCTCCAGCGCGAAGGTCAGCACGAACTCCTGGCCCTTGCGCAGCAGCGTGCGCTCGCCCGACAGCAACAGGTTCTTGGCCAGCTGCTGGGTGATGGTGGAGCCGCCCACGATCTTGGGCGGCCTGGCCGGTGCCAACTGCGAGCGGGTCGAGGCGCGCGCCTGCTGCCGGGCCGCGCGTTCCTCGGCACGGGCGTTGCGCTCCCAGGCCTTTTCCAGCGCCTCCCAGTCGACGCCTTCGTGGCTGCTGAAGCCGTCGTCCTCGGACGCGATCACCGCGCGCTTGAGATGCTCGGAGATGCGGCCGTACGGCACCCACTGCTGGCGCCAGCGCAGGGGCTTGCCGGCGGCGGCGATGCGCCAGGCCTCCGAGCGCTGGAACGCGGTCGACTGCGGATCGACCACGGCCATCAGCGCGATGCGCGCCAGGAAGAACAGCTGCAGCCCGATGGCCGCGACCAGGACCAGCGCCGCCAGGCGCCACAGCCGCCTCATGGCCGGCCGTCCACGATCGCGCGCAGCTCGCCGAGCACCCGCGCGGAGGGCGGGCGCACGCCGCGCCAGAGCAGGAACGACTCGGCCGCCTGTTCCACCAGCATGCCCAGCCCGTCGCGCGCGAGCGCACCCTGCGCGCGCGCCCAGTCCAGGAAGCCCGCGGCGGCGGCCCCGTACATCATGTCCACCGCCAGGGCGCCCGGCCGCAGCACGCCGGCGCCCAGCGGGAGGCTGTCGCCCTGCAGGCTGCTGGCGGTGCCGTTGACCAGGACGTCGAAGCCGCCGGGCACGTCGTGCAGGCCGCTGGCCGCCAGTTCGACCGCGTGCCGGGCGGCCAGCGCCGCGTGCCGGGCGGCCAGCGCGGCGGCGCGCTCGCGCGTGCGGTTGGCCACGACGATGCGCCGCGGGCCGGCCTCGATCAGCGGGCCCAGCACCCCGGCGCCCGCGCCGCCGGCGCCCAGCAGCAGCAGGTCGCGCCCGGCCAGCGGCAGGCCAGCGTTCACGGTGATGTCCAGCACCAGTCCGGCGCCGTCGGTGTTGTCGCCGAAGATGCCGTCCTGGTCGAAGCGCAAGGTGTTGCAGGCCTGCGCCAGCAGGGCCCGGGGCGACGCGCGCGCGGCCAGCTGCGCGGCTTCGAACTTGAACGGCAGCGTGACGTTGCAGCCCCTGCCGCCATCGGCCCGGAACTGGGCGACTGCCTGCGCGAACCCGTCCCTCGCCACCAGCCGCTTGCCGTAGGCGACCGGCTCGCCGGTCAGCTCGGCAAAGCGCGCATGGATCCACGGCGACCGGCTGTGTTCCACGGGATTGCCCATGACGCAGTAGCGGTCGGTGCTCATTGCTCGGTCAGCTTGGTTTCGAGGGTTTCCTCGCGGGTGAACTTGAAGCGCGACACCACCACGATCTGGTCGGCCTTGCGCCGCATCGCGTCGCTGAAGCGGCCGAACGGGCCGGCGCCGCGCGCGATCGCCATCGCGCGGCGGTCCAGCGTCAGGTTGCCGGAGGTGCGCGCCACCTCGGTGTCGAGCACCTTGCCGTCGAAATTGATGGTGACCACCATGGTCAGCTCGCCGTACAGCTTGCGGCCGGCGACCTCGGGGAAATGGCTGGTGCCCTTCTGCTCGATCCTGCGGCGCAGACCGTCGTAGTACACCGCGTACACCTCCTCGCGCGTGGACGGGCTGATATAGCGCTTCTTGGGCCGCGCATTCTCCTCGTCGATGCGGCGCTCGATCTCGGCCAGCATCTTCAGCAGCTGCCTGCGCTTGTTCTCGCGCGCCTGCGCGTCCGGATCGCTGGCCGGCTGCTTCGGGTCGGGCGGCGGCAGCGCGGCAAGCATCCTGCGGATCTGCGCCACCATCAGCATCTGCTGCTCCTGCATGGCGTCGATCTTCTTTTGCGCGTCCTCGGCCGCGTCGCCGATCTCGGTCAGCGCCGACGGCGGCAGCGGCGAGGTCGCCCGCCCGCGCGCGGCGTCGCCGCCGCCGGCCAGCGAGGTCTGGGCGATGGCGCGGGCGGCCTTGTCCGGCTTTTCGGTGGTCCTGGCGTTGACCAGGATGACCTCCAGCGGCGTGTCCTCGAAGACGCGATTGAAGCGCTCCGGGTCGACGAAGCGCACTGTCAGCAAGGCGGCATGGACGGCGATCGAGGCGCCAAGCGCGATCTGCAGGGTGCTGAGGGAGCGCAGGTTCACGTCACGCGGGGTCGGCGCCGGCGGCCGCAGTGGTGGATTCCTCAGTGTCGTTGACATCGACCGCGATCGCAATCGGGCCGGCCACCGTTTCTTCCTCGCCCTCGTCATCCTCCGCAGCCAGTGGTTCAGGAACCACATCGAGGCGTTCGATGATCGTGCCCTTCACGTCCAGGGTGATCGGATCGACCTCGCCCAGCTTCACCCGCACGTGCGAGCCGCGCGGCAGCTCGGCCGCGCCCAGCACCGGCAGCACCAGCGGCAGCCGGTCGGCGCGCACCAGGCCCTCCTTGAACACGACGCCGGCGAGTTCGGTGATGCCCTCCTGCTGCAGGTGGCGCAGGGTCCAGAAACGCTCCATCGTGGCCTGGTGCCCATGGTAGGCCGCGTAGGCCGAGTCGAAGGCGGAGATGACCGAAAACAGCTCGGCGTCCTTCGGCTTGAACGGCGCCGCCAGGGCCGCCGTGCGGCCGTGGCGGGCGGCGGCGACGATCTGCCACTGGTTGACCAGGTCGGTATAGCGGCGCAGCGGCGAGGTGCTCCAGGCGTAGCTCTTCACGCCCAGGCCCGCGTGCGGCAGCGCCTTGGTGCCCATGCGCACCTTGACCCCGGGAGCCAGGCTGGCCTGGCTGCGGTAGATGGCCGGCACCCCCAGCTCGGCCAGCCAGGAGCCCCAGCTGCTGTTGGCCAGGATCATCGCCTCCGACACGATCAGGTCCAGCGGCGCCCCGCGCCGCCGCTCGCTGATCTCCACCCGCTCCTGGCCGGTCGGCTCGCTGCCGTCGTGGCCGGCCAGCCGGAAGCTGAAGTCGGGGCGGGTGAAGGTTTCCGGCTTGCCGCGCACCACCTCGCGCTGCGCCTTGAGCCGGCCGGCCAGCCGGAACAGGAAGGACAGCGCATCGCGCAGCTCGTGGACCGGGTGCGTCGCATCGGCCGCCCCCGGGTCGCCGCCGCGCAGCCAGTCCTCGGTGATCACGGCGTCCAGCTGGTCGTGCCGCAGGTTGTGCGTGACCGGCACCCGCTCCAGCGCGGTGCGCGTTTCCTGCAGCGCCAGCGTGGCCTCGTCGAACTGCGCGTACAGCGACACCGCCGGGCAGTCGCGGCCGGCCGCCAGCGTGTACGCCTGCACCACCTCGTCGGGCAGCATGGTGATCTTGTACCCGGGCATGTACACCGTGGACAGCCGCTGGCGCGCCACCTGGTCCAGCGCCGTCCCGGGCTGCAGCGCCAGCCCCGGCGCCGCGATGTGGATGCCGACCGTCACGGTGCCGCTGCCCAGGCCCTGCACCGACAGCGCGTCGTCGATTTCGGTGGTGCTGGAGTCGTCGATCGAGAAGGCCTGCACGGCCGCCAGCGGGAGGTCGTCCCGCACCGGCGGAGCCTGCAAGGCCGGGAAAGCGGTGCCGCGGGGAAAGTTCTCGAACAGGAAGCGCTTCCAGTGGAACTGGTAGGGCGAGGCGATGGCGCCCGCGCGCTGCAGCAGGTCGAGGGGGTTGTCGTGCGTGTGGCGGGCCGCCTCGACGACGGCCTTGTATTCCGGCGCATTCTTGTCCGGCTTGAACAGGATCCGGAACAATTGCTCGCGGATCGGCTCCGGGCAGTGGCCGGCGGCCAGTTGCGCCGCCCACTGCGCGATCTGCGCCTGGACCTGCCGCTTCTTCTCGATCGCCGCCAGCGCCTGCTGCAGGATCTCGGCCGGCGCCTTGCGAAAGCGCCCGCGGCCGGCGCGCCGGAAATAATGCGGCGCCTCGAACAGGCGCAGCAGGGTGCCGGCCTGCTGTGCCAGCGTCGGCCGGTCGCTGAAGTACTCGCGCGCCAGCTCGGCAAAGCCGAACTCGTCCTCGGGGGCGAATTCCCAGGCCAGTTCCAGCTCGATGCCCGCGGCCACGGCCTGCGCTTCGCGCATCAGCTCGGCCGGGGCCGGCTGCTCGAACTTCAGCAGGACGTTGGCCGCCTTGACCTTGACGCGCTTGCCGCTGTCGAGCTCGATCTGGGACGAGGCCTCCGCTTCCGACAGCACGCGGCCGGTGTGGAACTTCCCGGCTTCTTCGAACAATGCAAACATGGGCTGGATTGTCCCATGCGGACCCCCTGCCGCCGGTGCCGTGCGGCTACTCCAGGCCGAGGAAGGCGAGGATCTCCGGCAGGTGCCGGTCGAAGTCCGCCAGGCCGTGATCGCCGCCCTCGAGCAGCTTGACGCGCACGCCCGGGTAGCGGCCTGCCATCTCGCGCCAGTCCAGCACTTCGTCGCCCTTGGCGATGACCGCGAAATAGTTCTCGGGCCTGTGCACCGGGCCGTGCTCCAGGGCGCGCAGCTCGTCGACGAATTCCGGCGCGAAATGGAAATGTTCGGCCGGGTCGTGCCACAGCGTCTGGTCGCCGATGAACCGGTCCAGGTCGCGCGCCGGATCGACCGCCGGATTCAGCAGGACGGCGCGGCAGCCGACGGTTTCGGCCACGTGCGTGGCATAGAACCCGCCCAGCGAGGAGCCGACCACGGCGGTGCCGGCCGCCGGCCAGCCGGCCAGCTCGGCCAGGACCATCTCCATGGCCGCGCGCGGCGAGGGCGGCAGCTGCGGGCACCACCAGCGCACCTGCGGGTGGCGGCGTGCCAGCTCGCGGGCCAGCAGCTGCGCCTTGGCCGATCGGGGCGAGGAGCGGAAGCCGTGCAGATAGAGCAGGTGGGTGGTCGGCACGGCGCGATGGTAGCCGAGCGTGCCCCGCGCCGGTGCAGCCGGACGCCAACGCCGCTGCCCGGGATTGCCGCAAAGGCCCGTGCGTGGGGGGGCCGCCGCGCCGCCGGCGCGCCGTGGCGCAGGCCGGCCGCGATAATGGCGCATGGCCGCCGTGTTCGAGAAACCCCCGCTGCTGCAGCGCCTTGCGCCTTCGCTGCACGGCTTCGACGGGCCGCTCGCGTTCGCGGTGTTCCTGCTGGCCTGCGCCGGGCTGCTGACGATGTATTCGTCCGGCTACGACCACGGCACCCGCTTTGCCGACCATGGCCGCAACATGTTGCTGGCCGGCTTCATCATGTTCGTGGTGGCCCAGGTGCCGCCGCAGCGGCTCATGAGCTTCGCCGTGCCGCTGTACGCGGCCGGCGTCGCGCTGCTGGTGGCCGTGGCGCTGTTCGGGATCACCAAGAAGGGCGCCCGGCGGTGGGTGAACGTCGGCGTGGTGATCCAGCCCAGCGAGATCCTGAAGATCGCCATGCCCCTGATGCTGGCCTGGTGGTTCCAGAAGCGCGAGGGCCAGCTGCGGCCGTTCGACTTCCTGGTGGCCGGGCTGCTGCTGGTGGTGCCGGTCGGGCTGATCATGAAGCAGCCCGACCTGGGCACCGCGCTGCTGGTGCTGGCGGCCGGCGTGTCGGTGATCTTCTTCGCCGGGCTGTCCTGGAAGCTGATCGTGCCGCCGGTGGCCGTCGGCCTGGCCGCCGCGGTGCTGCTGATCGTGTTCGAGTCGCAGCTGTGCGCCGAAGGGTTTCGCTGGCCGGTCCTGCACGACTACCAGCAGCAGCGCATCTGCACCCTGCTGGACCCCGGCAAGGACCCGCTGGGCAAGGGCTTCCACATCATCCAGGGGATGATCGCGATCGGTTCGGGCGGGGTGTTCGGCAAGGGCTTCATGCAGGGCACGCAGACCCACCTGGAGTTCATCCCCGAGCGCACCACCGACTTCATCTTCGCCGCCTATTCGGAGGAGTTCGGCCTGATCGGGACGCTGCTGCTGATCGTCGGCTTCCTGTTCCTGGTGCTGCGCGGGCTGGCCATCGCGCTGGAGGCGTCGACGCTGTTCTCGCGGCTGCTGGCCAGCGCCATCACCATGATCTTCTTCACCTATGCCTTCGTGAACATGGGCATGGTCAGCGGCATCCTGCCGGTGGTGGGCGTGCCGCTGCCGTTCATCAGTTACGGCGGCACGGCGATGGTGACCCTGGGCATGGGGCTGGGCATCCTGATGTCGATCGCGCGCTCGCGCCGGCTGGTGCAGACCTGAGCGGGGGCGCGCGAGGCTGAGCCGGGTGCGCACGCGCGCCGGCGCCGACGTCTAGAATGGTCTGGATGATCTCCCGCGAACCCACACTCGAGCGTCTGGCCACGGCCCAAAGCCTGCTGCTGGAGCCGTTCGGACTGACCGAAACCCACCTGGCGCGCGCCCTGGCCGAGATCCGCGCGCACCGGGTCGACGATGCCGACCTCTACTTCCAGTACACCCGCAGCGAGGGCTGGAGCCTGGAAGAGGGCATCGTGAAGACCGGCAGCTTCAGCATCGACCAGGGCGTCGGCGTGCGCGCCGTGAGCGGCGAGAAGACCGCCTTCGCCTATTCCGACGACATCTCCGAAGCGTCGCTGATGGACGCGGCGCGCACGGTGCGCACCATCGCCGCCACGCGCGGCGCCGGCCGCGCGCGTGCCGGCGGCAAGAAGATCGCCGGCGCCCGTTCGCTGTACGGCGGGATGGACCCGATCGCCACGCTCGACAGCAGCGCCAAGGTGCGGCTGCTGGAGCGCGCCGAGCAGCTGGCGCGTTCGAAGGACCCGCGCATCGTGCAGGTGATGGCCGGGCTGGCCAGCGAGTACGACGTCGTGTTCGTCGCGCGCGCGGACGGCACGATCGCGGCCGACGTGCGGCCGCTGGTGCGGATGTCGGTCACCGTGATCGCCGAGCAGCATGGCCGACGCGAGATGGGCAGCGGCGGCGGCGGCGGGCGGTTCGGCCTCGCGTGGTTCGACGACCAGCGTATCGAGGAATACGTGGGAGACGCGGTGCAGGCCGCGCTCACCAACCTCGAGTCGCGCCCGGCGCCCGCCGGCGAGATGACGGTGGTGCTCGGCCCGGGCTGGCCCGGCATCCTGCTGCACGAGGCGATCGGCCACGGACTGGAAGGCGACTTCAACCGCAAGGGTTCGAGCGCGTTCTCGGGCCGCGTCGGCCAGCGGGTAGCCGCCAAGGGCGTCACCGTGCTCGACGACGGCACGCTGGCCGACCGGCGCGGCTCGCTCAACGTCGACGACGAGGGCAACGTCACCCAGCGCACGGTGCTGATCGAGGACGGCATCCTGCGCGGCTACATCCAGGATTCGCTCAACGCCCGCCTGATGGGCGTCGCGCCCACCGGCAACGGCCGCCGCGAGAGCTACGCCCACGTGCCGATGCCGCGCATGACCAACACCTACATGCTGGGTGGCGACAAGGCGCCCGAGGAGATCGTGGCCAGCATGAAGAAGGGCCTGTACGCGACCAATTTCGGCGGCGGCCAGGTCGACATCACTTCCGGCAAGTTCGTCTTTTCGGCCAGCGAGGCGTTCTGGGTCGAGCACGGCCGCATCCAGTATCCGGTCAAGGGCGCCACCATCGTCGGCAACGGTCCCGATGCGCTGACGCGCGTCACCATGATCGGCAACGACATGGCGCTGGACACCGGTGTGGGCACCTGCGGCAAGGAAGGCCAGAGCGTGCCGGTGGGCGTCGGCCAGCCGACCCTGCGCATCGACGGCCTCACCGTCGGCGGCACGGCCTGAGCCGGGCCCGGGGGCGAAGCGGCCGATGACGCCCTCGCGCCTGCCGCTGGACCCGACCACCAACCTGCCGACGATCAGGTCGTCCGGCGAGCTGAACCAGTTCCTGCGCGGCAGCCACGCCGACGCGCAGGGCGAGCTCATCTCCGAAGGCATGCGCCAGCTGGCCGAGCGCATCGAGCGGATCGTGGCGACGCTGCGCGTCACCCGGCAGCGCACCATCGTCGCGCCGATGCTGGTGGAACTGCTCACGGTGCTGCGCGGCCACCGGCAGCGCGTCGCCCGGCTCGGCTTGCCGTGGCGCGGCCTGTACGAATACGGCGGCTACCTGCAGGCGCTCACCACCTGGCGCACCCTGATCGGGCGCTGGCTGGTGGCCGGCGGGCCGCGCAGCGCGCAGCTGCCGCTGACCGCCGAGGATTTCGAACTGGTCGCCTGGCGTACCCTCGCAGAGGGCATGTTGCTGATCGACATGCACGAGCAGTGGCGCGCCGGCCAGATGCAGGCCGAGACCCGACCGGCCGAACTGCGCGAGCCGGCGCCGCAAGGGGCGGCGCGCTGGTGGCACAGGCTGCGCCGTTGAGCGCGGCGCCACGGATGTGATACATTGAGGTCCATGGGTACGACCCGCGCGTATTTTTTTGCCTACTTTTGGTTCTCCAGCCCACCGGCGGCCGAGAGTCACGAGCGCACCTGAATCACGCGAGACGAACTCCCGAAAAACCGCCGGAACCCCCGGCGGTTTTTTTTTGCCCCAGACCCGTTTCCGGAAGGAGCCCCAGTGAACGTTCCCGTCACCACCGCCAGCGATGCCTGGTATCCGCGTTCCGTCGAAAAAACCAGCCAGACCGACGACCAACGCATCAAGGACATCACCGTGCTGCCGCCTCCGGAACACCTGATCCGCTTTTTCCCGATCCGCGGCACCGCGGTCGAAGCGCTGATCACCCACACCCGCCGCGCCATCCACAGCATCATGGCGGCCAAGGACGACCGGCTGCTGGTGGTGATCGGGCCCTGCTCGATCCACGATCCGGCGGCGGCGCTGGACTACGCGAAGCGGTTGAAGGAAGTGCGTGACCGCTTCAGCGGCACCCTGGAGATCGTGATGCGGGTCTATTTCGAGAAGCCCCGCACCACCGTGGGCTGGAAGGGGCTGATCAACGACCCGTACCTGGACGAGAGCTACCGCATCGACGAGGGGCTGCGCATCGCGCGCCAGCTGCTGATCGAGATCAACCGCGCGGGACTGCCGGCCGGCAGCGAGTTCCTGGACGTGATCTCGCCGCAGTACATCGGCGACCTGATCTCGTGGGGCGCGATCGGCGCCCGCACCACGGAAAGCCAGGTGCACCGGGAACTGGCGTCCGGGCTGTCGGCGCCGATCGGCTTCAAGAACGGCACCGACGGCAACATCCGCATCGCCACCGACGCGATCCAGGCGGCCGCCCGCGGCCACCACTTCCTGTCGGTGCACAAGAACGGGCAGGTGGCCATCGTGCAGACCAACGGCAACCGCGACTGCCACGTGATCCTGCGCGGCGGGCGCGAGCCCAACTACGACGAAACCAGCGTGACGGCGGCCTGCCGCGAGCTGGAGGCCACCAAGCTGGCGCCCACGCTGATGGTCGACTGCAGCCACGCCAACAGCAGCAAGCAGCACGGCCGCCAGGTCGACGTGGCGCGCGACATCGCCGGTCAGGTCGCCAAGGGCTCGCACCAGGTCTTCGGCATCATGGTGGAAAGCCACCTGCAGGCCGGCGCGCAGAAGTTCACGCCGGGCAAGGACGACCCGCGCCGGCTGGAATACGGCCGCAGCATCACCGACGCCTGCCTCGGCTGGCCCGAGTCGGTGCAGGTGCTGGAGATGATGTCCGACGCGGTGAAGGCGCGCCGCGCCCGCTGAGCCGGTGCCTGCTCCGCTGCCGCCGGGCCGGCGCGCTAGGAAAACCGGCTGAACTGCCTCAGAATGGCTGCCCAACAGTTGAGCTGCAGCCGGAATGAAGTCCGGTCCCGCTGCGGCTCGGACGCAAGAAAGGCGGACGGGGCATGGCGGGGCGCGCGCGCGGGCTGCACGGGGAAACGCCCGTGCTTTGGCTGGGCTTGGCCGGGTTTGCCCCGGGGCCGCGCCGCGTGGTCGAGGCCGCGCTTGACCGGGCCAGCGGATCGGCCCGGTGGCGCGTCGGTCCGTTCGACGAGGCCGACGGCTGGTGGATCAACGGCGCCAAGTGCAGCCTGTCCGACAGCGGGCGGCTGAAGGTCGCGCCCGGACTGCCGACCGAGCACACGCTGCGCCTGGAGCTGTCGGAGGTGGATCGCCCGCTCGCATTCGCCGAGCCGCTGGCGCCTTCCAACCTGGACGCCTTGTGCGTGTTCGACGCCGGGTCGGAAGCGGGGATCCACGCGACGCTGGCGCGCTTCGAGCAATGGCTGCAGCCGGTGCGGGTGCGCTTCGCGCTGGGCGCGCTGCTGCTGGGCCGCGACAGCGAGGGCCGCCGCGGCACCTGGCACGTGAGCCATCGCGGCACGCTGCTGGCCGTGCTCGACTTCCCGCAGGGCGTCGCCGCGATCTCGCCGACGGCGCAGCCGCCCGACCTGTGGGAGGCAGCCTGGGTCACCCGGCCGCCCAGCGCGGGATCGAGGCCGCCGGGGTTCCGGGAGTGTTCGATCACCGAGCTGGCCTGGGGCTACGTACGGCGCACCGACCGCGACATGCTGCCGGCCCGCTATCGCAGCGAGACCATCTATTACCGCCATGTGCCGCGGGTGCCGGCGCGCTGGCTGCGCGATTCGCAGCTGATGTTGCTGCGCGAACTGTCGGCCGAGCCGGGCACCCTGGGCGTGCTGGCCGAGCGCACCGCGGTGCCGGCGTCGCAGCTGGCCCACGACCTGGCCTGCCTCTACTATGCCGGCTCGGTCACGACAAGTGCCGACACCATCGATTCCGGCGCGAGCGCGGACGTCAATTCGGTCGGGCTGTGGCCCGAGCGGGCGAACGAGACCGGCCGTCGGCGCCGGCCGCGCGACGACCTGACCGCCCCGGCGATGCTGGAGCGCCGGCCGCGGCGGGAGTCGCCCGCCGAGGGCAGTTAAGGCAGCGCGCGCCGGGAGTTGGGCGCGCGCTCGGGGTCCAGCGCCGCCAGCAGCCTGGCGTGGATGCCGCCGAACGAGCCGTTGCTCATGCAGACGACCTGGTCGCCCGGGCGCGCGGCCGCGGCCACGGCGCCAACCAGCTCGTCGATGGAATCCGCCACCATGGCCCGGGGGCCCATCGGTTCCAGCGCGGCGGCGGCATCCCAGCCCAGGCCCTGGCCATGGCAGAACGCGAGATCGGCCGGCTCCAGGCTCCAGGGCAGCTGGGCCTTCATGCTGCCCAGCTTCATCGTGTTGCTGCGCGGCTCGAACACGGCCAGGATGCGCGCACCCTGGCGTCCCAGCTTGCGCCGCAGGCCGTCGAGGGTGGTGCGGATGGCCGTCGGGTGGTGCGCGAAATCGTCGTAGACCGCCACGCCGGCGACCGTGCCGCGCAGCTCCATCCGGCGCTTCACGTTGCGGAACGTCCCCAGCGCCGCGGCGGCGACCTCGGGTTCGACCCCGACGTGCTGGGCCGCGCCGATGGCGGCCAGCGCGTTGAGCTGGTTGTGCGTGCCGGTCAGCTCCCACTCGACGCGGGCGCAGCGGCGGCCGCGCTCCAGCACGTCGAAGGCGTCCGGCTCGCCGGCGGCCGTGAAGTCGCTCACGGCGGCGCCGAAGCTGCGCACCTCGCTCCAGCAGCCCTGGTGCAGCACGCGCGACAGGCTGTCTTCCAGCCCGTTGACGACCACCCGGCCGCTGGCGGGCACGGTGCGCACCAGGTGGTGGAACTGCCGCTCGATGGCCGCCAGGTCGTCGAAGATGTCGGCGTGGTCGAACTCGAGGTTGTTCAGGACCGCGGTGCGCGGCCGGTAATGGACGAACTTGCTGCGCTTGTCGAAGAAGGCCGTGTCGTACTCGTCGGCCTCGATCACGAACAGCGGGCGGTCGCCGGCGCCGGCGCCGCCCAGTCGCGCCGACACGCCGAAGTTGGCCGGCACGCCGCCGACCAGGAACCCCGGCTGCCGGCCCGCGTGCTCCAGGATCCAGGCCAGCATCGAGGTGGTGGTCGTCTTGCCGTGGGTACCGGCCACCGCCAGCACATGGCGACCCGGCAGCAGCTGCTCGGACAGCCATTGCGGTCCGCTGGTGTAGGGCAGCCCGGCGTCCAGGATCGCTTCCATCAGCGGATAGCGGGCCGAGCCGTCCGGCAGGCGCGCGCGCGACACCACGTTGCCGACCACCCAGACGTCGGGCGCGAGGGCCAGCTGGTCGGCGCCGAAGCCCTCGATCAGGTCGATCCCCAGCGAGCGCAGCTGGTCGCTCATCGGCGGGTAGACCCCGGCATCGCAACCGGTGACCCGGTGCCCCGCTTCCCGGGCCAGCGCCGCCAGGCCGCCCATGAACGTGCCGCAGATGCCAAGAATATGGATGTGCATCCGGTCAATTATCGAGCCATCGCCACGCTGCGCCCGGTGCGGTCGCGATCCATGCAGAATCCCTGGATGGACAGCGTGAAGTCGGAAATCGCGGCGGCCGCCGCCCGGATGGTGGTGGAAGAGGGCCTGGAGTACGGGCCGGCCAAGCGCCGGGCGGCAAAGCAGCTGGGCGCGGGTGCGCGGGCCGCCCTCCCGGACAACGAGGCCCTGGAAGACGCCGTGCTGGAATACATCCAGGTCTTCCACGCCGACACGCAGCCGGGCGAACTGGCCGCCCTGCGGCGGCTGGCCCTGGCCTGGATGGAGCGGCTGGCGCAGTTCCGCCCGCACCTGGGCGGCGCCGTGTGGCACGGCACGGCGACCCGGCTGTCGGACATCTACCTGGCGCTGTTCTGCGACGACCCCAAGTCGGCGGAGATCGCCTTGATCGAACACGGCGTGGGCTACGAGGCGCGCACGGTGACCGGATTCAACGGCGAACCGGTGGAGGCGCTCAGCCTGTCGAGCATGAGCCCCGAGCTGGGCGAGACGGTGGGCGTGCATCTCATGATCCACGATCACGATGACGTCAGGGGCGCGCTGCGGGCGGATGCCCGGGGCCGCAGCCCGCGCGGCGACCTGGCCGCGGTGCGCGCGCTGATGGGAGCGGCGGCATGAACGCGCCCCACGCGCAGGACGCGCCAACCGTCCGGGGACGGCGTGGGCTGCTGTACGCGGGCGTCGCGACGGCGGCCACCTTGGCCGGAGCTGGCCTGGCCTGGCGCCGCTGGCGTCCGCAGCCGGTGGCCGACGACGCGGCCAACGCCATCTGGCCGCTCAAATTTCCGACACCCGCCGGCGGCGTCCTCGACATGAGCGCGCTGCGCGGGCAACCACTGCTGCTCAATTTCTGGGCGACCTGGTGTGCGCCGTGTGTCGAGGAAATGCCGGTTCTTGATCAGTTTTATCGTCAAACGGCTGCCAACGGTTGGCAAGTTGTCGGTTTGGCGCTGGACCAGCCTGAGCCGGTCCGACAATTCCTGACCCGGCTGCAGGTATCGTTCCCGATCGGCATCGCGGCCCAGGGCGGGCTGGAACTGAGTCGTGCGCTGGGCAATCTGGCCGGCGGCCTGCCATTCACGGTCGTGCTTGGTGGCGACGCCACCGTCCGGCAGCGTAGAATGGGCCGGGTCACTGCCGCCGAGCTGGCCCAGTGGCGCAGCCTCCGCTAGCGGGCCGACCGGCTCCGGCCAGCGCTTGGCAGGGCGGCGCAGGCGCCGTCACCGAACTCGCCAATTGACCGAAATTGGCCGAAAAAGCAGAAAATAAACGCGAATTGATGTAAATTCGCTTGATTTCGCCTCGCGCACTGGAGGGCAACATGGACTTGCGCAAACTCAAGACGCTGATCGATCTGGTCTCGGAATCGAACGTGTCCGAACTGGAAATCACCGAAGCCGAAGGCAAGGTCCGCATCGTCAAGGGCGGCGGTCAGGCCGTCTACCAGGTCGCCGCCCCGCCGGTCGGCGCGCCTGTGGCGGCGGCGGTGCCGGCACCGGTCGCGGCGGCAGTGGCGCCCGCGCCTGCCGGCCACACCGTGAAGTCGCCGATGGTGGGCACTTTCTACCGCGCGGCATCGCCGGGCGCCAAGGCCTTCGTCGAGATCGGCAGCCAGGTCAAGGAAGGCGACACGATCTGCATCATCGAGGCCATGAAGATCCTCAACGAGATCGAGGCCGACAAGACCGGCACGATCACGCAGGTGCTGTGCGAGAACGGACAGGCCGTGGAGTACGGCCAGCCCCTGTTCACCATCGAGTGAAGGGGCGCCGGCCTCCATGTTCAAGAAGATACTGATCGCCAATCGCGGCGAAATCGCTCTCCGGATCCAGCGGGCCTGCCGCGAGCTCGGCGTCAAGGCCGTGATGGTCTATTCCGAGGCCGACCGCGACGCCAAGTACGTGAAGCTGGCCGAGGAGGCCGTGTGCATCGGCCCGGCGCCGTCGGCCCAGAGCTACCTCAACATGCCCGCGATCATCTCGGCCGCGGAGGTGACCGACTCCGAGGCGATCCACCCCGGCTACGGCTTCCTGTCGGAGAACGCCGACTTTGCCGAGCGGGTGGAAAAGAGCGGCTTCCAGTTCATCGGGCCCACGCCCGAATCGATCCGGATCATGGGCGACAAGGTCGCCGCCAAGCAGGCCATGATCAAGGCCGGCGTGCCCTGCGTGCCGGGATCGGACGGCGAGCTGCCCGATGACCCGGTGGCGATCCGCCGCCTGGCCAAGACCGTCGGCTACCCGGTGATCATCAAGGCGGCCGGCGGCGGCGGCGGCCGCGGCATGCGCGTGGTGCACACCGAGGCGGCGCTGATCAACGCGGTGCAGATGACCAAGGCCGAGGCCGGCGCGGCGTTCGGCAATCCGGCGGTCTACCTGGAGAAGTTCCTCCAGAACCCGCGCCACATCGAGATCCAGGTGCTGGCCGACAAGTACAAGAACAGCGTGTTCCTGGGCGAGCGCGACTGCTCCATGCAGCGGCGCCACCAGAAGGTGATGGAGGAAGCTCCGGCGCCGGGGATCCCGCGCAAGCTGATCGACAAGATCGGCGACCGCTGCGTGGCGGCCTGCAAGCGCATCGGCTACCGCGGCGCCGGCACCTTCGAGTTCCTGTACGAGGACGGGGAGTTCTATTTCATCGAGATGAACACCCGCGTGCAGGTCGAGCATCCGGTCACCGAGATGATCAGCGGCGTCGACATCGTCAAGACGCAGATCATGGTGGCCGCCGGCGAGAAGCTGCCGTTCGCGCAGCGCGACATCCAGCTGCGCGGCCACGCCATCGAGTGCCGCGTCAACGCCGAAGACTCGTACACCTTCATGCCGTCGCCGGGCCGCATCACCATGTGGCACGCGCCCGGCGGGCCGGGCGTGCGGGTCGACTCGCACGTGTACACCAATTACTTCGTGCCGCCGAACTACGACTCGATGATCGGCAAGATCATCGTGCACGGCGACACCCGCGAGCAGGCGCTGGCCCGCATGCGCACCGCCCTCCTGGAGACGGTGGTCGAGGGCATCAACACCAACATCCAGCTGCACCGCGAACTGACGGTGGACGCCAAGTTCCTGCAGGGCGGCACCAACATCCACTACCTCGAGGAGTGGCTGGCGCACCACAAGCGCTGACGGCCGGGCCCCATCGCATGTTCGAGCTGCAACTGCTGTGCCCCGAGGAGCGGGTCGAGGCGCTCAGCGACGCGCTGGAGGCGCTGGACGCCCTGAGCGTCTCGGTCGAGGACGCGGACGCGCAGACCGATGCCGAGCAGGCACTGTTCGGCGAGCCGGGCCTGCCGCCGCCCAAGGCCGGCTGGCAGCGATCGCGTGTGCTCGCGCTGTTTCAGACCCATCAGGCCGCCGAGGAGGCGGTGCGGCTGCTGCAGCCGCAGGATTTCTTCGCCGGCTGCGCCGTGCTGGGTATCGCCGCGGTCGCCGAACAGGACTGGGTGCGGCTGACGCAGTCGCAGTTCGCGCCGGTGCCCATCACCGACGACTTCTGGATCGTGCCGAGCTGGCACGAGCCGCCGGCCCAGGCGCGCCAGGTGATCCGGCTGGATCCCGGCCTGGCCTTCGGCACCGGCACCCATCCCACCACCCGCATGTGCCTGCGCTGGATCGCCACCCATCCCCCGGCGGGCGCGCGCGTGCTCGATTACGGCTGCGGCTCGGGCATCCTGGCCATTGCCGCCGCCCGCTTCGGTGCGGCGGCGGTGGACGCGGTGGACATCGATCCGGCGGCCGTCCAGGCCGCACAGGCCAATGCCGCTGCCAACGGCGTGCGGATCGCGACGGGGCTGCCGGAACTGGCCGTGGGCCGGTACGGCGCGGTGCTCGCCAACATCCTGGCCACCCCGCTGAAGGTGCTGGCGCCGCTGCTGTGCGCGCACCTGGACCGGGGCGGGGCGCTGGTGCTGGCCGGCATCCTCGAGCGGCAGGCCGGCGAGTTGATGCAGGCCTACGCGCCCTATGTCGCGCTCGACGTGGCCGACCGGGAAGAGGGCTGGGTGCTGATGACGGCGCGCGGCTGACCGCGCCTGCCCCGGCGCGACGCCGGCACTGGACCGTAAAATGGCCCGCTCATGCCGGCCCTGATCACGCGCTGCCCCGCCTGCGCCACGATGTTCAAAGTGGTGCCGGACCAGCTGCGGGTGTCCGAGGGCTGGGTGCGCTGCGGCCATTGCGGCGAGGTGTTCGACGCTGCCGGCCATATGCAGGCGCCGGCGGCCATCGCGTCGGGCGCGACGTCATCCGATCCCGCCGGGCACGAGGCGGCGCCGCTGCTGTCCCGGCTCGACCAGGTCGAAGCGCCGGTCCGGGCGGCACCACCGGCGCCCGCATCGGCCGAGCACGAGGACAGCCAGTCGCCAACGAGCGACTTCCCGTCCTCGCTGCACACGGAGATCGACGAGGAGCTGTTGTCCGAAGATCCCGATCTGGTCCGGCTCGAAGCCGAGGCGCGCGCCCTGCATGAAGATCCGCTGGACCAGCCGTTCGCGTTGCGCCGCGAGGACCTGAGCGCGCCGGGCGAACTCGCGCCACTCCTACCGCCAGCCGGCCAGCAGGAGGAACCGACCTTCCTGCGGCAGGCCAGGCGGGATGCACGCTGGCAGCGGCCCGTCGTGCGCGCGGTCCTGGCGCTGGCCGCCGCGGGGCTGGCGGTGCTGCTCGCGCTGCAGGCGGCCGTGCACGAGCGCGACCGGCTGGCGGCGGCGCAACCCGGGCTGCGGCCGTGGCTGGCCCGGCTGTGCGAGCCGCTGGGCTGCCGGATCGCGCCGCCACGCCAGATCGAGGCCATCGCCATCGACAGTTCGGCCTTCAACCGGCTGCGCCCGGACGCGTACCGGCTTCAGGTCACGCTCAGGAACCAGGCCCGCATCGACGTCGCCATGCCCGCGATCGAGCTGACCCTGACCGACAGCGGCGAGCAGCCGGTGGTGCGCCGGGTGCTGCTGCCGGCCGACCTGGGCGCTGCGCGACCGGCGCTGGCCGCCGGGGCCGAGTGGTCCGGCACCGCCGCGCTGGCGCTGGCCGACAACTCGCTCGCGGCGCGCGTCGCCGGCTACCGAGTCCTCGCCTTCTACCCCTGACCATCACCACCACCGGAACACCCCCATGGCAGCAGTCATCTGTGGCTCAATGGCCTTCGACACCATCATGACCTTCGAGGGGCGCTTCGCCGAGCAGATCCTGCCCGAGCAGCTGCACATCCTCAACGTGTCGTTCCTGGTGCCCGCGCTGCGGCGCGACTTCGGCGGCTGCGCCGGCAACATCGCCTACGGCCTGAAGCTGCTGGGCGGCGAGCCGCTGCCGATGGCCACCGTGGGCAGCGACGGCTACGGCTACATCGCGCGCATGCAGTCGCTGGGCATCAGCACCGAGTACGTGCGCGAGGTGGACGAGACCTACACCGCGCAGGCGATGATCATGACCGACCGGGACAACAACCAGATCACCGCGTTCCACCCGGGCGCCATGATGCATGCCCACGTGACCAAGGTCGAAGCCCGCGCGGACGTCAAGCTGGCCATCATCTCGCCCGACGGTCGCGAGGCGATGGTGGAGCACGCCAGGCAGTTCGCCGCGGCGCGCATCCCGTTCGTGTTCGATCCCGGCCAGGGGCTGCCGATGTTCGACGGGCGCGAGCTGGCCGCCTTCATCGAGCAGGCCTCCTGGGTCACGGTCAACGACTACGAAGGCAAGATGCTGTGCGAGCGGACCGGCTGGACGCTGGCCGAGATCTCGCAGCGGGTCGAGGGGCTGGTCGTCACCCTCGGCCATGAGGGCTGCGAGATCTGGATCCGCGGCGAGAAGGCCCTGGTGCCCGGCGTGAAGGCGCGCGAAGTCGTTGATCCGACCGGCTGCGGCGATGCCTGGCGCGCCGCGCTCCTGTATGGCCTCGAGCAGGGCTGGTCGCTGGAACGCTGCGCGCGGCTGGGCAACCAGGTGGGGGCCATCAAGATCGCCAGCCGCGGCCCGCAGAACTACACGCTGGACCGGCTGCGCCCGCCGCCGCATCTCGCCGCCGTGCAGCCGCACGGGGGCGGACGCTCCTAGCTAGCGGGCGACCGAGCCGGAGTGTGTGGCCGGCACCGCATCCTCGCGAGCCCCGGCCCGGCGCCGCTCCATGAAGGCCTGCAGCTCGCCGACCACGCCCTTGCGGAAGGCGAGCACGCAGATCACGAAGATGGCGCCGATGATGACGGTCACCCATGCCCCGACCTTGTCGGCCAGCAGGTTCTGGAGCGCGATGACCACGCCGGCTCCGAACACCGGCCCGAAGAACGTCCCGACCCCGCCCAGCAGGCTCATCAGGATGACCTCGCCCGACATCGACCAGTGCACGTCGGACAGCGTGGCGAATCCCATCACCAGCGTCTTCAGTGATCCGGCCAGGCCGGCCAGCGCAGCCGAGAGGATGAAGGCGAGCAGCTTGTACCGGTCCACCTCGTAGCCCAGCGAAATGGCACGAGGCTCGTTTTCGCGGACCATCTTGAGCACCTGGCCGAACGGCGAGGTGACGATGCGCCTGATACCGAGGAAGCACGCCAGGAAGATGGCGGCCACCACGTAGTACATGGTGGTATCCGAGGCCAGCGAAAGGATCCCGAACAGGCTGCCGCGCGGCACGCCCTGCAACCCGTCCTCGCCGCCCGTGAACGGGGCCTGCAGGGAGATGAAGAACACCATCTGGGCCAGCGCCAGCGTGATCATGGCGAAATAGATGCCCTGGCGCCGGATGGCGATCAGACCGACGATCAGACCCAGGAACGCGGAAGCCGCCACCCCGGCCGCCATGCCCAGTTCGGGCGACCAGCCCTGGGTCTTGATGAACCAGCCGGCGACGTAAGCGGCACTGCCGAAGAAGGCGGCATGCCCGAACGAGAGCAGTCCGGTAAAGCCCAGCAGGAGGTTGAAGGCGCAGGCGAACAGCGCGAAGCACAGCAGCTTCATCACGAACACCGGATACAGGCCGATCACCGGGGCGAGCAGCAGCAGCGCCAGCAGGGCGACGTAGGTCAGTCGGACCAGCTTGCTGGTAGCGTTCATGCTCATGCCTCCTTGCCGAACAGGCCTGCGGGTCGCACCATCAGCACGATCACCATGATGACGAACACCACCACGTTGGAGGCCTCGGGGTAGAACACCCGTGTGAGCCCTTCGATGACGCCCAGCGCGAGGCCGGTGATCACCGAGCCGAGGATCGAACCCATGCCGCCGATCACCACCACCGCGAACACCACGATGATCAGGTTGGAACCCATCAGCGGAGTGACCTGGATCACCGGCGCGGCGAGCACGCCGGCCATGGCCGCGAGCGCCGCTCCCGCGCCGTAGGTGAGCATCACCATCAGCGGGACATTCACGCCGAAGGCTTGCACCAGCTTCGCATTTTCGGTGCCGGCACGCAGATAGGCGCCCAGGCGCGTGCGTTCGATCAGGAACCAGGTGCCCAGGCACACGACCAGCGAGGCCAGGACGACCCATGCGCGATAGTTGGGCAGCACCATGAAGCCGAGATTGGTGGCGCCCGACAGCAGTTCGGGAACCGGGTAGGACTGGCCGGATACACCGTACTGTTCGCGCAGCATGCCCTCGAAAATCAGCGCCAGGCCAAATGTCAGGAGCAGGCCATAGAGGGGATCGAGCCCGTACAGGCGCTTCAGGAACAGGCGTTCGATGGCGATGCCGAGGACGCCGACTGCCAGTGGCGCCAGGATCAGCGCCAGCCAGTAGTTCAGGCCCCAGCGCTCCAGCATGAACCATCCGGCGTACGCGCCGAGCATGTACAGGGCACCGTGCGCGAAATTGACGATGTCCAGCAGGCCGAAGATGACGGCCAGTCCCAGGCTGAGCATGGCGTAGAAAGCGCCGTTGACCAGCCCCAGCATGAGCTGGCCGAGAAATGCCTGGAGGGGAATGCCGAAGATTTCGGTCATGTGGAAGAGGGGCTAGAGGCCGGAGGCTGGAGGCTGGGGAAGAACTGACAGGGGGGCCGGGCTGGCCGAGGCAGGGAAGTTTCCCCCAGACCCCGGCCTCTGGCCCCTGAGCTTTAGCTCGTCACTTCCACAGCGCGCACTTGCTGTCGGCCTTGGCCGTCCAGGCGGCTTCGCCCTTGATGGTCTGGACCACGTTGTAGTAGTCCCAGGGCTCGGTGCTCTTGTCCGGGCTCTTGACCTGCAGCAGGTACATGTCGTGGACCATCCGGCCGTCGCCGCGGATGAACCCGCCCTTGGCGAAGACGTCGTTGATCGGCGTCTTGCGCATCTGCGCCAGCACCTTGTCGGCGTCGTCGCTGCCGGTGGCCTTGACCGCCTTCAGGTATTCCAGCGCGGCCGAGTAGTCGCCAGCCTGCACCGACGAGGGCATCTTCTTCATCTTCTCGAAGAACTTGCGGCTCCAGGCACGGGTTTCGGCGTTCTGGTTCCAGTACCAGCTGTCGGTGACGTACATGCCTTGGGTGGTCTTGAGCCCCAGGGCATGGATGTCGTTGATGAAGACCAGCAGGCCGGCCAGCTTCATGGTCTTGGTGACGCCGAACTCGTTGGCCGCCTTGATCGTGTTGACGGTGTCGCCGCCGGCATTGGCCATGCCCAGGATCTGCGCCTTGCTGGACTGCGCCTGCAACACGAAGGAGGAGAAGTCGCTGGCCGACAGCGGATGCTTGACGGTGCCGACGACGGTGCCGCCGGCCGCCTTGACGACGGCGGAGGTATCGGCCTGCAGCGCGGCGCCGAAGGCATAGTCGGCTTGCAGGAAGAACCAGGTCTTGCCGCCCGACTTCACCACTGCGCCGCCGGTGCCCTTGGCCAGCGCCACCGTATCGTAGGCCCAATGAACCGTGTACGGCGTGCACTGGCCGTTCGTCAGTTCGGACGAAGCCGCACCCACCACCAGGAAGGGCTTCTTCTTCTCAGCCGCGACCTTCGACATGGCCAGCGACGTGGCGGAATTGGTGCCGCCGATGAGCATGTCCAGGCCCTGCGTGTCGAACCACTCGCGCGCCTTGGTTGCGGCCAGGTCGGCCTTGTTCTGGTGCTCGGAGTAGAGGATCTCGATCTTCTTGCCGTTGATCGCGCCACCCATTTCGGCGACGGCCATGCGGATCGCCTCGACCCCGCCCATGCCGTCGATGTCGCCGTACACGCCGGCCATGTCGGTGATGATGCCGATCTTGATGACGTCGCCCGAGATCTGGGCCTGGGCCGGCGCGGTGGCGCCGAGCATCGTTGCGATGCTGAGAGCGCAGGCCCCGGTCAGCTTGTTCAGTTTCATGGAATGCTCCTTTTTTGATTGACGAGAACGGCCCGTCGGACTGGCGTCCTAGACCCCGAGGTACTCCTGCAACATGCCCAGGTTGTCCTGCAAGTCGCTGCGCGCGAACTGCCGGACGATCCGGCCGTGCTCCATCACGTAAAAACGGTCGGCCAGAGGTGCCGCGAACCGGAAGTTCTGCTCCACCAGCACGATCGTGTAGCCTTTGGCCTTGAGCGTGCGGATGGTTTCCGCCAGCTTCTGCACGATCACCGGCGCGAGGCCTTCCGAGATCTCGTCCAGCAGCAGCAATCGCGCGCCGGTGCGCAGGATGCGCGCCACCGCCAGCATCTGCTGCTCGCCGCCCGACAGCCGCGTGCCCGGGCTGCCGGCGCGCTCCTTGAGGTTCGGGAACATGTCGTAGATCTCGGCCACGCTCATGGCGTCCTTGCCCACCGCCGGCGGCAGCATCAGGTTCTCTTCGGCCGACAGGCTGGCGAAGATGCCGCGTTCCTCCGGGCAGTACCCGATGCCCAGCCGCGCCACCTTGTGCGGCGGCAGGTGGATGGCTTCGTCGCCGTGGATCCGGATCGAGCCGGTGCGTTTGCCGGTCAGGCCCACGATGGCACGCAAGGTGGTGGTGCGGCCGGCGCCGTTGCGGCCCAGGAGGGTCACGACCTCGCCCTGGTTCACCACCAGGTCGACGCCGTGCAGGATGTGGGACTCGCCATACCAGGCGTTCAGGTCCTTGATCCGCAGGAATTCCGTCGTCATGGTCAGTGCGCCCCCTGCAGTTCCGTGTCGGCGCTGCCCATGTAGGCCTCGATCACATGCGGGTTGGCGGAAACCTCCGCATAGGTACCGTCGGCGATCACCGCGCCGCGCTGCAGCACGGTGATGCGGTCGGCGATTGAGGAGACGACGTTCATGTTGTGTTCGACCATCAGGATGGTGCGGCCCTGCGACACCTTCTTGATCAGCTGGGTGACGCGGCTCACGTCCTCGTGGCCCATGCCCTGGGTCGGCTCGTCCAGCAGCATCAGGTCCGGCTCGAGCGCCATGGTGGTAGCCAGTTCCAGCGCGCGCTTGCGCCCGTACGGCAGGTTGACGGTCATCTCGCCGGCGAAGTCCTGCAGGTCGACGGTGGCCAGCAGTTCCAGCGCGCGGCCGTGCAGGTGGTGCAGCGACTTCTCGGATTTCCAGAAATGGAAGGAGGTGCCCAGCGCGCGCTGCAGCGCGGCGCGGACGTTTTCCAGCACCGTCATGTGCGGAAACACGGCCGAGATCTGGAACGACCGCACGATGCCGCGGCGCGCCGTCTCGGCGGGCTTCTCGTGCGTGATGTCGACGCCGCGGTAGGTGATGGTGCCGCTGGTGGGCGGCAGGAACTTGGTCAGCAGGTTGAAGTACGTGGTCTTGCCGGCGCCGTTCGGGCCGATCAGCGCGTGGATGTCGCCGCGGCGCACCTGCAGGCTCACGTTGTTGACGGCCACGAAGCCCTTGAACTCCTTGGTCAAACCCGTGGTCTCGAGGATGATCTCACCCGACAAATCGCAGCTCCCGGTCGTGCACAGGCAGGCGCCCCCCGCCCGCAAGATGCGCCATGCTAGAGACGCGTGTTGCAGTGCGGTAGGGGGTAACACCCTAGGTAGTATTGCGGGCTGGAGCGCCCTCGTCAGCGGTGTGTCAGACTGCCGCGGCCGGGCCGGCTGCGCCCGCCCGGCACAGGGCGCGGGCCTGCTCCACGATCCCGGGCGGAAACGGGCAGGACTTGCGCGCCTGCGTGTCCATGTGCACGCCCAGGATGGTGGTCGCCGCCGCCAGTTCGCCGGTTTCCTCGTTGCTCATCTCGTGGCGGAAGCGGATCTTGCGGCCCTCGATGTCCAGGATCTCGGAGCGCACCGCGATCACGGCGCCGGCATGCAGCTCGCGCCGGTACTCGATATGCTGGTCCACGGCCGCCATGCCGCGCTGGCTGGATCGCAGGTAGCCGGGCGTGATGCCGGCGCGCAGGAACAGGTTCCAGGTGGCCTCGTCGAACTTGCCGACGTACCACATCACGTTCATGTGGCCGACCTGGTCGCAGTGCCAGGGGTAGACGCTGCCGCGGTAGGTGACGGCGGCGTCGCCGGCGAGCCGGCTCACATGCTGCGGCGGTACTGGCCGCCGACCTCGAACAGGGCGCCGGTGATCTGCCCCAGGGAGCAGACCCGCACCGCGTCCATCAGCACCTCGAACACGTTGCGGTTCTCGATCACCGCCAGCCGCAGCCGCTCCAGCATGGCCGGCGCCTCCTTCGCGTGGCGGGCATGGAAGTCCTGCAGGCGGGCCAGCTGGCTGCGCTTTTCCTCCTCGGTCGAGCGTGCCAGCTCCAGTTTCTGCGGCACCGCGTCGCCGTGCGGATTGCGGAAGGTGTTGACGCCGATGATCGGGTATTCGCCGGTGTGCTTGAGCATCTCGTAGTGCAGGCTCTCGTCCTGGATGCGGCCGCGCTGGTAGCCGGTCTCCATGGCGCCCAGCACGCCGCCGCGCTCGGCGATGCGGTCGAACTCGGCCAGCACCGCCTCCTCGACCAGTTCGGTGAGATCCTCGACGATGAAGCTGCCCTGGTTCGGGTTCTCGTTCTTGGCCAGGCCCCATTCGCGGTTGATGATCAGCTGGATCGCCATCGCGCGCCGCACGCTGTCCTCGGTCGGCGTCGTGATCGCCTCGTCGAAGGCGTTGGTGTGCAGCGAGTTGCAGTTGTCGTAGATCGCGATCAGCGCCTGCAGCGTGGTGCGGATGTCGTTGAACTGGATCTCCTGGGCGTGCAGGCTGCGCCCCGAGGTCTGGATGTGGTACTTCAGCTTCTGCGACCGCTCGTTGGCGCCGTACTTTTCCTTCATCGCCACCGCCCAGATGCGGCGCGCGACCCGTCCCATCACCGTGTACTCCGGGTCCATGCCGTTGGAGAAGAAGAACGACAGGTTGGGCGCGAAGTCGTCGATGTGCATGCCGCGCGCCAGATACGCCTCCACCAGGGTGAAGCCGTTGGACAGCGTGAACGCGAGCTGGCTGATCGGATTGGCGCCCGCCTCGGCGATGTGGTAGCCCGAGATCGACACCGAATAGAAGTTGCGCACGTTGTGGTGCACGAAGTACTCGGCGATGTCGCCCATCACCTTCAGGCTGAACTCGGTCGAGAAGATGCAGGTGTTCTGGCCCTGGTCCTCCTTCAGGATGTCGGCCTGCACCGTGCCGCGCACGTTGGCCAGCACCCACTCGCGGATCTTGGCGCTCTCGGTGTCGGTCGGCTCGCGGCCGTTGTCCGCCTTGAACTTCTCCAGGTTCTGGTCGATGGCGGTGTTCATGAACATCGCCAGGATCGTCGGCGCCGGGCCGTTGATCGTCATCGACACCGAGGTGTTCGGGCTGCACAGGTCGAACCCCGAATACAGCACCTTGATGTCGTCCAGGGTCGCGATCGACACGCCGGAGTTGCCGACCTTGCCGTAGATGTCGGGCCGCAGGTCGGGGTCGTTGCCGTACAGCGTCACCGAGTCGAATGCGGTCGACAGCCGCTTGGCGGGCATGCCTTCGGACAGCAGCTTGAAGCGGCGGTTGGTGCGGAAGGCGTCGCCTTCTCCGGCGAACATGCGCGTCGGGTCCTCGTTCTCGCGCTTGAAGGCGAAGGTGCCGGCGGTGTACGGGTAGCTGCCCGGCACGTTGTCCAGCATCAGCCACTTCAGGATCTCGCCGTGGTCCTCGAACTGCGGCAGCACTACCTTGCGGATGGTGGTGCCGGACAGCGACCTGGTGGTGAGCGCGGTGCGGATCTCCTTGTCGCGGATCCTGACCACGTACTCGTCGCCGGCGTAGGCCTCGCGCATGAGAGGCCATTGCGCCAGCAGCTTGCGCGCGTCGGCATCGAGCCGGCCGTCGCGCTCGTCGGCCAGCCGCAGCACCGTGTTCTTCGCGCCGTCGCGCTCGGCGTCGTCCTCGTGCAGCATGCGGGCGGTCTCGCGCAGCTGCTGCAGTTCGCGTGCCAGCTGGGCCTGGGTCCGGGCCCGCTTCTTGTAGCCGCGCACCGAGTCGCCGATCTCGGCCAGGTAGCGGCTGCGCGCGGCCGGCACGACCGGCGCCTGGTTGGTGCTGTGGCGCACGTCCACCGCGGGCAGCGAGCCTTGCTGCAGCGCCAGCCCGAGTTCGGCCAGTCGCGGCCTGAGCGCCTGGTACAGGGCGGTGACGCCGTCGTCGTTGAAGCGCGCGGCCATGGTGCCGAACACCGGCATCTCCTCGGGCCTGCGGCCGAACGCCTCGCGGTTGCGCTGCACCTGCTTGGCGACGTCGCGCAGGGCGTCGGCCGCGCCCTTGCGGTCGAACTTGTTGATCGCCACGAACTCGGCGAAGTCGAGCATGTCGATCTTCTCGAGCTGGCTGGCCGCCCCGAACTCGGGCGTCATCACGTAGACCGGCACGTCCACCAGCGGCACGATCGCCGCGTCACCCTGGCCGATGCCGGAAGTCTCGACCACGATCAGGTCGAAGCCGGCCGCCTTGCAGGCCGACACCACGTCGGGCAGCGCCGCCGAGATCTCGCTGCCGTAGTCGCGCGTGGCCAGGGAACGCATGAACACGCGCTGGCCGCTGTCATCGCCGCCGGCCCCCCGGCCCCATGGGCCGATCGCGTTCATGCGGATGCGGTCGCCCAGCAGCGCGCCGCCGCTCTTGCGGCGCGACGGGTCGATGGAGATCAGGGCGATGCGCGTGCGGTCGCCCTGGTCCAGCCGCAACCGGCGGATCAGCTCGTCGGTCAGCGAGGACTTGCCGGCGCCGCCGGTGCCGGTGATGCCGACCACCGGCACCCGGCGCGCGGCCGCCTGCTCCTTCACGGCCTGCATCAGGCGCGGGTCGGCCTTGCCGTTCTCCAGCGCCGTGATCAGCTGGGCCAGGGCGCGCCAGGCCAGCTCGCCATGGCCCTGGATCGCCTTCAGGGCCTTGGGCGCGTGCACCGACAGGTCCTGGTCGCAGCGCATCAGCATCTCGCCGATCATCCCGGCCAGGCCCATGCGCTGGCCGTCCTCGGGGCTGTAGATGCGGGCCACGCCGTAGTCCTGCAGTTCGCGGATCTCGGGCGGCACGATCACGCCGCCGCCGCCGCCAAACACCTGGATGTGGGCGCCGCCGCGGGCCTTGAGCAGGTCCACCATGTACTTGAAGTACTCGATGTGCCCGCCCTGGTAGGAGCTGACGGCGATCCCCTGCACGTCCTCCTGCAGCGCGGCCGTCACCACGTCGTCGACGCTGCGGTTGTGGCCGAGGTGGATCACCTCCGCGCCCATGTTCTGCAGGATGCGCCGCATGATGTTGATCGCGGCGTCGTGGCCGTCGAACAGGCTGGCGGCCGTGACGAAGCGAACCTTCTGCGTCGGGCGGTAGCTGGCGAGCGCCTTGAACTCGGCGGACAGGTCGGTCATTGGTGTCTCCGCGGCCGGCCGGCAGGATCCCCGCAGGCTGGCTTGACGTTTACGTAAACGTCAATATTAGCGGGTTTCCGCCGGAATGAAAAAGGGCGCCGTCGCCGGCGCCCCCTTGGTCCCGCCGTGGCGGGTCTACTTGTACAGCAGATTCGGCAGCCACAGGCCGATCCCGGGGAACGCGTACAGCAGCAGCAGCGCGATCACCTGGATGCCCATGAACGGCATCATCCCGAGGAAGATCTGGTTCAGCGTCACGTGCGGCGGCGAGACGCCCTTGAGGTAGAAGGCGGCCATCGCCACCGGCGGCGACAGGAACGCCGTCTGCAGGTTCAGCGCGACCAGCAGGCCGAAGAACAGCGGATCGACGCCGAACTTGGGCAGCAGCGGGATGAAGATGGGCATGAAGATCACGATGATCTCGGTCCATTCCAGCGGCCAGCCCAGGATGAAGATGATGAACTGCGCCAGCACCATGAACTGGAACGGCGTCAGACCCAGCGACAGCACCCAGCGCTCGACGATGTCCTGGCCGCCCAGCAGCGCGAACGAGGCCGAGAAGATCGACGAGCCGACGAACAGCCAGCAGACCATGGCGCTGGTCTTGGCCGTCAGGAACGAGGATTCCTTCAGGATGCCGCCCAGGTCCGCCAGCGTCTTGCCCAGCGCGCCGCCGCCCGCCGCCGCCTTCCGCGCCTCGATGAAGCGGTAGATGGCGGCCAGCACCAGTCCGCCCAGCGCACCGACCGCGGCCGCCTCGGTTGGCGTGGCCAGCCCGAACACGATCGAGCCGAGCACGGCGATGATCAACACGGCCAGCGGGAAGAACGACGCCAGCAGCATCTTGAAGATCTCGAGCCGCTGCCAGTTCATCAGCCAGCTGATGAGCACGATGGCGGCCAGGCCGATGGCCGCCACGAGCCAGAACCATCCCGGCACCGGAACCCGCTCGGCGTCTGCCGTGCCCGTCTTGGCCGCTTCGGCCGCAGCCGCAGCGGCCGGGGCCTTGGTGGCGGCCTCGGCTGCCGCCGCGGGCTGCGCGCTGCCGCCTTCCTTGGGCGGCTCCTGCAGGCTGCCCTCTTCCTTGGGCGGCTCCTGCAGGCCGCCTTCCTCCTTGGGAGGCTCCTGCAGGCCCCCCGGCTCGCCCGGCTGATCGGACTCGGCGGCGAACGAGCCGCCCGACTGGACCAGTCCGCTGGTGTCGACGGCGGCCTGCGGCGCAGTGGCGGTCCCGTACACCGTGGCCAGCAGGGCGGCGATGGCGAGTGCCGGCACCAGCGACACGAACAGCTGGTGGGCGACGCGGCGCCGCGGCAGGGCCGGATCGCGCATCGCACCGAACAGGCCGGCCAGCGCGTTGGAGCTGCGTGCGCTGAGCGTCTGTGACAGCGGCGGCAGGCTCACCTGCCGCTCGGCCGCCGACAGTGGCGGAGCGAGGTGCGGTTTCCACTTGGCCACGATGATCACATAGCCGACGTACAGGGCGGCCAGCATGATGCCGGGGAAGAAGGCGCCCGCGTAGAGCTTGACCACCGACACGCCGGCGGTGGCGCCGTACACGATCAGCAGCACCGAAGGCGGGATCAGGATGCCCAGGCAGCCGCCGGCCGTGATCGCGCCCGCGGCCAGCTTGATGTTGTAGCCGGCCCGCAGCATCGCCGGCAGCGCCAGCAGGCCCATCAGCGTGACCACGGCGCCGACGATCCCGGTGGCCGTGGCGAAGATCGCGCAGGTGACGATGGTGGCCACCGCCAGCGCCCCCGGCACCCGCGCCAGCGACAGGTGCAGGCTCTTGAAGAGCCGCTCGATCAGGTTGGCGCGCTCGACCAGGTAGCCCATGAACACGAACAGCGGGATGGCGATCAGCACGTCGTTGGACATCACCGAATAGGCCCGCTGCACCATCAGGTCCAGGATCTGCTGGTTGGCCAGCGCCGGATTGACGCTGCGGTAGGCCAGCCAGCCGAAGAACACGCCCATGCCCATCAGGGTGAACGCGGTCGGGAATCCCAGCATGATGGCCACGACGATGAGGGCCAGCATCAGCAGCCCCAGCGCGCCCAGGTCGTTGTGGTCCAGGTGGCCGTCGGCGAAGCCGCTCCAGGGCGTGTAGATGACGACGAACGTCAGGATGATCGCCATCAGGCTGAAGCCGAACCAGAGTTCCTTGCGGATCTTCATTTCGTGCCTCCCTGCGGCGCGACGAACTGGTCGAGTCCGGCGATGTCCGCGTCCTCCACGTGCACCATTTCCTTGAGCTTGTCGACGTCGACTTCCTCGACGTCCTGCACCCGCGAGGGCCACTCGCCCTGCCGGATGCAGATGATGCAGCGGATGATCTCGACCACCCCCTGCGCGAGCAGGAAGGCGCCGGCCAGCGGCAGCATGGTCTTGAACGGGTAGATCGCCGGCCCCTCGGCGGTGACGTTGGAGTGCTCGTTCACGGCCCAGGACTCGGCGGCGTAGTAGTAGCCGGCGTAGGTGAGCGCGAACACGCCGGGCAGAAAGAAGATGATGTACAGGATCAGATCGATCGTGGCCTGGGTACGCGGCTCGAAGAACCCGTACAGCACGTCGCCGCGCACGTGGCCGGCCTTGGACAGGGTGTAGGCGCCGGCCATCATGAACAGCGTGCCGTACATCATGATCATCACGTCAAAGGCCCACGGATGCGGGTTGTCGAGCGCGTAGCGCGAGAACACTTCCCACGAGATCATCAAGGTGAGGCCGACGATCAACCAGGAGAAGAACTGACCGACGAAGGTGCTGACCCTGTCGATCGCCAGAAGCAGTTTCTGCATAGCTGTACCTGCGCAAAAAATCAGCCATCCGGACCTGAGCCCGGATGGCTGACGTGACCCGGAACGATCCTCAAGCCTTCTTGGGAGCGGTTGGCTTGGCACCGAAGAAGTGATTTACGGCCATCCGGCGGCTGACGTTGGTGTCCTGGTCCCACTTGACGGCGCGTTCCGCGAAGGTCTTCTGCGAGGCCACGATCTCCTTGAACAGCGGGTTCTCGGCCGACTTCTTCTCCAGGATCGCGTCCCAGATCTTGAGCTGGGACTGCAGGATCGAGTCGGGGGTCTTGTAGAACTTGACCTTGTCCTTGGTCTGCAGCTCGATGTAGTCCTTGGAGTAGCGGTCCACCGACTTCCAGGACATGTCGGCCGACGCCGCTTCGACGGCGTTGGCGATGATCGCCTTGAACTTGGGGTTCAGCCCTTCGTACTTCGGCTTGTTGAACGTGATCTCGAAGGTTTCCGCGCTCTGGTGGTAGCTCTGCAGCATGCAGACCTTGGAGACGTCCGGGAAGCCCAGGACGCGGTCGGAGGTCGCGTTGTTGAACTCGGCGCCGTCCAGCAGGCCGCGGTCCATCGCCGGGACGATCTCGCCGCCGGGCAGCGCGTTCACTGCGGCGCCCATGGCGGTGAACAGGTCGATCGCCAGGCCGTTGGTGCGGAACTTCAGGCCCTTGAAATCCTCGGCCTTGGTGATCGGCTTCTTGAACCAGCCCAGCGGCTGGGTCGCCATCGGGCCGGACAGGAAGGTGACGACGTTGCCGCCGATGGATGCGTACAGCTTGTCCAGCAGTTCCTTGCCGCCGCCGTACTTGTGCCAGGCCAGCAGCATGTTGGCGTCCATGCCGAACGCGGGGCCCGAGTTCCACAGCGCCAGCGCGTTCTGCTTGCCGTAGTGGTAGCCCAGCACCCCGTGGCCGCCGTCCAGCGTGCCCTTGGACACGGCTTCGAACAGGCCGAACGCAGGCACCACGGCGCCGGCGGGCAGCACTTCGATGCGCAGGTCGCCGCCGGTCATGTCGTTGACCTTCTTGGCGAAATCGAGCGCGTACTCGTGGAAGATGTCCTTGGACGGCCAGGTGCTCTGGAAGCGCAGCGAGATGGCGCCCTGCGCGCTGGCGATCATCGGCGCGCTCATCGCGCCGGCGGCGACGGCGACGCCCTTGAGCAGGCTGCGGCGGCGCGTGGTCTTCGAATCGTTCATGCTGCGGTCTCCTGTTGAGAGTAAATAGTTACAGGCCTATCTTTGGCGCAGGACCGCAGGAGTGAAACAGGGTTTTCACGGACCGTTCAGGAACATGTCAGGCTTCCCGGCTCAGGCATGGAGGGCGCCGGCCGGCGGTTCTACACTGCGGAATCTCCCGGGAGTTCACCATGCCGCAACCGATCCAGCTGTTCGACCAGGCGTCCAGCACCTACACCTACCTGCTGTTCGACCAGGCCACGCGCGAGGCGCTGATCATCGATCCGGTCGACGACCAGCTCGAACGCGACCTCGCCGTCCTGCGAGAGCACGGGCTCACGCTCGCGTGGTCGGTCGAGACCCATGCGCATGCCGACCACATCACCAGCGCCGCGCTGCTGGCCGAACACACCGGCGCCCGCACGGCGGCGCCGGCCGGCTGCGGCATCGGCACGGCCGCGGTGCAGTTGCAGGACGGCGACACCCTGCGCTTCGGCGGCGAGACGCTGCGGGCCCTGCACACCCCGGGCCACACGGCCGGCAGCACGAGCTACCTCTGGCGCAGCAACGTCTTCACCGGCGACACGCTGCTGATCGACGGTTGCGGACGCACCGACTTCCAGTCCGGCAGCGCCGCCGATCTCTATCGCAGCCTGACGCAGGTGCTGTTCGCGCTGCCCGACGAGACCGTGGTGTGGCCGGCCCATGACTACAAGGGCCGCACGCAGTCGACCATCGGGCAGGAGCGGCGCTCCAACGCGCGCGTGGCCGGCAAGACGCTGCAGCAGTTCGAGGCCACCATGCAGGCGCTCAACCTGCCGCGGCCCCGCCGCATCGACGAGGCGGTGCCGGCCAACCTGGCGTCGGGCCTGCGCCATGACGCCGACGCCGGCGCGCAACCGCGGCCGGCGCAGGGCTACGCCGGCGACGTGCCGCCGCAGCTCGCCCATGAGTGGTGGACCAGCGGCGAAGCGGTGCTGGTGGACATCCGCAGCGACGCCGAGCGCGAATGGGTCGGATTCGTGCCGGGTGCCGCAGGCATCGCCTGGAAGCAGTGGCCGGGCATGGCGCTGAACGAGCAGTTCGATGCGGCGCTGCGGGCCGCCGTGCCGGCCGGCAAGAAGGCGCTGCTGCTGTGCCGCAGCGGCGTGCGCTCGATCGCCGCGGCGAAGCGGGCCACCCAACTGGGGATCGAGGCGTACAACGTGCTGGAGGGCTTCGAGGGCGACCCCGACGAGCAGGGCCAGCGTGGCCACCGCGGCGGCTGGCGCTTGCGCGGACTGCCGTGGCGCCAGGGATGAGCGCCTGGGCGACAATAGCCACCTTTTTCCGCGAGCCGACTCTCCCATGCCCGTCAACCTGTCCGCGCCGCGCGCCGGCGACCTCCTTCCCGTGCCGGGCGTGCGCCTTGGCATCACCGAGGCCGGCATCCGAAAGGCCAACCGCAAGGACCTCACCGTGATCGTGCTGGAGCCCGGCGCGACCGTGGCCGGCGTGTTCACCCAGAACCGCTATTGCGCGGCCCCGGTGCAGGTCTGCCGCGAGCACCTGGCGCAAGGCGACATCCGCGCGCTGGTGGTCAACACCGGCAACGCCAACGCCGGCACCGGGCAGGACGGGCTGCAGCGTGCCCGCGCCAGCTGCGAGGCGCTGGCCCGCCGGCTCGGCGTCGCGCCGCGGCAGGTGCTGCCGTTCTCGACCGGCGTGATCATGGAGCAGCTGCCGGTCGAACGCATCGAGGCCGGCCTGGACGCCGCACTGGCCGACGCGAAGCCCGAGCACTGGCTGCGCGCCGCCGAAGCGATCATGACGACCGACACCGTTCCCAAGGCGGTCAGCCGCCGCGTCACGATCGACGGTGCGACGGTCACCATCACCGGCATCAGCAAGGGCGCCGGCATGATCCGTCCCAACATGGCGACCATGCTCGGCTTCCTCGCGTGCGACGCGAAGGTCGAGCCGGCGGTGCTGCAGCAGCTGGCGCTGGAGCTGGCCGAAGGCTCGTTCAACCGCGTGACCGTCGACGGCGACACCTCGACCAACGATTCCTTCGTCGTGATCGCCAGCAACCGGGCGGGCCATGCCCCGGTCGCTTCGCTGGCCAGCCCGGCGGGGCAGGCGCTCAAGGCCGGCATGATGGAAGTGGCGCGGCTGCTGGCGCAGGCGATCGTGCGCGACGGCGAGGGCGCCACCAAGTTCATCACGGTGCGCGTGGAGGGCGGCGCGACCGGAGCGGAGTGCCGCCAGGTGGCCTACGCGATCGCCCATTCGCCGCTGGTGAAGACGGCGTTCTTCGCCAGTGATCCGAACCTGGGCCGGATCCTGGCGGCCGTGGGCTATGCCGGCATCGCCGACCTGGACCAGGGCGGGATCGAGCTGCACCTGGACGACGTGCACGTGGTCACGCGCGGCGGCCGCAATCCCTCGTACCGCGAGGAGGACGGCCAGCGGGTGATGAAGCAAAGCGAGATCACGGTGCGCGTGCAGCTGGGACGCGGCGCCGCCGCCGACACCGTGTGGACCTGCGACCTGAGCCACGACTACGTGAGCATCAACGCGGACTACCGGTCCTGATGCGGGAAACGGCGTGGCCAATACCATCGAACAGCTCATCGACCGCGCCGACCGCCTGATCGCGCGCATCGAATCCATCCTGCCGCAGCCGCTGTCGGCGCCCGACTGGGACGCCGCGCCGGCCTGGCGCTACCGCAGGCGCGCCTCCGGCCACGGTTCGCTGGAACCGGTGCGGCACGTCGCGGCCATCCGGCTGGCCGACCTGCGCGAGATCGACCCGCAGAAGGAGAAGATCCAGCGCAACACGCTGCAGTTCGTCAACGGGCTGCCGGCCAACAACGTGCTGCTCACGGGCGCCCGCGGCACCGGCAAGTCGTCGCTGATCAAGGCCTGCCTGAACGAGTACTCGCCGCGCGGCCTGCGCCTGATCGAGGTCGACAAGGAGCACCTGGTCGACCTGCCCGACATCGTCGACGTGGTCGCGCCACGGCCCGAGAAGTTCATCGTCTACTGCGACGACCTGAGCTTCGACGAGGGCGAGGCGGGCTACAAGGCGCTGAAGTCCATCCTCGACGGCTCGGTGGCGGCCGCCACGCCCAACGTGCTGATCTATGCCACCAGCAACCGGCGCCACCTGCTGCCCGAGTACATGAAGGAGAACCTCAGCTACCAGCACACCGAGGACGGCGAGGTCCATCCCGGCGAGGTGGTGGAGGAGAAGATCTCGCTGTCCGAGCGCTTCGGCCTGTGGGTCAGCTTCTACCCGTTCAGCCAGGACGAGTACCTGGCCATCGCCGCGCAGTGGCTGTCCTGGTTCGGCGTCGGCGCGGCCGACATCGATGCCGCGCGGCCGCAGGCGCTGGTCTGGGCGCTCGAGCGCGGCTCGCGCAGCGGCCGGGTGGCCTACCAGTTCGCGCGCGACTACGCCGGGCGCCGTCCGGCGTGACCACGGGCGACGGTGCCCCGCTGGTGGCGCACGGCGAACGGCCGCGCGAGGGCGGGCCCGATCGGCCCGAGGTGGCGGTGGCCGTGGGCGTGCTGATTCGCGCGGACGGCGACTTCCTGCTCACCTCGCGCCCGCCGGGCAAGGTCTACGCCGGCTACTGGGAGTTCCCGGGCGGCAAGGTGGAGCCCGGTGAGAGCGTGGAACAGGCGCTGCGGCGCGAGCTGGTCGAGGAGATCGGCGTCACCGTCGCCGCCGTGCATCCCTGGCGCGAACAGGTGGTCGATTACCCGCATGCCCTGGTGCGGCTGCACTTCTGCAAGGTGTACGAGTGGACGGGCGAACTGCACATGCACGAGGGCCAGTCGTTCGCCTGGCAGCGACTGCCCGTCGCCGTGCAGCCAGTGCTGCCGGGGACGATTCCGGTGCTGCAATGGTTCGCCGCCGAGCGCGGCTTTGCCGGCGCGACGCACTGAGGGTACAAAACCCAACAGCCGAACGCAGAGGCCGCAGAGGTTTCGCAGAAGACGCAGAAAAGACAGACAAGAGATCTTTCTTTTTTTGGTTTCTTCTGCGTCTTCTGCGTACTTTCGCGCCCTCTGCGTTCGGCTGTTGGGTTTTACTGCTCCTTCGGATCGCCGAACGGCAGGTCGTCCGGCGAAGTCTCCTCGGGCACGCGGAAGCTTTCGCTGGCCCATGCGCCCAGGTCCAGGCCCCGGCAGCGCTGCGAGCAGAACGGCCGGAACGGATTGTCCGGTGCGTACCGGCTGTCGCCGCCGCACGCCGGGCAGCGCACCAGGCGCGGCCTGACCTTCGGGTCCTGCTGCGACGCCATGGCTTCAGGAGCAGAGCGTGAGCTCGAACGGCGCGTTGTCGGTGCTGGCGTGCAGGCGATCGGCGCCGTCCTCCTGCCGCATCAGGCGCACCGACACCATCAGGCGGTTGCCGCTGATCTCGGGCACCAGCTTGAGGGCCGGGTCCAGCCGCAGCCGCAGCAGCTGGAAGCTGCGGCCCTGCGGCAGGCTCTGCTGCAACTGCCCGTTGCTGGCCATCACCTTCTGCGGCGTGCCCGAGTCGCGCAGCAGCTTGAGCAGCAGGTGGATCGATTCGGCCAGTGTCGCCAGCGTGCCGGCCCAGCCCTCCAGGTCCGCCTGGCGCCGGCCCGCGTCGCGGTGCTGCCAGGCGTAGTAGCCGGGCAGGTCGAATTCGCAGGTGCCGCCCGGGATGCCGATGCGGCTGCGCACGCTCATCAGCCACTCGTTCTCGGTGAGCGACTGGCCGGCCTTGCCGGGCTGGTTGTTCAGCGCGCTGAAGCAGCGGTCGATCGTGCCCAGCACCTCGTCCAGCACGCTCTCGGCGATCGCCGGATTGCCGCGGTAGCCGGCCAGCAGCTGCTTCTGCTTCTCCAGGTCCTTCATCACGTCGGCCTTGAGATCGGCCCGCGCGGCCACGTCCATCACCTCGAAGATGGTGGCCAGCGCGTAATGGTGGTCGATCGGGTGCGAGCGCGGCACCAGCTCGCCGAGGCGCCGGAACAGATGCTCCAGCCGGAGGTAGGTGCGGATTCGTTCGTTGAACGGGTATTCGTAAAGGATCACGCTGGGCGGGCTGTTGAGAAGGCGCGCCGGAGGCCGAGCCTGCCGGGTTCGCGCGCAATCATAGCCCGAAGCCGCGCGCGACCTGTACCACCATGTGTCGCAGCGCCTCGAGCGAAATGCCGTCGTTGCAGATCACGATGTCGGCCGCCGCGAGGCGCTGCTCGCGGGTGGCCTGCGCCGCCATGATGGCGCGCACCGCCTCCGGTTCCAGGCCGCTGCGTTCGACCACGCGGCGCACCTGGGTCTCGGGCGAGCAGTCCACCACCAGCACCTTGTCGACCTGCGCGCGCCAGCGCCCCGACTCCACCAGCAGCGGGACGTCGAACACGATGCACGGCGCGCCGCTGTCCAGCGCCGCGGCCACCTGGCGGGCCGATTCGGCGGCCACCAGCGGGTGGATGATCTGCTCCAGGTCGCGGCGCGCCTGCGGGTCGGCGTAGGCGTGTTCGCGCATCCGCGCGCGGTCCAGCGCGCCCTCGGGCGTGATGAAGCCGGCGCCGAAGCGCCTGGCAATGGCGTCGATCGCCGCGCCGCCGGCCGCCGTCACCCCGCGCGAGATCGCGTCCGCATCGATGGCGGCCGCGCCCAGCCCGGCCAGGATCTGCAGCACCGTGCTCTTGCCGCTGCCGATGCCGCCCGTCAGCCCGACCCGGAGGGCGCTCATGTCAGAGGCCGATCGCGGCCAGGATCGCCCCCGGTCCGAACAGCATCGCCGTGAGCCCGGCACCGGCCAGGAAGGGCCCGAACGGCACGTAGCCGCCCTCGCGCAGCCGGCTGGACACCTTCATCGCGATGCCGATCGCGGCGCCGATCACGGAGGCCATCAGGATGATCGGCACCAGTGCCGGCCAGCCGAACCACGCGCCCAGCGCGGCAAACAGCTTGAAGTCGCCGTAGCCCATGCCCTCCTTGCCGGTCGCCAGCCTGAAGGCCTGGTAGACCGCCCACAGCGACAGGTAGCCGGCCACCGCCCCCCACAGCGCCTGCGGCAGGGAGATGCCGGTCCAGCCCAGCGCCGCGACGATCAGTCCCGCCCACAGCAGCGGCAGGGTGATGTCGTCGGGCAGCAGCGTCGTGTCCCAGTCGATCAGGGCCAGCGCCAGCGTCGCGGCGGCGAAGCCGCACCAGGCCGCCGCGGCGGGGGTCACGCCCCACTGGCGGACGACCAGGAAGAACAGCGCACCGGTGGCCAGCTCCACCAGCGGGTAGCGCCAGGCGATGGCCGCGCCGCAACTGGAGCAGCGGCCGCGCAGCGCCAGCCAGCTGACGACCGGGACGTTCTCGTACCAGCGGATCGCGTGGCCGCACCCGCGGCAGTGCGAGCCGGGGCGCATCAGGTCGAACGGCTCGGCCGGCGGCGCGGTGCTGCCCTGCAACTGCGCGCATTCGACCGCCCACTGCCGCTCCATCATCCGGGGCAGGCGGTAGATGACGACGTTCAGGAAGCTGCCCACGAGCAGCCCCAGCACACCGCCCAGGACGGCGTCGGCGAGCGGCGACAGCAGCATCAGACGACGCTGCCCAGCTTGAAGATCGGCAGGTACATCGAGACCACGATGCCGCCGATCAGGCCGCCGAGGAACACGATGATGATCGGCTCCATCAGGCTGGACAGGCCGGCCACCATGT
>Ga0255338_1000503_pt1 | contig 120580 bp, 88 predicted proteins | sample MeOH1_35cm_T4_19_FD_203715 | JGI IMG/M metagenome (GOLD analysis project Ga0255338, IMG submission 203715) | Sandy soil microbial communities from University of British Columbia, Vancouver, Canada - MeOH1_35cm_T4_195 | ecosystem: Engineered > Artificial ecosystem > Sand microcosm > Unclassified... | reverse complement strand
CTCCCGCAGCCGCTCCCACTGATCGTCCCTCAGTACCTCGCCTTCCACACCAGCCTCCAAAAGCCAGTGGTGAATCACAAATCCAACAATATCGAAATCCCTAAAATGTCACTACAGCCTAGAGCGACTTAGCTGCGCTGGCCTTCGGCTCCAAGCGATCGGAAACGCAATTCGGCGCAGCCATAAGCCGGGGGGATATCTGATCACGGTGATCACATGCCCCGCTCAGTGCCGGTGCGTGCTCAGCACGACCCAGGAGCGCACAGGAGGTTGCGGTGGCGTGGCCGATCTTCAGGCTCTGCGCCTCCAGCAGGGAGCCCCATTCGCGGCATCGACGAATGGCGCGCGCAGATTGGCGGTTTCCGAGCTAGCCAATATGATCTCGGAGATACCCTATGGAAATCCGAATGGCTTCAAGAGGATCAGGATGTTGGTCGACCTCGACCAGATAATGCTCCATTCCGGTCGCGTCCGCGGCCGTTATCATCGATTTGATGTCGAGCGTGCCTGTACCGATGGGGACCGGTGTGCCGTCGGTCGCCTGGTCTTTGATGTGGCATAGAGCGCCGCGGTGGCGCGCAAAATGCGGGATCGAGCAATCGCGCTCAGCGATATTGCGCTGCCGACCTTGGCGGATGAACAGGCCCTCGGAGCCAGAGCTGACGCGGATGTCGTCACTGCGCGCTGGCGATCGCTTGGTGCTGGCGAGGTTGTGCTGAAGCTCGGAGAGGCCGGATGCTTCCTCGACGGATGCATATTGCCCCGCCCAGGCGATTGCAGCCTGCCGGCGAAAGTCCATTTTTGGCGCAAATGCGCGGCCGGTTCAGCTAGGGCACAATCAAGGCAGGCTTTCCCCCATGGACGCTTCAAGAACAGCATACCATTCAGGTCGGGTCCATTGGACTTTGAACGCGTCGGCGCTTCTCGCGATGCGCTCGGGCGATTGGGTGCCGATGATGGGAATGGCGCGCGCTGGGTGAGACATAATCCAGGACAGGGCAGCCGCGCTCTCGTCCACCCCGAAATGCTCGCCTTGTTTCCTTAACAGCACGCCAACGGGATGTTCGCTCTTGGCCAGATTGCCGCCACTTAGCGGCGACCAGGCCAGGACCGCCATATTGTTCGACATGGCGTGATCAAGCGTGCCGTCGAAAATCGGCGCGGTGCGAAGCGCCGAAAATTCCGGCTGAGCGCTGACGATGGGCAAGGGTAGAAAGGCCTGGAGCGCGGCCAGTTCGTGGACGCTGTAATTGGATACACCGATGGCGCGGACTTTGCCGGTATCGATCATCGCCGTAAGGCTTTTTGCCACCTCTTGGGGATGGGTCAAAAAGTCGCGACGGTGAATCTGATAAAGGTCGACCTGTTCTATCCCCAACCTGCGCAGCGATGCATCGATCGCGTCTGCGAGATAATTGGGTGCGCTGTTATAGGGGACGCCTGGCCGAATGCCGCCTTTAGTTGCGATCACGATCTTTTCGCGCAGAGCAGGCGCTTCACTAAGCACCTGGCCGAATAACGCTTCCGCCGATCCAAAGCCTCCGGGAGTGTCGCAGCCGTAAATATCGGCTGTATCGAATAGGGTTATGCCTGCTTCTAGTGCTGCTTCCACCCGTTGCCGAGCAGCGCGTACATCCGCTCCAGCAAATCGCCACATGCCCCAGGCGATGGCGGAAACGGCTATTTCACCACTGCCGAGTCGACGGGGTTCAATGGAAGGCTGGAGCAGAGTCATCAGAAGTCCGATGCCACAATGATGGTCCTGATGACAATATGGGCGACAATCAACGGAATCATCTAACCTCTATTTTGTAATTTCGATTTCAAAGGGGATGGGCTGAGCGCTGCCCAGCGATCGATAGCAGCTTGCGAGACCGGATCTCTGGCGCAGGCGTCATATCGTTGAGCTTAAGGATTGGCGCAATGCGGGCAAGTCGCGGATCACTGGGGCATTGACCCGCGACGGCCAGGTCACGCCGCCTACATCATATCGCGCTTTCCTTTGGGCGCGACGCGGCGTGCCGCCTTATCGCCGACGCTTTCACCATGGGCGCGCGGACCCGGGCTATGTGGATCACATTGGTAGATCCTGGCGTCCTGAACGGCACGCCGGCAACCAGGATGACCTTGCTGTCAACCGGAGCGATACCCGTTGCAAGCGCGGCTTCCGTCGATCGCTCGATCATATCCTCAAAGGACATGATGTCCGGGCCGAAGACCGCATGGCTGCCCCAAAGCAGGCCCAGTTGCCGGGCAATATGCAGGTGGGGCGTCAGGACCAATATCGGGACCGACGGCCGCTCTCGCGCGATCCGGCGGGCGGTGGAGCCGGACGCGGTGAAGCAGATGACGGCCGACGCGCCGATGGTGGAGGCGATATCCTTGACCGCCGCCGCCAAGGCGTCGGCCGTTGTGGGGTCAGGCCGCAGAGAGGTGAAATGCACGCGGCCGTTATAGCCGGGATCCTGTTCCACGGAGGCGCCGATCGCGTTCATCATCTCGACCGATTCGATGGGCCATTGCCCGGCTGCGGACTCCGCCGACAGCATGATTGCGTCCGCGCCGTCATAGATGGCGGTCGCTACATCGCTCACCTCCGCGCGGGTGGGAGATGGGGAGGTGATCATGGATTCCAGCATCTGAGTCGCCACGACTACCGGGCGGCCCCTGTCGCGCGCGACTTCGATAATCCGCTTCTGTAACGGCGGCACGGCCTGGGGCGGCAATTCGACGCCGAGATCGCCGCGCGCCACCATCACCCCGTCGCAGGCGTCGATAATCTCCTCCAACCGGTCAATGGCGGCAGGCTTTTCGATCTTGGCGAGCAGGGCGGCGCGACCGGCAATGAGGCGGCGTGCGTCCGCCAGATCCTCCGGCCGCTGGACGAAGGAGAGGGCGATCCAGTCAACCCCTTGCTCGCAGGCGAAGCGCAAATCGTCATGATCCTTCGCCGTCAGTGCCGCCAGCGGCAAAATAACGTCGGGGACGTTCAGGCCCTTCCGGTCACTGAGCGAACCGCCGACTTCCACGCAGGTGACGATGCGATCCGGAGTGTGATCGATGACCCGCAGCACGAGCTTGCCGTCGTCGAGCAACAGGCGAGCGCCGACGGTAATCGCGGCGAATATTTCCGCGTGCGGAAGTTCGACACGCGAGTGATCGCCGGGAGTTCTGTCGCGATCGAGCGTGAAGATGGAGCCCGTCAGCAACATCGTGACGCCCTCCGCGAACCGGCCGACGCGCAGTTTTGGACCCTGACGGTCCGCCATGATGGTCGTGGCCCGTCCAAACTTCTTCTCAAGCGATCGGATCGATTGGATCAGCGGGACTTTCGACGCCTGATCGCCATGGCTCATGTTGAGACGAAAGGCATCCGCACCCGCTACCATCAGCCGCTCGATCATCTCGGGCGTGCTGCTTGCGGGGCCGAGCGTCGCGACGATGCGGACTTTTCGTGTGCGGAGTAGGGAAGGGGGGAAATCCATGGCGGAGTGGCTATATCATATTACCAAAAACCGCAAGCGGTGAACTCCGATCGGTCGGCGCGAAAATGCTAAGAGATCGCTATTTCCCGGACGGTGGCTTTAATGCCGCCGCAAAGGCTTTACACGATTGGTATATAATGATTACCTTTAGAGCCGGATGCATGATCGATAGTGGGGCGCTGCATTATCGTCGCAACCTGACCCGTGAAAGTGGGGGGCAGACCGGTTTCCTCTTCAAGCGGAAACGACGAGAGTGATGTCAGTCCTGCACTCCCACCCTGCGCACAGGTCTCATTCGCGTTTTAGGGAAATTCCGCGCCGATCTCGAAATGCTGCAACAGCAGCGCTTCGCTCTCTTCGGCATCCTGTCGCTCGATCGCGGAGAGGATGCGCCGATGATGGGCGATCAGGAAATCCCGATAAGCCTCGCTGTCCGACAATCGGGATCGGCGTTCGACATGAGAGCGCAGCAGCATGTCTGACACCACGCGATAGATGTTGATAATGGCGGGCGAATGCGACGCCTCCACAATCGCGGTGTGGAAGCGGAAGTCCGCATGTCCGCCGCGCAACGGATCGTCGATGCTGTCGACGATCTCAGCGAAGGCGGCGGCGATCCGCGCAATCTCCTTGGGACGCGCGCGCTTGCAAGCCAGCCTGATCGCTTGCCGTTCGAGCGCGATCCGCACCTCCAGAATTTCGTCGATGACGCTGCCATGCTGCGCGATCGCGAACATGAAAAGATCGGCGAAGCTCGACACGTCGGGCGTGCGCACGAAGGTGCCGTGCCCCTGGCGGATTTCCAGCACGCCGATCATGGCGAGGGAACGCAGCGCCTCGCGGACCATCGGGCGGCTCACATTGAGGCGAATCGACAGCTCTCGCTCCGGCAAGAGGCGATCGCCGACCTTCAATGATCCGTCCATCAACCGTTCGGCAATGTAATTGACGACCTGTTGATAGCCACCTGGCGCATCGACACGGGACAGCGCCTCGATTGGTTCCGCCATTTGAAATCCCTCTTCAGTATGTGTCCGCTATGCCAGCTACTCCAACAAATTGTTCAAGGGAAGCGCGATAGGGGATGGAGTCCGATGCGCCCAAGCGTCCGACTGCCAGGGCAGCGGCCGCATTCGCCTCTCGCGCGGCTATGCCCAGTTCCTCGCCTCGCGCGATCCCCGCAGCCAGATATCCGCAGAAGCAATCGCCTGCGCCGGTCGTGTCGACCACGTCGACGGCATGACCGGCGATCCGTTCGGCGTGCGATCCCCTTGCAATCACGACGCCTGCTCCGCCCAGCGTGACGACCAGCGCCTGCCCCAGGCCCAAGCCAAGCCGTTCCCGCGCGCCGGCGATGACGCTCTCGTCCATCGCGCCGCCCGGCTCGATGCGGGCGAAGGCGCGCAGCTCCGTCTCGTTTACGATCAGGATGTCGGCCAGCTCCGTCAGGGCATCGGGATAGGGAATGGCGGGCGCGGGATTGAAGATTCGGGTCGCCCCCGCCTCGCGCGCCCGACGAAAGAAGGTTTCGGCGAGGCTGGTCGGCGTTTCAAGCTGAGTGATGCAGACATCGCCTGGCGCGATGCGGAGGTCCGCCAGCGCCCCCTCGTCCAGGCGGCCATTGGCGCCGGCGACGACGACGATTTGATTGTCCTGCGGGGATGTCAGCACAATCGCCGTTCCCGTCGGCCCCGGATAGGTCCGCACGTCGCTGACATCCACCCCCATGCCGGCCAGCACCTGTCGATATTCGGCGCCATCGGGTCCATCGCCCACGCCGCCAACCATCGCGACTTCGGCCCCCGCGCGGCAGGCGGCCACCGCCTGATTGGCGCCTTTGCCCCCCAGCGCTCTGTCCAGGGATCGGGCCGCGATGGTTTCACCCCATTGCGGCAGGCGATCGGCGCTCAGGATCAAATCGATATTGATGCTGCCCAGGACGATGACTCTGCCGCTCATCTGCGATCCCCATGCATGTTCGGCCGCTCCGTCTTCATCACATGGTCTGCGTGGGAAGAGGCGGGCCGGCTTGCCTTCTCCATCTTCAATCTCAGGCCTTGTCTTCCAGAGCGGCGAGCTTTTGGACGCGGCGGCGGAAATTCTCGTTGTCGCTGAAGCTGGCGGCCAGGAAATGGCGGACGATGTCGAGCGCGATCTGCGGCCCCGTAATCCACGCGCCGATGCAGAGCACGTTCACATCGTCATGCTCGACGGCCTGACGCGCGACATAGGTGTCATGCGCGACCGCCGCGCGGATGCCCTTGATCTTGTTCGCTGCGATGCAGGCGCCCGCGCCGGTGCCGCACGCCAGGATGACCCTTTCGGCTTTGCCATCGAGAATGGTCTGGACCGCGCGCTGCGTGATGTCCGGGAAATCGACCGGATCGGCGGACGTGACGCCAACGTCGAGGATCGTCGTTGCATGCTGCTGAAGCAGGTCCAGCAAAGGCTGGCGCAGTCCCAATCCGGCATGATCATTGGCAAAGCCCAAAGCCGCTCGATGCGGAATGCCCGTATCGGCCGGTTGCAGCGTTTCGTCCCGGTGGTCGCGATTAGTAGTCATATGGCCCCTGCAAAATTCATGCCTTTACCGTGGTATTACCAATCCGAATGATGATCAAGGGCGATCGGGTCCGAATGTGCAATTGCGTGTCAATCGGCACCGGATATTGACCCTCGATAAGCGCCCAACATTGACGCCGTGATAGTGCGCCAGGATTATCGGCATGGGGGTGAGGCGGCGGAGGGCGTAGCCCGGAGCCGGCTCACCCCCATGCCGATGGCGTTGCTTCTGGGCTATCAGGCAGCTTCGCGGTTCTCGAAGCGCCAACTCTCGTTGCCGGTTTCGATGATGTCGCAATGGTGCGTCAGCCGATCGAGTAGCGCGGTCGTCATTTTGGCATCGCCGAACACCGAGAGGCATTCGCCGAACGCGAGGTTGGTGGTCACCATGATCGAGGTCTGCTCGTAGAGCCGGCTGACCAGGTGGAACAACAATTGACCGCCAGACAGCGCGAACGGCAGATAGCCCAGCTCGTCGAGGATCACCAAGTCGAGCCGGGACAGATGATCGGCAATGCGCCCCGCTTTGCCCGCGTGGGTTTCAGCTTCGAGCCGGTTCACCAGGTCGATGGTGTTGTAATATCTGACCCTGGCGCCGGTGCGCACGCAGGAGCGCCCGATAGCAATGGCAAGGTGGGTTTTCCCGGTTCCGGTTCCTCCGACCAGCACGGCATTGCGCTGGTTGGCCAGGAAGGCGCCGGTGGCCAGATTGCGAACCAGCCCCTCGTTGATCGTTGTTTCTGCAAAGTCGAACGCCGTAATTTCCTTGGCCAGCGGCAGCTTGGCGATCGTCATCTGATATTTGATCGAGCGCGCCTGCTTTTCGTCGATCTCGGCCTTCAGCATACGGCTCACCAAATAGCCGCGGAACCAGGGCTTCGCCGCCACAGGCGTGATGATCGCCACGCACAGGCCAAGAGGGAGGGCGATTGCCGACGATCTCATGTGCATCCTCATCCTGCCGAACCACTAGCCCCACGTGGATTATTCCCACTGGACCAGGATCAGTGTCATTCGTTATCTGCGCCTGCGCGCCGTTTGTGGACTGATCGATACGCCCGTCCGCGCAATAATCCCCCTCCTTTTAGGGGGGCGCTCGGAAATCAGGGAGCGGAAGTCGCGGCTCAGCGCCGAGAACCCCGATCGGCTTCATGGGCGCGCCGTGCTGGAAAGTAGAGCGGTGCGCAGTGGCGACCACAGCTAGCTGGGCCAGCGTCCTTTCCAGCCATCTTGTTCCACCTGACGGGAAAATTCTCGGGAACCATGGAGATCGGAAGAAGCGCGCGATAAAAGGGAGACGGAGGTTTCGGGGAATATGCGGAAAAATAGTCAAGTCACCCCGATGGCGCAGGAGCATGCAGGATGGCCGCTCCATCGGCTATGGTCGCGAAATTGACCCAGCCTGACCGCTCCCGCCTCCTCCTTTCGAATCTGTCGGAGAGCCTTGCCGTGAAAATCCGTCCCGCTGACCGTCACTCCCGTTCCCGCGCCGCGCGCTGCCTGCGCCTGCTGCTGGCCGCGCCGCTGCTCGGCCTTTGCGGGGCCGCCGCTCCAGCGCAGGCGCAAAACGCCTGCAGCCTTCATTTCAGCAGCGACGTGGACTGGATCAAGACGCCAGCTGGCAAGCTGATGGGCGAAGTGAGCGCCGTCGCCATCGACGCACGCGATCATCTCTGGGTGCTGCATCGCCCCCGCACCATTGCGGAAGCCGACCGTGCACGCGCTCTTCCGGCGGTGGTCGAGTTTGACCCCACCGGCCGCTTCGTGCAGGCGTTCGGCGGGCCGGATGAGGGTTATGACTGGCCGACCGTCGAACATAGCATCGCGGTGGACAAGCGGGGCCATATATGGGTCGCCGGCAGCTACCGCGCGGAAGCTGCAAAGGCCGACGACATGATTGTCGAACTGACGCGCCAGGGCAAATTCGTGCGCCAGATCGGCGCGCGTGGCGCCAGCAAGGGCAATGCCGACACTGCCAGCGTGCATGCGCCAGGCGACCTTTATGTCGATGATAAACGGAACGAACTTTATGTCGCCGACGGCTATGGCAACCGCCGCCTGATCGTTTTCGACGCCCGGACAGGCGCTTTCCGGCGGATGTGGAGCGCGTTCGGCAAGGCTCCGCCGATGGAAGACGCGCCTCCGCCGCGAAAGCCGGGCGAGCCCTTCGCGCCTGAGACAGGGGAGGGGCCTGAAGGCTTCAACGGCGTACACGGCGTCAGGGTGTCCAATGACGGCATCATCTATGTGTCGGACCGCAACAACCAGCGCATCCAGCTCTTCACTCGATCCGGCCGCTATTTGCGGCAGATGTTCGTCGATCGCAATATGACCTCGGCCCAGACTGCATCGGGCATGGCCTTCTCCAGGGATTCCGCGCAGCGCTATCTGTATGTCGCGGACTTCGGCAATACGCGGATGCTTGTGTTCGATCGCAAGCGGCTGAAGCTGGTTTCGGCCTTTGGCGCGAAGGGCAGTGGCCGGGGCCAGTTCACCGGCCCGCATTTGATCGCCGTCAACAGCAAGGGCGATGTCTTCGTCGCCGAGGTCCAGGGACGCCGCGTGCAACGGTTGAGCGATCTGCGGCTCGACCGCAGCGCCACCCCCTCGGCTGGCGCCCGTCTTACGGTGGAGGCGCAACCGGGCGGCTGCTGACCGCCTGGCGCCTGGGTCAGGCGTTGGGCAGGTCTTCCGCGATGAAGTTGCGGATGATCTCGTCAAAGTCGCGGTCGGCGACGAACCCAAGGCTGCGGGCCGCGCTGTCATCCCAGCGGCCGGGCCAGTTGGCGACGATGCGGATAACCGCTTCGTCGGGCTTCATCACCACCCGCGCGCGGGCTTCCGCGCCGCCGACCCGCTCCAGCGATTCCAGCATTTCGGCGACGGTCACGGACAAGCCGGGCAGGTTGATGACCCGGCCTTGCGCCAGCTTGCCGGCGTCGAGCGACGCGGCATGGACCAGATTGTCGATGGCGCAGCGTGGCGACAGCAACCAGAGGCTGGTATCGAGCGGAGCGGGGCACTCTGCTTCGAGTCCCGACAGCGGCTCGCGGACGATCCCGCTGGCGAAGGAGGACGCTGCCTTATTGGGCTTGCCCGGCCGCACGCTGATCGTGGGAAGCCGCAGAACGAGGCCGTCGACGAAACCGCGACGGGCGTAGTCCTTCAGCAACAGCTCGGCGACCGCCTTTTCCATGCCATAGGAGGATTGCGGGTCGACCAGCGGATCGTCCCGGCCATTGTCCGGGCCCAGCACGGCGACGGAGCTGGTGAAGATCACGCGGATCTTGCGCCCGGTCGCCCGGCACGCCTCCAGCAGGCTGCGCGACGCATCGACATTGACGCGCATGCCAAGGTCGAAATTCGCTTCTGCCTCGCCGCTGACGACGGCAGCCAGATGATAGACCACGTCGATATCCGGGTCGATCAGCCCTTGCACATAGGCCGGATCGGCGATGTCGCCGGGGCGCTGTTCGACGCGGGGATCGGTGAAGGCGTCCGACGCGGCCCGGTCGGCGACGAGAACGCGCGTCACCGGCGTGTTGGATCCGTCGACGTGGGGCACGCCCGTTTCAAGCAGGCTGCGGATCAGCCGCTGGCCCAGAAATCCGGCGCCGCCGGTCACAAGAATGTTCATCAGTCTCTCTCGTTCAATGATCGGCGGCGGCACCGAAGACCGCCTCCAGTTCGGCGATCTCCGCCTGGTCGAGCGGCCGGGTGGACGAGCCGCGCAGCAGCAGAAACAGCTTCGCCGTCTCTTCCAGCTCCTCGACCCGGTTCATCGCGTGCCGCAGCGAAGGCCCGGACACGATCGGCCCATGGTTGGCGAGCAGCATCGCCGGGCTGCCGGCAGCGATTTTGCGCATCTCGGCGGCCAAGCCAGGGTCGCCGGGCCGGTGATAGGGAATGAGCGGCAGCTTGCCGATCTTCATCACATGATAGGCGGTGAGCGGCGGCAGGCAGTCGTCCGGGTCGAGTCCCCCCATGCAGGAAACGGCGGCCGAATGGGTAGCGTGCAGATGGACGATACCGCGCGCCTGCGGGCGGGCGGCGTAGATCGCCAGGTGCAAAAAAGCTTCCTTGGACGGCTTCGCTCCCGCCAGGGGCGCGCCCTGCGCATCGACATGGGCAATACTGTCCACCGTCAGCGTGCCCAGGCTGATGTCGGTGGGCGTCACCAGCATGGTCCCGTCGTCCAGCCGCACGCTCAGATTGCCGCTGCTGCCGGGCGCCAGTCCGCGTTCGAACAGCGAAAGGCCGCAAGCGACCATTTCTTCCCGCAAAAACGCTTGATCGTTCATGGCAGAAGATCCCATGCGTGGATCATGAACTGGTCCGACCCGAAATTGCCTGATTTAAGCGCCAGCAGCAACTGCGGCCCATTCTCGCTCGATCCGACGGTCCAGGGCACGCCGGGATCGATCTCCGGTCCGATGAGCAACCTGTCGACCGCGAGCCGGGCGAGGATCGCGCCTGATGTCTCGCCGCCCGCGAGCACCAGCGATCGGACGCCGCCATCCACCAGGCGGCTTGCAATGTCCGCGAGCATCTCTTCCAGCACCGCGCTGGCGTCCGGGTCGATAGCCCGCTGGCGCGCGACTTCGTCGGGCGCGGCGGTGGCGTAGATCAGCACCGGCTGCGAAAGATCCTGCTCCTGCGCCCAGGCGACGGCCTGCGCGACGGTGTCGGCAGGGCTGCGATCGGGGGCGAGCCGGAGCTGGAAAGAGGGCCGGACCTGCTGCATGATCGCGACCTGACGCCGCGTCGCTTCCGAACAGCTGCCCGCGAGCACGATGCGGCCGCCCTCAAGGCTCGGCAGAGCAGCGGGGGCGCTGACGGCTCCGCCCATGACGGCGCGTGCAATGCCTGCGCCAAGTCCTGATGCGCCAGACGCCAACGGCAGTTGCGCGCAATAGCGGCCCAATGCGCGCAGATCGTCATCCTCGACCGCGTCCGCGATCGCGACTCCCGCCCCGCCTTCGATCTGTTGTGCTGCAGCCTGCGCCACCCTGTCGCCGTGGATGGCCTGCAAGGGAATGAGGCCGACCTTTTCCTGCATCTGGGCCTGAAGGACGCGGACCAGATTGGCGTCGGTCATCGGCGTGAGGGGATGATGCCGCATTCCGCTTTCGCTCAGCAACTGATCGCCGACGAACAGGTGGCCCTGATAAACGGTCCGCCGGTTAGCGGGGAAGGCCGGGCAGGCAATGCTGAACTCCGCCCCCAGCTCCCGTGTCAGCGCCGAAAGGACCGGGCCGATATTGCCCAGCGGCGTGGAGTCGAAAGTGGAGCAATATTTGAAATAGATCCGTTCCGCCCCGGCGGCGCGCAGCCAGCGAAGCGCCTCCAGCGAGCGTTGGACGGCATCCTCCGCCGGGATGGTGCGCGATTTGAGGCCAATGACGAGCGCGTCGACGCCGTCGGGCGCGGGACCGGAAGGCACGTCTATGATCTGCATGGTGCGCATGCCGTTGGCGACGAGTTCGCCCGCGAGATCGGATGCACCTGTGAGGTCGTCGGCTATGCAGCCAAGGCGGAGGGTCATGGCTTTTTTCCTGCTATAGCGCCTGTCATCTTTTCCGGCTCCTTGCTCCGGGCGGTGCACTGGCACAGAAAAATAAGTCTGGCAACTAGACAAATCCATAGAATGCGGCGCCGCCATATCACGGTGAAGCACGCCGGTACGGCCATGTGTGGACGTTTCGCGCCCATGTCCGTTATAACGCCGCTCAATCGCGGAAGGGGAAATGATGACTATAGGGGTGGGACTGGTGGGCTACGGACTGGGCGGCAGGGCCTTTCATGCGCCCTATGTCCAGGCGACGCCCGGCATGGAATTGCGGGTCGTGGCGTCCCGGCAGGCGTCCCGAGTGCTGGCCGACCATCCGCAGGTTCGCGTCGTTGCCGACATCGCTCGCCTGCTTGAACAGCCCGGTGTGGATCTGGTGGCGATATCCAGCCCCGACGCGTTCCATGCGGACCATGCGATGACGGCTCTTCGCGCGGGCAAGCATGTGGTGGTCGACAAGCCCTTCGCTACCCGATGGGAAGACGCGCTGGCCGTCGAGCGGCTCGCCGATGAGAAGGGATTGATCGCCGCCGCCTTTCAGAACCGCCGCTGGGACGCGGATTTCCTGACATTGCGGCGCATTTTGCGCGAGGACCTGCTGGGCCCGATCGTGCAGTTCGAAAGCCGCTTCGACCGCTGGCGGCCGCAGCCTGCCGACAGCTGGAAGGATGCGCGGGAGGGCGGATCGTGGATGGATCTCGGTCCCCATCTTGTCGATCAGGCCCTCCAGCTGTTCGGATCGCCGATCGCGATCTCGGCGGACATCGCCGCGTTGCGCGCCGATGCGGCCGCGCCCGACTATTTCCATGCCGTGCTGCGTTATCCGACCATGCGGGCAATCCTGCATTCGAGCAAGCTGGCCGCAGCCAACGATCTGCGCTTTGCCGTGCATGGGCTGCGCGGAAGCTGGGTCAAACAGGGTCTGGATCCGCAGGAGGGGGCGGCCTTGGCGGGCATTCCGCCCGGCTCTCCGGATTGGGGTCATGATCCGCAGACCGGCGTTTACTGGAGCGGCGAGCCAGACGGCCTCGGCCGCCCTATCGCGAACGAGCGGGGCGACTATTCGGCCTTCTGGCGGCAACTCGCCGCGGCGATCGAGGGCAGGGGCGTCAACCCGGTTCCGGCTGCCGAGGCGGTGGCTGCGCTGCGGGTGCTGCAGGCCGGGATCGAAAGCGCGGCGCGGCGATGCGAGGTGGAGATCGGCTCGTTCGGCTGAATGGTCGCGATCGCGGCGCCAAGTCGTTGGAGCTAAGCGTCGCCCAGAGCAAGAGGGTCCGCCGCGCCCGAGGAACGCAGCGAGCCGACCTGCCGTTCGATCATCCGATGCACGACAGGTTCGCCTTTATCGATGCGAAGCCGCAGCAATATATCGGCGTTAGCGTTGTCGTCCAGGGTGCGGCGCGAGTTGTGGCGGACATATTCAGTCCATGTCGCTACCTGATATTGCTCCAGCCACATTTCGGGATCGTGCAGGTCCCGGCACAGCCGCCAGTTCCTCGCGCCGTCGCGGCGTCTAATCCTCCTGCGCTCGCTCATCGCCGCCAGGAACAGCGTGGCGTTTTCGGCGGCGACGCGATATTCAATGGTGATGACAATCGGGCCGCTGCGCGCTTCGATCGGCAGGGAGGGATTGGGCTGGCGCCATGTGTCCGCAGGATCGAGCCGCAGAGCGCCGGTGTCGGCGATCGGGATCCTACGGCCCGACAGCGCCACGACAAGATGCAGCGCAGAAGCGATATAGAGCGCGCTAGGCACGCCGAAACGGTGGCTGAGCATGCCGAAGCACCAGCTTCCCAGCGTCATCGCGCCGTAAACCGCCATTTGATACAGCGCGAGCGAGCGCGCCACGACCCAGCGGGGCGAAGACAACTGCACAGTCGAATTGAAGGTGGCAAAGGCCAGCATCCATCCCGCGCCCGCCAGGGCCAGAGCGGGCGCGGCCAGAAGGAGCGACCCGCTCGAGGCGGCGCCGGCGCCTCCGACCGCGACGCAAAGTGCAGTCCCGACGACGATCCTCTCGCCGGAGAAGCGTTCGCGCAACGGGCGGCTCTTCAGAGCGGCGACGATCGCGCCGAGGCCAAAGCTGCCTAGAAGCAGGCCATAGGTCAACGGCCCGCCGCCGATCATGTCCCTCGCCATCAGCGGCATCATCGCCGGCAGCGCTATGGCCGCGAATCCGAATCCGGCCGAGCGCAGCAATATGAGTCGAAGAGGAGGTGAGAGCAGCACATATTGCAGCCCCGCCATCATCGCCACGCCGATCTGCTCGCGCGGCAAGGTTCGTTCCGGGTAGCTGGGCCGCCATCTCGCCAGCACGAAGATGAGGCCGAAACAACTCACGACATTCGCGGCGAACGCGCCGGCCGCGCCCACGGCGGCGACGATCGCGCCACCGATCGCCGGGCCTACGGTTCGTGCGATGTTGATGCCCATGCCGTTCAGAACCACGGCGCTGGGGAGCATTTCCCGAGGCGTCATGTCTCCCACCGAAGCCTGCCATGCCGGCGCGTTGACCGCTGCGCCGCACCCGATGAGGAATGTGAAGGCCAGCAGCGTCCAGGGCGTGACAAGACCAAGATAGGTGAAGAGCGACAGGCAGGCGGATGTGCACAGGACGTAACATTGCGCCCACAACATCAGCTTGCGACGGTCGTGATTGTCCGCCATCGCTCCGGCCCAGAGCGAAAGCAGCATGATCGGAAGGCTGGTCGAAGCCTGGACGAGCGCCACCATCTGCGGCGAACCTGAGATGGTGGTCATCATCCACGCCGCGCCGACTGTCTGTATCAACGCCCCGAAATTGGAAATGACGGTTGCGATCCACATCCGACGAAAGATCGGAATGCTAATCGGGGATGGTGCAGCCTCCGTCATTCAGGCCTTCAAATCTCTTTCGTCAAAGCGCCTGACAACCCAACCTAGGGTGGCCGCATATGTCAAGCTTTGGATCGGACGCCGCCAGGCGCCGCAGCTGCGGTTCGACAGGGTCTTTCCGGGTCATCGTTGATTATTGCGATCTTGGCTTCTTCCCGATCTCAAGCGGCGAGGACAGCCCCTATATCGTCCGTCATTCGCCCCGCCGCCGCCGCGAGCGTGCGGCCCAGCGACAGGAGGCGGCTGTCCGTCAACCGCTCTATGCTGCCGGAAACGGACAGCGACGCCTTCACGCGCCGATTGTGATCGAACACTGGCGCGGCGACGCAGCGCATGCCGGGCGCATGATCCTGATCGTCGATCGCAAAGCCGCGTGCGCGGATCTCCTCCAGTTGCAGCACCAGCGTATTTCTCTCGATGACGTGGCCGTGCGATCTGTGGGGGAGCGGATGGGAGCGCAGGAAATGGTCCCGTTCGTCCGGCGACCAATTGGCCAGCAGAACCTTGCCCGACGCGGTCGTGTGCATCGGCATGCGCGCACCCCGACGGTCCGCCCCGTTCGCTTCGCCATGGGGCCATGCGCGCGCGATATGGCGCACGCCCGTCTCCTCCGACACGCCGATGCTCACGACCTCATTCGTCTCCAGCATCAGCGAACGCATGATCGGCTTGCCCAGGCGGCCGATGTCCCGGCTCTGCACGAAGGCGGAGCCCAGGGCGAACGCCTGGACGCCGATCATCCACTTACTGGTCGGATTGTCGAATTCGACATAACGCAGTTCGGCCATGGTGGTCAGCAGGCGATGAGCGGTCGAGCGAGGGAGCTTCACCATGCGCGCCACTTCCGTCAACGTCAGTCCGCAGTCATGTGCGGCCAGCTTGTCCAGCAGTCCGAAAGCCCGGACGAGCGATTGCACGCGCCCGAGCCGATCGCCTTGCCCGTCCAGATTATGAACGTTAGCCATCACTACATCCTCCCATGTCCTCTGTGTCGGACATCCCGGTCAGGGTGGCGGAACAATGACCCGCAACCGATGTCGGGCGTCTGACGACCAGCAATTTCTTCGCATCATGGAAAGCCCAGCGAGGGGCGCCGCCGTCCCCCGCTTGTGTCAGCGAAGATAGGGCTTTGCCCATCCCAGTCCTGGCAGCGTACCGGCGGCAGGCGCGTATTCGCAGCCGATCGACCCTGCATATCCCAGCGCGTCGATGCGATCGAGCAACCAGGGGAAGTTGATTTCACCCGTGCCCGGTTCATGGCGTCCCGGATTGTCGGCCAGCTGGATATGGCCGATGGAAGGCAGCAGTCGCTCGATCGTGCGGGCGAGGTCGCCTTCCATCATCTGCATGTGATAGATGTCGTACTGGAACTTCACATTGGGTCGGTCGACCCTGGCTATGACGTCCATCACCGCGGCGCTGCGGTCGTAGAAATAGCCGGGCCGATCGACGCTATTGATCGCCTCGAGCAGGATGTCTATCCCGTCGGCCGCGACCAGATCCGCGGCAAAGCGGATATTGTCGACCAGCGTGTCCATCCCCGCCTCGCGCCCGGCCGGCCCTACCTTGCCCGCCATCAGGTGGAGGCGTGGACACTTCAGGGCGCGTGCATAATCGAGCGCGAGCTGAGCGCCCTTGCGGGATTCCTCTACGCGGTCGGGGTGACAGCCGATGCCGCATTCGCCTGCGTCCCAGTCGCCCGGCGGCATGTTGAACAGCACGACGTCAAGGCCATGTTCGCTGGCGCGCGCGGCCACTTCCTCGGCGGGGTGGTCATAGGGGAACATGAACTCGACCGCGTCGAAGCCCGCCTGCGCCGCGGCGGCGAAGCGATCGAGGAACGGCAGTTCGGTGAAAATCATCGACAGATTGGCGGCGAGCCTGACCATGATGACTGTCCTTTACTTCAAGTGGTTGAAAGCGTCCCGCCCACCGCCAGCCTTGGAAAATTCCTCGGCAGCGTGCGGACGGAAATGGAGGGTCGGCAGCCGGACCGCCGCCTAGGGGCGTCCCGCCGAAACAAAAAAAGGCCGCGGCGTGCAGTCCGCGGCGAGTGTGAAGGCTCGTGCGGCTCGTGCATGGCCGCTTGAGAAAGCATCCTGGACCTGAACAAAGCCTCTGATCCCTGAATGTTTGAGCCAACTGAGGAAGCGGCCGAGACCGCTTCCTCTCCTGAAAACATGCTTCCTCAATGAGGAATGATCTGGGGGAACACATATTGCTGCAGCATCACCATCACGCCCAGGAACAGGGTGAGGATGATCGAATGCCAGAAGGTGCGGGCGAGCACGGCGCCTTCCTGGCCCTTGATCGCGGTGGTCGACGTGCCGGTCGTGATGTTCTGGGGAGAGATCATCTTGCCCATGACGCCGCCGGACGCATTGGTCGAGGCCATCAATACGGGATTGAGGTTGAGCTGATGAGCGGCGACGACTTGAAGATTGCCGAAGAGCGCGTTGCCCGACGTGTCGCTGCCCGACAGGAAGACGGCCAGCCAGCCAAGGAAGGCGGAGACCAGCGGGAACAGGAAGCCGACCGAAGCTACCCCCACGCCCAGCGTATAGGCCATGCCCGAATAATTCATGAGATAGGCAAGGCTGACGATGATCATGGTGGTCGCAAGCGGCAGGCGGACCTGGCGGGCAGTTCCAGCCAGCGCGGTGGCGAATTTCGCCGGAGACAGGCGGGTGAACATCACCGTCAGCAGCGTGGCGGTGAGGATCGCCGTTCCGGTCGCGAGCGGCTGGAAATTCCAGACGGCGGCATAGGGCTTGCCATAGGTCGTGATGAACACGGCATTGTGCAAACCGGGCCATTCAACCTTGATCTCGCCCAGCAGGTTCACCTTGAAGTGAATCCAGAAGATGACGACGACGGAAAGGGTGATCCAGGGCATCCATCCCTGCCAGCCCGCATGGGTCGAGCGTTCATGCGGGATTTCGGCGCGATCCTCGCTGAAGAGCGCATAAGCCGGATCATAGGTCGGCCGCCACAGCTTGACGAAGGCGAGGGTGAGGATGAGCGAAGTGAGCGAGGACAGTACGTCCGTCAGTGCATAGCCCAGGAAGTTGGATGAGACGAACTGCATCAGCGCGAAGGAGCCGCCCGACACCAGCAGGATCGGCCAGATGCCCCGCAGCGCGCGAAAACCGCCATACACAACCATGACGTAGAAGGGCAGGAGGAAGGCGACGATCGGCAGCTGACGGCCGATCATCTGGCCAAGGACGACGTCGTTCAACTGCGTGACCGCGCCCAGGGTCGTCACCGGAGAGCCAAGAGCGCCGAAGGCCACGGGAGCGGTGTTGAACATCAGCGTGAAGACCACTGCGTCTATCGCCTTGAAGCCAAGGGCGATGAGCAGGGCGCTGGTAATGGCGATGGGCGCACCGAAGCCGGCGACGCCTTCCAGCAAACAGCCGAAGGAGAAGCCGATCACGATCAGCGCCACGCGCCGGTCGTTTGGAAGATGTTCCACCATCCAGTCGCGAAACGCGTCGAAGCGGCCTGATGCCACGGAGACGTTATAAAGCAGGAGGGCATTGATGACGATCCACATCACCGGCCAGGCGGCGAAAGTCGCGCCCGCGAACATGCTGTCCACCGCAATGCCCAGCGGCAGCTTCCAGACGAGCGTCGCGAGCGCCAGAGCGACGGCCAGCCCAACGCACGAAGCCTGCCATGCCGGACGCCGGAATACGCCCAACAGGACCAGAACGAATATGATCGGCAGGGAGCCTATAAGGAACGAGGCCCCCAGACTGCCTGCCACCGGCGTGACCAGCTGATGAAACATTGTGCTCTCCAGAGCCTCAAAAAAGAACGCGCCTTGGGTAGATAGATGCTCAGGATCAATCAAGTGGTAAAATAAGTTCTCAACTTAGAAGGATTCGAGCTTGAGCTGCCCCTGTCTCCCAAACTACGGCAACGAAATTTAGGTTTGGGATATACGCAGCCGGTCCGCGAGGCTCGCTGCAGCGGGATGGCGTATATGGAGCGTCAAGAGAGGCTATTCGCCATTGAAACATTTGGTAAGATTTGCTATCCAAATAAGCTATCAATGAAGGACGGCGGGAATTCTGAGTGGAGATTAAGGAAATCGAGCACGGGACATGGTCGGATGTGGCGGCCCGACGCCTGCTCGGCCGATTGTTTGAAACGGCGATCGCCAAGGCCGACCCGCTGAAGATTCTCTCGGCGCATCTCCCTGAGCCGCCCCAGGGCCGCTGCGTGGTGGTGGGCGCGGGCAAGGCCGCCGCCGCGATGGCGGAAGCCGTGGAGGCGGCGTGGCCTGCGGTCGACCTGTCGGGTGTGGTCGTGGTGCCTTATGGTTATGGCGGCGCATCGAAGCGGATCCAGATCCTCGAAGCGGCGCATCCGGTTCCTGACGCGGCCAGCGAAAAGGCGGCCAGGGCGATGCTGGACAGCGTTCAGGGCCTGTCGCAGGACGACCTCGTCCTGGCTCTGATTTCCGGCGGCGGGTCGGCCACGATGGCGCTGCCGGCGGCCGGGCTGACCCTGGCGGACAAGCAGGTTACGAACCGTGTGCTGCTGAAGTCGGGGCTCGACATTCGCATGATGAACATCATCAGGCGCCGCCTTTCCGGGATCAAGGGCGGTCGTCTGGCCGCGGCTGCACGTCCGGCGCGAGTTGTGACGCTGGGCATCAGCGACATACCGGGCGACGATCCGGCGGCCATCGCTTCAGGCCCCACTTTGCCCGACAGCGACGCCGCCATGGATCTGACGCCTATACTCACCCGGATCGGGCATCTCCTGCCGCAGGCGGTCGTCGACTGTCTGAGCCGTCCCCTGACGGTGCGGGCTGAGCCCTTGCTCACAGACTTTCGAATGATCGCGACTCCGAGGCAGTCGCTGCAGGCCGCGGCGGCGGTCGCGCGCGAGGCTGGCGTGGACGCCGTTATCCTGGGCGACGATCTGGAGGGTGAAGCGAGCGAGGCGGGCGCCCAGATGGCTTCGCTGGCTCGCAAAAGGGTCGATCGCCCGACCATCTTCCTGTCGGGCGGCGAAACCACGGTGACGATCGGCGACGGCAAAGCCGGCCGCGGCGGCCGGAATACCGAATTTCTGCTAGCGCTGGCCCAGGCGCTCGACGGCGCGCCCGGCGTCTGGGCGATCGCGGGGGATACGGATGGCGAGGATGGCGCCAATGTAGGCGGCGCGGGCGCGGTCATCGATCCAACGACGATAGCCAGGGGCGCGGCGGCCGGCCTCGACATCGCGGAAAGCCTCGCTGGGCATGACAGCGGCAGCTATTTCGCCAAGGTGGGCGACCTGATAGTGACGGGCCCCACGCGGACGAATGTGAATGATTTCCGCGCGATCCTGGTCATCCCGCAGGCCTGATGTCGCAGCGGTCGGCGCGTTAGCGGACCGCCGCGTCGTTTCTTTTGGGGTTGGCGACCGCTATCGCTGTCCCCTTTGCTTGTCGACCGGACTCATTTCACGGCAGTTCGCGGGGCGGGTGGGTTGACTCCAGCTGACGGGTAGCCGGGTTGGGCGGGAGAATAAGTTCAGCGACGGCTCGCGCTGCCTCAGCCCTTCGCCCCATCGGTGTTTTGCCGCGCTGTCGCGGCGCTTCGGGGCCAGCGCAAGGGTGCCCGGATCCTCCCCACCCAAGGCTGTCCGGCCGGATAATGTGCCTTAACAGCCGGAGGTCATATGGAAGAACCACTATGGCAAAAGGCCGCGCGGGAATCCGCGAGCTGCTGAAACAAGCCGGTGTTGGCAATTAAAAGTTCTGGCTGCTTTTCTTGTCCACCGGCGTGGACTATACCCATTTGTCACAAACTGCAGCGAACGGTCCCCAATGAGCCTTCCATCTATCCGTCCAGCCAAACTTGCGGACGCCATCGCCGACCATTTTCGACAACTTATTCTGGAAGGCGCACTGGAGCCTGGCGAACGGCTCCTGTCGGAAAGGGACCTGTCGGCGAAGCTAGACGTATCCCGACCGTCGTTGCGCGATGCGTTCGACAAGCTGGTCAACGAAGGACTGCTCTCCACTGATCCGCAAGGTGCCGTTTACGTCAGCGAAGCGGTTGGCCGAAGCCTGCGCGATCCGCTGGTCTCGCTGATGGACACGCCTGAAGCTCGGATGGACGTCATGGAGTTGCGCTCCGTCATCGAAGCGGCGGCCGCCGGTTTTGCTGCGGAACGCGCGTCGGACGTGGACAGGGAGGTGATCAGCCAGCGGATGGAAGCCATGGCGGCGGCGCATGAGCGAAAGGATGTCGACGCGATTGCGCGGACCGACGCCGAATTTCACCTCGCCATCTATGAAGCTAGCCACAATCTCATGATGCTTCATCTGATGCGCAGCCTGGAGACGGTCTTGCGCTCGAACGTTTATCTGAACCGCAAGAATCTCTATGAGCACCGCGTCGAAAAGGATGCCCAGCTGCAGGAGCATCAGGCGATATTCGATGGGATCATGTCACGAGATCCCGCACGCGCGCGTCAGGCTGCGCATTTTCACATGACGACCGCGATCAAGACGCAGCAGGAAATTCATGACGCCGAACGCCGCCTTCAGGCGTCGATTCGCCGGCTGGAGCGGAGCGATCTGGTGGCTCCTCAGAAACGCCGTCCACGCGTCCGCGCTTAGGGTAGATTGTCTCGTAGCCCATCTCTTGCCCTCCTCGCTCGCAGCGGGGGAGGGGCGGGGAGATAAGAGCCGGCATCTCGATTTTGATGCCGGAATGCCAACGGCGCCGGATAAGGGCGAGACCGAGCAGGGCGCTGACCGAAGCCAATTTGGTCTTGCCAAAACTGGATATAACTGTTTACCACGAAAAAAAGATGTAAGCGCCAATTGGTCTCCGGTCCATGCGGACGGCGCGGATGGGGAGGCATTGGTGCTTCCACAGCTCCGGCGCGGCGAGATTCTGAAGTTCGTCTCCTCACGATAAACGAGTGGGCGATCAGCAGCGGCACGCGCAGATGGATGTCTTCGCGCCAGACTGCCAGCAGCCTTTTATGATCTCGATCGCTATCGGGATGGTGATCGCCAATGTCGGCGGGGCAACGAAGCAGACGAAACAGGTAATCGCCCGGTTTGATCCGGATCATTCAAGTGCTGGACGAAACAACCTGAGTAACGGTAGGGCGTCGAATTCGCGGAGAGCGGGAGACTCGCGCGACAGGACATTCCCTTATAGCGGCAGCACGGAGATCTAAATGGCTGGATTACTGGAACATAAGGTGGCGATCGTGACCGGGGCGGGGCAGGGCATCGGCCTCGCCATTGCCGAACGCTTCGTAGCTGAGGGTGCGCGAGTCGTGCTGGCCGACGTCAATGCCGAACAGGTGTCCGAAGCGGCGCGCCAGTTTGGCGAAGCGGCAATCGGCGTCGCCTGTAACGTGATGAAGCTTGAAGAGCAGGAACAGATGGTCGCAAAGGCGGTCGAGCATTTCGGCCGGCTGGATATACTGGTCAACAATGCGGGCGTCACCCGCGACGGCTATATCGGAAAGATGACGGAGGATGCGTTCGACGCGGTGGTCGGCGTCAGCCTGAAGGGCGCATGGGCGGGCACCAAGGCGGTTTCCGGCCTGTTCCGCGAGCAGAAGAGCGGCTGCATCGTCAACATGTCGTCGCTTTCGGGCAAGATCGGCAATCCCGGCCAGACGAACTACAGCGCGGCCAAGGCTGGCATGATCGGCCTCACAAAGGCGTCGGCCAAGGAATTCGGGTCGGCCAATGTGCGGGTCAACGCGGTGATGCCGGGCCTGGTCAGGAGCGCCATGACGTTGGCGATGAAGTCGGAAATCTTCGCGGCGAAGGAAGCGGAAGTGCCGCTGGGCCGCGCCGGGGAGCCGTCGGAGATCGCGGGTGCCGTCCTGTTCCTCTGTTCGGATCTCGCCAGCTATGTGAACGGCGCCGTTATCGAAGTGACTGGAGGACGCGGAATATGATCGACGCGGTGATCTGTGAACCCCTTCGCACGCCGGTCGGCCGTTATGGCGGCGTCCTGAAGGATCTTGCGCCCGCGAGCCTGGCCGAGACGGTGATCAGGGCGCTGGTCGATCGCACAGGCGTCAAGGCTGAAGATGTCGACGACGTGATCTTCGGGCAATGCTATCCCAATGGCGAGGCGCCGGCGATCGGCCGGGTCGCGGCCCTCGACGCTGGGCTGGGCGTCGCCGTGCCGGGCCTTCAGATCGACCGTCGCTGCGGCTCGGGCCTGCAGGCGGTCATTGACGCCGGCATGCGCGTGCAGACCGGCGTTTGCGATCTGATCATCGCGGGCGGCGCGGAAAGCATGAGTCAGGCCGAACATTATGTCATGGGCGCGCGCTTCGGGCTTAAGGGCGACCAGCAGCCTTTCTGGGATCGCATCGCCCGCGGCCGCATCACCTCGGGCGGCCGCCATCATCCGGTGGCGGGCGGCATGCTTGAGACGGCGGAGAATCTGCGCCGCGAATTCTCCATCCCGCGCGAAGAGCAGGATGAACTCGCTTATAATTCCCACATGCGCGCCGCCGCCGCCCAAAAGGACGGCCGCTTCGCGCAGGAAATCGTTCCGGTGACGGTGAAGGGCCGCAAGGGCGATGTGCTGGTGGAGAAGGACGAACATATCCGTCCGGAAATCTCGCTCGAATCGCTTGCCGAACTGCGGGCCGTGCGCACGAAAATCGATGCTGGCTCCACCGTCACCGCCGGCAACGCCAGCGGTCAGAACGACGGCGCGGCCGCCTGCATCGTCGCGAGCCGCGCGAAGGCTGAAGCGCTCGGCCTCAAACCGCTCGGGCGTCTGGTAGGCTGGGCGGTCGCCGGCGTCGAGCCGGAGCGGATGGGCTATGGCCCGGTTCCCGCCGTCCAGCGGGTTCTGGAGCGCACCGGCCTGTCGCTCAATGACATGGACCTGATCGAACTCAACGAAGCCTTCGCCGCGCAGGTGCTGGCGTGCAATGTGGGCCTCGGCCTCGGCCGCGACGATCTGGCTCGCCTCAACGTCAACGGTTCGGGCATTTCGCTGGGCCATCCCGTCGGCGCGACCGGCGTGCGCATCCTGACCACCCTGCTGCGCGAAATGGAACGCCGTGGCGCGCGCTATGGGTTGGAAACCATGTGCATCGGCGGCGGGCAGGGGCTGGCGGCGATCATCGAACGCGTTGTTTGAGGGCCGACATTCCGCAGAGGCCCAAAACGGATATCGGAGCGCTGCGGCGCGCCTATATCCGGCGTCTCTTGAGGAGTTTTGACGGACCGTCATGAAATCGTTAGCAGGCGGGCCTTGGCATCCTTTCGTAAGAAGCGGCGGCCCGCTTTATGGAGTGTATATGACCGACCAATTGACAGCCATCGCTGACATGTCGACGGGCGCGCGCCGCGTACTGGATGAAGTCGAGGCGGCATTTCAGAGCGCCGTTGCAGCAGTGTCCAAGCGCTGCGAGCGCGGCGGGCGCCTTGATAATGGCCTGCTCGACCAATATCAGTGGGCGAGCTACGAACTCGCGCTGGGCCATGCCGAACTGCTGGCTTCGCGCCAGGTACTCGACGCGCGCGATGGCACGCTCGACCTGCGTCTGGGCCTGGCCTTCGTCGCGGAGGCCGTGCGCTCGGTACTGAGCCGGCTCGACGGCATTTATCTGTCGGTCGATCTGCCGGCGGACGGGCTCGCCACGATCCAGGCCTCGGATGCGCTGCGCCAGTTGCGCAAGCAGGCCGGAACGCCGGAAGCCCTCGCGAAGCTGGGCGCGGACGTCGCCGACACGGGCGCGGACGATCTTGGCCAGGTGGATGTCGACGATCAGACCGCGCTGGCGGGCGACGCCTTCCGTCGCTTCGCCGAGGACGTGGTCGTGCCGCTCGCTGAGGAGATCCACCGCAAGGACCTCACCGTGCCGGAAAGCCTCCTTGGCCCCATGCGCGAGATGGGCGTTTTCGGCCTGTCGATACCCGAGCAGTTCGGCGGCGCTTCCCCGGCGGATGGCGAAAATACGCCGATGATGATCGCCGTGACCGAGGCCTTGTCCGAAGCGTCGCTGGCCGCGGCGGGCAGCCTGATCACGCGCCCCGAAATCCTGACTCGCGCGCTGCTGGCCGGCGGCACGCAGGAGCAGAAGGAGCGCTGGCTTCCCCGGATCGCGGAAGGCAATCCGCTCTGCGCGATCGCGATCACCGAGCCCGACTATGGCTCCGACGCGGCCAGCCTGTCGCTGCGCGGCACGAAGACGGAGGGCGGCTGGCTGCTCAACGGCGCCAAGACCTGGTGCACCTTCGCGGGCAAGGCGGGGCTGGTCATGGTGGTCACCCGCACCAACCCCGACCGTTCGCTCGGCCACAAGGGGCTGAGCCTGCTGCTGGTCGAAAAGCCCAGCTTCGACGGCCATGAATTCCGCTTCGAGCAGGAGAAGGGCGGCGTCCTGACCGGCCGCGCTATTCCGACCATCGGCTATCGCGGCATGCACAGCTTCGACCTGACGTTCGAGGATTTCTTCGTCCCCGACGCCAATGTCGTAGGCGAGGAAGCGGGCCTGGGACGCGGTTTCTATCTCACCATGGCGGGCATGACCGGCGGGCGCATCCAGACCGCGGGCCGTGCGCTGGGTGTCATGCGCGCCGGGCTGAAGGCCGCGATCCGCTACGCGCAGGAACGCAAGGTGTTCGGCGCGCCGCTGGTGGAATATCAGCTCACGCAGATCAAGATCGCGCAGATGGCGGCGCGCTTCGTCGCTTGCCGCTTTCTTGCCTTCGCCGTCGGCCGGATGCTGGATGAGGGCCAGGGCCGCGTCGAGGCGAGCCTGGTCAAGCTGATCGCCTGCCGCTCGGCGGAGATCATCACGCGCGAGGCGCTGCAGATCCATGGCGGCATGGGCTATGCCGAAGAAATGCCGGTCAGCCGTTACTGGATCGACGCGCGCGTGCTGTCGATCTTCGAAGGCGCGGAAGAGACGCTGGCGCTCAAGATCATCGCCCGCGATCTCCTGCAGGGCGCGCTGCCGGAAGCTGCGTAAAGTCAGGCGTCGGGGCGGGTCGGGGACGCCAATCCCCACCCGCCCCGAGGGTTCGGAAGAGCTGACCGGCAAAGCCTTGAAGCTGCGGGTGCAGTTGGGTCCGATCTTCGACATGATCCGCCTCTCGCGCTGCGCCGGACAGGTCGCCTGAGCCCCCAGCCGGACCTCGGTCGCACACTCTCCAAAGTGATCCAGCAGGGCTGTTCGCGACGCAATGTCGGCGGGGAGATCCGCTGCCTGAGCGGAACTGCGCGGATCATGTCTCTCCGCTTCACAATCTGTCTCGACCCGGCCCCCGCAGCCGAAATAACCGCGGGGGCAAGGTCGTTCAATTCGTCAAAATCCGTGCTTCAGGCGCGGGCGCAGGTTGGATCGCGTTCCGGCCCGGCGACCACGCCGGCGTCGTGAAGCCGCCCGATCTCTCCCGACATGAGGCCGAGAACGTCGGACAGCACAGCGTCGGTGTGCGCGCCGAGCAGCGGCGCGGCGGCTATTGGGGAGGACGGCTCACCCGCCTGCCTCACCACCGTATCGGCGGCGCGGTGACGGCCGACGCCTGGCGTATCGATTTCCTGCCAGACCGGGTTGCTGGTCGCGACGCGCGCGTCAGACTTCATCAGGGACTGGGTCGTTTCATATTTGCCCCAGCAAACCTTGTTCTGTTCAAAGGTCTCGGCGATGGCGGCGAAAGGCCGCGCCGCGATGAACTCGGCCACCAAAGCGGCAATTTCTTCCCGCGCTTCGTAGCGGTTTTCCTCCACCGCCATGGAGCGGTTCGTGCGCTGTTCGAGGGCGACGATGGCTTCGTCGAGCGCACAGGCGCGCACCAGGCTTTTCCACTGCCCTGCCGAGATGCCCGCGACCATCACCCGTTGCCCGTCGCTGGTCGCGAAATCATGACCAAAGGCGCCATAGATGTGGTTGCCGAGCGAAGGCCGGCTGCGGTGAAGCAGCTCGGCTTCGGCGGCCAGACCCAGATGCGACAGGGCGGAAAAGGCGACATCGGCCAGCGATAGCCGCAGTTCTGCGCCCAAACCCGTGCGTCGACGCTGGTCCAGAGCGGCCAGCACTGCGAAGGCGGCCTGGTAGGCGCAGGCAAGATCCCAGGCCGGCAGCGAATGGTTCACCGGCGCGTCAATGGAACCATGGCCGGTCATCGTAGGGAAGCCGGTGGCGCAATTCACCGTATAGTCGACCGCCGTCGAGCCGTCCGGATTGCCCTCGATCACGCAGGTGATGACGTCGGCGCGCTGCTTGGCCAAAAGGTCATGGGCCAGCCACGGCACGCCGATATTGGTAAGCAGGACGCCCGCGTCCGGACCTTCCGCCCCAACCAGAGCGGCGACCAGCTCTCGACCCTCCGGCTTGCGCAGATCGATGGCGATCGATCTTTTGCCCTTGTTGAGGCCAGTCCAGTAGAGGCTGCGGCCCGAGGGCATGGTCGGCATGCGCGCATAATCGATTCCACCGCCGATCATGTCGACGCGAATGACGTCGGCGCCATGTTGGGCGAGCGTCAGGCCAGCGAGAGGAGCGGCGATGAACGCGCTGCTTTCAATCACGCGTGCATTGATGAGATTGAGGGGCATCGGGAACCTTGAATCGAGGGAAGAAATGCCGTGGTCCTCGACGGTGCGGAGGCGTGCGACGGGCCAGGCTTCCGCCTTGAAGGTCAGCCGTGGCCTCGTTCCACGCCCTCATTGACACGGAAAACGGCGGGGATCGCTCTATATCGCAATCCTCCAAGGCTCAACCCTATTCGGCAAGGCTTGGATCATGGTAGCCTGCGACAGCTGCGGCGCTGTCGCAGGCCGTTCGGGGATCTGCGACGGCCGGACGGCGTCGCAACTTCGATCACGACGCTGGCGTGATTTCAGCGAAGCCGCCACTGATCACTTCTGCATCGCGCTCAAGCAGCCGGGCGCGGAACTGTCCGCCCTTCCAGATTTCCGTTCTGATCGTTTCGCCGGGGAAAACCGGCTGGGTGAAGCGGAGCGACATGGACCGGATGCTGTCCGGCCGATATCGGCCCAGTGTCCGGACGATGGCGTGGGTCGCGACGCCCGCCGTGCACAGCCCGTGCAGGATCGGGCGGGGGAAGTTGGCGGCCGCCGCGACGTCGGGGTCGCTGTGCAGGGGGTTCAAATCCCCGTTCAGGCGATAGAGAAGCGCTTGCGACGGAGCAGTGGGCAGATCCACAACGAAGTCGGGGTCGCCTTCGCCTGGGGCGGGCGCCTTGGTGGAAGGCGCTTCGCTCGTTCCTCCGAACCCGCCGCCGCCGCGGATGAAGAGGGTGCGGCCCAGCTTGGCGAAAACCGCGTCGTCACTGCCGAAAAGTTCGGTTTCCGTGAAAACCAGAGCCGCCTTGGACGGCCCTTTGTCGACCAAGTCGGTCACGCGCGTCCGGCTGCGCACCAGGCCCTCGGTCGGAATATCGCTGAGGATTTCGAAGGTCTGCGCCGCGTGCAGGATGCTGCCCGGATCGATCCCGGAATCGGGATGCGCCATCCAGAAGCCTGGATGCGCCAGGACAAGGACCATGGAAGGCAGAACGAGCGGTCCCTGCAGCGGATCGACATAGGGCAGCACATCGCGATCGAGTGGATCGAAGCCGACGCCAACGGACAGCGCGTAAAGCGCGACATCACGGGGCGATATTTCCTGGCGCCCTTCTGGCACAGGAAATTTGAGCAATTTTTCAGCGTCGATCGGCACTTTCTTATTCTCCACACAGTCCGGGGCGCAATAGCCGTGAGCGCCTTGCGCGAGGACGCCCCCGGGTCTTCGCCGGCGAACTCTCACTTATCCGAGTTGAAGTAAAGCACGCCGGTCGTACGCGCTCCTCCATCGGCCCCGACAACCGCCAGCTCGAGCGCATCGTCGACGCGGCGACCCACGATTTTCAGTTCTTCACCGACAAATGCAGGGGCAACCGCGCGATAGCTGAACTTGACGGGTCGGGCCTTGCCGTTCGACCGCACACCTGCATGGATCAAGCTCGACGCCAGCAACGGACCGTGCACGACCAGATCGGGATAATGTTCGACATCGCGGGCATAGGCGACGTCATAATGGATGCGGTGCGAGTTGAAGGTCAGCGCCGAATAGCGGAACAGGGCAACCTCATCGAATTGCGCGGGCTGCTCCCAGTCAGGTTCAAAGCCGAGCGGCCGCAGCGGTGGCGAGGCGCGCTTGTCGGCTGCCGGCATGAAGATCACGTCCTGCCGCTCGTCGACGCACAAGACAGAGCCGCGTGAGATGCGATGCTGCACCGAAGTCACGAGCAAATCGCCGGTCGATCCATGTTTGGCGTCAGCCCGGATGATGGAGCTGGCGCGCGTCAGCGCATCGCCTTCCCCGATGGGTTCGATCCAGTTGATCTCTCCGCCCGCCCACATGCGCCGCGGCAGAGGCAAGGGGGGGAACGGGGCCATGACCGCTGCATGCCCGTCCGCGCGCGATTCTTCAGGCAAAGCGGTGAACATCAGCCAGTGGAAGGCCGCCGCGGGCTCATCCTGGGCCAGCTTGAAAAAAGACCGATAGGCCTGCCAACGATGGCGGTCCGCCTGGTCTTGCGTCTCGATGGAGCGCCCCACCAGCGCTTTGACGTCTTCGATCATGTGCAGTTTCGTTTCGTTAAGGTTCTTAAGGAACGGGGTAGAGCGCTCTACATCGCTCTCAACGTTGAGGTCAAAGTGTTTGGAACCTCTCCTGTGTCAAGGAAAAACAGTCGTCCCATCGATCGAGAGCATAACGATCCAGCTTCGACTTCGTGCACCCGGATGAAAACGGCATGCACAAGCGCGGCAAGGCAATAACGGCGTATGTGCGGGTGCTCATGCTCGGTTTATGATCGCTATCGTCGCTCAAGGACATGCAGATCGACGTCCCGGCTCCTATTCAATGTTTCTGTGCGGCATGCGGGCCATGACGCTGCTCCGCAATCTTTTGCCCGGGAGAGTTTTGGTGTAATGCATTACGCCTTCAGCCCTCCCGCCAAGCCGTTGGGCAGGGCGAACGGCTGGTATATTTTATGCGCCAAAATACATAAATGGCCTTGACGCGGGCCGTGTTCGAGCCGACTTGGTCGGGCCGTGGAGATGAAGATGACTCAGGCGCATGCCGCCGTGGCCTATGAGCCCGGCGGGAACTTCAAGGTTGAAACGATCGATGTCGAGGCGCCTCGTGCGGGCGAGGTGCGTGTGCGGATAACGGGCGTCGGATTATGTCACACCGACCTGGTGTTTCGCGATCAGATCGCGCCGTTCGCGCTGCCCGGCGTGCTCGGACATGAAGGCGCGGGCGTGATCGAGTCGATCGGCGAGGGCGTCGAGGGGCTGAAGGTTGGCGATGAAGTCGTCGTCGGTTTTTCGAGTTGCGGCGCTTGTCTCCGTTGCGACGAGGATTTGCCAAGCTATTGTCAAAGCTTCGCGCCGCTTAATTTCGCCGGGATGCGGATTGAGGACGGTTCGACCGCCTATTCGAAGAATGGTGAACGCGTGACCTCGCATTTCTTCGGCCAGTCTTCCTTTTCGGCTCTGACCGTCACTCCCGCGCGCAACGTGGTGAAGGTCGACGCCTCGGCCGTGCCACTTGAACTGCTGGGCCCCATGGGCTGCGGATTTCAGACCGGCGCCGGCGGCGTGATGCGCTCGCTGGCCTGTCCTGCAGGATCGAGCATCGCGATCTTCGGCGGCGGGCCGGTCGGGCTGGCCGCGGTCATGGCTGCGGTGATCCAGGGATGCACGGCCATCATCCTTGTCGAGCCGATCGCCGCTCGGCGGGACATTGCGATAGAACTGGGCGCGACGCATGTGATCGATCCGGCGGAGGCCGGCGACCTTGCCGAGGCGCTGCTGGCGATCACGCCCCTGGGTCTTGACTTCGCTTTCGACACCAGCGGGATCAGCGCGGTGATCGAGGCTGGCGTCGCCGCTCTGGGCAGCCATGGCGCGATCGGACTGGTTGGCGTTCCTTCGAAGGCCGGAAGCGCCATCAGCGTCGACATTTCGCATTTGATGTCGGCAGGCCGGCGCATCATCGGCATCATCGAGGGGGATAGCGATCCGCAGGAATTCATTCCCGAGCTGATCGCCCATCACGCGGCAGGCCGCTTCCCCTTTGACAAGCTCATCAAGACCTTTCCACTCGACCAGATCAATGAAGCGATCGCCGCTCAGGCTCGGGGTGAGTGCATCAAGGTCATATTGATTCCTTAAGGAGACGAAAAATGGATTTCGGCCACGATTATTCGATGCTTATCGGTGGAAAGCTCGAAGCCGGTTCGGCGCGCTTTGATGTCGTCAATCCCGCCACTGAGCAGGTGATCGGCAGCGCTCCGGATGCGACCCGCGAAGATCTCGATCGCGCCATCGCCGCCGCGCGCGCCGCGTTTCCCGGCTGGGCGGCGACGCCCATCGCCGAGCGCAAGGCTGCGCTCAACGCCATGGCGCAAGCCGTGCTCGCCGAAACTGACGCTCTCAAGCGGCTGCTGACCGCCGAACAGGGCAAGCCCCACACGGAGGCCAACAGCGAAGTAATGGGCGCGGGTTATTGGCTGATGGGCGCCGCGTCGCTCGATCTGCCGGTGACGGTCAATGAGGACAGCGACGAGCGTTACAGCGAGACGCGCCACGTGCCGCTTGGCGTCGTGGGCGGGATTTCACCGTGGAATTTCCCTTTGCTGCTGGCGATGTTCAAGGTTGGTCCGGCGCTGCTCGCAGGCAATACGATGGTGCTGAAGCCCTCGCCATTCACGCCCCTGACCACGTTGAAGCTGGGCGAGTTGGTCAAGGACCTGCTGCCGCCGGGCGTGCTCAATATCATCAGCGGCGGCGACGCCCTGGGCCCCTGGATGACCAGCCATCCCGGCTTCGACAAGATCAGCTTCACCGGCTCGACCGCGACCGGCCGTCGCGTGATGGAGTCGGCTGCGCCGACGCTGAAGCGCGTGACGCTGGAACTGGGCGGCAACGACGCCGCGATCGTCATGCCCGACGTCGACGTGAAGGAAGTCGCGGAGAAGCTGTTCTGGGCCGCGTTCCGCAACAATGGCCAGATCTGCATCGCGACGAAGCGCATGTATGTGCACAAGGACATCTATGAGCCGCTGAAGGAAGCGCTGGTCGCCTATGCCCGGACGGTGAAGGTGGGCGACGGGTCCGAACAGGGCACGCAGATCGGCGCGATGAACAACGAACCACAGTATAAGCGGGTGCTTGAACTGATCCAGGATGCCAAGGACAAGGGCTATGAGTTCCTCCTTGGCGGCGAGAAGGCGGATGTGCCGGGATATTTCATCCCGGTGACGATCATCGACAATCCGCCCGAGGACAGCCGCATCGTCCAGGAAGAACAGTTCGGCCCCGTGCTGCCGCTTATCAAGTTCGATGATTATGATGATGTCATCGCTCGGGTCAATGCGAGCGAATATGGCCTTGCCGGCTCTGTATGGGGTAGCGATGAAGACAAGGCCTTCGAACTCGCCCAGCGCATCGCGAGCGGCACTGTTTGGGTGAACGAAACCCAGCATTTGTCGCCGACCGCAGCCTTTGGCGGCATGAAGCAATCAGGCGTCGGCGTCGAAGGCGGGGTTGAAGGCTTGCTCGAATATACGTGCACCCAAACGATTGTCCGGCGTAAGAAATCGCCTCAGCCGGCCTAAGCAAATGTCGGTCCGGTGATCGCGCCGACCAGCGGCCGTTGTTCACCTTCCCCGTGCGAAATATTCGCACGGGGACCGGTCGTCATCGCGGAGACGACCTAAGCTCAATGCGTCAGAACCCGCTTGTTTGATGCGGCTGAGCTCTATGAAATCTGACATTTCCCGCCAAATTTCGCGTTGTCGCGCATGTGTAGCGGCGGCGACGGCCGGGCACGATTCCACTCAGGGCATGCCGGTCGGGCCGCGCTGAACCGCTTGTGGAAACATTCTTAGCTCATCTTGGGACAGCCGAAGAGCGATGCTTTGCGCATCCCATGACCCGATCCGCCGTTCCGCGCTTTCTGTGACGCTCGTTTGCGCTATTTCCGAATGCGCGTTAGCGGTTCCTGGCAATTGATCGGCGTTTTTGTCGGCCCGCCCGCAAAACCTGTTCTCCCCTCTGAACACATCTTTGGCGACCGATGGCCAGATCGTGGCGCGGTCGCCGGGCTCCTGCGCATTCACGAAGGGCTCCGGCTAGCTCCATGCCTCCAGCAGCGTCGGAGTCGTTCTCGATTAGGAGGAGGGGAAGAGAGCCATCCCCATCAGTTCCAATGGTCCAGGCGCTAGCGCCTCTCAAGCGGAGGCAATTGACATAATCGAGACACACTCTTGATCTTGGAAATGAAAACGATACCATGGTCAGACCAATTATAGCCGGACGATTCGTTCCGGGAGCAATCATGGGGGGATGAAATGGGGAATAAGGGGCTGACTCTGCTTGCTGGCATCAGCAGCTTTGCGCTTGTCGTGGGAGCGCACGCACAGACGGCTCCGAGCGCGGCGACGCCAGCTACGGTATCGGAGCGCGCCGCGGCGGCGAGTGATCCTGACATCGTCGTCACCGGATCGCGCGTGGTGACCAATGGCAATGCGCAGCCCACCCCGGTCATGGTCGTGACCACGGAACAGCTGCTCTCGACCACCCCAACCAACTTGCCGGACGCACTGAAGAAGCTGCCCGGCTTCGCACGGTCGCTCGGCGTCGCCGCTCCGGGCGGCAATATCGACAATCTGAACGGTAACTATCTCAACCTGCGTGGACTTGGCGTCCAGCGCAATCTCATCCTGCTCGACGGCCGGCGCATGGTGCCGACCAGCTATTCCGGCGCGGTCGACACCAACGTTCTGCCGCAGATGCTGGTGCAGAGGGTGGACGTCGTGACTGGCGGCGCATCGGCGGTCTATGGTTCCGACGCCGTGTCTGGCGTTGTCAACTTCGTGCTCGACAAGAAGTTCGAGGGACTGAAGGTTGATGCCCAGTCGGGCATTTCGAACTATGGGGATTCGCGCTCCTGGAAGGTGGGCGCAGCGTTCGGCACATCGCTGTTCGATGGCCGCGGCCATTTCGAGGCGAGCGCCGAGCATTTTTCGCAAGACGGCATACTCAAATCCGACCGGGAGCCCGGACGACGCGTCTACGCGCTGTCGGGCAATGGCAGCGCGGCCAACCCCTTCCGCCTGCTGCAGGACGCCCGGGCGAACTATAACGCTCTCAAGGGGCTGATCCTTAGCGGCCCCTTCGCCGGTAGGGTGGTCGATCCCAACGGCCAGGTGGTCCCCTTCGCCCACGGCGTCAGCGGCGGCGGCTCGCTGGAGAGCGGCGGCGACGGCTTCTATGCCAAGGGGACGTCGGCGACCGCCGACCTTGAAACGACGCAGGCCTTCGGCCGCTTCGATTTCGATGTGAGCGACAGCCTCAGCATCTTCGCGCAGGGCCTTTATACCGAGAGCCGCAACGAACAGGCGACATTCCCGCTCGCGACTTTCGGCGTCGTTATTTCCAACACCAATCCTTACCTTCCCGCTGCGCTGCGCGGGCAGGCGCAGCCCTTCTTCTTCGGGCGCACATTCGACGATCCGAACTATACGCAGATCAATCGCAACACCACGCGCACCTACGCCGGCACGATCGGGCTCAGCCAGAAGCTGGGCGCCATGACCCTGGATGTCGCTTATCAGCATGCGCGCACCACATCGCGCAACCGCTCTCCCAACTCCATCAACAACGGCCGTTTCTACGCCGCTCTGGATGCGGTGGACCGGGGCGTGCTCGCCGGCGGCGCACCCAACGGGCAGATCATCTGCCGCGTCACCGTCACCAATCCCACCGCTTATCCGGGCTGCGTCCCCTTCAATCCTTTCGCAAATCCATCGACCCAGGCGGACGCGGTCGATTATTTCCTCGACCAGAGTAATTCCAACTCCCCGCGCTACACGCTCGACAATGTCGACGCCGCACTTAGCGGCACGGCATTCGACAACTGGGCGGGCCCTGTGAAGATCGCCCTAAGCGGCGAATATAGGAAGCTGGCGCTCGACGTCGCGTCGAGCGTGCTGCCGGGGGACCGGGCCGATTGTACCGGCATCCTCTTCAACTGTTCGGCGACCACGCCGCGGTCGGGCCTCGCGGGTCTCGCGCCCGTGCATGTCGATCAGACGGTCAAGGAGGCCGCGGCCGAAATCCTGTTCCCGCTGCTCAAGGATGTGGCCTTCGCGCAGTCGCTCGACCTCAACGGCGCGGTTCGCTACACGGATTATTCCACCAGCGGCCATGTCGTGACGTGGAAGCTCGGCGGCGACTGGAGCGTCGATGGCAATCTGCGCTTCCGCGCGACGCGGTCGCGGGATATTCGCGCGCCCAGCTTGTTCGAACTTTATCAGTCGCCGACCACGTCGCAGAGCGGCTTCCAGGATCTCCACACGGGTGTCGGCCGCAATCTCAGCCTGGTGTCGAGCGGCAATCCCTCGCTCGTGCCCGAGGTCGCCAACACGCTGACCGTTGGGGGCGTATGGAGCAGCCCGGGAATCCGCAATCTCAGCCTGTCGGTCGACTATTATCGGATAGCCATGCGCAATGCGATCAGCAGCGTCGACGGGCGCGGGGCGACGATCCAGAATGTCTGCGAAACTAGCGGGGGAACCAGCGTCTTCTGCTCGCTTTATGAGCGTCCGCTGCCATTTTCCGACCGGACGGCGGCGAATTTCCCAACGCTGGTGCGCAGCCAGCAGCTCAACACCGCCCGCATCCGTACTTGGGGGATAGACGGCGAAGTCAACTATGCCTTCGCGTTAGGCGACGGCGGCGTGTCGCTGCGCGGGCTGGTCGGCTACCAGCCCAAATTCACGACTACGCTGGCCCCGGGCCTTCCGACCCAGAGTTCGGCTGGCGCGGCCTCTGCGGCGGGTGGACAGCCCAAATGGCGGCTGGCCGGCTTCGTTTCCTACAACAGCGAACATTGGGGGATCGACATACAGGAACGGTGGCGCTCATCGCTTCGCTTCGCGGAGGACCGGACGTTGGTGTTCGACATTCCTGACGTGCCGTCGGTGGCCTATACGGACGTGACCTTGAAGGCGAATATCGGCGCCGACGACAAGAAAAAACAAATTTATCTGTCGGTCCAGAACGCGTTCAACCGCAAGGCGCCCGTCTATTCGTCCACCTTGGCTGCTGGTTTGCCCGGTTATTTCTATCCGGCGGTGAGTGGCGACGACATCATCGGGCGCTATTTCACGGTCGGCGCGCGGATGCAGTTCTGATCAGCGCCAATCACGGACTCCCCCCATTATTTTGAGAGATCCCATATGAAGAACATCAACCCTGCAAGATTCGGCGCAATCATTCTGGCCACGCTCGCCTGTGGGTCAGGCATGTCCGCACTGGCGCAGCAATCTGCTCCGGCGGCGAAGCCCTCACTGCCGCGGACGGTTGAAGTGACGGAATATGAAAGTCACGCCGATCCCAAGGCACTGTCGGGCTTGCTGCGCCGCCGCGTCGCCATCGAGGCGCAGGTCGGCAGCTCGGGCAAGGTCCGCTTCTGGAAGGCGGGCCTGTGCGGCGCGCGGTCGGACCATCTTTTCGCCATGGTCGAATATCCCACCGGCAAGGAATTCGCCCGCGGATGGCAAAAGGCGCATGGATCGCTCGATTATCGGCAATGGGAAGCGGACTCCCATGCCGCCGGCCTGACTTCGGTCAATCGTTTCACCATGATCAACCTTTCCAATGGGAGCGTGCCTGCCGCCAACAAGGATATGTCAGCCAGCGCGCCGCCGCATGTGCTGCAGTTCAATGAATTCGACGTCGGCGGCAAAAGAGCGGAATTCGTCGACGGCGCTGCCAAGATGGAGACGACCATTCGCCAGTTGGCGGGCGACGATTCGGGCGATCGCCGCCAGTGGACGATCAGCTGGGCGGGCGAACATGCCAATAATGTGGTGGCGACCGTGGAGTTCTCCAGCCATGACGCGATGATCCGGACCGTCGAAGACGTCGACTTCTCGCCTGTATTCCTCCAGGCGATCGCGCAAGGCGCCGCATCGGGAATGAAACGCGTCTTTGAATGCGTGATGACGGAGACGCGGCCCTGAAACGCCGGAGCGCGCCGGCTTATCGCACCGGCGCGGCAGACCACGACCGGTCCGGGTTGAGCCCGGCCCGACCAAGCAAAGGATAAGAATATGGACAAAAGCAGGCGGGATGTGCTGGCGGCCGGAGCGGCGGCGGCCGGCGCAGCTTTGATGATGAACGGCAACGCCGCCTTGGCCGCGGACCTATCCCCGTCGCCGCTGCTCAAGGTGAACAGGGTCTATGCCGCCAGCGACGGCGCGTCGCGGATGGAAGTGATCAACCTTAAGCCCCTGACCGAGTCGTTGCCGGTGCTCTCCGTGTCCGTGATGGCCTTCAAGAAGGGGGCAATCGAGGATTGGCATGTGTCGCCGGCCAAATTCATGGTGATCGTAACCGCGGGGATTTATCAGATCGAGCTGACGGACGGCAGCCGCGTGGACTTCGGGCCGGGGGAAGTCACTTATTTCGAAAATCTCACTGGCAAGGGGCACTATAACCGCACTCTGTCGGATGGCGTCGTCATGGCGATGCGGCTTGCCGACGATTTCGACGTCAGCGCATTGAAGGCTTGAACTCGCGCCACCCCCGCTTTATGCCGCTGCTCCACCCGATACGCCGGCATGATGGCGTGTCCTATGATGGCGATTTTGGCCGCTTGGCTTGTTCAAAAAAAGACCGATTCATGAAGAATCGGTCTTAAAAGGAGAGGATGCCTGAAAGGCGCGGCCATTTTTCTTGATATCCTTTTCAATGCAAGCGGCAATGGGGCTGCGAACTCGACAATGCGATCAACTGCAGCTTTGCCGGCGGCGCAGCAAAAAAAATGGGGCGCAGTTCAGGGGAAGCGCAGACGCCATTGACTTGACACTTGCTCTTCCTGCGGTCCAATGACCTGATGGTCACGATAAAAAATGTTGCCGATATCTCGGGCGTCTCGACCGCTACGGTCTCAAGGGTGCTGACGCGTCCCGAAATCGTTTCTGCAAAAACGCGGGAGCGGGTTCTCTCTGTAGTCCAGCGTCTGGGATATTCCCCCAATCCAGCTGCGGCCACTTTGCGCACGATGCGGACGAACAAGATCATCGTGACCGTTCCCAACATCGCCAACAGTTTTTTCGCGGCAATTATCCGTGGCGCCGAACATGCGGCGCAAAAGGCCGGTTACGCCGTGCTGCTCGGAGATACCCGAAACGATCGGGATAGGGAGGACCAATATGCCTCGATGCTCCTTCGGCGAGAGGCGGATGGACTCATCTTCCTGGGCCACAGGCTTCCTCCTTCGCTCCTTCCGCTGATCGAGCAGGAAGGGGGCTCTGCGCCGATCGTCAACGGTTGCGAGTTCAGCCCGACCTTGCCGGTGTCGAGCGTGCACATCGACAATGGCGAAGCGGCGCGGATCGCCATGGAGGCGTTATACGATCTTGGGCACCGCGAAATTGCGCTGCTGACTGGCCCGCTCGAGGGTCCGCTCAGCAGGGACCGACTGGAAGGAGCTCAGCGGGCCGCCAAGGCGCGTGGCCAACAGCACAGGCTGCACATCATTCCAGGCCATTTTTCGTTGGAGTCGGGAAAGGCGATGGCGGGAGAATTCCTCAAGCGCGGGACTGGGACAACAGCCTTCTTCTGTTTCAGCGACGATTTGGCCATCGGGGCGCTTGCGGCCTTGCGCAAGGCCCGCATCGCCTGTCCAGACGAGGTGTCCGTCGTCGGTTTTGACGATATTCCCATGGCGAGCTTCGTCGAGCCGGCCTTGACGACGATCCGCCAGCCGATGGAGATGATAGGGCGGCGCACGGTCGAAACGCTGCTGGATATCCTGGCTGGCCGGCAGCAATCGGTGATCAGCATGACCCTTCCTCATAAAATCGTGATCCGGGGCAGCGTCGCGGCAGCTCCGTCCCCAAAGCTCTCCGGGCGTCCGCACAGCCGTTTTGATCCCGCATCGTGAAAAAGCTGCGGACGGCCTGGGCCTGTTCTTGACCGCTCGCGGCGCGCCACGCTAGCAGCGGCAAGCGAATATCCGTCGTCACGCGATATTGGGGCTCGGCGATCGTCGCCGCTCCTTCTCCGCGTGGCGATCAACAGCTCGTCAATCAGGGCGGAATGCGACGCCGCATCCGTTGAACCGGCGCAAGGGAGAGGGACGTGGTAAAGCTTGGTATAGAGTTCACGACTATGGTGACGCTGCTGAGTCTGGCTGCTGGCTCAGCCTGCGCACAGACGCCTGACGTCGCTGCCTATGCCGAGCAGGTCACCGCGGCCAATCGGCGAGTGGAGCGCATCGCGCCGATTTCAGCCATTGCTCCGGGCGTCAGCATCGCGCAAAGCTACCGGATTGAGAAGCAGGTCGTGAACGCGCGCCTGCGCAGCGGTGACAAGATCGTTGGCTTCAAGGGAGGGCTGGTTCGCCCTGGACAGAAGATAGCCGGCGTCGCCGTAGAGCCGGTGTTCGGCGTACTGCTCCAGTCGGGTGTTCTGCCGATGGGGGGCGACGTACCTCTGTCCCGCTACCGTTCGCTGGTGGTCGAATGCGAGGTCGCCTTCACCTTTGGTACGCGGATTGCAAAGCCGGTGGCGAATGTGGAGGCGCTTAAACGGTTGGTGTCGTATGTTCGGCCCGCGATCGAACTGCCTGACATGGCGCTGAACGGTCCGGTTGGTTCAGCCCAGGATCTGATCGCCATCAACGTCGCGGCGTCGCATCACATTCTGGGCGCGTCTTTGTCGCCAGCCACGGCCATTGACGCCGTGACGCCGGTTCTGTCCCGCGACGGACAGCCGGTGGCCCGCGGTGACGTTCGAGAGGCAGTGGGCGACCCCTGGGCGGTTCTGCTTCGCCTGGTGAACATGCTTGTCGGTCAGGGCTACGCGCTGGAGAAAGGTCAATCGCTGCTGAGCGGCGCGATCCTCGCTCAAGCCGACCTGAAGCCCGGATCTTATCATGCGGACTTCGGTCGGCTCGGCGCAATTGATTTCAAGATCGTCCCATGATCGGGACCAAGGAGAGGATGATTATGAAGACAATGGTGACGCTGGGCGCTCTCTTGCTGACCGCCGTGCCGCTGGCCGCATCCGCGCAATCGGAACGGCCGATGCCGGGCGAACCTGCGCCCGCCGATTTCAAGGTCGGGGGAAAGACCGGCGATCCTCTCGCCAACCTGCCTTCCAACGTTCGCCTTATCTCCTCTTTCGGTGAACGCGCGGTGATCTCGCCCGATGGCAAGAAGATCGCCTTTATCGGCAAGGCGATGGGCGACGCTTTCGAATATGACCTTGCCACCGGCAAGACCCGCAACCTGACCGCGCACATGCCGCATAATGGCTGGACGCGGGTCCATTATCTGCCCGATGGCAGCTATATTCTCGTCGGTACCCGGTCGCCCGCCGCGACCCCGGGCGAGACGCGGCGCGATCGTATGGAGCTGTTCTGGATGGACGCTCAGGCGGACGGCGTTGCCATACCGCTGGAGCAGAACTTGTTCGAGGGCGTTGCGGTGAGCCGGATCAGCAACAAGATCGCCTGGGCGGTCAACACGTCCCGCAAGGGCGCAGCGATGACGCCGGGTTCTGATGGTTCGTCGACCATGTATGTGGGCGATGTGGTGGTCGAAAACGGCCTTGCGAAGCTCGTCAATCGCCGCGCGATCACGACGGCGAACTGGAACCAGTGCGTGTTCGAAGCGCAGGATTTCCTCGCCGGGGACAAGGGCGTGGTTGGACCTTGCTATCGTGGGCGCACCGATGGGAAATACGACACCGACGTGACTTCCATCAATATCGCCGATGGGGCGGTAACGAAATACGCCGTGCCGGCCAACCAATATGCGGAAGTCGAAGGCATCTTCCCCGACGGCAAGCGCACGATGGTCGAATGCAGCAACGACACGCATGAAGGACTCGAATTGTGCGTCCTTGAACTCAAGGCGAACAAGCCGCGCTACCACCGCATCAGCCATGTGCTCGACTATGGCAATTACCGCTTTTCGAACCCCACTGTGGGACCGGACGGCGACACGATTGCCTTCCAGTTCGCGCATGCAAAGGACGATTATGGTGCAGGCCGCGGCATATTGCTGATGAAGGGCATCAAGTAAGCGCCCAGCAGGTCAGGCTGACAAAGCAGACGCCGCTCAGTCAATGAGCGGCGTTTCGCGTATCAGCCCACTGCTGCCTGCATGGACGGGCTGTTCGGTCCGGAAAGATGGACGGGACTTCCCGATCGCTGAAATCCGCAGAGGGCATAAGGACGCTGGCCGATGGCGGGGCTTGATCGCCAGCGCCTGGGCGAGTTCCCCGAGGCGAGCGTCAGCGTCAGCCGGCGTGATTTGAAGGACGGTGGAGAACCCGACCGGTCAACCTCATCGACCGTCATAGCGCGCAAGCGGAATAGCGGCGCTGGAACAGCAAGGGTCCCGCAGATGGTCGGTTCGTGACGCGACAATCGCCCGCAGGCCGGGGCTGGCTTGCGGGCGATCATCATCGCTACCTGATCGTCTCTGCGCGCGGCAGAAACGATCAGTCCGGCGGAGGCTAGATCAGGATCGCCTCGAAAGCTCCCACTGGCGGCAGTTCGAACCACAGACGATCGCTGCCGGCCACCTTGGCCCCCTCGATCGATTGGCCTGCGACCAGCGCCCGCGCCGTCGTCGCACCGGAGGGCAGCAATCCGAGCTTCAGGCCATGGAGCCGGGGCGCCGTGTCGTAGCGGCTATTGCGCTGGCCGGCATAGTTGACGACATGCAGCAATGTGCCGCCCGCCGCCGTGCGCAGTGCCATCAGCTCTATGGCACCGTCGCCCGTAAGAACCCAGGGGGAGGATGGGGAATAGGCCTCTATCAGCTTGGCGAGCAGCTGCTGGTGGATCGGCAGATTGTCGCGATAATATTGCCAGTCGAAGAGCCATGGCACGTGGACCGTGCGGCCCTTGCCATGGGTCATGGTGATGACGCCCGGATCCTTGCGGGGCTGGTCGCCTGGGATCGCATAGCTGAACTCGGGCGGGCCAAAGCGCTGGTCGGGCGCGAAGGGTATAAGGTCGGTTGCGCCGGGCCGGAGTGCGCCGCCGAAATAAAAGGCGTCTATCGGCACCCGCTCGCCGGAGAAGTGGAACGGCCCCTTGGTCGGGTCGAGCGTCCAGCCCTCCGCCTTGCGTGGCTCATCATAGGATTCGGTGGGAAAGGCCATCATGGCGTTGCGCGCGACCTTGTCGCCGCGCGCGTCGAAGCCGCCGAACATGCCGGACGCGATCAGCAGCCCGCCCGCCTCGACAAAGGCGTCCAGCGCCTTGGCCTCTTCGGCGGGCAGCAGCATCACATTGGGCGCGACGATCACGTCGAAATTCTCGCGCAGCTTGACCGCGCCTTCGCCCGCCCGCTGGCCGCTGACAAATTGGAAAGGAATCCGCGAGTCCACCAGCGCGCTGTAGGCGCCACGCTTGGCGCCGGTGATGTAGCGGCCATAAGGCGTGGCCGCTCCGAAGCGCTCGGTCGCTTCGGAATGATAGAGGCCGACCCGCGCCACCGGCGACGAGCCCTGATAATGGACGCTGTTCGCCGCTTCCCATTTGAACAGATCCGACAGCGGCGGCAGATAGCTCTGGTCGTCCTGATCGGCGAGCGAGCCCATCAGATAAAGATCGAGCTTCGTGCCCAGCCCCAACATCTGGGCGAAGCGGTTAAGATGATAGGCCGGCGTTTCCGTGACCTGCCTCCAGGGATAATCGATGTGCGCGGCCGACGTCGAGGACCATGGCTTGCCCGGATGGCGCGCCATCGCCGTTCGGGTCTGCTCGCCCGACTGATACTGCCACTCTGGCGCCGATCGTGAAACGCGCCGCTGCACCTCGCCGCGGCCGACCTGCTCATAACCATCCCAGCGCAGCAGCGGGACGCCCGGGATCAGCTTGTCCGCGACTCTGGACGCCAGTTCAGCCATGGATTGCGAGGTGCGCTCCTGGAAATCGAGATAGTCGCGCCAGGCGGGGTCTGCGAAGCCCTCGACCTTGGGCAGTTCCTTGCCATATGCGTCGCGAAAAGCGCGGCGGCAATTTTCGCACACGCAGATGCCATGGTTGACGTTGGAATAGTCGGTCCCGACAAAACCGCCCAAATTGAAAAAGACGCCGTCGGGCTTGTATTTCGTCAGGGCTTCCTGGAGGATCAACTCCGCATAGTGGTTGGTCCAGCCGCCATTGGGGCATGCCGCATAGGTGCCCTCATATTCGCGCGGCGTGCCGTCGCGGTTGAGGATGAACCAGTCGGGATGCGCGTCATAGGCGGGCTTCATGCTTTTGGACACGTCGAAGCGGCCGAGATAGGCCAAGCCTTCCGCGCGCGACGCCTCGATCATCTCGCCGACGAAATCGCCCGTCAGATAAGGGTTCTTATACTGATATTCGAGTTTCGTCGGGTAGAAGGCGACGATCCCGCCGACGTTGGACACGATGACGTTGCCGCCAAATTCGCGGATCGCCCGGGCCATTTCCCGCGGACTTTCGCGCACGTCGATTTCGCGCAAATTGGTCTGGACGATGCGATAGTCCTGCCGCCACCACTGACGGGGATCGAAAGTCCCGCTTTTCGATGCGCTGCGCATGGCCGCGGCGGCCTGCGATCCCCCTGCCAGAGTAAGCCCCGCCACTGTCATTCCTTGCAGCATGAAACGTCTGGATATTGCATGATCGGGGCTCTGCTCTTTCATTATTCTCTCCGGATATGGTCTGCTGGCGGGCGCTGGGCCCTCGCTGCCATCATTTGATTTCGTGCTGCGCCAGCGTCTCCAGCGCGCGGACGATCGCCGAATGGTCCCAATCCGCGCCGCCTTGCGCGACGCAGGCGCTGAACAATTGCTGGGCCGAAGCCGTCGCCGGCAGCGACATGCCCAGCGCGCGCGCGCCCGACAAGGCGAGGTTCAGGTCCTTCTGGTGCAGCCCGATCTTGAAGCCGGGCGCGAAGGTGCGGTCGATCATGCGCTGGCCGTGCACTTCGAGCACGCGCGAGGCGGCAAAGCCCCCCATCAGCGCTTCGCGCACCTTGGCCGGGTCCGCGCCCGCCTTCGACGCGAACAGCAGCGCCTCGCCCACGGCCTCGATATTGAGGGCGACGATGATCTGGTTGGCGACCTTGGTCACCTGACCCGCGCCGACGCCGCCGACCAGCGTGATGTTCTTGCCCATGAGTTCGAGGATCGGACGAACCTTCTCGAACACAGATTCCTCTCCGCCGCACATGATCGTCAGGCTGGCGGCCTTCGCGCCGACCTCGCCGCCGGACACCGGCGCATCGACATAGTCGCAGCCGGCCGCCGCGATCTTCTCGGCGAAGCTGCGGGTCGCGATCGGATCGATCGAACTCATGTCGATGACGCAAGTCCCTGGCTTCAGCGCGGCGGCAATGCCATCCTCGCCGAAGAGTGCGCGTTCCACGTCGGGCGTGTCAGGCAGCATCAGGATGACCAGATCGGCCTCAGCCGCCAGCGCGCTAAGCGAGGGCATGACGCGCGCGCCGCCCTCGACCAGCTCGGTTGGAGTGGGCGAGCGATGTTGGACCGTCAGCAGTTCATGACCCGCCGCCTGAAGATGGCCGGCCATCGGCCGCCCCATGATGCCAAGTCCAACAAAACCAATCTTCATATGTCATTCCTTCGTAGGATTAGGGATTGAACCGGCCGTTCGAAAACGATCAAGGCGCGCCGCGAACCACATCGATGCGACGTGGAACGCGACGGAAGGACGAACGATCGTCATTCGGCAGCCAACGCTGCGCGTTTACCGTCATGTCACATCCCTCCTTAAACCTTCAGCGAATCCCATCGCTGAATATTTGGATACCAAAATGGACATGTGTGCATCAATGGATATCTTCAAGAACCAAATTCTAATGCCGCTCTTTTGCGCAGAGGAGGCGGCCGCCGCCGTAAAAGAGCCAATCCGCCCCGAAAACATCGGCTGTGCTGAGTTGCGTAAGTCTGTCTTATTTGGATAAATAATATATCCATTATCTTATTTCCCAGTGGCGAGCCGGTCTTTATGGGTTCTGCGCAACGTCGCTATGCGCGGACGGTCAGCGAAAGGCGGAGCCGTTCCCACCGCAGTTGTTGCGGGCACCCCAGCCTTCGAGGACCGCTACCACTCAAGTAACCGCATCGTGGCATGGCGGCGCGGTCGACTGGTGCGCCAACCGAGCGTACATCGCGTCCGGGCGACGGCGAATAAGCGGAAGAGCCGGCGCCTTCCCATCCTGCAACCTATCAATCTACAGGCAGAAATATCTACCACTTGACCCGATGTCGAATGGAGTTATCCAAAAAAAACGACGACCCAGGGAGCAGGGCATGCAGAAAGAGGATGCGCTACGGCGACGGGACTTTTTTGCCGCGTTGAGCGGCGTCGCAATCGCCGGCGCGGCGCTGGCGGGCGCGGAGGGCGCGCTGGCCGCTCCTGTCGATCCTGGCTCATCAAAGGTGCGCTTCGGACGCCATGCGCTCACCATCGTGGACCTCACGCATCGCCTGACGCGCGAGTTCAATTTTGATCCCGCCCATCCCCGCATCGCCATGGAGTCGGTTGACGGGTCGGGGGTGAAGGCCGGCATGAAGATGCATCGGCTCTCGCTGATTGAGCATACCGGCACCCACATCGATGCGCCCAACCATTTCGGCGTCGGTTACAAGAATCTGGGCGATATCCCTCTGTCCGATCTTGTTGTGCCGCTCGCCGTCATCGACATCGCGGCGAAGGCCGCCGCCTCTCCCAATGCGGAACTGGAGCCCGCAGACATAGAGCGATGGGAAAGGCGGCACGGCCGGCTGCCGGACGGCTGTTGCGTCGCTATGCATTCTGGTGCCGATCCCTTCGCGGATATGGCGCGCACCCGGCGCGAAGGGCGCTTCGCGTCGACGGGTTTCAGCGTCGACGCCGCAGCAATGCTGATGCAGCATCGACAGGTGAAGGGAATTGCGGTCGACGCCATGACCCTGGACGCCGGGCCCAATGTCCCGAACTATCCTGTTCACCAGAACTGGCTGCGTAGCGGCCGCTGGGGGATAGAGGGCATCACCAACCTGAAGGCGACGCCCGCTGTTGGAGCGCTGCTGGTGGTGGGAGCGGCGCCCATCGCGGAGGCGACCGGCATGCCGGTGCGGGCCCTCGCGCTTTTCTAGCCAGACTGAGCGATAGCATTGGTCGGCCGGCCGCAGAGCCCGCAGCCATCCTCCAAGGCCAGGATCGATGAGAATGTGACGCGAACGCCCCTGTGCCTGAGCGCGATACTCCCCCGTTTCAGGGTTCGATCAGCCAGAACAGGCGACGCGCCGGCCCGCATTTATGGGCTCTGTTCGAGTCCCATCAGGTTGCGCAGAAGCGCGCCGTCGACGCCGCTGGAGGCGAAATCGTCGAAGGTCCGTGGGGTTACGCGGATGATGTGGTCAACGATGAACCGCGCGCCTTCGCGTGCGCCGTCTTCGGGATGCTTGAGGGCGCATTCCCATTCCAGCACTGCCCAGCCAGCATAATCATATTGTGCGAATTTCGAGAAGATCGCCGAAAAGTCGATCTGCCCGTCGCCCAGCGAACGGAAGCGTCCAGCGCGATCCACCCAGTCCTGATAGCCGCCATAGACGCCTGACCGCCCATTGGGCCGCAACTCGGCGTCCTTGACGTGGAAGCATTTGATGCGCGAATGATAGATGTCGATAAATTGAAGATAATCCAGCGCCTGAAGAAGGAAGTGTGAGGGATCGTACAGAATGGATGCCCTTGGGTGATCGTCGACCTCCGCCAGGAACCGTTCAAAGGTGACGCCGTCGTGCAGGTCTTCCCCCGGATGCAATTCAAAGGCGCAATCGACGCCGGCATCTTCGAACACATCCAGAATGGGTAGCCAGCGCCTTCCAAGTTCCGCGAAGGCTTCCTCGACCAGTCCGGCCGGCCGCTGCGGCCAAGGATAAATATAGGGCCACGCCAGCGCGCCAGAAAAGGTGGCGTGCGCCGACAGGCCTAGATTGGCGCTTGCGCGAGCGGCGAGCTTGATTTGCTCGACCGCCCAGGCCTGCCGGGCGGCCGGCTTGCCGCGCACTTCGGGAGCGGCGAAATTGTCGAACAACGCATCATAGGCGGGGTGAACCGCGACCAGCTGTCCCTGAAGATGGGTGGACAGTTCGGTCGGCTCGACGCCATATTGCGCCAGCCTCCCGCGCAGATCGTCGCAATAATCCTTGCTCTGTGCCGCGGTTGCGAGATCTATCAGCTTGGGATCGGCGGGGATCTGTATCCCCTTGTAGCCAAGGCCGCCTGCCCATTCCGCGAGATGTTCCAGCGTGTCGAACGGCGCCTCGTCGCCCATGAATTGGGCAAGGAAAATGGCTGGTCCCTTAAGCGTTTTCATGATCGGTTTCTCGCAAGTTGATCCAGCATTGGTCGCGCGCGGACCGGACAGCCCGATCGATGAACAGGAGCGATCGCACCCCTTCGCCAGCGCTGGGCAACTGATTGTCCAACAGGGTACGCTCGCCCGCTATCGCCTGCGCGAAGTCGCCATAGAGATTGGCGAACGCTTCGACAAACCCTTCCGGATGCCCTGTGGGCAAGCGGCTGGCAGCGACGGCGGCGGGGCCGACTGCCGGACTTCCCGCGAAACGCGTCTCCCGCCGATTGTCGGCATGGAGGATCTGAAGCTCATCGGGTGTGTCGTGCTTCCACATGATCGAGCGCTCATTGCCATAGACCTGAATCGTAAGGCTGTTGCGTTCGCCCAGTGAAATCTGGGACACCATCAGGACGCCGGGCACGCCGCCTTCAAAACGCAGCAGAATATTGCAATCATCGTCAAGCGCGCGACCTTCGACCACGCTCGACAGATCCGCGCAGAGCCGGTCCACCCGCAGGCCCGAGACATATTCGGCGGCCTGGAAGGCATGGACGCCGATATCGCCGATGCAACCGCCTATGCCCGCGCGGGCCGGATCGGTGCGCCATGCCGCGCCTGCGACCTCGCTCTCGATGGCGCTCGCCAACCATCCTTGCGGATAGGTCACGACGATCTTGCGCACCTGGCCGATGTCGCCTGCGGCGACCATCGCGCGCGCTTCGCGGATCATCGCATAGCCGGTATATGTGTAGGTCAGCGCATAAACGCTCTCGCCGCCGCGCACGATCTCCGCCAGCGCCCGCGCCTGGTCCAGCGTCGCGGTCATGGGCTTGTCGCAGATGACGTGCAGACCCGCCTTCAAGGCGGCCGAGGCGATTTCGAAATGGCTGTCGTTGGGGGTCGCGATCGCCACCGCCTGCACGCCGTCGCTGCGCAGCGCCTCCGCCGCGATCAGGGCGTCGACGGATGTGTAGGCGCGATCCTCGGCGACATTCAGCGCGCGCGCCTGCTGGGCGGAGCGCGCCGCATCCCTGCTGAACGCGCCGGCGACCAGTTCGAAGCGCCGATCCAGCATGGCCGCCCGCCAATGAACCGCTCCGATGAATGCGCCCGGCCCCCCGCCGAAAAGAGCCAGTCTGATGGGCTGGTGGGGCATAGTCATGGATGGCGCCATTTCTTATGGATATATTGTTAGCGAAATCGTGGCTTCGGAGGCGCCGTGCAGTGCGCCTCCGAAGCCGACGACCTCAGTCGATCGCCGGGAAGACGGAGCGGACGGTCGCAAGCGCCGCCGCGGTCTGTTCCCAGGGATCGCCCAAGTGCCCTTCCCACTCAACGCTGACCGAGCCGTTATAACCGGACGCGGCCACGATCTTGAGCGCGCGCTCGAGATCGAGCAGCGGAGACCCGTCCGACGCCGGATCGAACGCCTTGGCGTGGACGAGCGACGCGACTGGAGCCAGCAGCTCGATGTTGGCGTACACATGCGACAGGTCGACGCCGACCGTCGGCAGTTCCTCGCCCCGGAAGCGCGCGCGAGAGATGGTGATCAGCGGTTCGAAATTGCCAAGGTCTAGCAGCAGGCCCAGCCGATCGCGCCCGACATCATCCAGCAGGCGCAGAATGAAATCGGGATCGGAGCTGGGGCCGCCGTGATTTTCGACCAGCAGCGACATGCCAAGCTCGCCGGCACGGTCGGAAAGCTCCTGCAGCGCCTGGACGACGCCGCTGGAAACCTGTTCGGCGCCGCCGACCGGCGCGCCCGCATTCACGCGCACATATTGCGCGCCTAACTTCTTGGCGATGCCGAACCATTTTTGGATGCGCGCGATGTCGTCCCGACGATAGTCGTCGGACTCAGCCGTGAGGTCGCCCACGTCGATCGGCATGGTGAGGTTCTTGACGTTCGCTTCGTCCAAGGTGGCGCGCAGCTGCTCGACGCGCGCGTCAGAGGCGTCGCCAAAATGGATCTGGCACAATTCAACAGCATTCACCCCCAAGCGCGACTTGGCGATCTGCGCGAACTCTTCAAGGCTCTGTTCCTTGGCGAAGGGGATTTCGAAGGATTGCAGATTCCCCTGTTCGTCACGGCTTTCGAGCTGGAGAGGGCCGAGGCGGCTGTGCAGGCTGAAGCTTGATACGGCGGCGAATGGCATGAGAATCTCTCCTGAATATTAGAGTTCGGTGAGGCGGATGTTGCGCCAACGACATTTCGCGCCAACGCCCCAGCGCGCATCTTTGAAGATCGGATCATTGTCGTGCACTTCGAGCGCAATGTGGCCCCGGTCGCCCAGCAACGCCAGAACAGCTTCAGGGTCATAATTGGGCGACACCAGAGTGGCGGTATCGATTTCCGCGATCTTGAGGTCGTTCACCCAGGTGGTGATGACCGGCAACGCGCCGACGCAACGGATGCGAAAGCTGTTCCAGTCATTCCACCGCCAGACCTTGAGGAAATCCTCGACGTTCCCGGCGTAGGAGAGACGGTCGATCTTGTCCTGCGTCACCGGCTCGGCCGATGTTGCCGGATCGTCCGCTTCCAGTCCGATCACCTGGCCCTGAGCATCGCGGCGCGAGCGCAGTGCGAAAGGCACGGCCGAAAAGCTTGCAAGCCCGTTGCCGAAAAAGCCGCCGATGCCTCCCGATTCCCGATGGTCGATCAGGACCTGAAATCCTTCCCAACTGTCGCGCTGACGACGGATCATGATGCCGGTATCGGCAGGCCAGTCGGGTTTGGCGTCCAACGTCAGTTCAAAATCGCCGAATTTCTCGTCACTGACGAGATAGCCGCCATAGCCGCAACCGGCCTCTTCCTGCTCGCCGATGATGACCCCATCCTCGACATACCAGCGCGCTGGATGCCTTTCGGGTTCGACCGGCACGGGCAAGCCCTTGCTTTCGAAGATATCCTGCACGGTCGGGCCGCCTGGGTAAACCCGGCCATAGACCCTCGGCGCGCTGTGCCAGCCAGCAAGGGTCTGGCCATCGAAAAGGGATCGTTCCGCCTTGGCCGCAGCGTTAGCCATGTAAGGACCTTTCATTGATTAGGGCGCGGGGGCCCTCGAATCGATTGAAGCCGATGAGGTCGACTTCGGGCACGTCACGGCCGAGGGCACAAAGGCCGTCCAGAAGGATAGGCGACCCATTATCGCCGCGCACGCCCGTCTGCCATGCCTTATCGTGAAGGGCGTTCAACCCGGCAATGTTTCCATGCGCGCGCAACGAACGGGCGTCGTTCACCGGGCGCGGTGTTCCCCGACCGACATTCAGGGTCCAGGAATATGTAACCGCAAGCAGGCGCCCCATGGGAATCCTCGAAACACAAAAGAAATCGCTTTAGAAAACGATTTCAGTTAAGGCTGATTTTCATATTGTGCAATTCGCCTTTTTAGGCAACATCTAAGTTTGACAATTGGTCGCATAGAGCGCCGGGGCGAGCTTTGCCGGTTTAACGCCGTGCAGTTCGATCCGGCCGGCGCGCCTTTGGCTTGCGCCTGCTTGGAGGAGAGATGATGAATCAACGTATTGGCGTCGGCTTCGTCGGCGCGGGTGGGGTCGTTAGGTCGATCCACCTTCCGGCACTGGCGCGGATGGCCGACGACTTTTATGTCGGCGCCGTCTGGGACATCAACCCGCAGGCGGCGGAAACGGTCGTTGCGCGGGTTGGCGGCCGCGTGGTGGAATCGTTCGAGGAGCTGTTGGCCGACGAGTCGGTCGACGTGCTCGTCGTCTGCACCCCGGCCCGGTGCCACGCCGACCATGTGGCGCGCGGCATGCGGGCAGGCAAGCGCGCGATCCTGTGCGAAAAGCCCCTGGCGGCGACCATCGAGGATACGCAATTGATCCTGGAGGCGGCGGCCGAGACGAACGTGCCGCTGATCGTGGGCGCGATGCACAGGTTCGATCCGGCCTGGACGGCGGTGCTTGACGTGGTGGCCGAACTGCGGGCGGAAGCGACATCCGTCCGCTCGAGCATTGTGCTCCCCTTTAATGCGCGATTTGAACAATGGGCGACCGAAGCCGGCCCTCCGGCAGCGCCAGGAAGTCCGCCCGAAGGCGACATGTCGCAATATCTGATGCGTTTGGGAGTGACGGAACTCGCCATCCACGACATGCCGCTGGTGCGATCCTTCCTGCCGGAAGGGCAGGAGGTGACAGTTACATCCGCGTCGCTGCTGTCGCCGTTCGGATATAATATCTCGGTAAGCGCCGGCGACAGGGTCGTCGATCTGTTCGGCTACATGAATGCGAATTGGGCGCCGTGCTGGGAATTGGAGGCGATTTCGCCTTCGACGGCGTTGCATGTCGAATTTCCGCCCTCCTTCGTGCGCGCCGGGTCGGGGGTGTCGACGGTCACGCGGCAGTCGAGTTCGCAGGTTTTTGGACCGGCGCAGAAAAATGGCTATGAAAAGGAATGGGAGGCGATGCGGGACTTGGCACGTGGGAAAGGTGCGGCCATTCCGTCCGTTGAGGACGTGATCGCCGACTTCCGATTTGCGCTGACCATCGCCGAACAAAGCTGCGCCTTGCTGGCGAAGGGAGGGGCATGATGATGGAAGCTCTGATTATCGGCGGACAGCCTGAGACTGCGGCATTGGTCGCGGATCTGGCGGCGACTCTGCCCTTGTCTTATCGCCCGGCTGCCTCGCAGGACGAAGGCCGATCCGCAGTCGAGTTTTTCGCGGGCGACCAGCCTTGGGCGACGCGCGTCGCTGAAAGTTCCAGCGATAAGAGTTGGATTGTGGTCGTCGATCCAGGTCTGGACGACGCCGACGCCATCTCCAGCCTGGCCGACAAGGTCGAAGCTGGCAGCGCGCGCATCGCCTTTTCCGAAAGTTATGCCGGCGACCCCGCTGTCGAACTGCTGCGCGGGCAGATCGCCTTCGCCGTCACCAGTTGCAAGATGCATGGGGTGACCAGCGGGTCGCTTGCTGGCGCTATTTTTACGCAGGTCCGTCTGGCACGGGCGATCGGCCTGCGGTCGCTCGCAGCGAAGGATGTATGTGCGGTTGATGGCGGTGCGCTCGTCACATTCTCTGCGCGCTTCGGCGAGGGAGACGTGCAGTTTGGCGCTCTGGCCACCATCAGCTCGGCGGCGGCGCCGCGCCACGTCGTCAAGGCCTATGGTGCGGGCGACATCGCGAGCCTGACGCTGTTCGGATCCGACACAGCGCGCCCGGGCGAGGCGGCGATCATCGATGCGACTGGCGAGAGGCAACTTCCGACCATCTATGAAACCGCGCATCGCGCGCTGTTGCGTGGCTTGCGTGAGCGCGAGCCGCTGACGCCCCAGGAGCTGAGGGATTTCGCAACGGATGTGCGCCTCGTGCAGTCTCTCGATCTGGTCTGAAGCCCTCTTTCAGTGGAGCATCCATGATGCCGAGTCAGGAAATTACATTGGGCGCAATGGTGGGTGAAGCCGCCGAGCCCGTAGGCGATCAGCCCTGCCCCTCCGTATCCGGGCGGTTCATGTTCGCCTACGCCTTGGCGCAATATACCGCTTGGCTTGGCATCATGGCGCCGGTCATCCTCACCATCGCCCTCAAGGTGAGCATGATCGCCTCGCCTGCGCAAAAGGGCGTCTACCTTTCGACCGTGCTGGCGCTCGGGGCGTTCGGCGCTCTCGTTGCGGCGCCGATCTGGGGCGCCATTTCCGATCGGACCAAGTCGCGGTTCGGGCGTCGCAAGATCTGGATGGTGGTCGGTTGCTTCCTGCTGCTGACGGGCCTTCTGACGATGGCGTTCAGCACGACGCTGTTCGGCCTGGCTGCTGGATGGCTGATCTGCCAGATTGGCTCCAACGCCAATCAGGCCGCTCTCAATGCCTTGCTGCCCGATATCGTGCCGGAGCATCAGCGCGGGCGGATGTCCGGGCTGCTGGGCCTGACGATCAACCTCGCCATCGTCACGGCGACTTTCGTGACCCAATATACGAGCGGAAGCACCCTGGCGTTGTTCCTGATACCCTGGCTGCCGGGGCCCTTCGCCATCCTGTTCCTGCTGACGTCCTTCAAGGACAAGCCGTGCGGCGACCTGCCCAAATTTTCCGCCAAGGACCTGATCGGCACCTTCTGGGTCAATCCGATCCGTTACCCCGATTTCGGCTGGGCGTTCCTGAGTCGCTTTCTGATCTTCCTCTCCAGCGCCTTCTTCATGAGCTATCAGCTCTTTTTCCTGACCGACCATGTCGGTGTCTCCAGCGACGAAGTGCTGCATGTCATCTTCTATGCAACCCTGCTTACGACGGCGCTGACGCTGATCTTCACGCCTCTGAGTGGCTGGATTTCCGACAAGATCGGTCGCCGCAAGCCGCTGGTGTTTCTGGCTGGCCTCGTGGTCGCGGTCGGGCTGCTGGGCGTAAGCGCTTCGACCACCGTTCCCAATTTCTACATCGCAGCCGCTGTATATGGCGTAGGAGTGGCAGCTTATTACGCCGTCGACATCGCGCTGGCCGTCGCTGTGCTGCCGGACCCCGACAACGCGGCCAAAGACATGGGCGTGATCCAGATCGCCAACAGCCTGCCGCAATCATTGGCGCCGACCATTGCGCCCATCTTCCTGGCGATTGGCGGCAGCGGCTCGAACTATGCGGCGGTGTTCATCGCAGCCGCGGTGATCGGCGTCGTCGGGGCCTGCGCGGTTTTGCCGATCCGCGGTTCCCGCTGAGTTTGCGCGAGCCGCCCCTCGTTAGTTGATGGGGGGGCGCTGGCGCAGACCCATCGACTTCCTTCACCAGCTGACTGGCCTTAGCGCCGGATCGACGCCAAGAGCGCATATTCCGCACCGGCGTTTGAGCCAGCTCACAAAGCTTGTCTCTTTGGGAAGACGTTGTCCTCGCCGAAAAGCGAGGCACGGCTTTTCGAGTGGATCGCCCCGCAAGCGGCAGGCCCGCTGCGGATCGTTGGCCGTGAGGCCCAGGCGCGGCCACGATACAGCAAAGGTCGCGCGTCATTCTCTATGGCATCAACGGACCGAGCGTCCTCATATCCTGGCTACTGGGAACTGGCGTGGTCCATGAACAATTCGGCTGGGAAAATAAAGGCTGAGCGGTGAGCGGTCGCGTTACCCGCAAGGCATCAGCGTTCCTCTTCGCCATCGTCCGCGCCCCTGCGCCTTGAGTAGGGCGCGGCTTTGGCAGTCTGGTTTTGCGATGACAGATCGGCCGAGGAGAGTATTGCGCGTGCGCAAAGCATCGGTGCGAACCGTCGCCGGCGCGCACTTGAAGCGGCGCGCTCGGCGTTCATTTGGCGATCAGCCTGCCGATGCCGCCTCAAGCTGGCGCGCGCGGGCGTTACGGGCCGCTTCTTCCGTTTCTTTCTCCGGATAGCGGTGCATGCACAGCACCACGCCCAGCGACAGCAGCGCCGGCACGCCGCCCACCAGCATCCGCAGCGGTACGGAGTTGCTGGGGTCAGCCGCATTGGCCGGGTTGAAGCCAAGCCAATCGAGCAGCAGGAAGGCGAGGCCCACGGCCAGACCAAGCGCAAGCTTCATCGACCCGTTGAGCGAGGCGTAGAGCAGGCCCGTGCGGTCTGCGCCGAACAGCGCCCTGCTGGCATCAGCGACATCGGCCATCATGGCGCGCGGCAGGAACCAGGCGATGGGAATGCACAAGCCGAGCGTCGCCACCGTCGCCGCAGTCAGCAGGAAATTGTTCGCGGGCTGCAGCGCCACTGCAACTTGAAGAACGGCTTGAATGAGCGCGCCGACCTGAAGCGCCTTGGCTTTGCCGATCCGGTTGGCCAGCTTGGTGAACAGCGGGGTGCCCGCGAAGGCGGCGGCGTAGGCGATGAGAATCAAGGTGCTCGCCCCGGCCCGGTCAAAGCCGAGCTGCCCCATATAATAGAACAGCGCGACCGCATTCGCTACGCCGGTCGACAGCGCGATGGCGAGGTCCGCCAGCACCAGGCGCAGCACGGTCTGCTGCCGGAAAAGGCCGATATAATCGCTAATCCGCGTGCGATGGCCGGGATCATCGTGCACCGGTCGTTCCGGTGTGGTCTTGATCGCCAGCGCGATTGCGAGCGGAATGAGGACGATCATGACCCAACCTGCCGTATGGACGCCCACCGCAGGATCGTTCGGATAAAGGCGAGAGACGATCGGCAGGATCGCGAGGATCGAAAATTGGCCCGCGGTGGCGAACACCTGCCACCATGCGAATACGCGCGTCCGCTCGGCCGGCACGGTTGACAGCGTCGCAGTCCAGGCGAGGTGCGACAGCACGATCATCGAAAAACCGAGGAAGAAGATGAACAGCCACACCCACAAATAAGTCATCGAGGCGCCGCGCGCCGCTTCGAACAGCATCAGCACCGACAACATGAGCACCGGAGCGCTAGCCACCAGCCAAGGTCGAAAGCGGCCCCAGCGGGTGCGCGTGGCGTCCATCATTCCGCCCAGTACCGGGTCAATCATGAGGTCGAGGACGCGCACGGTCATGAACGCGGTTCCCACGGCGCCCACTGGCAGTCCGATGGCATTTGCATAGAATTCCGGCAGGAACACCGTCGACAGCGTGGCCAACGCCTGAATGGCAAGAGCCGTCACGCAGAAAGATGCGAGCTGCGCACGGCCCAGACGCCCTTCTATAGTCATCCTCATCTCCCAATAGCGACGACCAGATCCTGATCGTTTTCATTGGTCATACCGCGGTTTGCCCGAAAAGCCAGTGGTGTTGTCGAACTAGAGCGGAAGAAAGTCTTGCTCAAGCTTTGATCCAAGGGGGGGCGCACCCCTGACTGAGGTTTGTCGCCGCTTTGCCACGCATTGGCGGATCGTCGCAACGTGAAAGGCAGCCTCTTGCAAATGTCCGTCCGTGGTATTACCAATCCAGCCGTCTCGAGACCGGAGCGCGAGCGCACCGGTCTTTCGAAGCATTTCTTATGGTTTTTCCGCCACTTCCCAGGAAGAAGTTCAGGCGAGGAGAGGGGTTTCTATGAATTCTGTCTTCAGCGGGCTGAGGCTTGTCGCACTCACGTCCTCCGGATTTGTCGCTTTGGCCGCAACGTCGGGTTGGGCGCAGAATGTGAGCGCTACGGCTGCCGGCGACTCCAATTCCACGGACATCATCGTCACCGCCAACCGCGTCGAGAGCCTCGCGTCGAAAACGCCGGTGGCTCTGACCGCGATTTCCGGTGAGGGCCTGCGGCAAGCGGGCGTGACCCAGCCGATCAACCTGGTCGAGCAGGTTCCGGGCCTCGCCGTGAATCGCTCGCGCGGCGGGCTGAACTTCACCGTTCGTGGCGTGGCCAGCTCTGATACGTCGGAAAAAGGCGACTCGTCGACCGCGTTCCTCCTTGACGGCGTCTATATCGGCCGCGCGCCCATGCAGGATGCAAGCTTCTTCGACGTGTCGCGCGTCGAGGTGCTGCGCGGACCGCAGGGCACGCTCTATGGCCGTAACACCACGGCTGGCGCGATCAATGTCATTTCCAACCGTCCCACGTTCGACTTCGGCGGATCGGTCGACGGGACCTACGGCAATTACGACAATCGCCAGCTGACCGGCGTCATCAATGTTCCGGTGAACGACAACATCGCGCTGCGCGGCGCTGTCAATTACGAGCATAACGGCTCGTTCGTGCGCGGCGGCCCGCTGGTGAATCCGAGCTACAAGAAGTTCAGGGAAATTCTGGGTGGGCGCCTTTCCGCGCTGTTCAAGTGGGACAGCGGCGAACTGGTGGTGCGCGGCGACTATGCCGATATTGGCGGCTCCTATTTCAACGCGCTTCCGCTCGCCAACTTCTACCGCCGGCCATCGGGCGTGGGCGCGACGCCGGCCTATATCGCCAATGGCAGGAGCACGTCGGACTTGCTCTACACCAACGTCAATATTCCCTGGCCGATGTACCGCAACAACAGCAGTTGGGGCGTGACGGCGGACCTGACTCAGGATCTTGGCCCTCTTACCTTCTTCTATCTGGGCTCTTATCGCGAGATGGACCGTGACGAGCAGGGAGCCTTCCCTTCGGGAAATCTGGTCAATGGCAGCCGCACAGCCAATGCCGACCATTTTCAGCAGCAGTCACATGAATTGCGTGTCGCGCTCAACGATTCAGACAAGCTGAAACTGCAGGCGGGCGCCTATTATTTCGCCGAAAAATCGGACGTTCAGCTGAAGATCAATGTCTCCCCTAACACGACGCCGAATGGAGAGGCGGGCACGACCCTGTTGTTCGACCTCAACCCTACGAAGGCGAGGTCCTACGCCGTGTTCACCCAGGGCACCTATTCGCTGACCGACACGCTGCGCGTGACCGCGGGCATCCGATACACGAAGGACAAGAAGACGCGCTTCGGCTACGGCAACGTCGTCTGCACGAACAATTTCTTCAACTGCACGGTGCCGGCCGGGGCTTTCCCGACGGAAAGAGCGAGCTTCAAGTCCTCCAAGGCAACATGGCGGGCAGGCCTGGAATATGATGCGGGCCCGACGACGCTGATCTACGGCACGGTTTCGACCGGCTACAAGGCGGGCGGCTTCAACAATGGCTGCGTGCCCGGAACTGGTCCGGGCTGCACGGTTCCCGCAGACGCGCTCTACTTCGCACCGGAGACGCTGACGTCCTACGAGGCCGGCGTCAAATCGCGCTTCCTTGAAAACAAGCTGCAGATCTCGGCTTCGGCCTTCCATTATGATTATAGCGACCTGCAGCTGACCCAGGTGCTCTCGCCATGCCCGGCCTCGCCCAATGTGCCGACCAGCGCCTGCACTTTCACCACCTCCGCGGCCAAGGCGAAGATCGACGGCGCGGAGCTGGAAGGCACGGTGACGCCGAGCGCGCTCGACCGCTTCGACTTCTCCGTCGCCTATCTAAAGGCGCGCTACGACGAATATGTGCCGCGCGCAGGCTATGACTTTTCCGGCCAGCCGCTCAACCGCGCGCCCCGCTGGACGGTAAGCGCCGGTTATCAGCACAGCTTCCCGATCGGGGATTATGAGCTGGTCGCCGGGGCGCGGACGCGCCTCAGCAGCGCCTACTATCTGCTTTATGAGGGCGGTCTCAACTTCTATCGTCAGCCCAGCTATACCAACACCGACTTGACGCTGACGCTCAACGCGCCTGGCAAGCGCTGGTATCTTCAGGGCTTTGTGAAGAATGTCGAGAACAGTCTTGCGGTCAACAACGTCACCAGCGGCTCCTTCTCCTTCCTCAACGTCACCGACCCGCGCACCTATGGCGTCCGGGCCGGATTTAAGTTCTGATCCTGCGGGGGCGGGCAGGCTGCGCGGATATGGCCCGACGTCGTCGAGGTTCATGTCCGCGCAGCCGGATTGTCCGCCGATCCTGGCCGCCCGCAGGGACGGCCGCTATCGAGATGAAAGGTGTTCAAGACATGATCCGACCGTTCAAAATCGCGCTCGCCCTCTTGATCGGGAGCGCTTCGGTGCCGGCTTTGGCGCAAGGTGGACAAGCGCCGACGCGCGATTACATGAACGACAAGTTTGAGGTCGAACGCCTGCTCGATTGGGGCAGCCGTCCGATATGGTCGCCCGACAGCAAGCGTATCGTCTTCACTCGCGACGATCACCATGCAGGCCCCGCCTATGAGATGGAGCTGGCCACGCGGAAGGTCACTTGCCTGACCTGCCGCTGGGGGCCATCGGGTTATGTCGCGCGCATCTATTATCTGCCCGACGGCAGCTATCTGGTCCTTGCGCCTCCGGGCCTGGGAACGGGCGAAACCAAGCTTGGGGACAAGAGCTCGCAGATCGACATGGGGCGGACAGAGCTTTACTGGATGCCGGCCGACGCTTCGCTGCCGCCCCAGCCGCTCAACGCTCCGGCCTTTGGCGAGATCGCGCTCGACTACAAGCCGCTGGCGAGTGGTGGAGCGAGGATCGCCTGGGGCGAATTTCGGCCGCAATTCCGCACTTTGACGGGCGAGATCGTCCACAAGGGCGATCGGGCGTTCCTGGTGAACCGCACTGTCGTCTATCCGTCTCCGGCGGGGAGCGCGGCGGCGCAGGTGACATTCACCGAAACCTATGATTTTGTCGACGACGGCAAGACGCTGACCTTCTTCACCGCGGAAAAGGGCAGGGCCGAAAATGGGATGTTCCAGATGAGCCTGGAAGACGGGCGAATCTCCAAGCTGCCGACGGACGGCCAGCATAATGAAACCCATGTCCTCCCCGATGAGCGCTATGGCCTGGAGGAATCCAACCGCGCATCGGACCCGTCCAGCCCGCTCAGATCCGTGTCGGGCCACGACAAGCCGCTGCTGGCATCGCTGCTCAAGAATAATGGCGTCGCCAATGCCGAGGCGCTCGCCAACCAATATGGCGGCCGCACCTTCGATCTCTACCTCCTGGATCGGAAGACCAACAAACGTCGACGGCTGACCAACGTCAGCGACATCGGAGGGGAGGCGAACCAGTCCTCGCCGGCGCGAGACGGTCAGCACATCGTGTTCGCCATTGCGCCGCCCAAGTCGGGTCCGTTCGCGGGCAAGGGCGGCCTTTACGTCGGGACCTTTTCCAACCGGAAATAAAGGCTCCATTTTGATGGGCGCGGGGCGGTCGACAGGCGGACAGCTTGTCGCCGCCTTCGCCAGGATTTCGGGTGTTGGCAACGCGCCTGTGATGCAAGGAGCGGCGATTAAGGCGCCTGGCAAAACAGCTTGTCGATCCGAGCTGACGGCGGCTCGCCGGCAGCGCCTGTTGAGACAAGACTTTACGCTTGCCTTGCGACTGTAGACTCCATTAACCCGCCGCAAAGCGTCAGGCGACCATCGCCGGGCCATGGCGATCGGACAGACGCCTGCGAAGATCTGCGGAGATTGAAGAGCGTGTTGAAGACCCGGTTTACCGAGACATTTGGCGTAGAACATCCCATCGCCCAGGGCGGGATGATGTGGGTGGGAACGGCTCCACTCGCGGCGGCGGTCGCCAATTCGGGGGCATTGGGCTTCCTCACCGCCCTGACCCAGCCCACGCCCGAAGCGCTCACCCGCGAGATTGCGCGGACGCGCGAGATGACCGACAAACCCTTCGGCGTGAACCTCACCATATTGCCTTCGATCAATCCGCCGCCTTATGCGGAGTATCGGCAGGCGATCATCGAAGCCGGCATAAAGGTCGTCGAGACAGCCGGGAACAAGCCGCAAGAGCATGTGACGCATTTCAAGGATCATGGCGTAAAGGTGATCCACAAATGCACCGCTGTCCGCCATGCGCTGTCGGCCGAACGCATGGGCGTCGACGCGGTGTCGATCGACGGCTTCGAGTGCGCGGGGCACCCTGGAGAGGACGATATTCCGGGATTGATCCTGATCCCAGCGGCGGCCGACAAGCTGACGGTGCCCATTCTGGCCAGTGGCGGTTTCGCCGACGGACGGGGACTGGCCGCAGCGCTTGCGCTGGGTGCTGACGGCATCAACATGGGAACCCGCTTTTGCGCCACGCGTGAAGCCCCGATCCATGATAATTTCAAGCAGGCGATTGTCGAGCGCGACGAACGCGCTACCGAGCTTCTCTTCCGCAGTTACAGAAATACGGCGCGCGTAGCCCGGAATGCGGTGAGTTCGGAGGCGGTGTCGATCGAGCGGCAGGGCCTTCCTTTCGACGCGATCGCGCATCTTGTGAAGGGTGCGCGCGGCCGCGAAGGGCTGATCAATGGCGACATCGATCATGGCGTATGGACCGTCGGGATGGCGCAGGGCCTGATCAACGACGTGCCCGCCGTCAGCGAACTGGTCGACAGGATCGTGGCGGACGCGGCGCAGATCATCACTGGCCGATTGGCCAGCTTGATCAACGCTTAGAATTTCAGCAGTGCCGAATGGGATGAGAGGGCGCCGCTTGGTTGCGGCGCCCTTCGCCGTCCTGAGCGCGATTCCGGCCCCCGACGCGGCGGACCTGCGCATCCCCTGAGAACGGGGGAACTGCCGAAGTCAGGTCATCCGCCCGCCGAGGTGGGCGCAACCGTCCGAAGACGGGCGCCAACCCAAGCGGCCGGATGCCAGCGACTGTCAGCGCGGGGGCATGCGGATCGCGCCGTCCAGCCTGATGGTCTGTCCGTTGAAATAGGTGTTCCTCACCAGTTCAAGGGCGAGCGAAGCGAATTCTTCAGGCTTGCCGAGGCGCTTGGGAAAGGGAACGGACGCTGAGAGAACGTCCAGAACCTTGGGAGAGAAGGCCAGCATGGGGGGCGTTGCGAAGATGCCGGGCATGATCGAATTGACGCGCACGCCAAGGTCCATCAGGTCGCGCGCCATCGGCAGCACAAGCCCGTTCACGCCGGCCTTGCAGGAACCGTATATGACCTGCCCGACCTGCGCGTCTTGAGCGGCCACGCTGGCGGTCAGCGTGATGACGCCGCGCTCGCCGTCGTCAAGCGGCTCGAGACCCGCCATCCCCAAGGCGCCGATCGACGCCATCCGGTAGCTGGCGACGAGGATGCCGTTCACCCCGAATTCGTACGATTCGGTCGGCAGGCGAGAAAATTCGCCGGTTTCCTTGTCCCGGGACACGGTCTTGCCGCGCTTGCTGACCTGGGCGCAGTGCACCAGTACGCGCTCCTGCCCGTGTGCGGCGCGAGCGGATTCGAAGCCAGCGAGAACGCTTTCTTCCGAGGTGACGTCGACCTTGTGAAAGCTCCCCCCGATCTCATCGGCCACGGCGCGGCCGACTTCCTCGTTCAGGTCGAAAATCGCCACCTTCATGCCCGCCGCCGCTAGTGCGGTTGCGGTAGCGCGACCCAAGCCGGAAGCCCCGCCCGTCACGATCGACGACATGCCAACCTCAATCTTCATTTTTTGCTCCTGTATTGATTACTGTGCATTTTAAGCGTTTCTTGCGCGAGCATGGCGTTTCCACCTCATCGGGCATGGAGAGAGCCAAAATTAACGGAAGATCAGCGGGGGAGCGAAGGCGCTTCTGCCAAACGCCTGAAACGCCCCTCTTGCAAGCCCGTGAATTTGTGTTTCGGCAGGTTGAAAAGAATGTAACGGGATGTTAGGGGACTGGCAAGGCCACTGCAGGCGGGAATGCGAAGAAGTGCGCTGCGCCACTTCTGTGAATGCGCTGCCTCGAAGGTTTGTGTGAAAGCCGGCGGAAGTTGGGGTGCGCCCCCGGCATTCCCCGCAATGTTCTCATGAGGACTCAAATGGACGCTGACGTTTTTGACCAGTTCATCGAACAACTGCGCCGCTATGTGCGTGAGCGACTCCTGCCGGCCGAGGCTGAGGTCATTGCGAATGACCAGATCCCCGACGACATTCTCCGCGAAATGCAGGAGATGGGCCTTTTCGGGCTTACTGTGCCGGAGGAGCATGGCGGCGCGGGCATGAGTCTTTCCCAATATGCGGTCGCGGTCAACACCATCGCTTATGCAGCGCCGGCGTTCCGTTCCATCCTCTCGATCAACATCGGCATGGTCTGCTCGGCCTTGAAGAATGGGGGAACGCCCGAGCAGAAGGCGCTCTGGCTGCCACGGATCGCGGCGGGCGAAGTCGCGTCGTTCGGTTTGACCGAGCCCGGCGCGGGATCCGATTCTGCAGGAATGCAGACCACCGCCGCGCGAGTGGAGGGCGGATGGGTGCTCAACGGCACCAAGCGCTACATCACCAACGCCCCGTTCGCCAAGATCGCCCTTATCATGGCGCGGACGGATAAGGAGAACCTGCCGAAGAACGCTCATGTTTCGGCGTTTCTGGTGCCCATGGACACGCCGGGCGTTTCGGTCGGCAAATCGGACAAGAAGATGGGGCAGGCCGGCAGCCACATCGCGGACATCATTCTGGATGACGTCTTTGTCTCCGACGATGCGTTGCTCGGCGGCGAGACGGGCAAGGGCTTCAGCATCGCCATGCGCAGCCTCGACAACGGCCGGATTTCGGTCGGCGCGACGGCCACTGCCTATGCCAGGCGGGCGCTTGACTCGGCACTGCGTTACGCCACCGAACGCAAGGCGTTCGGCGAGCCCATCAGCAATTTCCAGCTGATCCAGCAGATGCTCGCCGAAAGCGAGATCGAGATCTACGCGGCGGAGTGCATGATGCATGACGTCACGCGGCTTGGCGACGCGGGCGAGAACATCCTGCGCAAGGCGGCCGCCTTCAAGGTCTTCGCCTCCGAAATGTGCGGTCGCGTGGTCGACAGATGCGTGCAGATCTATGGCGGCGCAGGCTATCTGGCCGAATATGACGCGGAGCGCTTCTTCCGCGACGCCCGTATCTATCGGATTTATGAAGGAACGACGCAGATCCTGCAGCTGCAGATCGCCAAGCACATGCTGCGCGAGTTCAACGCTGGCACTTCAGCGCTCTAGTCCGAGGCGAGGCGAAGCGGCTCGCCGAGCGACATCATAAACACGGTCGACGATCGCATTGTGGGCAAGGGCCCGATAGGAGTTGGATCATATGAGCCTGAAGCGCGTTGCCATCGTGGCGCCGCTGCGCACGGCGGTCGGCAAGTTCGGGGGCGCTCTCTCCGGTTTGAACGCGGCGCAACTCGGCGCGAGGATCATGCAGGCTCTCGTCGAACGGACAGGGATCGATCCTGCTCGTGTCGACGATATCATCTTCGCGCAAAGCTATGGAAACAGCGAGGCGCCGGCTATCGGTCGCTGGGCGTGGCTTGCGGCGGGCTTTCCGATCGAGGTGCCCGGATACCAGCTGGACCGCCGTTGCGGCTCCGGTCTGCAGGCAGTCGTCAACGGCGCGATGATGATCCAGACCGGGGCTGCCGACGTCGTCCTCGCCGGAGGCGTCGAATCCATGTCGAACGTCGAATATTACACCATGGATGGTCGGCGCGGCACGCGCAGCGGCGGCATGATGCTCCACGACCGCCTGACGCGCGGCCGCATCATGAGCCAGCCGGTCGAACGTTTCGGGAAGATATCCGGGATGATCGAGACGGCGGAAAATCTCGCCAGCGATTTCGGCATCTCGCGCGAGGAATGCGACGCTTACGCCGTGCGCTCCCATCAGCGCGCGGCCGCAGCCTGGAAAGCCGGGTTGTTCGACGATGAACTGGTTTCGATCGCGGTGCCGCAGCGGAAGGGCGATCCGCTGATCTTCGATCATGACGAAGGCTATCGCGCCGACGCGTCGATCGAGACGCTGGGCGCCTTGAAGCCGCTTGAGGGCGGTGTAGTGACCGCCGGCAATGCCAGCCAGCAAAATGACGCAGCCGCAGCCTGCCTCCTGGTCGCCGAAGACAAACTTTCTGAACTGGGCGTTGAGCCCATTGCCTGGTTCCATTCCTGGGCGGCGGCGGGTTGCGAACCGAGCCGGATGGGCATCGGGCCCGTGCCCGCGGTGGAGCGCCTGTTCGCCCGAAGCGGGCTGTCGTGGAACGATATAGATCTTGTCGAACTGAACGAGGCTTTCGCTTCTCAAGTCCTGGCTTGCTTGCGCGGCTGGGGATGGTCTGCGGACGATAGCCGCCAGGACATTCTCAACGTCAACGGCTCAGGCATCTCCCTGGGACATCCGATCGGCGCGACCGGCGGCCGCATTCTGGCCAACCTCACACGGGAACTTGTTCGCCGCGGCGGCAGATACGGGCTTGAGACGATGTGCATCGGTGGCGGACAGGGCATCGCTGCAGTGTTCGAGCGGGCATAGCCTGAAGATCTGTTGGGGCGGCGGACGCGCATCAAGCTGCGGCTCAGACTTCCTGGGCGAAGGCCCATGGCCGCCGCCTTCGGATCGAGGGAGGGGCGAGGGCCCCAGAGGATGGATGCGGATGCTTGACATTTCCGGAGTGGCTGCAGAAATCCAGCCTCAAGCGATTGCGCGACGGCTGCTGTCATCCAGTTTTGGCTTTGCCGGCCGGTCAGGCACAAGGGCCGTGGGGATGAACGGAAAACGACATGAAGCCGGTGCGCGCGGCAGTTTAAGACTGGCGGCCCCCGCCCGCTATGGTAGGCCTCGCCATAGGGTGGGCGGCACCGGCGTCAGCAAGATGCATTCGCCGCCAAATGCTTTCTCGAAGGTTGCAACAACAAATCGGACCGATCAATGACGCATCCACGTGTCCACGCGACGACAAATCCGCAAGTTCCAGCCGTCATCATGTCCGACGGCAGCGGCGCTCTCACTTATGGTCAGCTTGAGGAACGCGCCAATCAAGGCGCCCATCTGCTGCGCTCCTTGGGCGTCAACCGGGGTGACACGATAGCCTTCTGGCTGCCGAACTGCATCGAGGTGTTCGAAATCTATTGGGCGGGCCAGCGCGCCGGCATCTACATCACGCCTATGGCGACGGGCCTGACCGCCTCGGAGGCCGAATATATCCTTGAGAATTCGCGGGCCAAATTTCTGGTCTCGAGTTCCGCAATCAATGCATTCAGCAGCATCAAGGGGTCGCCGTCTTTGACGGTCATGGATCTCGATGGCTGGCGCGCTGCCCTGCAGGATCAGCCGACGACCCCGATCGCGGACGAGTCCGCCGGCTATCACATGCTCTATTCCAGCGGCACGACCGGCCGTCCCAAGGGCGTGCGAACGCCGCTTCCCCAGGGTGAAGTGACCGACATTAACGAATTGGCCGGTCGGATGCGCGATCATTACGGCGTCGGCCCCGGCGAAGTCTATCTTTCGCCAGCCCCGGTCTATCACGCGGCTCCACTTGGCTACACGACCAATTGCCACCGGCTTGGCGCGACCGTCGTGCAGATGCCCCGCTTTGACGCCGAAGGCGCCCTTGCCGCGATTGACCGTTATCGGGTGAGCGTGACGCAAATGGTCCCGACGATGTTCATCCGCATGCTCAAACTCCCCGAGGGGGTGAAGCAACGCTACGACCTGTCTTCGCTCCGGTTCGTCATCCATGCGGCGGCGCCTTGTCCGGTTCCGGTGAAACACCAGATGATCGAATGGCTCGGGCCGATCATCTACGAATTCTACAGCGGCTCTGAAAGCCCGGGAGTCACCGGCATCAGTTCCGAGGAGTGGCTCGTCAGGCCGGGTTCGGTCGGCCGCGCCGTCAAGGGCGTCATCCATGTTTGCGATGCAGACGGCTATGAAGTGCCAGCCGGCGAACAGGGATTGATTTACTTTTCGGGCGGGCAGGAGTTCGAATATCTGGGCGATCCGGACAAGACCCGCGACTGCCGCAACCCCTTGCATCCTTCCTGGTCGACATTGGGCGATATCGGCTATGTCGATAAGGAAGGCTATCTCTTCCTGACCGATCGCCAGAGCAACATGATCATCTCGGGCGGGGTCAACATTTATCCGCAGGAAATTGAAAACCTCCTCGTCACGCATCCGCAGGTGGCGGACGTGGCGGTGATCGGCGTTCCGAACGCCGATTTCGGAGAAGAGGTCAAGGCTGTCGTGCAACCCGCCGATCCAGCCGACGCGACGCCGGAATTCGCAGCGCGGCTGATCGAGTTCTGCAAAGCCAATTTGTCGCCCATCAAATGTCCGCGGTCGGTCGATTTCGACTTCGCGCTGCCGCGACAGGATAATGGCAAGCTCTACAAGCGCCTGATCCGGGATCGCTATGCGGCTGCGGCGCAAGCCGCCAGTTCAGCTGGCGAGGCTGCGCCCAGGCCGTAGGACCGCTCTGGTCCTCCATGTCATCGGAAGTGATGGTGCGTAGAAGACGCGCCTCGCTGTCAAAGGAGACATTATGAAAAGTGGAAATGGCCCGTTAGCAGGCGTCAAGGTCCTCGAGTTCGCTGGCATGGGGCCGGGACCATTCGCCGCCATGATGCTATCCGACATGGGCGCTGACGTGTTGCGGATCGAGCGCAAGGGTGCGGCTGATCCTCAGCCTCATAATCTTTCGTCGCGAGGGCGCCGGATCATCGAGATGGATCTCAAGGACAGTGCGGCGGTTGAGGAGTGCCTTCGCCTCGCGCAATCCGCTGACATCCTGATCGAAGGCTATCGGCCGGGCGTCATGGAACGGCGCGGGCTTGGTCCCGATGCCGTGCTCTCGCGCAATCCCAAGATCGTGTACGGGAGGATGACGGGCTGGGGCCAGGAAGGGCCGCTGGCGCAGCGAGCGGGCCACGACATCAATTATCTCTCGCTGACAGGAGCGCTTCACGCCATCGGCACGGAAGCGGAGCCGGTGCCCCCGCTCAATCTGGCCGCGGACTATGGCGGCGGCGCGATGATGCTGGTCGCCGGCGTGCTCGCCGCCCTCCTCCATGCCCGGCAAACCGGTCGCGGCCAGGTCGTGGACGCCGCCATGACCGATGGCGCCGCCTATCTGATGACAGCCTTTTACGGCATGTTCGCAGGGGGCGAATGGGAGGATCGTCGTCAAGCCAATTGGCTTGACGGCGGGGCTCATTATTATGGCGTCTATCGCTGCGCGGACGGCAAGTGGATTTCGGTCGGGTCGATCGAGCCGCAATTTTATGCTTTGCTTATGGAAAAGACAGGGGCGGGTGAATTTCTGCTTCACAGCCAAAATGATCGGGGTGCCTGGCCGGGCATGCGTGCCAAGCTGGAGACGATCTTCGCCGCCAAGACCAGCGAGGAGTGGTGTGAGATACTGGGAGACACGGACGTTTGCTTCGCGCCCGTACTGCCCTTGTCGGAGGCGCCGCACCATCCTCACAATGTCGCCCGCCAAACTTTCGTGGAGTTGGGGGGGATTGTTCAGCCCGCCCCGGCTCCGCGCTTCTCCCACACGCCTTCGGCCATTCGTTGGGCTCCTGCACCAGTAGAGCGCGATGCCGAGCGCGTTATGGCGGAATGGATCGCTCCGCCTTCCTGAAGCGCACGCCGGGTCGCCGCAAGGTCTTCCTTTCAGGAGCGGTCAGGCCGCCTCCAGGTCCTTCCCCAGCTGTCGCAGCCCCTTCGCCATCGCGGCGATTTCGCTGTCCGTCCTGGAGCCGGCGAATACGGACGCAGATAGGCAGAGGCAGGCGGAGGGCGAAGTTTTTGGTAGCGCGACGGCGACAGAGGTTATCCCCGGATAGCTTCGCCCGTTGTCCACCGCCCAGCCTCGCTTCGTCGCTTGTGCGATTGCGGCGGTGAATTCGTCGAAGCTATACGGGCGCTCCCAGCGAACGGAGGCATGACGGCGGCTGAGCTCATCCGGCGAAACCCGCTGCATGGCCGCAATGGCGCAACCCAGGGCGCCCATTCCGATCGGCTGCCGCTGCCCCTCCACCATATGGATGCGTGTGGGAGCCGGGCTCTCGCCCAAGATCACCAGTTGCATTCGATCGCCCGCCACGACCCGCCAAAGCCCGAGAGTGGCTCGCCAGTCGCGAGCCGCCTTGACGAGCAGCGGCTTCGCTCGCGATATCAGATTGGCCATCGGATCCTTGCCGATCCCAAGCGCGTTGCGCCAACCGCTGGTGACCGTGTATCTCTTCCCCGCCGTTAGTTCGAGCACGCCTTCACCGGCCAGAGTGCGCAAGAGGCCAAGGCAGCTGGATGGGCTGATATCGCAATTCTGCGCGATTTCGGAGAGCGTCAGTGAAGGGCCTTTGGAAAGCTCTCGAATGATCGAAAGCGCCTGGACGACGGACCTTACCGGGGAAGACATGCTTCCTATTAATTCAAAATGCTGCAAACGCAATTCACTTTGTTGAGTGATGAAGTTGATTGGATTGCGCTTCGACATCCACGTCGATGACGCTGCCTTTCATGATGAAAGCGCCTAGCTTGTCAGTGCGGGCGCCGCCGTCAGGCAGCTTCGGGCTCGCTCGACGGGGAGGGATGATTCGCTCAGGATTCGGTATGTCGCAAAGCCGTTTCACTATGTTGCAAAACTCTCTCTGCCATAGTAGGGAAGCTTCACCTTCCACGATGGGCGCCTTTTGGCAGGTTTGCGGTCATGCATTGCAATGCGTCATCGCTGAATGGCCGGGTGAATTCGCGGGAGCGACGCTATTCTGGATGGAAGCGGCGATCTTCGAGCCCGCTGACATAAGTCGCTTGGAGCGCACGCCTCTGTCGGGGGCATGAGGCTTTCATGATCGAGTTGAAGCGGCCGGTTGCGCGCCGCTAAATTGAAAGTGCAAAGAGATAGGCATGAGTGAAGTCGGCGGTATCCAGGTTCAGGGTGATGTCGGTATCATCACGATCGACAGTCCGCCGGTCAACGCGTTGAGCGTCAAGGTCCGTCGCGCGATGGTGGATGGCCTGGAGGCGTTGGCGGGAGACAAGGCGGTCAAGGTGATCGTCCTTATTTGCGAAGGACGGACGTTCATCGCCGGCGCGGACATCACCGAACTGGGCAAGCCGCCGCAGGAACCGCTTCTCCGGCAAGTGTTCGATCAGATCGAGGGCAGCAAGGTGCCCGTCATCGCTGCCATTCACGGAACGGCGCTGGGCGGCGGCTATGAATTGGCGCTCGCCTGCCATCACCGCATCGCTGTGCCGTCAGCCAAGGTCGGTCTGCCGGAAGTGAAGCTCGGGCTGTTGCCGGGCGCTGGAGGAACGCAGCGCCTGCCGCGGCTGGTCGGCGTCGATTGTGCGCTGGACATCGTCACGAAGGGCGATCCGGTCCCGGCTGCGGCCGCTTTCGATCTCGGCATGATCGACGCGCTCGCGACCGAAGGCCGGCTGCTGGAGGACGCCATCGCTTTTGCGAAGCGGAAGATCGTCGAAGGAGGGCCGCATCGCTTGGTGCGCGACCGGGAAGGCAAGCTTGCCGAAGCGCGTGGCCGACCGGATATTTTCGCCGGCTACCTCAAGCGCAATGAAAAGGCCTTTCGGGGCCTGGAAGCGCCGGTCAACATCGTCAAGGCGATCGAGACCGCCGTCGAATTGCCTTTCGAGGCAGGACTGAAGCGCGAGCGCGAACTGTTCGAAGAGCTGGTTCGCGGTTCTCAGAGCGCCGCCCGGCGCTATGTTTTCTTCGCGGAGAGGCAGACCGCCAAGATACCGGACCTCCCGGCCGGCGTCGCGCAAATTCCGGTGCGGACGGTCGGCGTGGTCGGGGCGGGGACAATGGGTGGCGGGATCGCCATGAACTTCCTGGACGCTGGGCTTGCCGTCACGATCGTGGAGACCTCGCGGGACGCGCTCGATCGCGGCCTGGCCCGGATCCGCGCTAATTACGAGGGAAGCGCCAGGAAAGGGCGGCTGAGCGCCGAGCAGGTTGAGCAGCGCATGGGCCTGATAAAGGGTTCACTGGATCTGCAAGATCTCGCTGACGCCGATCTCATCATCGAGGCGGTGTTCGAAGAAATCGAGATAAAGAAGGACATATTCAGGAAGCTGGACGCCACATGCAAGGCGGGAGCGATATTGGCGTCGAACACGTCCTATCTGGATTTGAACGAGATCGCCCAAGCGACGTCGCGGCCCGAATGGGTGGTGGGGCTTCACTTCTTTTCTCCGGCTAACGTCATGCGGTTGCTGGAAGTCGTGCGCGGCGCGAAGACATGTCCTGAGGTCGTCGTCACGTCGATGGCGCTGGCGAAGACCATCAAGAAGGTTCCGGTTCTGGCCAATGTCTGTCATGGCTTCATCGCCAATCGCATCATGAGCGTGCGGGCGAAGGGGGCTGAACGCCTCGTTCTGGAAGGACCGGCTCTGGAGGAAATCGACCGCGCCTTGTATGATTATGGCTTCGCGGTGGGGCCGTTCCAGATGATGGACATCGTCGGCCATGACGTGATTGGTCGGGGCGGGACCGAGCCTACTCTGCGGGGCGATCTCGTCAAGCTTGGCCGATTGGGCCAGAAGCATGGCGGCGGCTTTTACGACTATGACGAGAGCTGCAATCCGACTCCAAGTCCTGCGGCTGCCGCGGCAATCGCGGAATTCGCTGCGGCCAAGGGCGTCGAGCGCACACGCCATCTGTCGTCAGACGAGATTGTGAAAGAACTTCTCTACCCGGTTGTGAATGAAGCGGCGAAAGCCCTTGAGGAGGGGATTGCTCTTCGCGCAAGCGACATAGATATCTCCTGCATCATGGGATATAACTGGCCGGCGCATACCGGCGGCCCCATGTTCTGGGCCGACACTGAAGGGCTGCCGAAGATTGTCGAGCATCTTCAATCAAGGGGAATCCAGCCCGCCGATTTACTCATGCGACTGGCCGCTTCCGGCGGTAAGTTCGCGCAATAACCTTTGTCTCTTTTGGATCCTCATCTGAACGATATGCTGGCGTGCAATGAACCGAAATCGATTTCCAATTATATGGTGTGAGTTTTAAAGAGTTGCGAATGGGGCGAGCAACGGAGTCGTTCCTCTACCGGCAGGAAGCGAAGGATGAGCCAGGGGAGCGCCGCAAGTGACGCTCGCTCGGCCGCAGTTGGCGAAATCCGGCGTGGCCTCGCGATATATGGCATTTTTTTTGATAGGAGTTGGCGATGAAGGCTGCAGTATTACGGGAAATTGGAAAACCGCTCCAGATCGAGGATGTCGCTATCAGCAAGCCTGGCCCGCGCGAGGTGCTGGTGCGGACGGTTGCTGCCGGCCTGTGCCATTCCGACCTGCACTTTATGGAGGGCTCCTTCCCCTATCCGTTGCCCGCCGTGCTGGGCCATGAGAGCGCCGGCATCGTTGAGCAGGTCGGATCGGATGTGAAGACGATCAAGCCTGGCGACCACGTCGTCACCTGCCTGAACGTCTATTGCGGGCATTGCGACTATTGCGTGACGGGCCATCTCAATCTGTGCACCTCGACAGAGACATTGCGTGACGGCAACGAAGAACCTCGTCTGGCCAGACCGGGCGGCGGCGTGATGAACCAGTATCTCAATCTCTCGTCATTTGCTGAATATATGCTCATTCATGAGCATGCCTGCGTGGCAATCCGGAAGGACATGCCGTTGGATCGCGCAGCCCTTGTCGGTTGCGCTGTGACGACAGGCGTCGGCGCCGTGACGCAGACCGCGGCCGTCAGGCCTGGCGACACGGTGGCCATCATCGGCTGCGGGGGCGTGGGCCTTTCGGCCGTGAGCGGCGCGGCGATCGCAGGGGCCGGGCGCATCATCGCGATCGACCTGTCCCCGGCGAAGGCGGAGCTCGCCAAGGCATTCGGCGCGACCGACTTCATTGCGTCTTCGGAGTGCAATCCTGTCGAAGCGGTGATGGAGATGACCAAAGGCGGCGTTCATCACAGCATCGAAGCAATCGGTCGCCCGGATACGGCGTCCCAGGCGTTTGAAATGCTGCGGGCAGGCGGCGTTGCGACCATCATCGGCCTGATCCCGCCGGGGACGAAGGTGAGCGTTGATGGCTATGCTCTCCTGAGAGAGCGCCGTCTCCAGGGCTCGTTCATGGGCTCCAACCGGTTCCCGGTCGACATGCCCCGGCTGGTGGACTTTTACATGAACGGCAAGCTCAACCTGGACGCCATGATCTCGAACCGGATCAAGCTCGAACAGATAAATGAGGGCTTTGACGAGATGAAGAAGGGCGCTCTCGCCCGGTCCGTCATAATGTTCGACAATTAAGGTTAAGGTCTGAGAAGAGGCAAGAAAATAGTCATGGACGAAGAGACCTTCAGCGCATTTCTGGATCAGCTTCGGCGCTATGTGGCCGAACGGCTCATTCCTGCGGAGGCGGAGGTGTTGGAACTCGACAGGGTTCCGGACAGCATCCTTGGCGAGATGCGCGACATGGGCCTCTTCGGCCTGACCACGCCGGAGGAGTTCGGCGGATCCGACCTGAGCCTTAGCCAGTATATTCGGGTGATCCGCGAACTGTCCAAGGCCTCTCCGGCTTATCGCACGATCCTGTCCATCAACACGGGAATGTTCACGACCGCGATCAAGAAGGGCGGAACGCCCGAGCAGAAGGCGCACTGGCTGCCGCGGTCGGCGCAGGGCGAAATCGCCTGTTTCGGTCTGACCGAGCCTGACAGCGGGTCGGATGCCGGCGCTCTGAAGACGAGGGCCGTGCGGGACGGCGACCATTATGTTCTGAATGGCACAAAGCGCTACATCACCAATGCGCCGTTCGCCCGGCTTGGCCTCATGATGGCGCGCACCAATGCGGAGAATCTGCCGCGCAACCAGCATATCAGCGCTTTTCTCCTCGACATGACCACCCCTGGCGTCACCGTGGGGACTCCGGACGCCAAGATGGGGCAGAAGGGGTCGCAGATCGCCGATGTCATTCTGGAGGATGTTCGGGTGCCGGTCGCCAACCTGCTCGGCGGGGAGGAAGGCAGGGGCTTTTCGGCTGCCATGAATGCCCTGGATTCCGGACGGCTGTCTGTCGGCGCGGGCGCCCTCGGCACGGCGGAGCGGGCGTTGCAGACCGGCCTGCGCTATGCGCATGAGCGCAAGGCGTTTGGCACCCCGATCGTCGAGTTCCAGCTCATCCAGGCCATGCTGGCGGACAGCCGCGCTGACATTTACGCGGCGGAATGCATGATGCTGGACGCATGCCGGCGTGCCGAGGCGGGCGCGCGCATCTCGCTCGAAGCGTCGGCCTTCAAGATGTTCTCGTCGGAAATGTGCGGCCGGGTGGTGGACCGGGTCGTGCAGATCCATGGCGGGGCGGGCTACCTGGCTGAATATGAGGCCGAAAGGTTGTTCCGTGATGCCCGCATCTACCGAATCTATGAAGGCACCACGCAAGTTCAGCAGCTTGTCATCGCCAAGCAGATGATGCGGGAATTCAGCCAGCAATGATGGAAAATTATCAGGCCATTCAGTTCGAGATCACCGACGGTGTCGCGGCGCTTACGCTTAATCGGCCTGATCAACTCAACGCGATTTCCAATCGGATGCTGGAGGAGATCGCGGAGGCCGTCGGGCGTCTGGAATCCGAAGGCGCGCGGGCGCTCCTTCTCACGGGCGCAGGCCGCGCATTTTGCTCCGGCGCGGATCTTTCGGAAATGAGCAATATTCCGCCCGAGGAACGGGATGCCGGGATAAGGCTGGAGAAGTGGCTGAACCCTCTTCTGGAGCGACTGCGGACGCTGCCGATGCCGGTGGTCGCTGCGGTCAATGGCCCAGCCGTCGGCGCGGGGAGTGGACTTGCGCTCGCGGCGGACATTGTTCTTGCGGCTCGATCCGCCTTCTTTCTTTTACCCTTTGCGCGCATCGGATTCGTGCCCGATGTCGGTTCGACATGGCTCCTGCCGCGACTGGTCGGGAAGGCGAGGGCGATGGGCATGATGCTCCTGGGTGACAAGATTTCAGCCGAGCAGGCGCAGGATTGGGGCCTGATCTGGAAATCGGTTGCCGACGAGGAGTTGATGCAGGCCGCCACCGATCGCGTCCGGACGCTCGCCGCTGGACCGACCCTCGCTTATGCGCGGATGCGAGCGGCGGTGGCGCAGGGCCTGGAGAGCGACTTCAGCGACTCGATCGCGCTGGAGCGGCGCAACCAGGCGGAATGCGGCCGAACGCACGATCATCTGGAAGGCGTCGCAGCCTTTCGGGAGAAGCGAAGGCCTTCGTTCAAGGGTCAATAACCCTGCTGCCACCTTATCTCAGCCGACGACAATCCCTTAAGTCAGGAATATCACATGGCCAATGCCTTCATCATTGACGCAGTCCGCACTCCCCGAGGGATCGGGAAAATCGGCAAGGGCTCGCTCGCGCATCTTCATCCGCAGGTTCTCGGCGCCTCTGTGCTGAAGGCGCTTGGCGAACGCAACAATCTGGCTTCCGCGGAGGTGGATGACGTGATCTGGTCGACATCGACCCAGAAAGGGCTGCAGGGCGGTGACATCGGGCGGATGACGGCGCTGATGGCGGGATATGACCCCAAGGTCAGCGGCATGGCGCTGGACAGGTTCTGCGGTGGCGGGATCAGCGCGGTGTCGCTCGCGACTGCGCAGATCTCCGCCGGTTACGAAGACTGCATCGTCGCGGGCGGCACGGACATGATGAGCTATCACGCCACCGTGCAAAGGCAGGAGGCCGATGCGGGCATCGGACCGCTCGGCATGGGCGCGGGCAACCTCGACCTGCTGAAGATGCATCCGCAGAGCCAGCAGGGAATCTGCGCCGACGCCATCGCGGCCATGGAAGGCATCTCGCGGACGGACCTCGACAGTTGGGCCGCCGAAAGCCAGCGCCGGGCAGCTATTGCGATGGCTGAGGGGCGTTTCGACCGCAGTGTCGTGCCGGTCTATAATCTCGATGGCAGCCTGGCGCTCGCCAAGGACGAATTTCCGCGGCCTCAGACGACGGTGGAAAGCCTGGCGCAGCTCAAGCCGAGCTTCAACGAGTTGGCTGATCGGATGTTCGGCGCCACAGGCGAGACTTATAGGGGCATGATCCAGCGCCGGTATCCGGACCTTGAATGGGAAGGCGTGCATCATGCCGGCAACAGTTCGGGCGTGGTGGACGGGTCGGCCGCGTTGCTGATCGCCTCGGAAGAGCGCGCCAACAAAAACGGATGGCGTCCGCGCGCCCGCGTCGTTACCGCGGTGAATATGGGCGATTGTCCGACGCTTATGCTGAACGGGCCGGTGCCGGCTGCGAAAAAGGCGCTTCAGCGCGCTGGTCTGACCCCCGAGGACATCGATGTTTGGGAAATCAACGAAGCGTTCGCCGTCGTGGCCGAGAAGTTCGCCCGAGATCTCCGGTTGGATCGATCAAAGGTGAACATCAACGGTGGCGCGATCGCCCTGGGTCACCCCATCGGGGCGACTGGCTCAATCCTCATCGGAACTGCGCTCGACGAGCTGGAGCGGTCATCGGGAAGATATGCGTTGATCACTATGTGCGCTGCCGGGGGGATGGCTCCGGCTATTATCATCGAGCGAATCTAAGAAATGAGAGTCGCCATCGAAGGGCGGCGACCCGTTCGATCGGAAGCGAGCTGTCCTGCAAATTCGCATCGGGCAAAACGGCATGAATCGCCTCGCGTTGCAATCCCGCAACACCTCTAAAGGTTTCGACCAAGAGGTATATTTGGGCAGATGAAATTACCATTGACGAAACAGGTCATCACGCTTATCCGCGGTTTGGATTTAGAGAGAGTATATCTTCCCGGCTAAAATCCGCGTGATGAACCTGTGCTAAATAGTAAACTGTCGCGAGTTGTCTGGCAACCCGACAATCAAAAATTTCCTAGGAGGGGATTATGAAAAGCTCGTTACGTCGTTATTGCCTGGCATCTGCCGGGATCGCCGCACTGGCGATGCCCGCCGCAGCCTTCGCCCAGGCGCAGCCGATCGGCCCCGCCGGCGCGCAAGCCGCTGCTCAGGATTCGGATGCAAATTCTCCTGCCGACGTCAGTCGCGACATCGTCGTGACCGGAAGCCGCATCGTGCGCGGCGGCTTTGAGCAGCCGACGCCTGTCGCTGTGGTGACCACCGCTGAGCTTATCAAGACCGCGCCCGGCAACATCGCTGAAGGCCTCAATCAGCTGCCGGTCTTCCAGAACTCGATCAACAACAACCAGCAGCAGTTTACCCAAGGTAACCGCCAGCGCACCGGCAACTATCTGAACCTGCGTTCGCTCGGCACGCAGCGCGTGCTCGTGCTGCTCGATGGCCAGCGCCTGCCCCCCAGCGGCACCAACGGCGGCGTCGACGTGAACCTCATTCCCCAGCTTCTGACGCAGCGCGTGGACGTCGTCACCGGCGGCGCATCGGCCGTCTATGGCTCGGACGCGGTCTCGGGCGTTGTCAACTTCGTCATCGACAGCCGCTTCAAGGGCCTCAAGGCTCAGGCGCAGCGCGGCATCTCCAGCCGCGGCGACAATGGTTCCTACCGCCTCAGCCTCGCCGGTGGCGTGTCGCTGCTCGACGATCGTCTGCACCTGATCGCCAGCGCTGAGCGCTTCCACAGTGACGGTCTGCAGAAGTCCGATCGCCCGATCATCGCCCGGTCCATCCAGACCGTTGGCGCTGGCACTAGCATCAGCCCATTCTTCGTGGCCGATAATATCCGCTTCGGTGTGCTGAGCGATGGCGGCGTGCTCCGCGATGGCCCCTTCGCCAACACGCGTCAGTTCGACGCGAATGGCAACCTCATTCCCTTCAATCGCGGCACGGTCCTTTCTTCGGGCCAGTTCCAGGGCGGCGACAGCGCGATCGTCGGCAGCGATTGCTGCACGATCACGCCCAGTTCCACGGCCAGTCAGGTTTTCGGTCGCGCGACCTACGAAGTTACCGACAATGTAGAGGTTTTCGCTCAGGCCGGCTATAACTGGTCCAGCAACAGCGACAACCCGATCCCCTTCATCCGCACCGACCTGCCGATCTTCCAGGGCAATGCGTTCCTGACGCCGGCGCAGAATGCGACAATTTTCCCTGCGTCCGGGCAGCTGCGCCTTGGCAAGATCATGAACTATCGCCCCGGCACTGAGATTACGCAATACAGCGACAGCCTGTATATCAACACCGGCATCAAGGCGGAGTTTGGTGGGCTGCACTGGACGGCAGGCTATATCCATGGCGAAACCAAGTTCCGGACCACCAACGTCACAACAGACAATCAAAAGCTCTATGCGGCTCTGGACGCCGTGCGTGATCCGAGCGGCAATATCGTCTGCCGCGCTACGCTGACCAATCCGGGCCTCTATCCTGGTTGCGTGCCGTTGAACGTGTTCGGCACCGGCCGGGAGAGCGACGCGGCCTATAATTATATTCTGGGCGTGTCGGAATATAAGGTCGTCAACAAGATGGACAGCTTCCAGGCGTCGGTCGCCGGCGATCTGTTCGAGGGTTGGGCGGGCCCGATTTCGTTCGCGTTCGGCGGCGAATATCGCAAGCAGTCGCTCCGTCAGACGTCCAATTCCGATCCAGCGCTTCTCGATACGCCTGCCGAGAGGGCGGCCTATTTCGCCGGTCTGCGCGGGGTTGCTGCCGGCGACCTGAAATTTGGCGGGTTGAACATCAGCCCGGCTTCCGGTTCCTATAACGTCAAGGAAGTCTTTGCCGAACTCAATGTCCCCGTGCTCAAGGATTCGGCTGTTGGTTCACTCGAACTGAACGGCGCGGGACGCGTGACCGACTATAGCACCAGCGGCACCGTTAAGACCTGGAAGATCGGCGGGCTCTACGATCCGATCGACGGCGTGCGTTTCCGCGCGACATATTCTCGCGATATCCGGGCACCTACGCTGTTCGAACTGTTCGGTGGACAGACCATTTCGACGCTTGTTGTGAATGATCGCCAGACCGGTAACCCAACGGCGACCACGCGCGGCATCGCGGGTTCCAACGCGAACCTCGATCCGGAAATCGCTAAGACTTTCACCGCGGGCCTTGTGCTGAAGCCCTCTTTCGTTCCGGGTCTGTCGGTTTCGGCAGATTATTATGACATCAAGATCTCGGATGCGATCACGACGCCATACTCGGCGTTCCAGGCGCTCGATCTGTGCACCAACAGCCAGGGCACGGCGCCGGCCTGCAGCCAGATCAGCCGGGATGCGAATGGCCAGTTGACCGAGATCCGCACGCTTCTGGAGAATGTTGCCGTCACCAGCCTCAGCGGCATCGACGTTGAGGCGCGGTATAGCCGCCCGCTGGGCTCGGGCCGTCTGAACCTCAGCGCTTCGGCCAACCGCCTTATCAGCTTCGAACAGCAGAATGCGCCGGGCCAACCCATCAGCCAGTTTGAGGGCACGTCTGATTTCAACGACGTGCAGTTCCCGCTGCCTCTGCCCAAGTGGCGCGCAGCCTTCAACCTTGGTTACGAGAATGACTGGATCGCAACCAACGTTCAGGAGCGCGTGATCGGCGGTTACAAGCGTTCGGCTCAGTTTGTGTATGTCGACAATGATGTGCCGGCCGTGTGGTACACGGACTTCAACCTGACCTTCAAGGTGAAGGCCGGAAACACGAACTTCGAACTGTTCGGCACCGTCAACAACCTGTTCGACAAGGACGCGCCGATCGTTCCGGTTACCCGCACCCCGGGCCTTACCGTTCCGACGATCCGTTCGACCTATGACATCATCGGACGCTACATCACGATCGGTGCGCGGGTCCGCCTCTGACGCTTGAATAGGCCAGTTCGGCGCTTCCTCCGAGGCGCCGGTCCGGCAATCGATGTGGCGGCGCAGCTTACCTGCGCCGCCATATTGATTTGGGGCCGACAGCGATCACCATGCTGTATCGATGGGAAAAGGCGGGTGCAGGGCAGCGCCAGGTGCGTTGAGCGTGCCGTCACCCTTTATGTCGTTCGATATGATGGACCAGCGCCTGCTGGTTTATCCCGAAACATGCGAATTCGCTCAGCCGCCTCTTACTTGAGCCGGTGAGCGGGCGGGCGAGGGACGAACAACTTCCTTACCGTCGATGCGACCTGTTGACACATCGCGACATGTCAGGCAGCCCGACAAATATAGGATGAGGATTCGGGATGCAGAAAGAACTTACATTCGATCGCTCAGTTGAAGGGGACGCGGCGCTGAACGGCATCGTGCGCCGTGTATCCTGGCGTTTTCTCCCGTTCCTGATGCTCTGCTACATCTTCGCTTATCTCGATCGAGTGAATATCGGGTTCGCGAAGGATTCGATGAGCGCGGATTTCGGTCTGAGTGCAGCCGCATACGGATTCGGCGCAGGCATCTTCTTCCTCGGTTATTTCCTCTTTGAAGTGCCCAGCAATCTATTGCTGCAACGTTTCGGTGCGCGCCGATGGATCAGCCGCATCATGATAACGTGGGCGATCGTGTCTGCAGCCTTCGCCTTCGTTGACAGCACCTGGTCATTCTATGTGCTTCGTCTGTTGCTGGGCATTGCCGAAGCGGGCTTTTTCCCCGGCATCGTGCTCTTCCTGACGCAATGGTGGCCTGCGGCTCGCCGCGCGCAGATCATTGCCGTGTTCATGACCGCGATCCCGATCGCGGGGCTAATTGGCGGACCGCTGTCGGGCGCTATCCTCGCCGGTTTCGACGGCTATCTTGGCATCGCAGGGTGGCGCTGGATGTTTGCTATTGAAGCGATCCCGGCTTTTCTCTTCGGCCTGTTGGTGCTGCGCGTGCTCGACTCCCGGATTGAGGATGCCCGCTGGCTGAACGATGAGGACAAGGCGGTGCTGATCGCTGCTGTTGGTGAACCGGCGGGACAGCGGCAGGAGAAAACGCACGGCGTCCTCAGCGTCCTGGTCGATCCCAAAGTCCTGGGCTATGCCGCGATCTACTTCTGCTGCATCATGGGCCAATATGGCATTACCTTCTGGCTGCCGACGCTGATCGCCAACGCCAGTGGCGGGGGAGCGCTTGCGGTCGGACTTCTCGGCGCCATTCCCTACGGCTTTGCGGTCGCCTGCATGATCGTGGTCAGTCGCCACTCCGACGCTACCGGTGAACGGCGCTGGCATACGATCGCGCCGATGGTGCTGGGCGGGCTGACGCTGATGATCGTCCCTGTCATGCGCGATCATTTCGGCGCCTCCATGACCTTGATGACGCTGGCCGCCGGCAGTATCCTGACCGCAACGCCGCTGTTCTGGACATTGCCCACGCGCAGTCTCTCAGGCCGCAGCGCAGTTGTCGGCATCGCCGCCATCAACTCGGCCGGAAACCTCGCCGGCTTCCTCAGCCCGCTGGTCGTCGGCTGGCTCACCCAGTGGACGAAGAGCCTGACCGCTGGCATGATGACGCTTAGCCTGTTTCTGATTGGCGGCGGCCTGCTGGCGTGGCTATTCACCAGGGATCAGCGCAGCGCCTTGTAACGAACGGCGTGAGGCGGCGAAGAAGCAGGAGTGAGAATGTCGAAGGCGTTGGAACTGTCATCTTTATGGGTTCCGCCCGTGAGCGATCGGCCCAGCCGGCCGGAACAGATCGCCCGCGTCATCGCGGATCGGATCAACGACCAGGAATTGAAGCCGGGCGACAAACTGCCCGCTGAAACCGCGCTCGCCAAGCATTTTGGCGTCAGCCGCGCCGTGGTGCGCGAGGCGATCGCCCGGTTGAAGGCAGAGGGGCTGGTCGAGACTTTTCAGGGGAGCGGTGGGTTCGTGCGCGCTCCCGAGCAGCCTGACATCGGTCTTGATCCGGCGGTACGCACTTCGGTCAAGTCGCTGCTCGACTTGATAACCGTGCGCCGCGCCATAGAGTCGGAAATTGCGGCCGCAGCGGCGATAAACCGGACCGACGCGGATCTCAGCGCAATTGAACAGGCATTTCAGCGCTTGAGTGAAGCGGAGGAGCGTAATTCTGACGGCGTCGCAGAGGATTGCGGCTTCCACGCGGCGATTGCTGCGGCCAGTGCCAACGATTATTGGATCCGCATCACTGAAGCGCTGTCGCGCAGTATCGCCATCGCCATCAAGGTGACGCGCGTCAATGAGGCGCGGCGGCGGGATTTCGCTTCGGAAGTGCATGGCGAGCACGGGGCTCTGGTCGACGCCATCAGGAAGCGCGATCCGGTCGCTGCGCGAGCTGCTGCAGTTCAGCATATGGAACGAGCGGCCGCCCGGACGATGAGCGCGGAACAGGATTTCTGGAAGAAGGGCGGGGCGCCCGTTCGTGATCTGGGGCGGCAAGGACCCAAGGCCGACTGAACAATAAGCTGCGGGTCGCTTTCTCGAAGGGTTGGGAGGTGTCCGCAGGGAACCAGGTGTGAAGCCTTGCCGGGGGGCAGGAAAAATCGACAACCGCCGGGTCTATGGCCGGGCAGAAAGCTGTTCGTGGAGGAATTCGAATGAAGATGAAGGCACTGCGCATGATGTTGGCTCTGACCGGGATCGCGATCGCCTGTTCGGCGCACGCGCAGATCACGCTCAACGAGCCGGTGAAGGGCCCAATCGCGGTCGGCAACAAGCCGGGCAATCCCCTGACGGAAATGCCGGATGGCCAGCATCTGATATCGCCTTTCGGCGAGCGGCCGGTATTTTCGCCGGACGGCCGGAAGATAGCGTTCATCGCCGACTCCTATGGCGATGCTTATGAATATGACATGGCAACCGGCAAGATCCGCAACCTTACCGCGCACATGGCGCATCGCGGATTTCTGCGCATCCACTATCTCGCGGACGGCAGCTATCTGCTGCTTGGCCCCAGACTGCGCGGCAAGACGGCGGCGGAAACCCGTGAAAGCCACATCGAACTGTTCTGGATGAACAAGGATGCCGATCAGCCGCCCGTCGCGCTGGGCGTCACGGTATGGGAGGGCATCGCAACGAGCCGTCTGTCGAACCGCGTGGCTTGGGGCGAACTCGCGCCAGCCGGAGCATCCGGACCCGAGTTCAAGGGCATAGCGATGAAACAGGCGGAAGTGGTCGTCGATGGCGCCGGCGCCCGCCTCGCTAACGTAAAGGACATCGCCACGATCAACGAATGTTGGGTCGAGGCTCAGGATTTCCTGCCCGGCGACAAGGGGCTGACAATGCCTTGCTACCACATCGGCAGCGCGCATCCGGCCGGCGTGGGGACAGAGGTGTTGTCGATCGACTTCGCCACGAAGAAAATCACGCGCTATCCTACGCCGCCCGAACTTTATGGCGAGGTGGAGGCAATTTTCCCCGACAGCAAGCGCACGCTGGTGGAATGCAGCAGCGACCGCGCGGCGGGCATGGATCTGTGCATCCTAGAACTGAAGGCCGACCGGCCCAAATATACGCGGCTGACGCACATCATGGACTACGGCCGTTGGAAATATGGCAACCCGGTCATCAGCCCGGACGGAAAGAAAATCGCTTCCTCGATCGGCCCCGCCGATGTGCCGGAGCCGGGCATGGCGCTGGGCATCGTCCTGATCGACCTGCCCTCGCGTTGAAGTCACCGCTGTCCGGCGCCGCCCCTTTCCCGATTTCAGCGGGTTTGGGCGGGGCCTGACAACGGCGACTCTGCTGTTTTCAGCACTTTATGTAGCGTGGACACTTTGCCGCCAAGCAGGCAGCGTCAAGGGTGCCGCTCAGAAGCGCGGATGAAGCTATCTCGCATAAGGTTGAGCCGAGCGCAGCATAGCTTGCGCATTGACCATAAATTCGGCCGCGTTCTTCGGTCGAGATAAGCGGAGGCCAGGGGATGAGCGGATTGCACTACGCGACGGGGCGGTCGCGATCGCCCATCCTCGGCATTCTTGGAGCGACTGCGATCGCCTTGGGCGGCGCTGGCGCGGTCCAGGCGCAGGATGTCTCCGTGCCTGACGCCGCTTCAAGGTGCGCCGCTCTGGCGCAGCGGCGAGTTCCCGCTGACGCCTTCGCCCTGCCCACCAGCGGCGCAACCCCCTTGGAAGCGAAGATAGTCGCGGCGAACGGCGCTGAAGGCGAATATTGCCGGCTTCGAGGATCGATCGACGCTGCGAACGCCAGCGATCCTGCGATCATGTTCCAGGTCAACCTGCCCAGCCGCTGGAACCTCAAGACGGTGCAGTTTGGCGGGGGCGGCTCGAATGGCGTCCTCATTGAGGCCACGGGCGCTTTTTCCAACGGCGGTGGTTCGACGCCCTCCGCGCTGTCCAGAGGCTTTGTCACCTATGGCAGCGATTCAGGTCATCAGGGGCGCGGATCGGAATTTCTCGACAATCCTCAAGCCTTCGCCAACTATTCTCATGAGGCCGTCAAGCGCACAAAAGACCTCGTGACTGCGCTCGTGCGCACCTATTACGGCCGAGACGCCCGGCGCAATTACCACATTGGCGGTTCCAAGGGCGGACAAGAGGCGCTTCAGGCGGCGCAGCGATATTATGCTGACTTCGACGGTGTCGTATCCTACTATCCCGCTGCCCAGAACCAGTCCCTGACGATCGGCTGGAACCGGCTGTGGCATTTCGCCTTCGGCACGCCGGGCGGCGCGCTGAATACCGCGGAACAGACGTTGCTCAAACAGTCCGTCATGAAGACTTGCGACGGACTGGATGGCGCCACCGACGGCATCGTGTCGAACATGGCCGCCTGCGAAACCGCTTTCGACGCCCGCCGCCTGCGCTGCCCGGACGGCGGAAACAACGGCGACCAATGTTTATCCGACGTGCAGATCGCCACGCTGAGGGAAGCGGGCAAGCGCTTCAAATTCGCATATCCGATGCCGAACGATGTGACCTCGGTGGGGCCGTGGCCGGTGCTCACAGGCGGTGATCTACAGCTTTGGCTGGGCAATGGCGTCGATGGATCCCAGCAAGCCTTCTATCGAGCGACGGCCGCTCGCCCGGAAGCGCTGAAATCGACGGGCCTGTCCCGCGCCGCCTGGGCGAAGGTGGCTTACAGGGCGAAGGTCTACGATGCCAGCAATCCTGATCTTGATGCTTTCCGCGCGAAAGGGGGCAAGCTGCTGCTGGTCCAGGGCACAACCGACATGCTGGTTCCGCTCAGCATGACCACCGATTATTACAAACGCATCTCGGCCCGATACGGCGCCGGGTTGAAGTCGTTCGCGCGCTACTATGTCGCCCCCGGTTTTGGTCATGGCGGGGGCATTTTCCACATGCAATGGGACTCGCTGTCCGCGCTCGACGCCTGGGTTGAGGGCGGGTTGGCGCCAGCGCAGCCGGTCGCCACCGATGGAGCCGCCGAAACGCGGGGGCGCACCCGTCCGCTGTGTGAATATCCATCCTGGCCGAAATATCGCGGATCGGGATCGCTTGATCTTGCGGACAGCTTCCTGTGCGCGAGGCGATGAGGCGGAGCTTTAGGACTTCGCCGCCCCATCTTTCGTCTGAACTTAATTCAGACGAACCTGATTTCCGTCGAACCCCAGAAGTTCCTTGTTTTGCAAGGTCTTCATAAACAATTCCCTGCGGCGGTTCTGTTCGGGGAAAAGATGTTTGGGCGCGGTGATCGGAATCTCCGGATCGACGACGAAGGCCGGCACGGCGCTGATATACCAAGCCGTGGATAGAGCGGTGTTGCGGCCGGCCTCGTCGGGTTCCGCATCCGCGTTGCGGCGCAGGGCATAATATTCGGCCAAATCGTCGCCATCCTGGAGACGGTCTTTGGTTCCAGGAGAGAAGTCGAAGGCATCGGCCATATAGAGTTCCCACCACTTCGCATAGCCCCCCATCAGACCGTTCAGGCCGCCCGAGGGCGTCATTTCAAGACGCATCCTGCCCTGGCCCAGGACCAGCTCAACCGCTGCGGGTTCGACGCCCGCAGGCGCTGAGGTGCGCAACTGCGGCACCACCTCGGTCTCGATCACGCCGTTCACGATCTTTCCTCTGAGCTTCGTGTAGCGAGGCCCGGTGGCCATCCGGAATGAGTATCCGTCGGCCAGATCGCCGCTCGCATCTGCGACGGCTCCGTCGGGCGTCCACGCGATTTCAACGGTGACGTTCGGATCATTTGCGGGATTTTGCGTTCCGCTAATCCGAATGACAGTGTTGGTCCAGGCGCCGGACTTGCGGATCGAGTCTGCGGTTCCGCTGTTGAGCGAGGGGCCGGCGACGCCTCCGCGCCACGTTATCAGACAGCCAACCGCCCGATACCACGCATTGTCAATTCCGGCCTGGCCTGCGGCGTCCGTGAAGCCGCCGGTCTTCCTGTTCCCGTCCAGGTTGAATCCGTCGGCCCGAGAACCGCCGACTTCCTGCATGCCGCCGTCGATTGCAGCCCACATGCTGTAATAAGTGTTCACGCCAGGCCTGAAGCCCCGCTGCGCCAGAGCCGCGCCGATGCTCATTCCCTTCTTGGCCGACTCCTCGCGCGCACCGGGATCGCTGTTTGCTTGCATCTCGATGTCCTCCTTCTTTGCCCAAGACGTGATGGATAGCTTTTGGAGGAGGGTGCGCGTGTGGATGCCGTCCGGGCAGTCAGTGCCTTTCGCGCCAGTGGCGCGTCGAACGCCATCCGCAGTCTTGATTTCTGATCCGCCGAAATAGAATGCTGGCTCAAAACGGCTGACCACGAATCCCCGCGACCAGGGTTCAGCGGCCGCAGGCGCCGCCAGGCCAAGCGCGAAGCACAGCCCCAGCCGGATCGGACGTTTCGAGGACATTTTCCAACTCTCCCACTTCTAGCGCTTCTTAACTCACCGGCCCCCTAGCTTATCGCGGGGTGTGCAGCGGTCGGGCGCTTTCGCTTTCACGCCTGAAAGATAGTGGGAGCGTAAGTCATTCAGCTGCCATGCGCCCCATCCTAATTGAGGGGGTGCGGCGGCAGGTTCCAGGGGAGGCAAGCGGTTCAGTGCGCGGTCGAAGGTCCGAATTCTTCTCGAAGAAGCAGGTCATGTTCGCCAAGCGCCGGCACTCGGCCGCCGCCGCTCCGTCGTCCGTCAATCAAGGCGGGGGCGGCGACCATCGTTATTTCATCGTCCCCGGCCCTCGCGGTCACCGTGGCCAAGGCCTCGTGCGTCATCAGATCCTCAAGCGTCGAGACGCGGCCCCACGCGATCTTCGCCTTCTCCAGCAGCGCAATCCCTTGGGCAGCGGTCATCCCGGAAAATGCGCGGCTGAGCGCAGCATCCACGTCGGAACGGTTTTCCACCCGCAGCGAATTGTTGCGGAAGCGAGGATCGTTGACGAGTTCGGGTTCGTCCAGCACGTCGCCGCACAGTTGCGCCCATTCCCGCTCGCTTTGCACGGCGATCAGCAGCTTGCCGTCGCTGAAATCATAGGCGCCATAGGGTGCGATCGATGGATGCGCCAAGCCGATGCGCCCCGCAAATGATCCCGCGTTGCGCGCAGCGATATAGGGGATGCTCATCGCCTCGGCGGCGACATCGAAAAGAGCGATCGAAATTGCGCTGCCTTCTCCGGTTCTTTCCCGCTTGTAGAGCGCCTGGAGAATCTGCGCATGGGCGGTCATCCCGGTGTTGATGTCGCAGATTGAAATGCCGATCCTGCTCGGGCCGGAATCGCCGGCGCCTGTTATATGCGCCAGGCCCGCCTCAGCCTGGATCATCAGGTCGTAGGCCTTCCGCGTGGCGTAGCGAGTATCCGCGGCGTAGCCCGAGATGTCGCAGGTGATGAGGCGAGGCCAGGCCGCGCGCAAGACGGCCGACCCCAAGCCGAGACGTTCCGCCGCGCCAGGCCCCAGATTCTGGATGAAGACGTCCGCATGGCCCAGCATCGATCGGACCAGGGCGAGGTCTTCGTCGCGGGAAAGGTCGACGCGGCAAGATTGTTTATGTCGGTTCAACCAAGTGAAATAACTGGAATGGCCATTAGCATGAATATCATAGCCGCGCGCGAAGTCGCCCTCGGGACGCTCCAGCTTGATCACCCTGGCGCCCGCGTCGGCCAAGCGGCTGCTGGCCAGCGGAGCGGCCACCGCTTGTTCAAGCGCGACGACGAGCAGACCTTCAAACGGCAGGAATGTCATGGCGTACCTTTTCTCTACAGCGCGCTGCGTTAAATCGGACGCAGGTCGCACGCTCCATGTTTTTGTGGTCGCATCGTTTTAAGCGCAAAACCGGCTCCCGCTCTTGCGCACGATGTTCTAAGGATTTGCTGCGCGCATCATCAAGAGATCGCCATGCGGGCGCCAGATCGTTTCCCTCTTACGAAGCACGCTCATCCCAAACGACGCCCCCATCCGCGCCGAGTGGCGGGCATGACAAGGCGGGGCTCCCCGGTTCGTCGCGAAACCGTATGGGCGTCCCGAGATGCCGCCGGCCCAACTTGTCGGTAAGGATGAACCCGCGCGCGGCGAGATGGGGGTCGGCCAGCGCCTCGGGATAGGTCAGCACCGGGCCCCAGCACATATCCAGCCGGTCGAGCAGTTCCGAGGCCTGCGCCAGGGTTTTTTGCGCGAATGTCTCGCGCAGCAGGTCGACCACCGGCTGCTGGTGCGCGCCGGGCTCACGGCACAACGGCATGAGGTCGAGCCGTCCCAGTTCCCCAAGCAGCGCTTTTACGAATTTGGGCTCCTGTCCGGCGAGCGCAAGCTGTCGACCGTCCGACGTGTCATACCAGCGATAGAAGGCGCCGCCGCCGCTGGTCCGTTCCTCTGCAGGGTCAGGCTGGCGGCCCTCGGCCAGGGTCGGGCCAAGCACGTTCGCGGTCGCGGCGAGCATCGCCTCATGCATCGAAATGTCGATGAAGTCGCCCCGGCCGGATCGTTCGCGCGCGTAAAGCGCCATTAGGACGGCCGCCAAGCCCTGCATGCCTGACAGATAGTCGCTCCAGGGAACAGCAGGGATTGCAAGCCCGCCGTCGGGCCCGACATTGGTCGCCAGCACGCCCGCCATCGCCTCGATTCCCAGATCGTGCGCCGGGCGCTTTGCATAAGGTCCGTCCTGACCAAATGCCGAGATGGAACAATAGACGATGCGCGGATTGCGCGCAGAGACGGTCTCATAATCGACGCCTAGCCGCGCAGCCACTCCGGGCCGATTGGATTCGACGATCACATCGGCTTCGTCAGCGAGGGCGAGAAATCGGGCGCGATCGTCCTCGGCTTTCAGGTCGAGCACGATGCTCTGTTTGCCACGATTGAAGTTGCGGAAATAGACGGTGTCGGGTCCGTCGGAAAGGCCGAGGTCGCGCGTGGGATCACCTGCTCCGCTTTCAACCTTGATAACTTGCGCGCCATGATCGGCCAGTGCCATGGTGAGATAGGGTCCAGGTATGAAATTGGTCAGATCAAGAACGCGCAGGCCAGTGAGCTTCATCGACATACCATCTGATAGGGTGAGTGAATGGCCGCCTTATAGTCAGGGCGTCGGCCGCTGAACAGGGGCGAGCGAGTTAATTTTCGACGTGCTGAAACTTGGCTTCAAAATGTCGCATGATCGACCCTCGCCGGATTCGCCGCCGCAGCGCGCATTGGAACGGGGCTTGGTGGCGGCAGCATCTTGTAAAAACGTCAGCCCGGATCGCCTATCCAACGCGAGTTCCCGCAACTCGCTTCTTGGATGACGGCGCTGCGTCACAGACGACTGGCATTCTGTTCAGGCCGTGGTATGACCGCAAACCCAAAAGGCTAGGGGATAGAGCGTTGCAGGGACAAGAGCATCCGGTCGATCGGGCAATGGCGCGCGAGAAAATGAAATATTTGCGGAGCTTGTTCAACTTCCTTGGCCGTCCTAGGCTGCAGATTAGCCGTAAAACCTCCGCCGTCGTCAGCCTGCTTGCGATCACCGCAGGGCTGATTGCGGTTCCGGCGAGCACCAGGATATTAGAACGGCCGTCCACTGCTTATGTCGACGCCACCTTGACGAACCTTCCTGAAGCGCCCGACATTCACGCAATGGATTCGGTGTTCATCGACGTCGACCATGACGGCGATCTCGATGTCGTCGTCGCCGTCGAATATGGACCCAACCGGCTCTACATGAACGATGGCGCGGGTCGACTGCAATGGGCTGAAGGCGCCTTTGGCGACCAGAGGCATGATAGTGAGCATGTCCGCGCCGCCGATTTCGACAAGGACGGCAATATGGACGTCGTCTTCGTGACCGAGACCGATCAGGTCCATTCGCTGTTCCTGGGCAATGGCAAGGGCGGCTTCACCGACGCCAGCGATCGCCTGCCGCGCGGCAGCCAAGGCAATGGTCTTGCCGTGGGGGACGTGAACGGCGATGGTCTTCCCGACATTGTCGTGGGCAATACGGGCGAGTTGAGCCAGGCTGGGCCGCTTATTCGCGCGCGTAATTTTCTGTGGCTTAACGATCCGGCACGGCCGGGCCATTTCATTGACGCGACTACGACCCACCTGCCGCACACCGACGATCAGTCCGAGGGGCTGGCGCTGGCCGATATGGACGGGGACGGCGATCTCGATCTGCTCGTCGCCAGCACCCAACGCGACCGCCTCCTCTTCAACGACGGCAAGGGCCACTTCATCGACGAGTCCGACCGGCTGGAGATCAAGGCTCCGATGGAGACGCGCGAAGTTCATGCGTTCGATGCCAACGGGGATGGCAAGCTCGACATCATCTACTTCAATGTGACCAGCAACAATGCCGGTTGGGTCAAGGATCCTCAGACCAGGCTGCTCATCAATGACGGCAAGGGCCGCTATCGCGATCAGTCGCAACATCTGCCCGCGCACATATTTTCCAGCTGGGGCGGCACGATCGTCGACTTCAACCAGGACGGCGCGCCGGACATCATTATCAGCGCCATCCAGGTGCCTGGATTTGTGCCGCTTCAGTCGCGCGCCTGGCAAAATGATGGAAAAGGCAACTTCACCGACGTGACCCTGTCCGTCATCCCCGGCATTACGGTGGGCCGCGGCTGGAGTATCGGTCAGGGCGATCTGGACGGCGACAAGAAGCCGGACCTCTTCATCGGTCAATGGGGCACGCAGGCGCGCTTGCTGCTGACCGACATCAGACGGTACTTCGCCGCTCAACCGCGGATCTTCCCTATTCGCCCCGCCGAGCCGCTGCAGCCCGATTGAGCCGCCTCTGAGGTCAAGCGGCCATTGGCAGGGCGTGTCTACGAAACGTTCAAACCGATTGAGAGGCCTGGCGGACGGATCCAATCGGCGCAGCCGACCGAAAACTGCATAAAGCTGTTTGCCTTTTGAAACTGATTACAGATATCTGTGGTCGCCGGCCCGGACGCAGCCCGCGAGGTTCCGGCTAGTCAAAATATGGGCAGGGGACATGGCATGAAAAGGCGTGACATATTAAGGCTGGGCGCCGCGGCGATAGCCTGTTCGGCCGGACCGGCCTTTGCGCGTTCCGCTGAAAAGCGATTCTTCGGCGCGGGCCATGCTGACCTGGGGCTTCAACTTTATACGCTCGAACCCGATCTCGAAAAGGACTTCGACGGGACGCTGGCGCAAGTCGCCCGGATAGGATTCAGGACCGTCGAGGTCGCTTCGCTGCATGGGCGTTCGCCGGCCGACTTTCGCCGCAGTCTGGACAAAGCCGGTCTATCCTGCCGCAGTCTTCACGCCTTGATCACCAATTTGTGGCCCGGGGATGACCCGAACTTTTCGGACATGGGCCGACTGATTGCGGCGGCCCGCACCCTTGGGACGACGAATGTCGTTCTGCCGTTGGTGCAGCTTCCCAGCGGGCCGCGGTGGGGCAAGCCGGTCGACCTGGAGTCGCTGCGGCGGCCCGATGGCCCGCCGGTCCCGGCGGATCGCTACGAGGCGCTCGCTGAGTTCCTGAACGAGTCGGGGCAAGTCCTTCAGAAAGCGGGCCTGCGGCTGGGCTATCACAACCATAATATGGAGCTGGCGCCGGTTGGAGGCTCGACCGGACTGGAAATCCTCTTGAAGCGCACCAATCCGCGCTATGTCGACTTCGAATTGGATGCAGGGTGGGTCGCCGCCGCCGGCCGCGACACGATCGAGTTCCTGAACGCCTATCCCGGCCGCTTCAGGCAGATGCACGTCAAGGATGTGAAAGCGTCAACGGTCAAGAATTATCATCTGCAAGTCGATCCGGCCGATGTGGGCAGCGGCGCGATGGACTGGGCGGCCATCCTTCCCGTCGCCGCCGCAAAGGGCGTGCGAAACTTCTTCCTGGAGCAGGAGGCGCCCTTCCCCGGACCCAGAATGGATTCCGTCGCGAAGGGCTACGCCTATCTCACGGCTCTTAGAATTTCGAACGGAAAGAGGGCCCGATGATCAACCCCCAATCTCCGCGCGCCAACTTCCTGCAATTGCGCCTGTTCGTCATGATGACCTTGCAGCTGGCGATATGGGGGGCGTGGGCGCCAAAGCTCTTCCCCTATATGACCATGCTCGGCTTCAGCCCGGGCCAGCAGGCGCTGGTCGGCGGAAGCTGGGGGATCGCATCAATCGTCGGCATATTCTTCTCCAACCAGTTCGCCGATCGCCATTTCCCGGCCGAACGGGTGCTTGCGGTCAGCCATTTGGTGGGCGGCCTATGCCTGCTCGGCGCCGCCTTTTCGACAGGGTTCGAGCCCTTCTTTCTGTTCTTCCTCGGCTACAGCCTGCTCTATGTGCCGACGCTTTCGGTCACCAATACCGTCTGCTTCGCCAATCTTCACGACCCCGCCGGTCAGTTCGGCAAGGTGCGGATGGGCGGAACGGTCGGATGGGTGGCGGTCAGCTGGCCGATGGTCTTCCTGCTCGGCCCGCATTCAGGCCCTGCCGATGTGCGCTGGATTCTGATCGTCGCGGCGATCGTCTCCCTGGCGATGGCGGCCTATTCCCTGTCCTTGCCGCATACCCCCCCTCGGACCGGGGAAAGTCACGAGCCGCTGGCCTGGCGCAAGGCGCTGCGGCTCCTGCGCCAGCCTGCGATTCTGACGCTCTTCATCGTCACCTTCATCGACTCGGTCGTCCACAACGGCTATTTCGTGATGTCGGACGCTTTCCTCACCAATCGGGTCGGCATCGCGCAGAATCTGTCCATGCTGGTCCTCAGCATCGGCCAGATCGCCGAAGTGCTGACGATGGTCGTTCTAGGCAGGGTGCTCGTCGCGCTGGGCTGGCGCACCACCATGATCGTCGGAATTTTGGGCCATGCCGCCCGCTTTGCCGTTTTCGCATTCGCGGCGGATTCCCTGCCGTTGATATTCGCCGTGCAGCTGCTTCACGGCATCTGCTACGCCTTCTTCTTCGCGACGGTTTACATATTCGTCGACGACGCTTTCCCGAAGGACGTTCGGGTCAGCGCCCAGGGTCTGTTCAACCTGCTGATCCTGGGCATCGGCAATGTGGTGGCGAGCTTCCTTTTCCCCCTGTTGATGACCCGCCTGACCCATGTGGTCTCAACGCCCACGGGGCCAGTGGAGCAGGTGGATTATGGCGTGCTGTTCCTCGTGCCGACAGGTCTCGCTCTCCTTGGCGCGATGTTGCTCGCCTTCGCCTTCCGGCCGACCTCGCGCGGTCCGGCGGTTGCGCCGCCGCCCGAGTTCCAGACGCGGGAAACGCTTCCGGTGACCTGACCTGGACCTCGCATGACATTCCCCGGCGTGAGATGAAGGCCCCTTCGCCTTTTGAGGGAAGCGCTCTACCAGCGCCTTTTTTGAACCATATAAGGGCCCTTTCGGCCTGTCTGCCCGATATAGAAATGTTGAAAAGTCAATGAACACGCCAGCCCGCCACCCCAAGCCCAGCCGCCGCTTCCGGATCGGCCTGTCCTTGCTGTCGCTGCTTCCGATGCTCGGCGCCTGCTCGTCCGACCTGCCTTTGCCCCCGCCGGTGGACCCGGAAGGATCGACAATCTCCATGGGTCAAACGGGCGATCATTATTTCGATCTGGATCAGATCGATCGGACCAATGTCTCTCAGCTGGAAGTAGCGTGGAAATTCGAAATGCCGGAAGGCGGCCTGCAAACGACGCCGCTTTTCCGCAACGGCATGCTCTATGCCGTGATGCCTACCCAGCAAGTTGTCGCCCTCAACCCCGAAACGGGCAAGGAGCTTTGGAGATATTCGGGCGGGGAACGGGCGGAGCAGCCGGTGCGCGGCCTGTCCTACTGGCGGCAGGGCAATGAACGACGACTGTTTTCGGCGGTGGGCCACAGCCTGGTGGCGCTGGACCCGCTGACGGGCAAGCCGATGCCAGACTTCGGCAAGGGCGGCGTCATCGATCTGCGGGAGGGATTGGGACGCGATCCCGAACGCGTGGCGACATTCATGACCTCACCCGGCGTCATCTTCGAAGACCTCATCATTGTCGGATATCGGACGTCTGAATCGGCGCCCTCCGCTCCGGGCGCGATCCGCGCCTTTGACGTACGGACGGGCAAGCAGCGCTGGGTCTTCAACGTGATCCCTCGTCCAGGCGAAGCCGGCCATGAAAGCTGGCCGGCCAATGCCTGGAAGACGGCGGGGGGCGCAAATTCATGGGCCGGCATGACGGTCGATGCGGCGCGCGGCATCCTCTTTGCCCCGACTGGATCGGCCGTCGATGATTTTTACGGCGGCGACCGGCTCGGCAACAATCTCTACGCCAATTCCCTGCTCGCGCTCAACGCGCGCACCGGCAAGCGGATCTGGCATTTCCAGACTGTCCATCACGACGTCTGGGATCGTGACCTTTCCAGCCCGCCCGCGCTGCTCAAGGTTCGGCGGAACGGGCAGGTCATCGACGCCGTCGTCCAGCCGAGCAAGCAGGGCTTCCTGTTCCTGTTTGACCGCCTGACGGGCAGGCCGCTGTTTCCGATCCGCGAGCGGCCGGTTCCTGGAAGCGATCTGCCGGGCGAACGAACCTCGCCCACGCAGCCTTTCGCCCTCGTGCCGACGCCGATTGCGCGCCAGAAGCTCACCGCCGACATGCTGACGAAACGCACGCCCCAGTCGCATGCGGAGGCGTACAAGGCGTTCAGGGAGATGCGGAGCGGCGGACAGTTCCTGCCGCTGACGGTCGGGAAGCCGACCGTGATTTTCCCGGGCTTTGACGGCGGCGCCGAGTGGGGCGGGGTGGGCATCGATCCCCGGCGAGGGATATTGTTCATCAACAGCAATGACGTGCCCTGGACGGGCGAACTCGCGCACGGCACGCCGCCCGAGCTGGAGGGCATCGCGTCCGTGCCCGGCGGGCTTTCCTATTTGCGTCAGTGTGCGGTTTGCCACGGCTTCAAGCGGGAGGGTTCTCCGCCGGCTTTCCCGTCGCTGGTCGACGTCGGCAATCGGCTTTCCCCGGCCCAGATCGCCGCCGTCATCAAAAATGGCCGGGGGCGGATGCCGGGCTTCCCGCAGCTCACCGAGATCGACCGGGCGGATATCGTTGCCTTCCTCACCCGGAAAGCCGATGCGCCTGCAGCGCCGCAGCGCGAGGTCATGAGCCCGGCTCCGGCGCCCAAGGACGACCGATATTTCCTGACGGGATATCGCAAGTTTGTCGACAGCGCCGGGTATCCGGCGGCTGCGCCTCCGTGGGGGACGCTGAACGCCATCGACCTCAACAGCGGCCGGTATCTCTGGAAGATTCCGTTGGGCGAATATCCCGAACTCCGGGCCAAGGGGGTTCCGACGACCGGCAGCGAAAATTATGGCGGACCGATAGTCACCTCGACAGGGCTGCTGTTCATCGGCGCCACCATATATGATCGCAAGTTCCGCGCGTTCGACACGACGACGGGCAAGCTGCTCTGGGAAAGCATCCTTCCCTATTCCGGCGTGGCCACGCCGACCACCTATGTTGCCGGCGGCCGGCAGTTCGTGGTAATAGCAGCGAGCGGGCGCCGCGATCCGAAGGGTCGGCAGGGCGCGGCTTATGTCGCCTTCGCGCTCCCGGACAAACGGTCGAGCAGCAGGCCGAAATAGTCGGAGGGTGCGGTTTTGAACTTTTTGAGGCCGCAAACCTGGACTTGACCGGAGATACGCCGAACAGCTTCTCCCGATGGCGCTCTGCACGATTCTAGGGTTACGCTTGGCATGCGCGGGGGCGGTGCAGCCGCTCGACGCCGTTCCCACCACTTCTCCGACCATCAGGGGCGACGACTTCTGTGCGATCGGAGGAAGCGGGTGATAATGGAGCAGAGTATTCATGCCTCACGCGATGACGTTGCTGTCTCGACTGATGACAGCGATCTTCTCCCCCTCCAGCGAGATGACCGGACCCCCGGATCATCCGGGCGCCGATAGGAAAGATTGTCCAGGACCGGCCCCTGCTTTGGGCAGTATGTTGGCCTGAGCCGGTCCACTCTTCCCGTTTTTCGGGGAAGCCGCCGCAGGATGACGATCATGACAACGCTGGCCGACGGCTTGAGACAGTTCCTTAGTTTCCCCACCCAAATTTAGAACCTGGCTCGGATGCCAGCCGTGAAATAGGTGCCGACGATGTCATAAGTGGTTCGAACCGTGGGCGGCTGCAGGCCTGGAGTGCTGGATTGCGGCCAGAACGGCGGCTTCTTGTCGAACAGATTGTCAACGTTGAGGAACAGTTCGGAACTGCCCCCGAGGACAGGAAGTTTGTAGCTCGCCGAAAGGTCGGTGTAGAAAACGGTCGGCATCTTGTTGTCCACGTAAACGAACAGATGCGACTTGTCGTAACTCCCGATCATGCGCTCACGCACGCCTACCGACACCGGTCCGTTCGTATAATCGACGCTCAGGGAGCCGCGCCATTTCGGTAGCGGGAATCCCGGACCGACGTTGAAACCAGGCCAATCGGCGGTTCCGACGAACTTGGTAGGCGCCTGCCCCGGCAGGCTCTGACGGTCGAACGTAAAGAGCCGGGTGGCGATCAGTCGGAACTGAATTGCGCCTCCGCCGATCCGAGTTCGATAGGCGACTTCCGTGTCGAGTCCGCTGGTTTCGATTTTCTGAACGTTCTGAACGGCGTTTGACACTGCGATGACGAGGTCGGTCACCGGATCACGGGTGATCTGGCTACACACGGGGTCCGTACGGCCGCTCCTGGAACAGATATTGAGTACATCCTGCGGCTGGAAACCTGCGGCGATCGCACCCTTCAGCTTGATGTCATAATAATCGAACGACGCCGACAGTCCGGGAATGAAACTTGGCTGAAGAACGATGCCAGCGGTAAGGGTATCGGCGACCTCCGGCTTGAGATCCGGGTTGCCGCCCCCTGTCAACTGCGGCCTGGTCGGCTGGCTCGGGTGATCCGGATCGGTTAGCCCTCCCGACGTAGTGGTCGTCAGTCCGCCGAACAGCTCGAACAGGGAGGGCGCTCGAATGTCACGCGAAAGGGTGCCGCGGAAGCGGATGTCACTGACCGGCTCGTAGGTCACGCCGGCCTTCCAAGTCTTGACCGTGCCGCTGGTGCTGTAATCAGTTACGCGAAACGCGCCGTTAAGCTCAAGCGACTTGCCGAGCGCCGAATCCTTGAGGAGGGGCACAGTGGCTTCAACATAGGCTTCCTTGATCGTGTAGGCGCCATCGCCGGTGCCGACGTTGGTAAGGAAGAAGCGACGACCGGGGGTGAAGGGTTGGAACCCGCCCTGTAGGAAGGTCGTCCCGAAGGGCACCGCCGGATTGCTGTTCGTCGTCTGGAGCAGCGACTGGTGACGATATTCGGCGCCGAGCGCCACCGCGACCGGCCCCGCCCAGGTGTTGAACAAATTACCGGAAAGGTTGACGGCCCCGATATCCATCTTGTTGCGGACCGCCCAGATGGATTGTTCGATGACATAGTCCCGCGCGGCCTGCGACGGCGAGCCTGCGCCGAATGCGTTCAATGGCACGCAGTCGTCCATCAGCCCCGGATTGGTGATTGTCACGCGGCAGACGATATTGCCGGCGGAATTACGGACCGCATCCGTTGCGGCGGCGAATCGATTATTCTGCGGTTCGCCGATCGCATTGTGAAACTTGGAATCGCCATGGAAGTAAGTTGCGTCCCAGTCCCAGTCGCCGATCTTGCCGAAGAGGCCGGTGGAGATATTGATCGCCGTCATTCGCTGCCGCGAGTCAAGGCCGCCCCATTCCGCGAACATGCGGCTCAAGGTGAAGTTTCGCGTACTCGCCGGAAGCTGAGCCCGCACCGCGTCGGGCAGGAAAGCGTTGTCCCTGTAAACGGGGAATCCGCCGACGTTGATGTACACCAGGTTTTTATCCCTGCTGTTCGCCCTGTTATAGGTTCCATCGACATAGAAACTGATGTTGTCGCTGATATCGTAGCTCAGGCGGCCATAAAATTGGTTGGTCGTCAGCGCGGGCGTCAATGTCGTGAATTCGGCTCCGAAATCGCCACCTTCGCCGTCTCTGGAGACCGAGCCGACCGCGGTGCCCCGGCCGATTGAGATACCGGGATTGAAGGGTACAAGCGTGCCGTCGGGCAGGAACTGCTTGTTGACCAGCGATGCGGGCACCCCCGTTCCGGCGATGATATTGCCGCCTTTCGCCGCGGTGTTGTAGTGAACATTCGGGTAGAAAATATAGGGATTTGAAGCGGAACCATCGCCGCCGAAGTTGTAGTATTTGCTAACGCCGGGACGGGCCGTGCGCGGCGAAATTCCGGCAGAGTGATAGCGTTCGGCGCTCGCGAGGATATGCAGGCGGTCATCAAGGAGCGAACCGCCATAGGCGGCGCCCACCCTGTACGACTCGTTGTCGCCGCGGCTAGCCACGCCGGCCTGGGCATTGAATTTCAGGCCCGTGAACTTCTTGTCGAGGACGAAGTTGACGACGCCCGATACCGCGTCCGAACCATAAGCGGCCGATGCGCCGCCCGTGACGATATCGACGCGTTGCACGAGCAGGTTTGGCACGAGGTTCGTATCGGTGCCGCCGTTGTTCCCGGTGGGGGTGAGGCGGTGGCCATCCATCAGGACGAGCACGCGACTGGTGCCGAGCGCTCGCAGATTGAGATAATTGCCCGATCGAACTCGGTTGGATTGCGCGATGTCGGACGAGTTCTGATTGAGCGAGGCCTGGAAGACCGGCAGCTTGTTGAGCGCGTCCGGGATGCTGCTGGGCGCGGAGCGGGCAAGTTCATCGGCGCTGACCACGGTGACGGGGGTCGGCGCCTGGAAACCAGCTCGCTGAATGCGGGATCCGGTCACGACGATGTCCGATGCCGGCACCGGAGCCTTCTTCGGAGCGGCGTCTGCCGCTAGCTCCGCAACGGGCGTTTCCGTCGCCGACGGCTTGTCTTGCGCAACAGCGACGCCGCTAAAAAGTGCCGTTCCAGCCAACAGCAAACACGATGACCTCCTCATAGTCCTCTCCTTGGTTTTGTGCTTATAATTGCCGTACTTCGTTAGCTGCGTTTTCTACGTCATTGAGATAGCGATGGCGTTTGGACAGTTCAGCTTCGCTCAACCATCGTCGCGGTCAGACACTATCGAGGCTTCGCGGAGCAACTGACGGTGAAAAAAACGATTTCGACATTGCAGCGCGCGCACTTCGCTGAACCGAGAACTGCAGTCTCGCCGTAGCCGGCAGCCGAAGTCGCGCGTCATGCGCGGCCATCAGGGCTGGCGGTTCGACGTTCGACTAGAGAAACCATTTTCCGCGGCCCTGATCGTGGGCAAGCGGGGCGTAGGGTTCAGGCCTTAAATCCCGTTATACTGCTTCTTCGCCCGGCGGAAAGTCCTGCCCTTCCATGCGCTTTCGGCGTCGATGACCCATTGTCGTCCATGGAATCCCCCCTCCGTTTTTTCGTGCTTATTTTTCGCTTGGCCCGATCGGGCCTTCGCCGTCGTCATGTTGAGCGAGCTTCCATAGTTAAATATTCTTATCATCCGGTCAATTGGATAATTATTTTTCCCATCATTTTCAGGCTGGCGGCCGACTGAGCGAGCGACGGCTTTGCCCGTTCCCGCAATTCCTTGTTGCAGACTTTTTATGAAATGGGTTACATGAACACAGTCACTGAGCTCATTCGACTTAGAGGAACGCTAAATCCGTCGAGCAGGGCACCAGTCAAAAGGGTAAGAAGCCCGGTAAATTAAATGAACAGGAAGGGGAGAAATATCATGCAATCGTTTTTCGCGGTCTCAAAGGGCTTGCTGCTTGGCTGCACGGCAGCCTCAGCCCTGGTCGCAGCTCCGGTTTGGGCTCAGGCAGCCCCGGCCGCCGCAAATAGCCAGCGTTCGGACACAGACATCATCGTTACCGCCAACCGAGTCGAAACGCTTGCGTCCAAGACGGCTGTCACAGTGACCGCCCTCACTGGCGAGGGTCTGCGGGATGCCGGCATCGCCCAGCCAATCAATCTGGTCGAGCGCGTTCCGGGGATCGAAATCAGCCGCTCGCGGTCTGGCTTGGACATCACCATACGCGGTGTCGCAAGTTCCGACACGACCGAAAAGGGTGATTCGTCGACCGCCTTCCTGCTCGATGGCGTAAACATCGCGCGCGCGCCGATGAAGGACGGCAGTTTTTACGATGTCGCTCGCGTCGAGGTCCTTCGTGGACCGCAGGGGACGCTCTTCGGTCGAAACAGCACCGCCGGCATCATCAACGTGATCACGAATCGGCCGGTCTTCGACTTTGGAGGAACCGTCGACGTCGCTTATGGGAATTTGGGCAATCGGCAGGCCACCGGGGTCCTGAATGTGCCCGTAAGCGAGAACTTCGCGCTCCGCGGCGCGATCAATTACGAGCATGGCGACAGCATCACCATCGGCGGACCGCGGACCAATCCAAGCTACAAGAAGTTTCGAGAGCTCGTGTCCGGTCGCCTTTCCGGACTCTTCCGGTGGGGGAGCGGTGAAATTCTCGTTCGCGGCGATTATGCGGACATCGGCGGGTCGCTCTTCAACGCTTTGGACGATCGCAAGTTTTTCCGTCAAACCGCCAGCGGGCCGGTCTACATCGGTCAATCCTCCTCCACCAAGGAACTGCGCAGGAATGACATCGTCATCCCATGGGACCTCTACCGCAACAACAATCTATGGGGTGTCGGCGCCGAGGTGACTCAGGAACTGGGGCCGATCAATCTTTATTATGTCGGATCGTATCGACACATGGATCGGGATGAGCAGGGTGCTTTCCCCTTCGTGGTGCGGCCCTTTACCGTCCGTTCTCGCGAAATCGACACGTTCAAGCAGCAGTCGCACGAACTTCGCGCCGCTTATTCGTCCGACGCCTTGAAGCTCCAGGTGGGCGCCTATTATTTCAAGGAGCGCTCGCACGTCAATTTGAGGGTCAATGTCGGGATCAACACCACTCCCAATGGAGAGGCCGGACCCACGCTGCTGTTCGATCTCAATCCGACGACCGCCGAATCCTACGCGGTGTTCGCGCAAGGCACTTATTCGCTTACAGATTCTCTTCGGGTGACGGGCGGCATTCGCTATAGCCACGATAACAAGACGCGAGCGGGCATCGCCAACTTCGTGTGCGTCGATAACTTCTTCAACTGCGCGGCGCCGGCAGGCGCGGCGACCGAAAGGGCGGACGTCAGCTTCACAAAAACCACCTATAAGGGCACGATCGAATATGACGCCGCGCCCAACACCTTGGTTTATGCGACCATCGCCACAGGCTATAAGGCGGGCGGGTTCAACGATGGCTGCGTGGTGGGCACGGCGCCGGGTTGTACCGTGCCGCTGTCGACTTTCTATTTCGATCCAGAAACGTTGACCTCCTACGAAGCGGGCATCAAATCCCGGTTCCTCGATAATGCTGTCCAGATCGCAGCGACCGCGTTCCACTATGACTATAAGAATCTTCAACTCACCTCGATCGTCTCGCCCTGTCCGGCGACGGCGAACGTGCCCGACAGCGCTTGCGGCGTGGTGCAGTCGGCCGCGGCGGCGAAGATCGACGGCGCGGAACTCGAAGGCACGGTTACGCCCAGCCGTCTGGACCGGTTCGACTTCTCTGTCGCGTACCTCAATGCGCGGTACGACGATTACCAGGCCACCCCGACGGTCAATCTGGCCGGAGCCCCGCTTGATCGCTCGCCGAAACTCGTCTTCACGGCAGGCTATCAGCACAGTTTCGAACTTGGGGGTGACTATGAATTGGTCGCATCGGCCCGCACGCGCGTCAGCGACAGCTATACCTTCCTCACCGGTACATCGGCCTTCGCGCGGCAGCCCAGCTTTTCCAAGACGGACCTGACGCTCTCGCTGAACGCGCCGGGCAAGCGGTGGTATCTGCAAGGCTTCGTCAAGAATATCGAAAACACGCTGTCGCTGAACAGCACGGCGATCGGCGGCAATTTTCCGTCGGTGAACGTGGCCGATCCGCGCACCTACGGAGCGCGCGCCGGCTTCAAGTTCTAACGGCCATGCGCCGGGGTGGGGCGCAAGTCGCCACCCCGGCGTCGACTTGCAGCGCAAATGCACCGGCGTCGCAAAGGCCGAAGAAGGCCGGACTCGATCATCCAGCGGAGGATTTCATGAAGAGATATTTTGGAGGCGCGGCGCTGATCGCCATCGTGGCGCTGACGGGCGCAGCCGCGCCGGCGGCTGCCCCGAAAAAGGCTGCGGCCGCGCCCGCTGCGGCGCAGGCAGGCATTTCGCCGGACGACCCGCGCTGGAAACGACAGGTCATTCAGCCCGATCGACGCGTGGTGGAACTGACGGAATATGACGCTCCCGCCGATTGGGACGCTATCAGGCAACTCGTCGGCCGGCTCGACTCCATCTCCGCGAAATATGGCAGCGAGGGGAAGGCGCGCTATTGGTATTCGGCCTTTTGCGGCAACATGACCAGCCGGCTCAACGTCACTGTCGAATTCCCAAATGTCGTGTCGATGGCGCAGGCCTGGACCCGCATCCAGTCCGGCCCGGAAATCCACAAATGGGATAGTGATGCCCGCGCCGCCGGCCTGTCGCTGCGTTCGCACATGATGCTCGACCAGATTGCGGGGCCGCCGCTCGCCAATGCGAACTATGCATCGGCCGACACGCCGCCGCGCGTCCTGCAATTTCTGGAAATGGATACCGGCAACGACGCCGATGGGGTCATCAAGGGAGGCGAGGCCCTCAAGAAGCTGACCGACGAGTTGAAGGTCGATCGCCAGCAGCGCACCTATCAGATGGATTTCGTGGGCACGCGCCCCAGGCTCAACATGCTGCTGATCGAATATGCCAGCTTTGAGGCGATGCAGCGCGGCAATATCCTGATCGACAATAGCCCCGTATTCGCGAAGATGATGACCGCGCGCGATCCCAATTCGAAGACGCCGCCGGCGAAGCGCCTGTCGGAATGCGTGGCCGTTGAAATCCGCTAGGCGCAGTTCGACAAAATGCCCCGCGTCGTGGCGGGATAGGCAGCAGTCTCGGCCGGGCCGCCTTGGCCGAGACACCGTGATTTTGAGGCAAAACATGAAAATCCGATTCAAGACTCTTCTGGCGGCGGCCGCCGTTTTCGCCGCCGCGGGAACATCCGTCGCGGGTTTCGCGCAGGATGCCGGCAAGCCGCAAGGACTCGACGTGAAAGCCTTCGAAGGGCTGCACGAAGACGCTTTCAAGCTCACCATGATCCAGCCCGGACGCCGGGTGGTGCAGTTGATCGAGCTAGACGCTCCCATATCCACCGCCAAGCTCAAGGAACTGTTGCAGCGCCGGGAACAGATCGCCCGCCAATATCGCAGCGAAGGCAGGGCGCGGTACTGGAAGGCGGCCTTTTGCGGCTATAACTTCGACCGCGTCTACATGATGATCGAGTTTCCCGACGTCATCACGATGGCGGAATCTTGGGAGCGGATGAACGCCGGTCCGGAACTGGACAGGTGGATGGACGACGCGCGGGCGGCAGGTGTCGTGTTCCGATCGCAGATTTTTCTCGACACGATCGGCGGTCCGCCCCTGTCGGCGTCCAACTCGACGGCCAACGCGGCTCCCCATGTGATGCAGATCATGGAAATGAACGCGGGCTTCGACAACAATGTGTATCTGCGCCACGAGAAATATATGGAGGCGCTGGTAAACAAGTTGAAGATTCGAAGAGTTCAGCGGGACTATCAGGTTAACTGGCATGGCGAGCGTCCGCGCGGCCAGCTGATGATGGTCGAATATGACAGCGTCAGCGCCATGATGCGCGGCAATCTGGTGATCGACAACTCGCCCGAGATCAAGACCATGCTCACAAGCGGCTTTTTGGGCAATATACAGCGAAATTCGGAATGCGTGACAACAGAAATCCGCTGAACATGGACTGACGGAGAGCGGCGGAGCGATCAATGGCCATCAGCTGGAACCGGATGGAGACATTCTCCGTGGGGCCGAATGATGTGCTTCGCTGTTAATGTCGCAATGTCCATGCTCGTCATGCCCTCAGAGCAAGCGTTTGGCGAGTCATAAGCGGGGGACATTTGATTGAGGCAGGTGATGGACGGGAACGGCCCGAGCAGGATGTCCGGCCCTGTTGGCGGTCCCAGCGGCGGGAACGTCCAGCTTCCTTTAGAGCGCGCTGCGTTAAATCAGACGCAGGTCGCGCGCTCTAAGTTTTTGTGGCCGCATCGTTTCAAGCGGAAACGCAGTTCAGCGTAGCTAAAACCGGTTCCCACTTTTCCGCACGATGCTCTAGATTCCACGATGTGAAAATGGCCGTCTCCTTGGTCGACAGTGAAGCGTGGCGCACTTATGCTTTTTTGGCGATAAATGGGTTGGCTGAAATGCGGGAAGGATCGTCCTTGAACTTGAAGGTGCTGCTGACGGGGGAGGTCGATGACGATCGGATGGCGGAGCTTGCCGGCATCGCGCCGGGAGCGACGCTGATCTACTGTAAGAGCCCGGCCGAGCTGGAGGCAGAGATAAGCGATGCGGAAGTCGTCGCAGGACAGGTTTCTCCGTCTGCGCTGAAAGCCGCGACAAGGCTCAAATGGGTTCACAGCTGGGCGGCGGGACCGAACATGCAGCTGTTCCCCGAAATGCTGGAGAACCCGGTGCTGCTGACGTGCAGCAAGGGCAATGGCGCCATTCCGCTCGCTGAACATGCGATGATGTTGATGCTGATGCTCAATCGCGATGCGATGCAGTGGATCGAAGCGCAACGCGAACGCAGGTGGGCGCCGCGTTTCCATGGCGAACTGAACGGCCTGACCTGCGGCATTTTGGGCGCGGGCAATTCTGGGCAGGATCTGGCGCTAAAGGCCAAGGCGTTTCACATGCGCGTGGTCGGCCTGCGGCGCACTGCGCAGAAAACGCCGCATTTCGACCGGATGTATAGCCGGGACGAACTGAACGACTTCCTAGCCGAGATCGACTTCCTGGTGGTGACGGCGCCCAACACGCCTGAAACACGCGGCATGCTGGGCGAGGCGGAGTTTCAGATGATGAAGCGCAGCGCCTTCTATATCTGCTTCTCGCGGGGCGGCATTGCCGATGACGACGCATTGCTGCGCGCCCTTCAGGAAGGGTGGATTGCGGGCGCTGGCCTCGACGCCCACGGCATCGAGCCGCTGCCAGCCGAAAGCCCCTTTTGGACCGCGCCCAACACGATCGTCACACCGCACAATGGCGCCACGACTCAGCAGACGAAGACGCGCGGCTATGAGATTTTCCGAGACAATTTCGTTCGTTACGTCAACCAGCAGCCGCTGACGCACATCGTCGACAAGCAGGCGGGCTATTAATGGAAGACTCGATGATCATGACCAACGAAGACGCGTGCCTGCTGGCGTGCGAACGGCTCGTCATCGCCAGCTACAGCCTGATGGACCATGGCGACTATGACGGCTGCGCCGCTCTGTTCGCACCGGACGCTCTTTGGGTGCGCGGCGGCAAGCCCGTCGAAGGCAGAGAGGCGATCCGCCAGTCGCTGGATCAGCGTCCGGCGAGCCACGCGACCCGGCATATCGTCACCAATGTGCTGGTGCGGCGAGTGTCCGAAGATGAGGCGAGCGCGACCGCGCTGTTCGTGCCACTGCGGGGCCCGATCGGCCCCGAAGGACTGTGTGGCGCGCCGAAGGTCGACGCGGTCGGTGACCTATTCTATACCTTCGCCAAGGTGGAAGGCGAATGGAAGATCCGCCGGCTGGAGCCGCACCCCCTCTTTCGATAGCGGCGTGACGGGTCTTTCCCGGATCGAGCGAGAACGGACGAACGATGACCGCCCACATGCGGCGGGCGAGGACGAGCGAACCACCTGACATAAAGCGAGTGATCTGGTCGATGGCAATCCGAAAGCTTCAATCGTCGCAGCGCTGGCTGATGCTGGGCCTCATATTCCTCATTTACTCCTTTGCGGTGGCTGACCGCATCACCATCTCCATCGCGGCGCCGGCCATCAGCAAGGCGCTGCATATCGGCCCTGTCGAACTGGGCTTCATATTCTCCGCCTTCATGTGGGGATATGGCCTGTGCGCGATCCCGGCCGGCATCATTGTCGACAAGCTTGGCGCGAAACGGGCGATGACCTATGGAGTCATCGTCTGGACGATCGGCACGGTGCTGGGCGGGTTTGCGGGCTTGGTGACCAATGTCGTCGTCTTCCTGTTTCTGACCCGCCTGCTGATCGGCGTGGCCGAGGCGGTGGTGACCCCAGGAAGCGCCTCCGTTCTGGCGTCGTGGTTCCCCGACCGGGAAAGGGGATTGGCGAGTTCGCTTTGGGCGTCATCCACCTATGTCATGGTCGCCATCATGTCGCCCCTGATGGGCTGGATCGCGGACGCCTATGGCTGGGAGCATGTGTTCTGGCTGATCGGCGGATCCGGGTTCGTGGCGCTGTCGCTATGGGTGCTATTCTATTTCGATCCCCTCAAAAACCCCAGGCTGAGCGCGGAGGAACTGAACTATATCGTCGAGGGCGGCGCGCTGGGGGGCAGCAGGAAAGCGGCCGAACTGCCGCGCCCAAGCCGGCGCGATGCGATTTCGCAAGCGGTCCGGGAGATGTTCATCCTGCTGAAAACCCGGCAGATGGCGGTCGTCTTCTTCGCGCAATATTGCGGCAATTCGATCGCCTTTTTCCTGCTCACCTGGCTGCCGACCTATCTGGTCCATGAAAAAGGGACGAGCATTACCAAAGCCGGCTTCATGTTCTCTTTGCCCGGCGTGATGGGCGCGATTGGCGCGATTGCGAGCGGCGCGTTGGTCGACCTGATCTTCCGTCGGACCGGCTCGCTTGGCCTGTCGCGGAAAATCCCGCTGACTATCGGTTATTTGATGACCGTCTCCATCGCCCTTCTACCCTTCGCCAACAGCACGGTGGGGATCGTGGCGCTGATGGCTATTGCGTTCTTCGGCAAGGGCATGGCCAACCTCGGTTGGACGCTGGTGACCGACCTTGCGCCGCGATCGCTGGTGGGAACGGCGGGAGGGATGCTGAATTCGCTGGGCACCATCGGCTCTATCCTGACCTCCGTCGGCATCGGTGCGATTGTAGAATATAGCGGCTCGTTCGACCTCGCGCTGCTATTCGTCGCCGCTCATGGCGTCATGGCCATCGCGGCCTTCTGGCTTTTTATCAAACAGATGAAGCGCGTCACGTTGGACGAGGGAGAGGGCGAGAGCGAGCTTGTGGCCGTTGCGGAGTAAGGCGCGGCGCAGAGCAGCAGGGCATGCGCTCCCCACGGAGAACCTACAGCCGCCGCATCCAGATCGAGAGCGGTTCTGTCCCACGTCTGAAGGGGATAACACCAGCGGCTCCGGCGATCAAAAACGACTCAGCGGGTATGGATATCCACAAAAGTCGCAAATAACCTTGATCGAGCGTCGTTTGTTTTAGCGAAGAGACAATCGCGACATGGTGCGCGAAATGTATTCGCGCATTTTTCAGATGCCGGACATTCGCGATCGGTTCAGCCAGTCCCATCATGGTGACAGCGGTTCTCAGCCTTGCGCGTTGACGACCGCGATCCGCGCCTATGCGAACTTGCGCCGGCAGTCGAGCGCATCGCCCACAGCATGGCCTGCAATCCCGCCTAGAGCATGATCCGATCAGGCTGGATCGGATCATGCTCCATTTGTCTTTTGTTTTCCGTGTCTTCCAAGCCAGAAGATGATGCCATCCGCTCTAGCTTTGTAGCCGCGCTGGTCCGCATCCATGGCCGCGTCATTCTTCCAATCGGCTTTCTCAGCGGCCTTCAGGACGCGCGCGTAGCTCATCAGGACCCGAAATCGGAACGCCAAGCGCGTCGTCGGTGGACATGTAAAAGTTTTGAGTTATACTCAACGAACAAGATGAGAGAGGAATTTGGGTGCGCTACACTGGCTTGGGAGCGACGGGCGTTCAGGTGTCGCGGCTTTGCCTGGGTTGTGGGAGCTTCGGTCAGGGAATGACCGACTGGACCCTTGATCAAGCGGCGAGTCGTCCGATCATGGAAAAGGCGATTGAAGCCGGGATAAATTTCTTCGACACCGCTGACATTTATTCACGCGGCCAAAGCGAGGAAATTCTCGGAAATCTGCTGAAGGATTTTGCTCTTCCGCGCGAAGAGACAGTGATCGCGACCAAACTTTTCTATCCACTCGGTGACGGACCGAATAGCGCTGGCCTCTCGCGCAAGAGAATCATGCACTCGATCGACGACAGCTTGCGGAGGCTCCGCGTAGATTATGTCGACCTTTATCTGATCCATCGATTCGATTATCACACTCCGATCGAAGAAACCATCGCGGCGCTCGACGATGTGGTGAGGGCTGGAAAAGCTCTTCATATCGGCGCCAGCACCATGTACGCCTATCAATTCGCGCGTTATCTCGCGGCGGCCGACCGGCTTGGACGCACGCGTTTCTCGGTCATGCAAAACAGCTATAACCTCGCCTATCGTGAGGAAGAGCGGGAGATGATCCCGCTTTGTCGGGAGGAGGGGATCGGATTGATGCCCTGGGCGCCCCTTGCCGGCGGTTTCCTCGCCGGCACCTATGAGAGCGGAACCGCGCGCTCCCGCTCGTCGCTCGGGCGGCATGAGGGTTATGATCGTCCCGAGGACCAGCATGTTGTCGAGACGCTTCGGCGCGTCGCTGCGCGTCGCGGCGTGCCACCCGCGCAAGTGGCGATCGCATGGGTTCTGTCGAAGCCAGGCGTCAGCGCCCCGGTGATCGGCGCGTCCAAAGCCGCCCATCTCGATGACCCCGTCGCCGCGCTCGATCTTGTTCTGACGCGGGAGGAAATTGCCGAACTGGAGGCCGCCTACACGCCGCAGCGTGTGATCGGCCCTATCCCCCCACCGGAAGATGCCGTTAGCGGCGCCGACTGATCGAATCCTGTCATCACGAAAGAATGGAACTCCACGAAATGAGCACGGCAGAAGAACGACTTGCAGCCCCGCAGGAATCCAAATCGGCGTCGTCCGCAGAACGCGGCAGTCACATTGGGTCTGGCTCAGGATACACAGCGGATCGCCCGCTTATGAGTCATATTGTCGAAGACGTCATCGAACTCACCGAGTTCGAAAATCATGCCGACCCGGCAGAATTGATGGAGTTGCTTCGGCGTCGAAGTGCGTTGGAAGGCGCGACGGGCAAGGCGCGCTTTTGGGCCGCGACCTTTGGCGGCAGCCATTCGGATCGCCTGCTGATCGCCACCGAATTCCCATCCGGCATGGCATTGGCGATTGCGCGTCAGGACGTCGAAAGCGCTGCCGCCCTGCGCCAGTGGGAAGCCGACGCCCGCAAGGCGGGGCTGTCGCTGAAGTCGCGCATCGGGCTGATGAACCTGAACCCCGGCGATAAGGCGGAAGAATCGGGCGCCACCGCGAACGGGCAACCTGCCATCCTTCACTTTGTTGAGATGAACGTGAACGGCAAAGTGGCGGAATTCGTGAAAATCTTCGAACGGGCGCAGGAGGTGATCTGGAAATTTGGCGGCAAGGACAGCGGGATACGCCGCCAATGGGCTATCATCTGGCCAGGCGATCACGCACGCAATGTCGTTGCGACAGTGGAATATCCCAACCATGCCGCCCAGCTGCGCACAATCGAAGATGTCGACAGCCGGGCCGAATGGTTTGAAGTAATGGGCGAATTTGGAAAGCTGCAGCCGCAGGCTGCATTTGAGGGTGTTTTCACCGAACTGCTGCCATGAATAACCTCGGGCCGCTCCTGAGGAACTAATAGGCTGCTTTTCAGTGCAGCTGAGCTGCGCGAAACATCAGAGACAGCTTTCAAGCCAAACAAGGAGGATCTATTGGAAAACAGCATGCAAGTAGAAGCGCAGGCAGCCGTCGACCCGGCGTCCCGCCTGACAGTCACAAGCTTTTATTCGACGCCGGAGGGCAAGTCCGCCGCCCGACGTTTGCGCCTCAAGACTGGCCCCGACGCCCTGCCGGTAGAAGCGGTTTTCGTCGGTGAGTTTCGAAAGGGGGATGTTGAAGACTGGCACGTGACGCCAGCGAAGTTTCTGGTCATGACCAGCACGGGATCCTATGACATCAAGGTCTCCGACGGGAGCGTCGAGACGCTCGGCCCCGGCGCGATCGCCTATTATGAAGATCTGACCGGCGAGGGCCACAGGAATGAAGCGACCGCGGACGGTTCGGTCGTCCTCATGAAGCTTCCGGACGATTTCGATATCGACGCCTGGACTGCGTAACGATTGCCATCTGCCGGCTCGAATTGGGCCGGCAGCAATCCATGCCTGCGCTGCATGGGTGGCCGACATGGCGGTGTGCGCAAACGGACAAAAGAAATTTGCGCCGAAGAAAACGGCGGCAATTCGGGAGCAGGAATCATGGCTGACAATGCCGATGCCGCTAGCCGCCCAGGCATGCCCAACCGAGGGTTGGCGTCGGGAGTGGAGCCGGTGCAGATGGAACGAGAAGCGTTGCGATCCACCAAGATAAGGTGGAACGTCCTGGCGGTCTATGGCTCGGGCGCGTTGGTTGAGAATATCACGACCACCGTCAATCTGACGCTGCTGCTATTCTATCTTACGATCATCTGTGGCCTGTCGGGCGCGCAAGCGGGACTGATAGTGGGCCTGACGTTGCTGATCGACGCGGTGGCCGATCCGATTGTCGGTTCCCTTTCCGACAATTGTCGGTCGCGTCTCGGCCGCAGGCATCCGTTCATGCTGGCCAGCATCATTCCCACCGCCATAGCTTTCGGCCTTTTATTTTCAGTACCGACGGGCCTCTCCGGCGCGCCTTTGTTCGCTTACGCACTCGTGGCGCTGCTCGCGACGCGTGTGGGCATTTCCTTCTTCACGGTTCCATACACGGCGCTAGGCGCTGAGTTGTCCGACGACTATGCTGAACGATCGAACATCGTCGCTTGGCGGATGGCGTTCAACGTCGTTGGCGGCCTTGGCGCCGTGATCCTGATCTGGGGTTTGTTCCTCGGCGGCGAACAAGGGCGGTATCAGCCTTCGGCCTATCCGCGGCTCGCCTGGACCATGGCCGTGATCCTGGCGATCAGCGGTTTTGTTAGCACGCTCGGCACTCTGAAAGAGCGTCGCCGTCTTCACTGCGCGTTGCCTGCGGGCAACTTTGGCGCCGCCGCCTTTGTCGCGGAAGTGTCCGAGGTATTCCGCAACCCTTCTTTTCGCAGCCTGTTCATATCCTGCCTGATCCTCTTCATCTCCCAGGGCGCCACGACCGCGCTGACGTTGCACGCCAACACGTTTTTCTGGCGTTTGACGGCACAGCAGATCCTTTCGGTCAGCGTTTTTCTGCCGGTCGGCATCTGCGTCGGGCTTGTCGTCGCGGGCTTTATGAAGCGGCATTTCGAAAAACGGACCATGACGGTGGCAGGGCTTGGCTTGATTGGGCTCGGGCAACTGGTTCCTGTGCTCCTTCGTATCGCCAATATCATCGGGCCAGACCTGGCCGTGGCGGTGCTTGCGGCATCAATCCTTGCAAATGGAGTCGGCGCCTGCCTCGCAACGATTGGCTATTATTCGATGATGGCTGATGCGGCCGACGAGCATGAACGGATATTCGGCGCCCGCCGGGAAGGTCTTTATTTCGCCGGTCTCACCTTGTCCGCCAAGGCTTCGCTCGGCCTCGGCGCATGGATCGCCGGTGTCGCGGTTGACGCCATCGGCTTGCCCCATGGGATCGCCGCTGCTCCCGACCAGGTCGCGAAGATTCCCGCGCAGGTGATCGACAGGCTCGGCCTGATCTATGGTCCTGGGGCTGCCCTGTTCACCGCGCTGTCCATTGCAGTGCTTATGACCTACAAGCTGTCGAAGGCGCGGCATTCGCGCATATTGGCGGAATTGCGGATCAGCCGTGCAACGCTGGGGAAATGAACGCTCCATGCGAGCGACAGGAGGATGGCCGAGGAGAATTGCGCGCCGTGTCGACGCGCTTGCGGGCTATGATACGACTTGCACACAGGTCGGATGTCATGGAAGAGGATGAAAATCGTTTACTCAGCGTCGGAGTTCGATCCCAGGGATGGAACCGCCACGCTCTGCCTGACTGCGGAAGGATAGTATGAGTTCGCCCACGAAGCCTCGCAAGACGCGCAAGAAAAACGAAGATTACGAGTTGCGTCAGAAGACGATCATCAAGTCGCTGCGGCACTGCATGATCAAGCAAGGCTTCGCCGAAACAACGCTCACCGGTCTTGCCAGAGAAGCCAATATGACGGTGAGCCATCTTCTATATTATTATCCGAGCAAGGAAGCGGTGCTGATCGACCTCTGTGACGAGTTGCTCGCTCGCCTGCAGGAATCCACGGCCAGCGGATATGGCGGCACGCCAGCCGAGCGTATCCGCCTTCTCGCGGAAAATCTGTTCCTCGTGGAAAAGCTGAGCGAGGGCGAAATGGGCATCATGGGCGAACTGCTCAGCCTCGCTGCCCATCGGCCTGCGATCCGCGAGCGGTTGACGGGATATGTCGATTCAAGCCTGGAATATCTGAAAGATCTGTTCGCCCACACGCCGCGTCAGCCGGGACAATCCGCCAGCGACGCTGCCGAGGTCGCCGCGGCTCTGGGCGCAGGCCTCTTCGCCCAAGTCAACCTCGATCGAAATGTCGACCAGGCGATGGCCCGGCGCCTATATTATGACACTTTGGTTCAGCTCGCGAATTTGAGCGGGCAGGTGCCTTCTTGGGAGCAATGTTCCCAGGCTTGAAGGAATGACCGTCCATCGCGGACGGTCCCCTTATCGCACCTCATTCATCGATGCCTGTTGGCGTAGGATGCCTGCGCGCGAGCCGAAAGCCGCGCGCAGGCTTGATCTTATCCTATCTCGCCGCCGAACCCAGCTTCGCAGTGAGGCGAATGCCATATGTGCGGGGTGCAGCCAGCTGGGCCGGGACCTGATAGGTCGTCGGCGTGCTGTGGGCTGCCACTCGATAGGTCGCATGGGTGGTGTCGAGCAGGTTGTCGCCGAAGACCAGGAAGGAAAAACGATCGTCGCTGGTGGTCCAGCCGATCCTGGCGTTCAGCATCCAATAGGCGGGCTGCTTGGTCAGCGCATAGACCGGCTCCCTGGCGTTCAGGATGTCGTTATGATAGCTGTCCGTCCATGCGGCGTCGACGCGTGTGGAAAGCTTGCCGGCATCTCCAAGGCTCGCGTCATATTGAAGCCCCACATTCATCTTCCACCGCGGTGCGCGGATCAGCTGATTGCCCTTGATCGACGCAGACGGCCCGATTGGCAGCGATCCCGGCGTTCCTGCCGCGACGCCCAGGCCGGTCGCCGGATTCACCGCCGCCGGGCACGCTTGAAGCGGTGTGCTGAGGAAGCCGGCATTGTTGAAATTGCCGGGGTCGCCAAAGCAGCCTTCGCCATATTGGGAGTCCTGATAGGATACCGATCCGTCAAGCGACCAGCCTGGCAAGATGCGCGGCCTGAACGCATATTCGAACTCGACGCCGAACGCCGTGGCAGAACCCGCATTCAGAACTTGCGACCCATTGCCGAAATAGGTCGTGAACTGAATGTCCGAATAATCATAATAATACATCGCAAGATTGGTCAGAATCTGGCCGCCGGCCCACAGGGCCTTGATGCCGCCTTCATAATCCGTGAGATGCTCAGGCTCATAGGAGCCTTTGCACTGGCCCGGGTTGATGCCGCCCGATTTATAGCCCCATGCGGCTTTGGCATAGGTCAGGATGTGGGGAGCGAGGTCATAATCGAGCCCCACCGTTCCGGTCGCGCCCGACCACTTACGGAACGTGTTGACGTCGCAAACCCCTGAAGCGGCTTCCACCGCCGCGGCAGTCGGCGGCGGAGCGCCATTTGCCGAATTCGCGCCGATCAAGGCGATTGCGGTCAGATTATACAGGAAGTTGCTCTGAAGGATGCGATTAGTATTCTTGGAATCCCAAGTGTAGCGGAAACCACCGGTCACGCGTAACTTGTCGGTGACATGGTAGGTCGCCTGGAAGAAGCCCGCCGTGGACTTGCTAACCTGATCCGCTACGAAACCGATGAACGCCGATTTGGGAACCGACTGGAAGGCCGTAAGAGGCGTGCCGTCGAGATCCGGACCGTTGATCGTGACGGTCTGGAACGGGCTAGGCGGAATGCCTGGATAATCGTTCAACGTCGGCAGGGTGGCGCGATTAAGGTTGAAAGCGAAGGGCGAACCGGCTGGGTTTGCAAGATAGATGCCGGCCCGCACAGTATCTCCGAAGGCCGGAAGGAAGAATGTACCGTTCAAATTCCCTTTTTCATGAAGATGAAAGCCGCCAAGGAGCCACTCGAGATTGCCGCCGAACGACTTGCCCGACAGATTGAATTCCTGGGTGAATTGCGAGTTGGTCTGGACCAGGGGACGAATGACGACTTGAGGGAAGCTCTGTCCGCCAGAATCCTGATCGGAATAGAAATCCGACTTGCGGTAGGCGCTGATCGATTTGACATTGATGTCACCCAGTTCCCAGTCGAACGTCGCGCTGGCGCCCTTGGCCTTGGTCTTGAACAGGGTAGGCGACGAGTTTGAGAAGACACGGGTCTTGAGAAGATTCGGCGGAATCGGACCGGGCTGGGTCAGGCCATAATAGTCCGCGATGCTGCCGCCGCCCAGCTTGGCGATGTCGGTCGGTGACAAAAAGCCGGGATTGGCCGTGAAGAAGGAGGCGGGCTGAGAGAAAATGCCCAGCGGATGCGCATCGTCGCTGAGCGGATCGCTATAGGCGATGCTCAAGATTCCGACTGCGGCGCTGGTGCGATAGTTGGAAATGTCGCCGCGAAGGGTGAGCTGCAGCGTTTCGGTGGGCTTGATGAGCGCGGTGAGGCGTCCCCCGAGCGCGCGTTCGGCATAGACCCGCTTGCCGGTAGCCTGGTTGAAGTAATAGCCGTCATGATCGCCATAATGGAAGTTGCCGCGCAGCGCGATCTTGTCCTCGACCAGGCCGCCAGTGATGCCGAAATCCGCCTGGACCGCATCATAATTGCCATAGGAGACAGCGCCATAGGCCCCGGGCTCGAAATCCGGGAGCTTGGTGATGTAGTTGATGACGCCGCCTGTTGTATTGCGGCCATAGAGCGTTCCTTGCGGACCGCGAAGAACCTCGACCCGTTCAAGGTCAAAGGTGGGGACGCTCTGCGATATGATCTGGCCGGTGTAAACGCCGTCCTGATAGGTGGCGACCGTAGACTCGCCAAGCGCCGTGAGATCGGTTCCGACCCCGCGAAGGGTGATCGTGCTGAACCCCTGATTTTCGCCGAAGGTAAGCGATGGGACGGCGTATTGCAGCTTGACGGGCTGGTCGAGGCTTCGTTGTTCGAGCGTGGAGGCGCTCAGCGCGGTGATAGCGACCGGAGCTTTTTGCAAATTCTCGGCGCGCTTTTGCGCTGTGACAATGATCTCGCCGAGACTTGGCTCCGACGTTTGCGCTGCAGCAGCCGACTGCTCCGCAGTTTGGGCGTGGGCCGTCCACGGCGCGACCAACATCGCAATGGGCGCTGCCGAAAGGCTAAGCCGAATCAATTTGTGCATGACCATCTTCCTCTCCCTGACGGCGTCGCGCAGCTTCTTCGTGATGTTGCATCGCTCGCTCGTCCGGGGAGATGATAGAGACCGTGAAAAGCATTACAAGTCGTTTTTGAGTGCAACTCAAATTTATGTGGACAGGTGGCCGCGCGGCAAATACCGGTCATGTTCCGCCGGCGGCGAATCGGTGAATTCGCCGCGACGATGGCAGGACGGAGGCTCCGCGAAAAATGCAGCCGCCGCCGCTGATCTGCCACAAAGGATCCGGCCCGAAAGGCATGGCAAGCGAAGGAGAGGTGAAGATGACCGAGATCAAGGAAAAGGCCGAATTCGGCTCCAAGGAATGGATGGATATCGCGGACAAGGTAGTCGTGGATGTTGTGGCGGATCACCGCGACAAGATTGCGGGCGAACGCTTTTCGACCAGCTATACTTTCACAAATGCGCCTGCGCATTTGTGCGATGACGGACAATCTTCGATCGGTTGGTCGATCTTCATCGACGACGGCGCGATCACCATCGATCGCGCAGAGCGCGCCGACGTCGATTTCGCGATGTGGGTTGATTATGATTATACCTTGCCGAATGCGCGAGGCCTTCAGACCATGGAACCTGAAAGCCGAGAAGAGGTAGAGGCTAAGCGGCAAAAGGCTATCGCCGATGGACTGCTGGTGATGAAAGGCACTACCGAAGGGGCTTCGCCGGCGATGATCGGCATGCTGGTCGATATGCATAACCGGTTCGCGGAATTTACCGCCTGAGCGGGGGTCTGCTGTTTATCCGGCGCTCATGCCGGTTGTATGGCGCCAGCCAATCTTTTTAGGAGAATGAAATTGAGCGATAATTCCGAAAGGGTGGAATTTGGATCGGACGCCTGGTTCGCACTCGCAGATCAGGTGGTCAAGGATATCATCGCCGAGAATCCGCAAGAACTGGGATCAGAGCGCCTGTCGATCTGCTATGTGTTCACCAGCCCGCCTGCACATTTGCTGCACGAAGGCCAGTCCACCATTCCGATGTATATGTCGATTGATCACGGATCAGCGACCGTGCAGCAGGTTGAGCGCACGGATGTCGACATCTTGATGTATGTCGACTATGCGCATTCTCTCGAAAACGGGCGAGGCATTCAGAAGCGTGTGCCCGAAGAAATGGAATTTCGAAAAGCCCGTCAGGAGGCCGCGATCGAATCGGGCCTTATGACGGTCAAAGGCGGGCAGCAGGGCCTTTCTTCGGCCCTGTTGGAGGCGCTGACCGAACTGCATAACCGCCTCGCCGTTCGCACACTTTAACGATCGGCCGAAGACGCTCCCGCCTCGACGGTTTGGAGCGGAGTGCTGGGCGTCGCGGGCGATGGCTCCCGACGCCCAACAGACTGGACGCAGACTTCTTGCCTGCCAAGCGGAGCGCCCTGTCCCTCAGAATTAAATGCCGATTTCGGTTCGATAAGCCAATCCGCCTCCGACGGGCCAAATAGCCGCCGCGTCCGTAAGCGCGGTCGGTGAGTGTGCCCTTCTACGTGCCCTTGGGAACGGCGCCCCTCCGAGGCGTCGGGTAAACTATTCGCTCGCGCCTGCCTTGCTGTCGATCGTCGGCAGGCCCCGGGCGATTTGCGCATGGCCGGCGCGATCGGAAAATAGCTCGGTGTTGAGGTAAAGCCACTTGCCGTCCGGCGAATATTCGCACCCGTCAGCGTGCCGGTCGCCCGTGGTGATCGCCCGCACCGTCTCTTCGGATGTGGGCATTGTGAAGATATTGGCCGCGCCCCAAGGGCTGTCGCCGCGAGGTTCGATGCCCACGAAAGCGATCTCGCCTCCATCGGGGCTGACGCCATGGAGAAAATGCCGCATCGGCCGCGCGGGATCGTCATACGTGACCTGCACCGTCGATCCGTCCGACAAGTTCACGCGATGAATGTGCCAGTCATAGCCCGACACATAGATCGCCTCTGACGAAGGGTCGAGGACGTGATCATTGTTCAGGAAGGGCAGGCCGGGAAACGGCATTTCGAACAAGGATCCGCTGGCGATATCGAGCCGCCACAAAATGCCGTCGCCGTTCAGGATCAGATGGCCAGCTGGGTGCCAATTGGGGGCTTCGAGCAGAATGTCGGTTGCGCGGAGGATTTCCCGATCGCGACCGGTCTCGCAATCGAAGATGCGAACGCTGCACGCCTGTCCGGGCGCCAACTCGCGTTTGAAAGGATGATCCGCCATTCGCATATCCGCCAGTTCCCTCACGCCCATTGATCGACGGCGGCAGGACGCCGCCTTCGCTCCTCAACCATGATCCATCCAGGTCGGCAAGGCTTCTGTCCAGGAAGGAGAAAAGGCCATCGGCCGCTTCGCCATGAAAGGCGACAGCCATCTCAAGCAGTTCCGCCGCCGTTGACAAACAATTTGTCGATAGGCAATTTTCTTCTGGGTCAAACGTCACGAGCCCCGCAACGACCGGGCTCGCGCCGGGATGAAGTTTCAACCGTGACAGCGCGAGCCGCATTCGGTCAGGATGCGGCTCGCTTATAATATGGCCGGGCTGGGCGCTTGTTCCGGTCAGGCTGCAGCACCGGAAAGGATGATGATGGCGAGCGATACCGTGAAGTGGGGCATCCTTGGCTCGGGAGGCATTGCATCCCAGTTCCTCGACGGATCTATCGCATCGGGTACCGGGCGGGTAACAGCGCTGGGCACCCGCGCGAGAGGCAAACCCGACCTTGAGGAGCGGTTCGCCGGCTTGGAAATCCACGAGGGCTACGAGAATCTGCTAGCCGATCCGGCAATCGACGCCGTTTATGTGGCGACTCCGCATGCCTTTCATGCGGAATGGGCGATACGCGCTGCGCAATGCGGCAAACACGTCCTTTGCGAAAAGCCGCTGGCGATGAACGCTGCGGAAGCCGAAGCGATGTTCGACGCAGCCCGCCGGGCGAACGTCTTCATGGCGGAGGCGTTCATGTACCGCCTCCACCCGCTGACTAGTGCGATCCTCCAGTTCCTGGACGAGGGCAGGCTGGGTGAGGTGCGCATGATCAAGTCCAGCTTCGGCTTCGCCGTGCCCGGTTTCCATCCCCGCCACCGACTGTTCGACAAGGAACTGGGCGGCGGCGCCATTCTGGACCTGGGCGGATATCCGATGTCGATGGCGCGGCTTATCGCCGGGCACGGCTCCGGGGCGCCTCTGGAGCCTTCTGCCCTGCAAGGCTTCATGCGGAACGGACCGACCGAGGTCGATGAGATCGCCAGCGCCCTTGTCGCCTTTCCCAACGGCGTGATCGCCGATCTGTCGTGCTCGCTTGCCCTTTGGCAGGACAATATTCTTCAGATCCTCGGCACCTGCGGCCGTCTGGAGGTGGACTCCTTCTGGTTCGGCTCTGGAAAGACGGGCGGAACTGCACGAATGCGCTTTGTCTCCAACGCAGGCGAAATGCAGACGATCGAGGTGGAAGAGCAGCGCAATCTATACAGTTTCCAGTTCGAGGCGGTGAACCAGGCGATAATGGAGCGGCGCACGAGGCTGGCTTATCCCGGCATGAACGAAGCCGACACCATCGGCAACATGCAGGCTCTCGATTGGTGGCTGAGGGAAGCCCAGCGCGTTTCCCCGGACATAAAAGTCAATGACAGCTCAAAGGAGTGACTTCGGCTTTCTATGCCAGGCCGTGGTCTGCATTCGGTTGACTTATGCCGCAGACCTGGGTTGCGAACATGAGCGCGAAGCACTTGCGGGCGCAAGACCGAATTATTGGTTGCATCGCGCTTGGCGGCCCCTGGACGGCGTGACAACTGATGTTCGCAACGCCGATGTCGCGTTGAGCGATGCGTGGATGCCGGTTTCGGGGGGGAATGAGGGTTCTTGAGGACGGTGAGATGTGCAGCGCGCCCACCCGTTCTCGTCCTGGCGAGAGGCGCTTGCTCCACTGATCATGAACGCGTGGCGCTCGCCTGAACGGGCGCGGAAGAGCCGGAGCCTCGTTCCGATTCACCGCCTTTTGTCTGGAAAGTCCGCGAACCTGTAAAGCTTTACATGGCTGATTTTAGTCTATATCCCGGCGAAGAATCTTGCATCTTGGGCGCCTGACTTGAGCGTGCGTGCATCGCCCAGAGGAGAATAACGCACTTCGAGGAGAGCTTTATATGGTGACGAGAATAACGAAGGTGGGGAGGGCGGTTGCGCTACTGCTCTGGGCTACTGTCCAGACCTCCGTGAGCGCGCAGGAAACCGAGGCGCCGAAGGGTGTGTCGGTCGAAGCGTTCAAGCAGCTCAGCGACGAAGGGTTCAAGCTGACGATGATCCAGCCGGGACGCAGGGTCGTCCAGTTCATGCAGTTCGACGCTCCGCTGACTACCCTTCGCCTTAAAGAATTCCTCCGACGGTACGAGGCCATCGCATCGCAGTATCAGAGCCAAGGAAAGCCGCGCTACTGGAAGTCCGCATTCTGTGGCTTTGGGGTGAATCGCCTATACGTGACCGTAGAGTTCCCTGATGTGCTGACCATGGCGCAGGCTTGGCAGCGGATGCATTCGGGCCCGGAGCTCGATCAGTGGGAGGAAGATGCGCGAAATGCGGGACTGGTTCTCAAATCACAGATGTTCCTTGACAATATCGGAGGACCATCCCTGTCCACGTCTTCATATCCGACCAAAGATGCTCCGCCTCACGTGATGCAGATCATGGATATGGACACTGGGCCGGACGCGAGCATTCTTCTCACACTTGAAGCCAAGATGAAGGAAATCACCACCAAGCAGAAGTTCAATCGCATCCAGCGAGACTACCAGATCGACTGGCATGGCGAGCGGCCCCGCGCGCAAATCACGATGGTCGAATATGACAGCGTCGAGGCGATGATGCGCGGAAACCTGGTGATGGACAACTCGCCAGAGATCAAGTCCCTGCTTCGGTCAGGCGGCATGGGCAACATCCGGCGCCTGTCGGAGTGCGTGACGGAGGAAGTGCGATAACGCCAGCTCAAGACTGGCACTGTCCGCGAGGTAAACTCGCGGACAGTGGTAGCCGTTTAAAGTCTAATGGCCACTGGATGAGCTACGCCGTGGATCCTGTTATCTTCAGGAGAACTCCACTGATCGTTCGCAAGTTAAGCCTTGTGGACTGAGATAAATCCGCTGACGTCTCGATAAATGAAAAAGGGAACCGATTCCCCGAGATCGGTAGGTTTCCCTCCTAGAGCATGATCCGATCGGACTGGATCGGATCATGCTCTATTGGTCTTTTGTTTTCCGCGTTTTCCGAGCCAGCAGATGATGCCATCTGCTTCGAAAACGCTCTAGATCGTCAGACGATGTGCAGCGCGATTCATCCGGTGAGGGAGGTCGCGATGAGGGGGCGTAGGACAGACTTGCACGAGGTTGCGGAGCTGGCCTGGCAGCGGGCTGTCGCGCGCGAACCGATCTCAGAAAACTGGCTGCGATGACGCGCATCGCGGACGCCGTTTTGTGGCTGGCTATGAGTGAATTGTCCCTAAGCCGTCCCCGGCTTCATGCCCTCGTGAAACAGTATGGCGCCAACTCCGTGGCGAGCGCCTTGATCTGTAATTTGCAGAGCTGAGCGGTGTTGATCCCTTGAGGGGTTCATGGATCTGTCCGCACTGGCCGAGCCGGGGCCCGGTCGTGCTGTGTCGGGTCTCACAGAGGCGAACGTTGCATTGACTCGATGCGGGCATCACCAAGCTCAAACTCGTCAAACGGCAGATGTTCGGCCGAGCCAAGCTCGATCTCCTTGAGGCTAGAGCGTTTTCGAGGCAGATGGCATCATTTGCTGGCTCGGAAAACGCGGAAAACAAAAGACAAATAGAGCATGATCCGATCCAGTCTGATCGGATCATGCTCTAGGCTGTAGTGACGATTTAATCATTTTAGCCATAGCATGATGCTGGCGAGTTTGACGAAGCCGAGGAAGTTTGCGGCGAGTTTGTCATATCGCGTGGCGATCCGTCGCCATTGTTTGAGTTT
>Ga0255338_1000502_pt1 | contig 121099 bp, 111 predicted proteins | sample MeOH1_35cm_T4_19_FD_203715 | JGI IMG/M metagenome (GOLD analysis project Ga0255338, IMG submission 203715) | Sandy soil microbial communities from University of British Columbia, Vancouver, Canada - MeOH1_35cm_T4_195 | ecosystem: Engineered > Artificial ecosystem > Sand microcosm >... | reverse complement strand
CGGCGCGATTAACGTTTTGGCGCGGGGACACCGCGTTGCAGCCTGTGGAGAGCCGGTGCAGTCGGGCCGCTCCGTGAAGCAGGAACCCACCGAAGCGATCTGAGATGGCGATCGTCGTCTCAGAAGCCGTAGGAATCCTTTGCCTTTAGGCAGGGGAGGATGTCAAGCATAGGGTTTGCATTTCGAATATGCAGCATAGTGAGTCGTGGCAACGCCGGATCACCTTTCGCTTTCGATAACCAGTATGGTTTGCCGTGGCTGTTCGCGGTAGGGTGCGGATTGCGGAACAAGTGAAGCAAGCGGTGCAGTCTTCGGCCGCGTCAAAAACGATAGCCAATACCGCCCAGGATCACGTCGGTGTCGCGGTCATGACTGCTCACCGTACGGTTCCAGGACAGTCGTGCCAGCCAGCGGGCGGGTGTCAGGCACATGCCAGGGTGCGCCCCCAGGCTCCGAGGGTAGTGAATGCGGCGGCACCCATGAACGCCCGACAGGGACGGCGCGTGATCCGGGCTACGCCGCATATTGACTTGCATCAGCGAAGAACAATACCGGGGTTGTGATCCCACGCGCCGCTGCTAGAATGAATTTCCCTTTTCAGCATGCAGGAGCGCAGTCATGGCGACATACCAGCGCGGCGATCTTTTTATCGTCACTTCCGTCGAGGAACTGCCATGGGGGCGTTACCGGGGCTTTGTGACATTCACGGCGGGTGTACAGCCGGCGGCCTCCTCGCGGCACACCTGCACCAGATGCTGGGACAATCCGCTGCAAGCGCATGAGGACGCCGATGCCGAGGTTGAGTACGCCTACAGGCACTATCTGTCCGATCACACCGACTGGAGTTCCAGGGCCGGCAGTACCGAGCATTGACCGGCGCATCGGGCGCATCCCCTTGCCCGCTTGCGTGACTTGCCACGCTTACTTGAAGTTGTCGCGCCAATAGGTTTCGATCTGCTTGACCAGTCCGGGTGGCAGCGCCACATAGTGCTCCGCAGCGGCGTCGGCCTGCCCGTCGTTGAGTGCCCATTTGAAGAATGCCAGCGCACCCTGTGCGCTTGCCTGATCCTTCGGGATTTTCGGCATGATCACGAACACGGCGCCGGCAATGGGCCACGCCTGCGTGCCGGGCGCGTCCGTGATGACCTGGTAGAAATCCGCTTGCTGGGTCCAGTTAACGGATGCCACCGCCGCGCTGAAACTCTCGCGTGAAGGGCTGACGTACGCGCCGTCTCTGTTTTGCATTACTGCGTAAGGCAGTTTGCGTTGCAGGGCGTAAGTCAGTTCGACATAGCCAATCGCCCCTTTGACATTCTTGATATAAGTGGCCACACCCTCGTTGCCGCTGGCCCCGACGCCGGCGGGCCATTTGACTATCGTGCCGGCGCCCACGCTGTTCTTCCATTCGCCGCTGACCTTGGACAGATAGTCGGCCCAGTTGAACGTCGTTCCCGAACTGTCACTGCGATGCACGACCAGGATCTTTTGGTCGGGGAAGTGAATGCCGGGGTTGATTGCGCTGATGGCGGGGTCGTTCCAGCTGGCGATCTTGCCGAGGTAGATATCCGCCAGCAACTGGCCGGTAAAGCGAATCTGGCCCGCCGCGACGCCGTCCAGGTTCACAATCGGCACCACGCCGCCGATCACCAGCGGAAACTGCGCCAGCCCGGCAGCGCGCAATTCATCCGGCTTGAGGGGCATGTCCGAGGCACCGAAGGTGACATTGGCTGCCTTGATCTGCCGGATGCCGTTGCCCGAACCCGTGGGCTGGTAGTTCACCTCCTGGCCTGTCTTGGTGTGATACGTGGCCGCCCATTTGACCAGCAAGGGGTAGACGAAGGTGGACCCTGCGCCGGTGATGTCGCCAGCGTGCGCAGCGAGTGCAAAGCCCGCGAGCGCGCATGCGAGGGTGGCTTGGCGCCACGTGTTCCGAAAGAACAGGGATCCAGTCATACCGCAACCTCCGTGCCGGCGGATCGGGAATGGGTAACGGAGAACGGGGAATGCGCCGGTGCATGCTCCGCCGAGGAGGTCACTTGCTTATCCTAGCACCTGATCCCGCGCAGCCGGCAAGGCGTTTTTTTCGAATTCGCGCGGTGCTGTCACAGAACTGTCATACACCGTGTTCGAATTCTTGCTGTTGTGCGCGTATTGGACGCATAGCGAAAAAATCGTGCAAAGGTGTTCGCGCATCGGATCAAACCTGGTGCACCGGCAAGCTCGCGCGGCGCGCCCCCGATCCATCTCGCCGCAGCCTGCACCACCTGCCGCATGAAGCCGCATAAAGGCGCGATACGCCTGGGCTTCGCAAGGGCCGCTCAAGTTGTTGCGGGCCGGCCTCCGGCGTCCTGGCGAGCTTGTCCATCAGTCCCTGTACTTCGCTGAACGGGCAGAGCTTGCAGCCGTCCTGCATCGTGATGCACGACCAGCGCGGGCACCTTGACCTCGCCGCCGTCCGAGAGCCGGATGGCGATGGCGGCCACCGGCTGCGTACCGCGGCCGGTGCCGGCCAGCCAAGCGGGCAGGCGGGCATGGCTGCGCATTCTCTCCGATCTGCAGGGCGCGTCGGAAATCGCCGCCTGCCCGGTCCGCATCCGCTACCTAGGGAAATCCCCCGGTTCAAATGGTGCAAAACGTTGCCAATTTATCGACAAATCGTGGATATACTGCACGGGCATTTCCACTCGTACTGGCACACATCATGGCAAACGCAATCCTTCCCCGCTGGCAGTTCTGGATCGACCGTGGAGGCACCTTCACCGATGTGGTGGGGCGTCGTCCCGACGGTACCCTCGTCACGCACAAGCTGCTGTCGGAAAACCCGGAGCAGTACCGCGACGCGGCGGTGGCCGGCATCCGCCACCTGCTGGGCCTGGCGTCGGGCGAGCCGGTGACGGCGGACCTGGTCGAATGCGTGAAGATGGGCACCACGGTGGCCACCAATGCCTTGCTGGAACGCAAGGGCGAACCGACGCTGCTGATCACCACGCGCGGCTTCCGCGACGGGCTGCGCATCGCCTACCAGAACCGGCCGCGGCTGTTCGATCGCCATATCGTGCTGCCGGAACTGCTGTACAGCCGCGTGATCGAGGCCCAGGAGCGCATCGGCGCGCACGGCGATGTCGTCGAGCCGCTGGACCAGGACCACCTGCGCGAGCGGCTCTGGGCCGCCTACGATGCCGGGCTGCGCAGCGCGGCCATCGTCTTCATGCACGGCTACCGCTATGCCGCCCACGAGCAGGCCGCGGCGCGCCTGGCACGCGAGGTCGGCTTCACCCAGGTCAGCACCTCGCACGAGACCAGCCCGATGATGAAGTTCGTCAGCCGTGGCGATACCACCGTGGTCGATGCTTACCTGTCGCCGATCCTGCGCCGCTACGTGGACCAGGTGGCCGGCGAGATGCCAGGCGTGCGGTTGCTGTTCATGCAGTCCTCCGGCGGCCTGACCGATGCGCAGGCGTTCCAGGGCAAGGACGCCATCCTGTCCGGTCCGGCTGGCGGTATCGTCGGCATGGCGCGCACCGCGGGGCTGGCGGACCAGGCGCGCGTGATCGGCTTCGACATGGGCGGTACCTCGACCGATGTCAGCCACTACGCGGGAGAATTCGAGCGCGAGTTCGAGACGCAGGTGGCGGGCGTGCGCATGCGCGCGCCGATGATGAGCATCCACACCGTGGCGGCCGGCGGCGGTTCGCTTCTGACCTTCGACGGCGCGCGCTTTCGCGTGGGGCCGGAAAGCGCGGGGGCCAACCCCGGCCCGGCCAGCTATCGGCGCGGCGGGCCGCTGGCGGTCACTGATGCCAACGTGATGCTGGGCAAGATCCAGCCGGCCTGGTTCCCGCACGTGTTTGGCCACGGCGCCGACCAGCCGCTCGACGCGGAGGTGGTGCGCGAGCGTTTCGGCACGCTGGCGCGCGAGAGCGGCCGCGAGGCCGAGGAGGTGGCGCACGGCTTTATCCAGATCGCGGTGCAGCAGATGGCGAACGCCATCAAGAAGATCTCGGTGGCGCGCGGCTATGACGTGACGCGCTACACGCTGCAGTGCTTCGGCGGCGCGGGCGGCCAGCATGCCTGCCTGGTGGCCGATGCGCTGGGCATGACGCGCGTGTTCGTGCACCCGCTGGCGGGCGTGCTGTCGGCCTATGGCATGGGCCTGGCCGACCAGAACGTGATCCGCGAGCAGGCGGTGGAAACCCGCCTCGACGCGGCGGCGTTGCCCGCGATCGACGCGGCCCTGGGGCAACTGGCCGAGGCCGCACAGACCGAGTTGCGGCGTCAGGCGGCGGGGGATGCGCCGGTCGCGGTGCACCGGCGCGTGCACGTGCGCTACGAAGGCAGCGACGCAGCCCTGGTAGTGCCGCACGGCGATCTGGACGAAATCGTGCGGGGTTTCGAGTCGGCTTACCGCCAGCGCTTCGCCTTCCTGATGCAGGGCAAGGGCCTCGTGGTGGAGGCGGTGTCGGTCGAGGCCGTGGTGCCGGGCGATGCGCCGGCCGAACGCGCGCACCCGCTGCATCCGGTGCGCGAGGTGCCGCGGCGCGGCACCGTGCCGATGTTCACCGCGGGCACCGACGGCGCGCCGGCGTGGCAGGACGCCGCGCTGGTGGTGCGCGAGGACATGCGGCCGGGCGATGTGCTGGCCGGCCCGGCCATCATCGCCGAGAAGAACGCCACCACCGTGGTCGAGCCTGGCTGGCAGGCCAGCCTGACGGCGCTGGACCACCTGATGCTCGAACGCACGATGGCGCGGCCGGCGCTGACCGCCGCCGGCACCACGGTGGACCCGGTGCTGCTGGAGGTGTTCAACAACCTCTTCATGAACATCGCCGAGCAGATGGGGCTGCAACTGCAGAACACCGCCTATTCGGTCAACATCAAGGAGCGGCTGGATTTCAGCTGCGCCCTGTTCGACGCCGCCGGCAACCTGATTGCGAATGCGCCGCATATGCCGGTGCACCTGGGTTCGATGGGTGAGAGCATCAAGGCGGTGATCGACGGCAACGCCGGGCGCATGCGCCCGGGCGATGTCTACGTGCTGAACGACCCCTACCACGGTGGCACGCACCTGCCCGACATCACCGTCATCACGCCGGTGTACGTGGGCGAAGGCGCCGAGCCCACCTTCTATGTGGGATCGCGCGGGCACCACGCCGATATCGGCGGCACCACGCCGGGATCGATGCCGCCGTTCTCGACGCGCATCGAAGAGGAGGGCGTGCAGATCCAGAACTTCAAGCTGGTCGAGGCAGGCCGGCTGCGCGAGAGCGAGATGCTGGCCCTGCTGCGCAGCGGCGAATATCCGTCGCGCAATCCGCAGCAGAACATGGCCGACCTGCGCGCGCAGGTGGCAGCCAACGAGAAGGGTGCGCAGGAACTGCGCCGCATGGTGGACGAGTTCGGGCTCGACGTGGTGCAGGCCTATATGCGCCATGTGCAGGACAACGCCGAGGAATCGGTGCGGCGGGTCATCACGCGGCTGCGCGACGGCGAGTTTACGCTGCCGCTGGACAACGGCGCGCAGATCCGCGTGTCGGTGCGGGTGGATGCCGCCGCGCGCAGCGCCGTGATCGACTTCACCGGCACCAGTGCCCAGCAGGCCAATAACTTCAATGCGCCGCGCGCGGTGTGCATGGCGGCCGTGCTTTATGTCTTCCGTACGCTGGTGCAGGACGATATCCCGCTCAACGCCGGCTGCCTGAAACCCCTGCAGGTGGTCATTCCGCCGGGCTCGATGCTCAATCCCAATCCGCCGGCTTCGGTGGTGGCGGGCAATGTGGAGACCTCCTCCTGTATCACCAATGCGCTGTACGGCGCGCTGGGGCTGATGGCGGCGGGGCAGTGCACGATGAACAATTTCACGTTCGGCAACGCGCGCTACCAGTACTACGAGACCATCTCGGGCGGCAGCGGCGCGGGCGGGTTCCATGACGAGACCGGCCAGCTGGCGGGCGGCTTCCACGGCAGCAGCGTGGTGCAGACCCATATGACCAACTCGCGCCTGACCGACCCGGAAGTGCTGGAGTTCCGCTTCCCGGTCCGGCTGGAGGGCTACCGCATCCGCGAGGGTTCGGGCGGCGCCGGCCGCTGGAAGGGCGGCAACGGCGGCGTGCGCCGGGTGCGTTTCCTGGAGCCGATGACCGCCAGCATCCTGTCCAACGGCCGCCACCATGGTGCCTTCGGCATGGCCGGGGGGCAGGCCGGCGCGCCGGGTATCAACCGGGTGGTGCGGGCCGATGGCCGCGTCGAGCCGCTGGACCATATTGGCCAGGCGGAGATGCAGCCGGGGGATGTGTTCGAGATCCACACCCCGGGCGGCGGCGGCTTTGGCCGCGGCGCTGCCTGAGGGTGCGAGCGATGAGCGCGCTGTAACGGGCTTCCGGCCCTTCGGCGCCGACAGCATCAACGCATCAACGCATCAACGCATCGTGGGAAGTGGCGCGGGCCCTGGACGGGGTACGCATCGGGAATGCGCGCGCGGTTGCGCGCATTCCCGACAACGCGGCCACCAGCCCATCGACCGGCTTTCCCACCCTGCCGATCGAGCGGATGGCCGCCGCGCCGCCCCCGGGACCGCACGCCGCTATCGGTTACGGCGCCCTTCATTGAATCTGTTGTCGTGCCCTTTGCCGTAGTCGTGCCCTTTGCCGTACGCGGCGTTTTTTCAGGAGATATCCCCATGTTTGTGAAGCAATGGCTGGCCGCGTGTGCCGTTTTCGCGGCCTTGTGCGCGCGCGCGCTCGCTGCCGATTTCCCCGCCAAGCCGGTGGTGATCGTGGTGCCTTACGCGGCCGGTGGCGCCGCCGATTTCGTCGCCCGCACCGTTGCCGCGAAGCTGTCGACGCGGTTGAAGCAGCCGGTGGTGGTGGAGAACGTCGGCGGCGCCAGCGGCACCATTGGCGCCGCCAAGGTGGTGGCTGCCGCGCCCGATGGCTATACGCTGCTGCTGGGCTCCGGCAGCGAAGTGTCGATCGCGCGCCTGACCAATCCGAAGATCCGCTACGACGGCCAGCGCGACCTTGCGCCGGTGGCGCTGGTCGGCACCCAGCCCCTGGTCCTGGTCGGCAGCAACAGTCTGTCCGCGCGCACCATGGACGAGGTGCTGGCGCTGGCCCGGGCCAACCCCGGCAAGCTGAACTACGGCACTGCCGGCGTCGGCACGCCCCAGCACCTGATGGGCGAACTGATCAATCTCGACGCCAAGGTGAAACTGTTCCACGTGCCCTACAAGGGCGCGGCTCCCATCATCAACGACCTGCTGGGCAAGCAACTGGACCTGGCGGTGGTGACCCTGTCCGGCGCCCAGGCCCATGTGAAGTCCGGCGGCATGCGCGCCATCGCGCTCAGCGAAAAGCGCCGCGCCACTGCGATGCCGCAGGTGCCCACGGTCAGCGAAACGCGCGGGCTGGAATCGGTCGACATGGGCGTCTGGTCGGGCCTGTTGGCGCCCGCAAAGACGCCGCCGGAAGTGGTCGATCTGCTGAACCGCGAAATCGGCCAGGTGCTGCGCCAGCCCGATGTGCAGGCGCGCCTGACCGAGGCCGGCTACCGGATCGTCGGCGGCAGCCCCGCATCATTTGCCGAGTTCATCTCCGCGGAAACGGATAAGTACCGCCGCATCGTGCAGGCGGCTGGCATCCAGGCCGAGTGACAGCACGCCGGGGCGGGCGCGGCACTGCGCGCACCCCCGGGAAATTAACGGGTAACGCGTAGCGCGTAACGCGCCGGCGCATGCTCGGCCGGCGATGTCACTTGCTTATCCTGGCGGGTGCAGCCCCAGCCTCGCGCCTACCGCTCCCCGATCCACCTCGCCACCGCCTGCACTACCTGCGGCTCGATGCCGTTGAAGCCGTGATACGCCATGGCTTCGCAAGGGTCGCCCACGTTGTTGCCGCCATCGAACTGGATCAGGCCGGCCTTGGGCGTCTTGGCGAGCTTGTCCATCAGTCCCTGTACTTCGCTGAACGGGCAGAGCTTGCAGCCGTCCTGCTCGTGGTGCACGACCAGCACGGGCACCTTGATCTTGCCGAGGTCCATCGCCGGCACCGGGCGGCCGCGTTCCTCGCGCAGGATGGTGGAGGTCAGCACGATGCCGTCGGGGCCGCCGCCGTCCGCGAGCCGGATGGCGATGGCGGCCACCGACTGCGTACCGCGGCTGGTGCCGGCCAGCCAGACGGGCAGGCTGGTATGGCCGCGCATCCAGGCGATCACGGCCCTGGCGTCCTCGGCATGCTCGGCGGACTGGCGGAAGCCGTTCAGGAAGGGGGAGGTCAGATGGTCGCCGGGTGCGTCGATGACCGCAACCGCCAGTCCGTTGTCGACGAAGAGCTGGCGTGCGCGTACCAGGAAGTTGCCGGCACCCCAGCCCAGGCTGCCATTGGGATAAATCTGCAGGCCGCCGTGGCCGCCCGCGTAGAGGATCACGGCGGCCTTGGGCTGCGCGGGCGCGAGGTAGAGGAAGCGCTGCGTCACGCCGGGACGGGTCGGGATATCGACGACCTGTGCCGGCGCCGGCTGTGCCCGCGCCACCAGCGCGCAGAGCAGCAGGGAGGCGCAGAATGCGGCTTGCAGCAGCAATCCCGTCGGCGTGTTTGCGTGGCGGCAGGTCATGGGCTGGGTCTCCGGTTTCTGTTTGCTTTCCGCTTGCTTGCTGTTTGTCCCCCGGCAACCTATGCCGCGGCCCTGACCCGGTACACGCAGCGGCGCGCATTGCTGAGCAGGTGTTCCTCGCGCGTGACCGTCGCCTCGCTGCCGGCGACTTCCTGGAAGATCCGCAGCTCGGCCCGGCAGAATCCCTGGCAGGTCCGCGCCGCGGCGCAGATCGGGCAATGGTCTTCGATCAGCAGCCAGTCCGCCCCGTCCTGCTCCAGGCGCGCCATATAGCCTTCGGCCTGGCGTAGCGCGGCAAGGGTCGCCAGCCGCTGCGCGAGCTGCTCCTGGCCGGCGACGGCGGCAAGGTATTGCTGGCGGGTTTCCGCTTCGCGCTGGCCGATCAGCTTGTCCAGCCCATCCTCCCCGAACAACTCCCGCACCGAGCCGATCAACTGGATGGTGAGCTGCGCATGGGTATCGGGAAAGCGCCCGTGGCCGCTGGCGGTCAGGGTCCAGTCCTGGCGCGGCCGTCCGGCACCGCCGGCGCTTTGCTGGCGGCCTTCGATCAGTCCGGCGGCGAGCAGCTTCTGCACCTGCTGGCGCGCGGCTTCCGCGGTACCTCCGAGCGCCTGCGCGATCTGCGTGGTCGAGGCCGCGCCCTTGGTCTTCAGCAGGAACAGGATGCGATCACCTGGAGAACCAGTAGGGTTATCCAAGCTTTCTGTTGTGTAATTCATGCGGCGCGCCTAATATCCAAAAACGTTCTTGGATATTAGGGCAGACGGGCAGCCTTGTCGAGCCTGTCCCGCATCCGGCCAAGCAGCGCATTGCCACCGAAAAAGGAAACTGCATCCATGTCAGCCTCACTCACGCATCCCGCCAGGCGCCAGCTCACCATGCTCAATCCCCTCGGTCTCTACGATCCGAGCACGAACGGTTACTCCCATGTGGCGCTGGTGGCGCCCGGCGCAAGCCTGATCTGCGTGGCCGGGCAGGGCGGCGAGCGGGCGGACGGCAGCTTGCCGGACAGTTTCGAGGCGCAGGTGCGGCAGGCGCTGGACAATCTGCGCGTGGCGCTGGCCGCCGCCGGCTCGCACTTGCATCAGGTTGCCAGGCTGACCGTACTGGTGGTGGATCACGATGAGGCGCGCCTGCGCGTGCTGGCGGAGGTGCTGGCGCGGGCCTGGGGCGATGCGCCCAAGCCGGCCTGCACGCTGATCCCGGTGCCGCGGCTGGCGCTCGACGGGATGTTGTTCGAGGTGGAAGCGCTGGCCGTGGCGGATGCGTCCAACGTATCCGCCAAGGCCAGCGCGACCTAGCCCGTGGCGCGTTCAGGCCGCCAGTTTGGGCGGCTGGGGTTGCCGGGCCGGCCCCGCCTGTGTTTCCCCGAAATGCGGATGGCGCGCGAACAGTTCGGCTGCCCAGTTGACGAAGACGCGCACCTTGGCCGACAGGTGGCGGTTTTGCGGATACATGGCGGCGATCGGCAGCGAGTCGGTGGGCCAGTCGGCGAGCACCTCCACCAGCCGGCCGCTTTCCACATACGGCAGCGCCATCACGCGCGAGATGCGCGCAATCCCGTGGCCTTCCAGCGCGCAGGCCAGGTAGACGTCGGCGTCGTTGGTGGAAATGGCCGAGGGCAGCAGCATTTCCGTGCGTTGCTCGCCCGCTCCCATCGGCCACGGCATCTCGCGGCCGGTGCGATTGGACAGGTAATTCACGGCCTTGTGCTGCACCAGGTCGCTGGGCTGGGTGGGCGTGCCGTTGCTCTTGAGATAAAGCGGCGAGGCATAGAAGCCGAGCCGGAGTTGCCCGATGCGGCGCGCCACCATGGTGTCGTCCACCGGATCGCCCACGCGCAGCACCACGTCCACGCCCTCCTTGAGCAGGTCGATGGGCTTGCCGTTGATGGTCAGCTCCATCTTCAGCTCGGGATACGCGGCGAAGAACTCATGCAGCCTGGGGATCAGCACCAGCTGCGCCAGCCCGGCGGTGGTGTCAACGCACAGCGTGCCGCGTGGCGTGTTGTTCTGGTGGGTGAGCGATTGCTCGGCCTCTTCCACGTCCGCCAGGATCCGCACGCAGCGTTCGTAATAGGCGGCGCCGTCGGTGGTGACGCTGATGCGCCGGGTGGTCCGGTGCAGCAGCTTGACGCCCAGGTGCGTTTCCAGGTTCTGGATCAGGCGCGTGAGCGTGGCCTTGGGCAGGTCCAGCGACTCGGCCGCCCGCGCAAAGCTGCCTACATCCACCACGCGGGTAAATGCCTGCATTGATACGAGACGATCCATGTTCACTCCCCCGGATAAGGAAACAGGCAGGTCCGGCCGGCCGGGCAGGCACCCGAATGGGGTGCGCCCCGGCCAGGCGCATGACGGGTTGCGCGTGTGGCGCGGCTGCGGAAGTGCGGGAGTGGATCACAAAACGGATGACCTTGCACAGCGAAGGGTTTCCCGATCGCGGAAACCGCGATTATTCCACCTGAGAAACAGTGCATTGGTGAAGCCTCGCTTTATCCCACCTTTATCAACCACCATAATTCGCTGCATCGCAATATGCAATGGAGGCGCCGTTAACGTACCCGTTAGTGCACCTGCTAGTGCACCCGTTAGCGCGCAACAACTCACCGCCATGTCGCCCACGCAACCGAAATCCGCAGCAGCAGCCTCCGCAGCCGAACTGGCCGAGGGGCACACGACCGAGCATACGGTGGAAAGCAGCGGCCGCACGATCGCGGTGCGCCTGAGCTACCCGCCGGGCTATCCGGCGGGCAAGGCGGCGCCGCTGCTGCCCTGGCTGATCTACCTGCACGCCGGTGGCTTTGTCGACGCCAGCCTGGAGAAGTCCCAGCGCCTGGCACGCTCGCTGGCCGGCACGGTACCCGCGGTGGTGGTGACGCCGGCATACTCGCTGGCCCCCGATTTCCCGTTCCCGGCGGCGCCGGAAGATGCGTTCCATACCGCAGAGTGGGTGTTGCGCCATGCGCGCCGCCTCAAGGTGGACAAGCTGCGCTTTGCCGTGGTGGGTGAAGAGGCGGGTGGCAACCTGGCGATCGCGCTGTCGCAGATGCTGCGCGACCGCGGCTTGCCGGAGCCGCGCGCGCAGTGGCTGATCCGCCCGGTTACCGATCCCTGCCTGCAGCATGCATCGTGCGCGGTGGGGCAGGGCGGGCGCAGCGTGCCGCTGGAAATGCTGCAGCGGCTGGCCGGGTACTACCGCGATTACCTGCCTACCCCGGCCGCCAGCGTGCACCCCTACGCGGCCCCGGCCCTTGCCTCGCGGCTGGCCGGCCTGCCGCCCACGCTGATCCAGGTGGCCGAGGAGGATGCGCTGCGCGCCGAAGGCGAAGCCTTCGCCGGCCGCCTGCTGACGGCCGGCGTGCCGTCCGAAGCCCGAATCATGGCCGGTGCCTGTGGCGCCGGCGTGGAAGAATCCCACGACCGATGTCAGGTGTGGATAAACGAAGGCGCGCGCTACCTGCAAGGCTATCTTGCCGGCGACGACGACGCCTCGCCCAAGGCCGAACGCCAGACAGGAGCCAGCCCGCCCGGCTGATCCCGAATTACAAAGCCAAGCCGGCCTGCGCATAGCAGGCGTACCGGGCGCGATCCTTTGCGCGCGCCGGCGGGGGCGTTCGTCCCATTTTTGCTTTCCAGTTGAAGAAAACCGCAGACGGAATACGGAGTCAAGAAAATGAATCAGCAATATCGGCGCACCATGATTGCCCTGGCCATCGTCGCTGTGCTCGGCGCCGGCCTGGCCACCTCGATCTTCAAGCCCTGGCACGCCGGCGAGGCGCAGGCCGTGCCCGCGCCGGCAGCGCCCGCCACGGTGGACGTGGCAAGCGCGCTGGGCAAGACCATCACCGAATGGGATGAGTTCTCCGGCCGTCTCGAAGCCGTGGACCGTGTGGAGATTCGCGCCAGGGTCGGCGGCACCATCGACGCCGTGCACTTCCGCGAAGGCGCGCTGGTGAAGAAGGGCGATCCGCTCTTCACCATCGACCCGCGCCCTTACGCCGCCGAGGTGGCGCGCGCCGAGGCCGCGCTGGCCGCCGCGCAAGTGCGTTCCAGCCACGCGCAGACCGAGCAGGCCCGCGCGCAGCGGCTGGTGCAGGACAACGCGGTATCGCGCCGCGAGTTCGACGAGCGCGACAACGGCGCCCGCGAAGCGGTAGCCAATGTGCGCGCCGCGCAGGCCTCGCTGGAAGTGGCGCGGCTGAACCTGGCCTATACGCGGATCACCGCCCCGGTCAGCGGGCGCGTATCGCGTGCCGAGATCACCGTGGGCAACCTGGTGGCGGCCGGTGCCGGCACGCCGGTGCTGACCACGGTGGTGTCGGTGTCGCCGGTGTACGCCAGCTTTGAACTCGATGAGCAGACTTACCTGCGCTATACGGCAAATACGGCGAATACAGCGGATAAGGCGGATAAGGCGGATACAGCCGGTGGCGCGTCCGGCGCGCAAGGCGGGCAGTCCAGGTTGCCGGTGTTCCTGGGCCTGGCCAACGAGGAGGATTATCCGCGCGAGGGCCGCATCCAGTCGGTGGACAACCGGCTCGACACCAAGAGCGGCACCATCCGCGTGCGCGCCGTGTTCGACAACCCGGATGGCCGCCTGCTGCCGGGCCTGTATGCGCGCATCAAGCTCGGTGGCGGCTCGCCGCACCCGGTGGTGCTGATCAACGACCGCGCCATCGGCACCGACCAGGGCAAGAAGTTCGTGCTGGTACTGGATAGCGCGAACAAGCTGGCCTACCGCGAAGTCACGCTCGGACCGTCGTACGAAGGGCTGCGCGTGATCCGCCAGGGTTTGAAGGCCGACGAGAAGATCGTGGTCAACGGGCTGCAGCGCGTGCGTCCCGGCGTCACGGTCGCGCCCAAGCCGGTCGATATGGCGTTCAAGCGCGAGCTGGAGCAACGTGCCGAATCGGCTGACCGCAAGCAGGCGGCCACGGAGAAAACCACGGACAAGGCAGCCGATGGAAAACCGGTGACCTGAGCCGATCCTGCAAGAGCCGCATGAGCTGAATCTGCCAAGGGTTTGCTCGCTCTCCCGCATGGCGGGAGAGCAACCGGGGGAGAGGGCGGGCGCATCCACAATGTGCCGGCATTGAAACTACCTCTCCCCCGAGGCCAAACCATATTTAGCTTCCCCGCTCCACATGGCGCCTGCATGCCAGGCCGCCAGGGGGAGCCTTTTCGCCAAGACTGCCGAGACTGAGATGAATCTCTCGAAATTCTTTATCGACCGGCCTATCTTTGCCGGCGTGCTATCGGTGCTGATCTTCCTGATCGGCGCCATCTCGATGTTCAAACTGCCGATCTCGGAGTATCCCGAGGTGGTGCCGCCGTCCGTGGTGGTGCGCGCGCAGTATCCCGGCGCCAACCCCAAGGTGATCGCCGCTACCGTGGCGTCTCCGCTGGAGGAGCAGATCAACGGCGTCGAAGACATGCTCTACATGTCGTCGCAATCCAATAGCGATGGCCTGCTGACGCTGACCGTCACCTTCAAGCTTGGCACCGATCCGGACAAGGCGCAGCAACTCGTGCAGAACCGGGTGGCGCAGGCCGAACCGCGCTTGCCGGAGGACGTGCGCCGCCTCGGCATCACCACCGTCAAGAGCTCGCCCGACCTGACCATGGTGGTCCACCTGGTCTCGCCGAACGACCGCTACGACATGACCTACCTGCGCAACTACGCGGCGATCAACGTCAAGGACCGCCTGGCGCGGATCCAGGGCGTGGGCCAGGTGCAGTTGTTCGGCTCGGGCGACTACTCCATGCGCGTGTGGCTGAACCCGGAGAAGATGGCCGAGCGCAAGCTGGCCGCGGCCGACGTGGTCAAGGCCATCCGCGAGCAGAACGTGCAGGTGGCCGCCGGCGTGATCGGCGCCTCGCCGTCGCTGCCGGGCGCCGACCTGCAGCTTTCCGTGAACGCGCAGGGCCGGCTGGAAACGGTCGAGGCCTTCGGCGACATCATCGTGGCGACTTCGCCCGATGGCGGCGTGACGTACCTGAAGGACGTCGCCCGTATCGAGCTGGGCGCATCGGAATACGCGCTGCGCTCGCTGCTGGACAACAAGTCCGCGGTGGCCATTCCCATCTTCCAGGCGCCGGGTTCCAACGCCATCCAGATCTCGGATGAGGTCCGCAAGACCATGGAGGAACTCAAGCAGAACTTCCCCGATGGCGTGGACTACAGCATCGTCTATGACCCGACCCAGTTCGTGCGCCATAGTATCGAGGCCGTCACCCACACGCTGTTCGAAGCCATCGCGCTGGTGGTGCTGGTGGTGATCCTGTTCCTGCAGACGTGGCGCGCTTCGGTGATTCCGCTGCTGGCGGTGCCGGTGTCCATCGTGGGTACGTTCGGGCTGATGCACGCGTTTGGCTTCTCCATCAACGCGTTGTCACTTTTCGGGCTGGTGCTGGCGATCGGTATCGTGGTGGATGATGCGATCGTGGTGGTGGAGAACGTCGAGCGGAATATTGCCGAGGGGCTGTCTCCGAAGGAGGCGACGTACAAGGCCATGCGCGAAGTCAGCGGTCCGATCATCGCCATCGCGCTGACGCTGATCGCCGTGTTCGTGCCGCTGGCCTTCATGACGGGCCTGACCGGCCAGTTCTACAAGCAGTTCGCGCTGACCATCGCCATCTCGACCATCATCTCGGCCTTCAATTCGCTGACGCTGTCGCCGGCATTGTCCGCGCTGCTGCTGCGCGGCCACGATGCGCCGAAGGACTGGCTGTCGCGCGCCATGGATCGGGTGCTGGGCGGCTTCTTTGCCCGCTTCAACCGCTTCTTCGGCGCCAGTGCCGACCGTTACGGCAAGGGCGTGAAGGGCGTGATCTCGCGCAAGACCGCGGTGTTCGGCGTGTACGCCGTGATGCTGGCGCTGACCTGGGGCGTGTTCCAGCTGGTGCCCAAGGGCTTCGTGCCGGCGCAGGACAAGCAGTACCTGGTGAGCTTCGCCAAGCTGCCTGACGGCGCTACGCTGGATCGCACCGAGGACGTGATTCGCCAGATGTCCGACATCGCGCTCAAGCAGCCCGGCGTGGAATCGGCGATTGCCTTCCCGGGCCTGTCGATCAACGGCTTCACCAATAGCCCGAGCGCCGGCATCGTGTTCGTCTCGCTCAAGCCGTTTGAAGAACGCAAGACCAGGGAGCTGTCGGGCAATGCCATCGCGCAGCAGCTCAACGGCAAGTACGCTTCGATCCAGGACGCTTTCATCGCCGTGTTCCCGCCGCCGCCGGTCCAGGGCCTGGGCACCATCGGTGGCTTCAAGCTGATGATCGAGGACCGTGCCGCGCTGGGTTACGACGCGCTGTTCGACGCCACCAACGCGTTCACCAACAAGGCGCGCGCCACGCCGGAGCTGGCAGGTATCTTCACCAACTACCAGGTCAACGTGCCGCAACTCGACGTGAAGCTGGATCGCGTCAAGGCCAAGCAGCTGGGCGTGCCGGTGACGGACGTGTTCGATACGCTGCAGACTTACCTCGGCTCGGCCTATGTCAACGACTTCAACAAGTTCGGCCGGACCTACCAGGTCAAGGTGCAGGCGGATGCGCAGTTCCGCGCGCACGCGGAGGACATCCTGCAACTGAAGACGCGCAACACCGCCGGCGAGATGGTGCCGCTGTCGTCGCTGCTCACCGTCAAGCAGGGGTTCGGCCCCGACAGCGTGGTGCGCTACAACGGCTTCACCGCCGCCGACATGAACGGCGGCCCGGCGCCGGGCTTCTCCTCGGGCCAGGCGCAAGCCGCGGCCGAGCGCATCGCCGCCGAGACGCTGCCCAAGGGCATCAAGTTCGAGTGGACCGACCTGACCTACCAGGACATCCTGGCCGGCAATGCGGGTGTGTGGATCTTCCCGCTGTGCGTGCTGCTGGTGTTCCTGGTGCTGGCCGCGCAGTACGAAAGCCTGACGCTGCCGCTGGCCGTGATCCTGATCGTGCCGCTCAGCCTGCTGGCCGCCATGACGGGCGTGTGGCTGACCCGTGGCGACAACAACATCTTCACGCAGATCGGTTTCATCGTGCTGGTGGGGCTGTCGGCGAAGAACGCGATCCTGATCGTGGAGTTTGCGCGGGAGCTGGAGCATGAAGGCCGCTCCATCGTGGCCGCGGCGATCGAAGCCAGCCGCCTGCGCCTGCGCCCGATCCTGATGACGTCGTTCGCGTTCATCATGGGTGTGGTGCCGCTGGTGGTGTCCACCGGCGCCGGCGCGGAGATGCGTCACGCGATGGGCGTGGCGGTGTTCGCGGGGATGCTGGGGGTGACGTTCTTCGGGCTGTTCCTGACACCGGTGTTCTACGTGGCGCTGCGCATGCTGGCGACTCGCGGTGAGCGCCGCAAGGTGTCGGATGCGCCGTCGGCGAGCCACAAGGTTATCGCCTCCGCTGAATAAGGATGACAGAAATGAACGCAACCATGACATCCAGGATGACATCGCTACTGCCCGCGGCACTGCCGCGCCTGGCCACGCTGGCCGTGGCCCTGGTCCTGGCGGGCTGCTCGCTGGCACCGACCTACAAGGTGCCGGAGAGCGCCACCGCCGCCACGCCCGCCTACAAGGAAGCCGAGGCCGCGCAGGCGGAAGGCGCCCGGTGGAAGGTGGCAACCCCGTCCGAAGGCGCGCAGCGCGGCGAATGGTGGAAGATCTTCGGCGATGCCGATCTCGACCGCCTGATTGCCGCGGCGACCGAGTCCAACCAGGATCTCGCCATTGCCGCGGCCCGCGTCAAGCAGGCGCGCGCCTTCACCGGCGTGGCCGAGGCAGACCAGTACCCGCAGCTCAGCGTGGGCCTGGACCCGACCCGCACGCAGCTTTCGGCAGCCTCGCAAGGACTGCCCGACGGCACGCGCGTATCGCCGCAGACGGTATTGCGGGCGCGCGCAATCGCCGGCTACGAGGTCGACCTGTTCGGCCGCGTGGCCGACAACGTCAAGGCGGCGCGGGCGGAGGGCGAAGCCGCTGAAGACCTGTACCGCTCGGTGCAGCTCGCGCTGCAAGCCGACGTGGCGCAGGCCTACTTCGCGCTGCGCACGCTGGACAGCGAGCGCGACCTGCTCAACGCCACCATCACGCTGCGCGAGGATGCGCTCAAGCTGCTCAAGCGCCGTTTCGACGAAGGCGAGACCACCGATCTCGATCCCGCCCGCGCCGAAGCCGAGCTGGGCACGGCACGGGCGGACCTGGCCGGCATCGAGCGCCGCCGCGCCAACCAGGAGCACGCGCTGGCGGTGCTGACCGGCGCGCCGCCGGGCGCCTTTACGCTGGCTGCGCGCCCGCTCGACGCCGCGCTGATCACGGTGCCGGCAGGACTGCCTTCGGACCTGCTGGAGCGCCGTCCCGACATCGCGCAGGCCGAGCGCCTGATGGCGGCGGCCAACGCGCGCATCGGTGTGGCCAAGTCGGCGTTCTTCCCGCGCATCACGCTGACCGGCTTGTTCGGATTCGAATCGAACGACTTGTCGAACCTGTTCAAGTGGTCATCGCGTGCCTGGATGCTGGGGCCGCTGATCGGCAGCACGATTGCGCAGCCGATCCTGGACGGCGGCCGCAACAAGGCCAACCTGGCGGCGGCGCGCGCGCAGCACGAGGAAGCGGTGGCGGGCTATCGCCAGAGCGTGCTGACGGCGCTGCGCGAGGTGGAAGACAGCCTGGCCGATGTGCGCTGGCTGAGCCAGCAGGCCGGTGCGCTGGACGGCGCGCTGGGAGGCGCCCGGCGCGCGGCCAGGATCTCGCGCAGCCGGTATGAGGCCGGTGCGGTGGATTACCTGACGGTGATCGACGCCGACCGCACAGTGCTGCAGTCGCAGCGCGAGGCCAACCAGGTGGCCGGCCTGCGCGCTTCCGCGACGGTGGCGCTGGTGCGCAGGCTGGGTGGCGGTTGGGGGCCCTTGCCCGAGGCCACGCCCGAGATGGCACAGGCAGGCCCCGGCCCGCTGGCCGCGAGCCGCTAAGCGCGCCTGCAAGCCGCGGCAACCGCCCTCGCGCGGTTGCCGCGCTTCATCCGATGCCGGCCCGACGCGGCCGGCAAAGCTGACTAAACTGGAAGCATCGCGGCCACACGCGCCGGAAGGGCCGCTGGCATTGCCGCAGTTGTCCTGCGCGCCATCCTTTCGCGTTGCTCGCCATGAGACCGCACCGAACCCTTTTTGCTGCGCTGCTCATCCTGGTGGGCGCGGCCGCCATCCTGCTGCTGCCTGTGCCCCGCGCCTGGCGCGACGTTACGCATATCGTGAACCAGGTGACGATCGCGCAACCCGACGCGGTGGTCTTCGATTACGTCTCCACGCCCGCCAACTGGCCCGACTGGCATCCGTCTTCCCTGGCGGTGACCGGCGCGGCGGATCATCCGCTGCTGCCTGGCGAGCAGGTTACCGAGACCTTCCTGGTGGCCGGGCGGCGCGGCAAGGTGGTGTGGACCGTGGTCGAGCGCAGCCGCCCCTCCGTCTGGATGATCCAGGGCACCATCGACGGGCGCGAGGCGGGAACGGTGCGCTACACGCTCGCCCCGACGCCGCAGGGCACGCGCTTCCGGCGCGACTTCAGCTACGCGGCGCCGAACCTTCTTTTTGCGCTGACCAACCGCCTGCTGCTGCGCAAGCGCATCGAGGCCGAATCCACCGAGGCGGTCACCCGGCTGCGCGCGGTGCTGGAAGCCCGCAAGCCTGCGGCCGGGACGGGCGGCTGACCAGTGCGCCGCCTTTGCCGCCGGGCTTGCCGCTCCGGGCCGTACCGTATACTGACCGGGCAAATCAATCGGAGCAGATGGTGTCGGAAGAAAACCCGGCGTCCAAGGCAGGACGCAACCCAGAACCAGCGAACGCGCCGGAGCCGGCAGCGGCGGCATTGCCGCCCAGGCCTGTTGCCCCGCCCACGCCGGATATCAACGATTGCTGCGGCAATGGCTGCGAGCCCTGCATTTTCGACCTGCACGCCGAGGCGATGGAGCGCTATCGCGCCGAACTCAAGGCGTGGCAGGCGCTCGCCGGCCAGACGGCGGACGCCAGCGCGGGTGGCCCCGTTTTCTGAGCCGCCGGCGCCGGTTCGCCTGGCGAATACGCCACACGCAACGCACAAGGAGCCTCCCCCGTGCCCGTGCCCGTTACCGACCAGCCTGTCCTGGCCGATCTCCATGCGTTCGTGCGGGGCCATCCCTGCCTGCTCGTACTGACCGGGGCCGGCATCAGCACCGATTCCGGCATCCCCGGCTACCGCGACGCGCGGGGCAACTGGCAGCGCACGCCGCCCGTGCAGGCGCAGGACTTCTTCCGCTCGCACGCGGTGCGCCAGCGCTATTGGGCGCGCAGCATGCTGGGCTGGCCGGTGCTTGCCAATGCGCAGCCGAACGCCGCGCACTTCGCGCTGGCGCAATTGCAAACCGCCGGCTACCTGCGCCAGCTGGTGACGCAGAATGTGGATGGCCTGCACCAGCGCGCCGGCAGTACCGGCGTGATTGAACTGCACGGCCACGTTGGCAGCGTGATCTGCCTGGCTTGCGGCACGCGCCGGACACGGGCCTCGCTGCAATCGCAGCTGGAAGCCGAGAACCCCGACCTGGCGGCGTTGCACGCCTTGCCCGCCTCCGATGGCGACGCCCATCTTGAACTGGCCAGCTTCGAGGCGGTACGCATTCCGGCCTGCGGGCATTGCGGCGGCGTGCTGAAACCGGACGTGGTGTTCTTTGGGGAATCCGTGCCGAGGGAACGCGTGGATGCCAGCATGCTGGCGCTGGCGCAGGCCGATGCACTGCTGGTGATCGGTTCATCGCTGACGGTGTTCTCGGGCTACCGCTTCTGCCTCGCCGCCGGCAAGCTGGGCAAGCCTGTCGCCGCCATCAACCTCGGCCAGACCCGTGCGGATGCGCTGCTCGCGCTGAAGGTGGATGTGTCTTGCGCGGCGGCGCTGACGGACCTGGTAGCGCGGCTGGACCTGCCCGCAGGCGCCCCCGGCTACTGAGGGCCCGTGTGCAAAGGCTGCGGCGGGGCGCTGCCGCAGCCTTTGTTGTGGTCAGGGCTTCAGATGCCTGGCGAACCATTCGCGCGCGGCCTGGCTGGTCGTCTTGAAGTGCTCCAGGTACGGCGTGAAGTGGCCGCCGGAAATCATCGCGGATTGGTGCTCTTTGGCGGGCTGGCGGCAGCGCGCGGTCCGGAGGCTGCGTCTTTGCGCGGAGGAGGCATGGCGCAGGACGAGGATGGCGCTGGCGCAAGAGCGATGCCACTGCCGCCAGCGAAACCCGGATTGTACGCAGTGCGCCGTGCTCAGGGATTGGGCCGGGCGAGCGGATTGCCGGGGCCGGGTGCTGGCAGCGCTTGCCGCCCATCGTCCGCTTGCAGCATGAAGCTGCCCGCCGCGTCGGGTCCACCGACGATCTGCAGGCCTTGCCGCAGCAGCCAGGCCCGGATCTCGGCCTCGGTGGCTTCCGGGCGGAACTGCGCGCGGATGTCGTTGCCGCCGGCGCCAGGGGCCCGGGGCGCCGCCGCCGGCGTTGCGCCGTCGCCGTTGTAGCGCCACAGCAGCAGGCCGGATTGGAGGATGGCCAGGGCGGCGGCAAGGGCGGCAAAGGGCTTGACCCAGCGGCCGCCGCTGGCGGGGCCAGCCGGGGCGGCCGGTGGATGTGGCATGGGCCTTTCTTTCCTGCCGTCGCTGCTGCCGGCCGTGCTTGCCGTTGTGTCTTGCGCACCGTCCGGCTGCCCGCCGCGCGCCGCTGGTTGCGGCACCGGCAGCGCCACCTCAAGGCCAAAGCTGGCAATGCCGCGCGCCAGCAATCCATGGTAGGCATGGCGAGGATCATCGGGCCCGGCCAGCGGCGAGCCGGTCAGCGCATAGCCGCCCGGCACCTCGGCGCGGGCGACCACGCCTGGCCGTGCCAGGTTGCCGGCAGCGGCACCGCGGTCCCATTCGCCGAGCCAGCGCACCGCCGCCATGCGCTCGGCCGCGAGTACGCCGAGGCAGGCGCCAAGCTGGTCGGCACGCGCCTGCACCCGCATGGCACAGCACACCATGCCGAGGCGCGGATCGAGCGGATCGTCGCCTTGCTCCAGCACCATGTCCATGGAGCCGGCAAAGGCAGGGTCGGGCGTGGCGAGCCAGCCTTGCCAGCATTGGCCAGCCGGGCTCCAGCGGTCGAGCAGGACCGCGCCGAAGGCGGGGGCGTGGCGCAGCGCGCGGAACTGGCCGGGCGCCAGCGCCAGGGTGCGCAGGCTACGGGCCTGGGCCGAGCGCTCGAAGGCCGCGGCGAGCGCGGGCGGGATGGGCAGCGCTGCCCAGTCGGTGCCGGCTGCGGCGGTAGCGCCGTCCGCCTGGAGGGCGGGCAGCGGGCCCTCGTCGGCGACCTTGGCGGCATTGCCGGCTTCGAGCCGCGCGGCGACAACGCTCAGGCAGGGGTGGAGGGTGCTCATGCCGTGCGCTGGCTGGCGGCGGGGTCTGCCTGCCTTGCCTGCTCTGTCAACGCAATCGTGCAGAGGATCTCCAGCAGGGCTTGCGCGGCCTCGGTGTCGCCGCGGTCGGCGGGATCGAGGGGGGTGGTTCGCGTGCCGCCGCACAGCGTCTGCGTAAGCCAGCGGCTCAGCAGGGTCTGGCTGTGTGCCGGCGCCAGGTTCTGGCGCGCCGTGGAAAGGCGATCGCCGCCACGACGATGCACCAGCCCGAGCGAACCGGCGCCAAAGTGCCCGGCGGCAATACGTGCGGCCAGGCTGGCGCTCACAGTGCCGCCGCAACCGCAGGCGCGCAACAGCAAACGCGAGGTCTCGGGCAAGCCAGCCAGGAAAGCCCTGGCGCCGGCTTCGGCGGATTCGGGGCTGACGCCATACGCGTCGAGGCTGGCGCGATGGATCTGCCCGGCGCCCGGCTCGCAGGGCGGGTTCGCGAACGGCGGCATGTCTGGCACGCCGCTGCGCCGCAGGTCGAGCAGGAAGCGGCGGAAGTAAAGGCGCAGGTCGTCCGCGTGCGCGGGGCCGTTGCGCCCCTCGCCGGGCATTACACGCTCGACGAAGAACTGATGGCGCAGATCGGGCAAGGCGTCGTCGAGCGACGCTGCCTCGCGCGGGCGGTAGTTAGCCAGAACAGCCATCACGCGTTGATAGAACTCTTCCCACGCATCGCGCGAGAGCGTCTCCCGAGTGTTCCACAACGCCTTGATCCTGGGAAAGTGCTCCGAAGACAAGACTGGACCTTTCTATGGTTGTTGCTCTTGTGGTTCTTTTCAGCGCTGGCTCTGGTTTGCCTGCCCGTCGCAGGCCGCATCCCTTGCCTGCCGGCAGCGCGGACGCGCATTGTAGCGCTTGCGCGCGAGGAAAAAGCGCACGCGGCGGCGCTTATCCGGTCCTTGCCGCGTCCCGGCTTGCGCCCACTGGGCTCCAGCGGGCACCACCCCACGTCAGAGGGGATGTTTATTGTGCTGCACATTACATCGATGGCGCCAGGGCAAGCTAGGGAATGCCACTACAGCGCTGGCGCGGATATTGCATACAATCGCCCTGTTAATTCTGTGAAATTTCACAAGGCGATAAACATGCATTTGCCGGAACCGGACCGATCTGGCCGGGAGCAGGTTTGACGGAAGGGGCGCACCACTGTGGGGCGCGGCCGGGCCGGGGTGCCGCGCCATGAACACGCGCTTCGTCGAAGCCTTCATGTGGGTAGCCCGCCTTGGCAGCTTTCGCGCGGCGGCCGAGAAGCTGCATATCACCCAGGCCGCGATGTCCAATCGCATTGCCTCGCTGGAGCAGGAAATCGGCGCGCGCGTGTTCGAGCGCGAGGCGCGCGACCTGCGGCTCACGCCAGTGGGCCTGCGCCTGCTGGGCTACGGCGAACGACTGCTGGAACTGCAGCGGGAGATCATGGTGCTGGGCCGCTCGGGCCATGAGTTGCTGGGGCTGGTGCGCATCGGCGCCATCGAGAGCGTGGTGCATACCTGGCTGGTGGATTTCCTGCGGCATCTGCAATCGTCCTATCCCGGTATCGAGGTGCAGATCACTTCGGAAACCACCGAAGGCCTGCACAAGACCTTGCGTGCCGGCGGCATCGATATCGCCTTGCAGACCGATCCCGCGGTGGGCGAGGGCATCACCAGCACGCCGTGCCTGCCGATGGCGATAGGGTGGATCGGGCCGGCCGGGACGGCACAGCCGGGCGAAGGAAAGCTGGCCTCGCTGCTGCAGCACCCGACCATCACCATGAGTCCCGGTTCGCAGCCGCACCTGGCGCTTAAGGAACTGTACCGCAAGGCGGGGTTGCCGGTCGGCAAAGTGCACTGCGTCAGTTCCATCGCGGCCATCGTGCGCCTGGTGAAAGCCGGCTTTGGCAATGCGCTGATGCCGCTGGCACCCGTGCGCGAAGAAGTCGAGCGCGGCGAGCTGCGTGTGATTGCGTGCGACGTGCCGCTGCCGCATCAGCGTCTGGTGGTAAGCCATCTCGATCACGCCGCGTCGGAGGCGATCCGGCTGGTCGCGGAGCTTGCGTGCCGCGAATCGGATCGCTTCGTGCGCTCGCTGCCCGCACCGTTTGCGCCGGAGTGATGCGCCGCAGTGCGCTACGCTGGTGCGCGAACGCGGCCGGGTCGAACAGAAAAACTGATCGGAAACACGAAGAAAAACCCGTTTGTCGCGCGCGGCGATCGCGCCGATCATCAACTCACCGCTTTGGAATCAGCGTGGCAACCGGAGAGTTTGATGAGCGAGATGTTTGCGACCGAGAGTTTGGCGATGGAACGCCTGACGGGGATCGCCCCGCAGGGCATGTTGTTCGTCGCGTCCAATGTGGACGCGGCCGACGAGGCCGATTTCAATCAGTGGTACGACCGCGAGCATGTCGAGGAGCGCGCCCGTATCGAAGGCTTTATCTCCGCGGCGCGCTATGAGGCCGTACAGGGCGGCCCGAAGTATCTCGGCCTGTATCGCACCGAGTCGCTTGCGGCATTCACGTCCGCGGCCTACCAGGCGGCGTTCCGCCGCCAGACGCCGTGGTCCGTGGCCAACCTGGCGCGCATGCGCCAGCCGATGCGCCGCGTGAGCGAAGTCACCGCCACGGTCGGGCAAGGCAGCGGCAGCTGGCTCGCCGTATTGCCGCTGGCGCAGCCGGAGGACGCGCTGGCGCTGGTCGATCTCGCTGGCGAGGTGGGCGGGCAACTCTCCGCGCGGGCCGGTTTCGTCCAGTCCTACCTGCTGATGCCGGACGCGGAGCTGAGCCAGCCCTTGCCGAAGGAATGCCTGGCGGACCGGCAGTTGCTGCCCATCCTGGTGATCGAGAGCAGCGCCGCAGCCGCGAGCGAACTGGCACTGCAGGAAGCCGCTGAACGGCTGGGCGCCCCGGTGCAGCAGGCTGCCCGCTACGCACTCAAGTGGAAGCTCTTCGCGCGGGAGGTGGTGTGATGCACAACGCCAACACGATTTCCGCCGCGCCGGGCGCATCCGATGCCGCCGCTTCCGGCACCGCCGCGCCGAAGATGGGCCGTCTGGCCGCGGCCAGCACCATCGGCACCACGCTGGAATGGTACGACTTCACTGTCTACAACCTGATGGCCGCGCTGGTGTTCAACGCGGTCTTCTTCCCCTCGTTCGATCCGCTCACCGGCACGATCCTGGCGTTCTCCACCTATGCGGTGGGCTATGTCTCGCGCCCGCTTGGCGGCGTGTTGTTCGGGCACCTTGGCGACAAGCTCGGCCGGCGCTTCGTGCTGGTCGCCACGCTGGTCCTGATGGGCGTGGCCACGGGCCTGATGGGTTTGCTGCCCACCTACATGTCGTGGGGCATCTGGAGCCCGATCCTGCTGGTGGCGCTGCGCTTCCTGCAAGGCGCGGCCATCGGCGGCGAATGGGCGGGCGCGGTCCTGCTGTCGATGGAACACGGCGAGCAGCACCAGCGCGGGCGCAATGCTTCCTTTACCCAGGTGGGGCCGTCGTGCGGCACGCTGCTGGGTACTGGCTTTATCGCCGTGGTTTCGCTGTGGCTGAGCCCGGAGGATTTCCAGGCATGGGGCTGGCGCATTCCGTTCCTGTCGAGCGTGCTGCTGGTCGTCTTTGGGCTGTGGCTGCGCAAGGGCGTTGAGGAAACGCCGCTGTTCAGGGAGATGGAGGCGCGCAAGAGCACGGCCAGGACCCCGATCAAGGAAGTGTTCGTGGATCACTGGCGGCGCCTGCTGCTGGCCGGCGGCGTGCGCATTGGCTCCGACGTGCTCTATGCGCTGGTGGTGGTATTCACGCTGACTTACGTGACCAGCGTGCTGCACCTGTCCCGGCCGCTGGCGCTGACCGCGACCATGATCGGGGCGGCGTGCAACGCCGTTGCGGTGCCTTTGTTCGGCAGCCTGTCGGACCGGCTCGGGCGCCGGCCAGTGTATATCGCCGGCGCCTTGCTGGCGGTGGTGTGGGCCTTCGTCTTCTTCCGGCTGATGGACAGCGCGCATCCGCTGCAGATCTGCGCGGCAGTGGTGGTCGGGCTGATCATCCACGCCATGATGTACGGCCCGCAGGCGGCCTTCGTGACCGAGCAGTTCCCCACGCGGGTGCGCTATGCCGGGTCGTCGCTGGCCTATACGCTGGCCGGCATCGTGGGAGGCGGCTTCGCGCCGCTGATCATCGCCAGCCTGTACAAGTCGTATGGCTCGACGCTGGCCATCTCGCTGTATGTCTGCGCTGCCCTGGCGTTGACGCTGGTGGCCTTGCTGGCCGCCCGGGAAACGGCGAACAAGCCGCTGGAGAGCTAAGCCTGGTCCGCCGCCGCGAAGACGGTTTCGCGGCGGCCTTGCAGCAAGGACTGGCGAAAAGAGAGCACATGCGCCGTGACCGCGCTGGCCGCTGCCGCGGCGTCGCCGTCGCGCAGCGCCTGCAGGATGGCGCGGTGCTCGGCGCCGACTTCGCCCAGGTGCCCTTCGGACGACAGCGAGATGGCCCAGAAGCGTTGCGAGCGCGCATGCAGCACCTTGAGGATCTCGATCAGGATCGGATTAGCCGAAATTTCCGCGATCTGCTCATGGAACAGCCGGTCCAGGTGGGTCACCAGCGGCAGGTCGCGCCGCGCCACGGCATCGTCGACCTGGCGCAGGATGGCCTCGAGCTTCTGCAAGCCGGCGGGGGTGATGCGCTCGGCGGCCAGCCTGGCGCACAGCGTTTCGTTGGCCAGCCGCACGTCGATCAGGTGCAGGGCGTCGTCAATGGAAAGCGGCGCGACCACCACGCCCTTGCGCGGCAGGATCTGAACCAGCCCTTCGTTGGCGAGCCGGTGCAGCGCCTGGTTGATCGGCGTGCGGCCAATGTCGAGATCGTCCACCAGGGTGGAGATATTGAGATGCTCGCCGGGACGGTAGACCAGCGTGGTCAGCCGTTCCCGCAGGCCGGTGTAGGCCCGCTCGTTCTGCGATGGTTCTTCGGTCCTGGTCCGGGCGCGCGATGAACCGGCGCTACGGTGATCCACTGATGGCAAAACTCTCTCCCGACAACACGGCAATGCTTGCAAGGGCGATATCGTACTACCAAAACCCGGCGCGAACGCCTGGTCTTGCGCTCACTGTGCCTGGCGGTGCCGAAGACGTTTTCCCACGTGGATGCCGGCGCCCGTGGCGAAAGCCTTTGCCTGTGCGTTGGCGCGCCTTTCGGCGGCCGGGGTCGTCATCGTGGAACGCGACATGATCGAATTTGCCGAGTCGCTCGACATCCGTGCGCTCGGCATGGGCATTGCCGCGCAAGCCCATGCGTTAGTGCGCTGAATACGCTGATCGATGCGGAAATTGCGATCCGCCGCGTTGAGGCGTTCGCACCGTCACCGGAACAGGTTGCCTGGAATGCCGGAACGCGACGGAACGTGAGCGGTTCATGATGCTGTTGATTTCCGCACAGCACGTGCGATGATCAGAATAGCGCTGTGCCACTTGTCCTCCGCCGTGTGTTCATCGAAATCACCGGGATGGCTGCCGAGAACTTGTGTCGGAAGCCGGCCTGAGCCGGCGTTACTTGTCGCCGTATTGGAAGCGGCAGCTGGCGATGCGCAGCAAGTCGTCATCGGCATCGTAGACCAAGCGGTTCGCATCGTTGATGCGGCGCGACCAGAAACCGGACAGGTCGCCCTTCAAGGGCTCCGGCTTGCCGATCCCCGTGAACGGGTCGCGCTGGCACTCGGCAATGAGTTGATTGATGCGTCTGAGGATCTTCTTGTCCTGGGTCTGCCACCAGACGTATTCGTCCCAGGCGTTCCGTGCAAATAGGACTTTGCGCGTCATTCAGCGTCCGGGTCGATCAGGTCGTGTGGCACGGCCTCGCCCTGGCGCAGTTGTGCGATCGACTCCATCAGTCGCTTCGCGTTGGCCGGATTCGACATCAGATACATCGTTTCCATCCAGCTGTCATATTGTTCCTGGGACATGATGACGGCATTCGGCGCGTCGCGGCGCGTGATCAGAATGGCGTCATGATCGTCGATGGCTTGGTCGATGACCGCCTTCAGGTTGTTGCGGGCATCGGAGAAATGAATGGTGCGCATGGCACTTCCCCTATAGGACTTGTTCAATTACTTGGACAAGTATAGCACCGGAAGGATTCGGAGTGCGCTGGCTGCTGTCAGACGGCGATCATCAACGCGTTCGGTCACGATTGGCTCTCTCCCAGCAGCGCGGGGCTGGCAGGGAACTTGACGCCAGTTGTAGCCAGTTGTACGAGAGCATGCCAAACCGGGGGCTAAGCGGCGACACCGCGAACGCATTCACGGGGATCAGGGCCCCGGTGGCAGCGCAGAGTGCACTGGCCATCACGGGATCTACGCCGTGATGTGCCGGAACGGCGCCCATCGGAGAACTCGGCATGATCGAGTTCACGAGTCGCCCTTAATCGAGCTTGATGTCAGCCGCGGTGATCACCGTCTTCCACTTGGCCACCTCGGCTGCGGTGTGCTGGTTCAGCGCCGCGGACTTGTAGGCGGCTTCGGGCAGCAGCTGGATGCCCTGTTCCGTCAGTTTCCTGGAGAAATCAGGGTCGGCGATGGCTTTCGCGAACGCGGCGTAGTTGCGGGCAATGATGTCCTTGGGCGTGCCCTTCGGCGCGTACAGGCCGTACCAGGTGGACGCCTCGAAGTTCGGCACCACCGTCTCCGCCACGGTGGGCACATTGGGGAACTGCGGCACGCGCTGCCTCGCCGTCTGGGCGATGGCGACGACCTTGCCGCCCTTGACCTGGGGCAGGGCCGTGTTGGTCTGGTCGAACATGCCGTCGACCTGCCCGCCCATCACGTCGGTCAGTGCCGGACCGGCGCCTTTATAGGACACCGGCGTCACCTTGATCTTCGCCTGCTGGGCGAACATGGCCGCCACCAGGTGGGAGGTGGAGCCCACCCCCGCGTTGCCGAAGTTCAGCTTGCCCGGGTTGGCGCTGGCGAAAGCGACGAGTTCCTGTACGGTCTTGAACTTCGAGTTCGCGCCCACCAGCAGCACCAGCGGCGTATCGGGGAAGCGGAACACGCCGTCGAAGTCCTTGACTGGGTCGTAGGACAGCTTCTTGTACAGCGACGGAGCGGCGGCCATATAGCCCATGTGCCCGACCAGGAAGGTATAGCCATCGGGCGCGGCCTTAGCCGCCTTGCCCGCGCCGATGGTGCCGCCGGCGCCGGCCTGGTTCTCGATCAGCACCGGCTGGCCGAGGTCGCGCCCGACGCGTTCGGCGATATTGCGGGCGAGCGCGTCGGTGGGGCCGCCGGCGGCAAAGGGCACGATCCAGGTGATGGGGCGGGTGGGGTAGGTTTGCGCCAGTGCGCCGGTGGTACTGGTGGACAGGGCAAGCAGGGCGAGGACGGCGGCCAGTTGCTTGGTCATGGTTGTCTCCTTCATCAAGGTTGTTCTGGTTCTTCGGATGCTTTAACGGGTGGCCAGCACGGTGTCCTTCACCACCGCCAGCGCCATCCGCTCGGCGGCGCCCAGGTAGTTGGCGGGATCGGTCAGGTAGCGGATCTGCGGTTCGCCCAGGCGCGCCACGATGTCCTGGTTCTCACAGAGCACGGCATAGAGGCTGCGCTTGTGCTCGATGGCGTGGCGGCAAGCGTCGTAGACCACGTCGTGGGCCTGCTGGCGGCCGATGGCCGGCGCCAGTCCCATCATCACGGCCTCGGCCACGATCAGCCCGCCGGTGAGGTCGAGGTTGCCGCGCATGCGGGCGGTATCCACCGACAGGCCCTTGAGCATGAAGGCGGCCTGGCCCAGCGCGCCCGATGCCAGCAGGAAGCTCTCCGGCACCGCGCTCCATTCCAGGTGCCATGGCCCGGTGGCGCGTTCGAAATCCTGAATCATGGCGTCGAGCATCAGCGCGGCCCGCTCGCGCAGCATCTTGGCTGCCGCCAGCATCAGTTCGCTGGAAATCGGGTTGCGTTTTTGGGGCATGGTCGAACTAGCGCCGCGGCCTTCCACGAAGGGCTCGGCCACCTCGCCGAACTCGGACGAGGCCATCGTCATGACGTCCAGCGCGATCTTGCCCAGCGAGCCGCCGATTGCCGCCAGCAGCGAGACCAGCTCCGCCAGGCCATCGCGGGCCACGTGCCAGGTAATGCGCGGGTCGCGCAGGCCGAGTTCTTCGGCCAGGTTGGCGCGCACGGTGAGGCCGATATCGGTGTCGCCCAGCGAGGCGAGGGTGCCGGCCGCACCGCCGAACTCCACCAGCAGCGCGCGCGCCTTGGCCTGGGCCAGCCGCTCCGCATGGCGGTTCAGCGACGACAGCCAGACCGCGGCGCGAAAGCCGAAGGTGACCGGCAGCGCATGTTGCAGGTGTGTGCGCCCGGCGGTGACGGTACGCGCGTGCGCCGCCGCCAGCGTCTTGAGCGCGCCGCGCACTTCATCGAGCTGGGTCTCGATGATGGCCACCGCTGCCTTGCACTGGAGCATGGTGGCGGTGTCCATGATGTCCTGCGTGGTGGCGCCCCAGTGGACATAGCGGCCGGCTTCGCCGCACATCTCGCTCAGTTGGCGCACCAGCGGCAGGATGGGATAGCCCACGATCTCGGTCTCGGCGCGCATCGCGTCGAGGTCGATCTTGTCCAGGCTGGCGCGCGCGGTGATCTCGCGGGCGGCTTCGGCCGGGATCAGGCCCGCCTTGGCCTGCGCTCTGGCCAGCGCGGTCTCGGTGTCGATGCAGCGCGCCACATAGGCGCGGTCGTCGAAGATGGCACGCATCTGCGGAGTGCCGAACATGTCGCGGAAGAGAACGGAGTCGAAGACGGTAGTAGCCATGGGTGCGGGTTCCTGAAAGTGTCGGCAATCGGGTCAGGGGCGGGCGGCAGGGACGCTGAACCTGTGCCTCATCCAACCTGCCAATATGTCTATCTAAAGAATATGTTTAAACATATTCTAGGAATATGGGTTTTGCCCGTCAAGCCGGATCTGCGTCAGGTTTACCCTTTGCGCTTGGCTAGCGGTCCGTCAGGCGCTAGCATTTGCTACGCCGCAAGCACATCGATCAATCATTCAGGGAACCCATGGAGCCACGCCACGCCGAGTTGACCAAGGCGCTCATTCACGACATTACGAGCGGGGTCTACCCTGTCGGGTCAAGCCTGCCGGGCGAACTGGAGCTGGCCGAGAAGCACGGCGTCAGCCGCGGCACCGTGCGTGTGGCGCTGATGCGCATCCAGGAGCTTGGCCTGGTTTCGCGCAAGAAGCGCGCGGGCACGCGGGTGGAAGCCGCCGCGCCGCGCAGCAGCGAATACACGCCCAAGCTTTCCACCATCGACGAACTGGTGCAATACGGCGCCGCCACCCTGCGCACCATCCACGGCGCGCGCGAGATCGTGATGGATATCGAGCTGGCCACCCGCCTGGGCTGCCAGCCTGGCTCGCGCTGGCTCCATATCGAGACATCCCGCACCAATCCGGAAGAACCATCCCATCCGCTGTCGTGGTCCGATGTCTACGTGATGGCGGCTGACGGCGCCAAGATCCGCAAGCTGCTCAAGACCGACACCAGCCTGATCAGCGATCTGGTCGGCAAGGCAACCGGGCGCCTGGTCAGGGAAGTGCGCCAGACCGTAAGGGCGGTGGGGGTGCCGGCGGCGCTGGCCGAGGTGCTGGGTACCGCGCCGGACGCCCATGCGCTGGAATTCGTGCGGCGGTATTACGACCAGTCCGACCGGCTGTTCGAAGTCGTGGTGAGCCTGCATCCGGCCGACAGGTTCACGTACTCGACCGTGCTGCAGCGGCAGGGCTGAGCCTGCGCCGGGCCGCGCGCGCCGCGCGGGCGTGTTTGCGTTTGCCCTGCAGGTTGTGTCATTATGTATAGACATAATAGATGTGCGCAGCAGTGGGTCCGCCCGGTTCGCCCGGTTCGCCAGATCCGCCCGTTGTGCCAGCCTCCGCCATGACTGTGATCTTCCAGGAAGACGTCGTCGACACCATTGCCGACGCGCTCCAGTACGTCAGCTACTACCATCCCGCCGATTTCGTCCAGGCGCTCAAGCGCGCCTTCGCCGCCGAGCCCGCCGGCGCGGCGCGAGACGCCATCGAGCAGTTGCTGGTCAACAGCCGCATGAGCGCGCAAGCCCATCGGCCGATCTGCCAGGACACCGGCGTGGCGCAGGTCTTCATGACGGTGGGCATGAACGTGCGGTTTGCCGCGCGCGACGGCGGTCCGTTGATCCCGGTGCAGCAGATGGTCGATGCGGCAGTGCGCCGCGGCTATACCGACAGCGCCAATCCCCTGCGTGCCACCATGGTGGGCTCGGCGCTGGGCGAGCGGCGCAATACCGGCGACAACACGCCGGGCTTCCTGCAACTTGAACTGGTACCCGGCAATACCGTGACGATGACCGTGGCGGCAAAGGGTGGCGGGGGTGACGTCAAGGCGAAGTTCGCCACGCTCAACCCGAGCGATTCCCTGGTCGACTGGATCCTCGCTGCCATTCCGCAGATGGGTGCCGGCTGGTGCCCGCCTGGCGTGCTTGGCGTAGGAGTGGGCGGCACGCCGGAGCAGGCCATGCTGGCGGCCAAGCGCGCCTTGTTCAGCCTCATCGATATCGACGCGTTGCGCGCCAGGGGTGCGGCGGACGACGCCGAGCGGCTGCGGCTGGAACTGTTCGACCGCATCAATGCGCTCGGCATCGGCGCGCAGGGGCTGGGCGGGCTGGCCACCGTGCTCGATGTCAAGGTGGCGGCCTTGCCCTGCCATGCCGCGACGCTGCCCGTGGCGCTGATTCCCAATTGCGCGGCGACGCGCTTCGTCACGGTCGAACTGGACGGCTCGGGCCCGGCGCGGCTGGAGCCGCCGCCCGCCGACACCTGGGACGGTATTCCCGCCGCAATGACGGCCCCGCCGGGGCGCGTGGTCGACCTGGACCGCCTGGACGCCGCGGAGGTGGCGCAGTGGCGGGTTGGCGAGACATTGCGGCTGCGCGGCCGTTTGCTGACGGCCCGCGATGCCGCGCACAAACGGCTGGTGGCCATGCTTGACGCTGGTGAGCCGCTGCCGGTGCCGCTGCGCGACCGCGCGATCTACTACGTGGGCCCGGTCGATGCCGTGGGCGACGAGGCGGTGGGCCCGGCTGGTCCCACCACGGCCACGCGCATGGATAAGTTTGTGCCGCAGTTGCTGGAGCAGACCGGCTTGCTGGTCATGATCGGCAAGGCCGAGCGCGGTCCCCGTGCCATCGAGGCCATCCGCCGCCACGGCGCGGCCTACCTGATCGCGGTGGGTGGCGCGGCCTACCTGATATCGAGGGCGATCCGCAAGGCGCGCGTGCTGGCCTTTCCGGAGCTGGGCATGGAAGCCATCTATGAGTTCGAGGTGGAGGACATGCCCGCCACCGTGGCGGTGGACGCGCAGGGGCGGTCCATTCACCGGATTGCCGCCGGCTGAGCCGGCAGGCTGCGGATGCGCTAACGGCCGCGCAGCGGGTCCAGCAGGCCGGTCAGGCCGTTGTGGTCGAGTTCGTGCATCAGCGCCAGCAGCTTGCCGATCTCGCCGGGCGGGAAGCCCTCGCGCGCGAACCAGTTCAGGTAGTTGCCCGGCAGGTCCGCGATAACGCGGCCCTTGTACTTGCCGTAGGGCATGGTGCGGGTGAGCAGGAGTGGCAGGTGTTCGGGATTCATGTGACGGCCTCGGGCCGGCAACGGATGGCGCCGGCCGGGGAATGTTACCAGTGTGCCCAGGCGTCCTGTGCGCCTGGGCGCCTGGGCGGGAAGTGCCGGGTTTGCCCCTGGCCGCCGCGCCGGGGTACGATCGCCACCTGACCGTTGACGAGGATACGCAAGATGGCAAAGCATGGCTCAGGCGCGGGCCTGAAGGGAATCGCGCTGTTCGAGGCCGCCAAGGGGGCGGTGGTGATTCTCGCCGGACTGGGGCTCATTGCGCTGCTGCACCGGGATGCGCAGGCGCTGGCCGAGGCGATCGTTGCCCGCCTGCACCTGAATCCGGGCAGCCGCTATCCGACCATCTTCCTGTCGCTGATGTCCGATCCGACCAACGCCAGGCTTTGGGCCATCGGCGGCTCCGCCGCGACGTACTCGGCAATGCGCTTCACCGAGGCCTACGGCTTGTGGCGCCAGCGGGCCTGGGCGAAGTGGCTCGGGGTATGGTCGGGCGCGATTTATATCCCGGTTGAATTGTATGAAGCGGCGGTTCACCCCAGCGCGCTACATATCGGGCTGGCCATTGCCAATGTGCTGATCGTGGCCTACCTGGCCGGCAGCATCAGGCGCAATCCGGCGGGGGCATCAGCGTAGCGAGGAACGGCCGGCAAAGCGATGCCACGCGGCCATCGCCCCAGTGCCGGCCAGGGCCAGGACCAGGACCACCATCACCCAGGGATCCACCACGCCGCCACCGCCCCCTTCGCTGGTTTCCACGCCATTGCCAGCACCGTTGTTCCCCGTGTTGGCACTTTCCGCGCTGCCACCCGCCGCAGCGCTATCGCCCGGTGCGGCGGCATCGTCGCGCATGGCCAGGTCCACCACCAGCGGGTCGTGGTCGGATGAGCGATAGGCATCGGGCGCATAGAAAGACTGTTGCTGCGCCTCGCTCTTGTGGGCCAGCGGATAGGCCAGCGCGATCGGCTCGTCGGCATTGATATGCCAGTGCCGTGCCGCGAGGATGCGGCTGGCCGCACCAGCATCGGCAAGCGCGTGATCAATGTAGCCGGCCTCGCCGCCGAAAACGTAGCTGTAGGCGCCGCCGCCCGCGCCGGCGAAGCGGGCGATCGTGTCGGCATAGCCCCGCTCGGCCAGCAGGCGGATCGGGTCTTCCCGCGCGTAGCTGTTGAGGTCGCCGATCACCAGCCGGCCATCGTCCGGCACGCCGGTGGGCGAGGTGGCGAGCCAGTCCGCGATCCGCGCGGCTGCCGCCACGCGCGTGGGATTCCAGCAACTCTGGCCGTCGCGCTGGTCCGCATTGGCGCCGCGGGCATCGTTGCAGCGCTTGGACTTGAAATGGTTCACCACCACCGTGATCTTGCGCGGATGGCCGGGCAGGCGGAAGGTGGCGGCCAGGGGCTGGCGGGTCCGCTGGCCCAACTCGAGCGTGGCCGGCTTGCCTGCTGGTTCCACGGCGCGGGCGTTGTAGACCAGGGCGACCTTGATGCTATCGCGGCCGAGCTTCTCCACGCCCGGATCGATAAAGCGCCAGTCGGGCCCGAGCTTGTCAGTCAGCCGGCGGATGGCGCTCAGCTCGCCATAGCCGTTGTTCTCGATCTCCATCAGGCCGATCACGTCGGCGTTCAGCCCTTGCAGCGCGCTCAGGATCTTGGCTTCCTGCCGGGCAAATTCGGCAGGGGTCCGGGCGCCGCGGTTGTCGGGGTCATCGAAGCCCGCGCCCCGGCCATCGCCGTTGAAATAGTTTTCCACGTTGAATGCCGCAACGCGCAGGTCGGCGCGGGCGGCGCGTACCGGTGCGCCCGTGCGCGGGTTGGCGGGCTGGAACACCAGTGGCGGTGCGCCCGGAACGGGCTGCACGCGCCAGCCGCCATGGCGCCGCTCAAGCACGCCCTGCACGTTGGCGACGGTATCGCCGCCGCGCAGCGTATTCGAGGCGCCGAGCCCCGGTGCGGGATGGATGACGAGCGGCGGGTTTTGGCGGCCGGAGCCGTCGTCCAGCGTCAGGCGGTTCAAGGCATTGGCGGCGGCCTGGGCGGCGGCGCCGGTGCCCGGCAGTGCCACGTTGGTGGGCAGCGGCAGGCGGCCGTGGCTGAGCACCACGCTGCCATACCGGCCAAGCTCGAAGGTCTCGCTGACGGTAAGGGTCTGCGGCAGGCGCACCAGCATGCCTTCATAAGCCGCCAGCGCGCCTGTGTGCGGCACCGGCAACGTGATCACGGCCGGAGTGACGGCCTGGTCCGATGCGCAGACCGTTGCCCGGCCGGACTGCCTCAGCTGCATCTGGCCGGACCGCTCCTCGATGGTGCCGAGCACGCGGACCAGGTCGCCGGCATGCGCCGCCGCGCGCGGCGCGTGCACGAACAGGCCTTCCGACACGCCGGGGCGGTTCTGGCGCCGGGCGTCGGCCTGCTGTACGAAGTAGCCGCTGAAGCCGCCGATGCCCGAGTAATCCGCCGTGACCACGGCCTCCACCGCCACCCTGCGGCCGACGGACGGCGTGCCTTCGCTGGCGTCGCGGAGACTGGCGATCAGCGTGGCCGGCGCGCCGCATTGCGGCGAGATGGCGGCAGGCAGCGTTTGCGGCGATTCGGGATGGCCCACGTCGGCGTGGGCGGACAAGGCGATGCATAGCCATGCCAGGCAGGCTGGCATGGCGCGCGGAAGAAGGGGACTCGGCGGGGACATGGAATGGGCTCGGCGGATTGCGTGACATGGCGCCAGCCGCTGTCGGGGCGGGGCGCCTGCGTGACCGGGGTGCCTACGGGGCGCATGGACCGGTAACGGCAAGCTTAGGGGGAAAGCCGTGCCCGCATGTTGAGAGAAATCTCATATTGACGGCCGGCAGACTCTGCGAGAATGCTGTCTTGTATTCAACCGAGCCAACGAGATACCGTGACCGTCCGTGCCATAGTGTTCGATTTTGGTGGCGTGCTGTTCGACTGGAGCCCGGAGTACCTCTATCGCGAGTTGATCCCGGACCCGCAAGAGCGCACCCGCTTCCTGTCGGAAGTCTGCTCGCCCGCCTGGAATGTCCGGCAGGATGCGGGCAGGCCGCTGCGAGAGGCCACCGAGTCGCTGGTGGCCGAGCATCCGGCGCAGGCCGGCCTGATCCGCGCCTTCTATGATCGCTGGCCGCAGATGCTGCGCGGGCCGCTGGCCGACGGCGTGGCGTTGCTGCGGCGCCTGCACGCCGCGCGGGTGCCGCTGTTCGGCCTGACCAACTGGTCCAGCGAGACCTATCCGCACGCCGTGCGCAGTGGCGATTTCCTGTCATTGTTCCGCGATATCCTGGTGTCCGGCGAGGTTGGCATCGCCAAGCCCGATCCGGCCATCTACCAGTTGATGGCGGCGCGCATCGGTGCGCACCTGCCGGGAATTGCGGCGCGCGAGCTGCTGTTTATCGATGACAGCGCCGCCAATGTGGCGGCGGCACGGTCCCTGGGCTGGCAGGCCGTGCATCACGTCGGCGCAGGTGAAACCGCCAGCGCGTTACGCGACGCGGGATTGCGTTTCTAGTCACGCCGCCGCCTGGTTCGTTTCTTGTCGGCGAGCCGGGAGTTTTCATGCGCCAGAGGATTCAGGAGTTCGCCCCATGGCATCCACACCAGAACGTCCCAAGCATTTCTCCATGGTCCGCGAGCTGCATCTCGCCGACCTGTTCACACTGGGCAACGCGGCCTGCGGCATGGCATCGGTGTTCTTCGCCATGTTCTACGTCGCCACGCAGTCGTCCGCTCATTTCATGGCGGCGGCGGCGCTGGCGCCGGCGGCCTTTATCTTCGACGTGCTCGACGGCCGCATCGCGCGCTGGCGGCACCAGCACTCCGCACTGGGCCGCGAGCTGGATTCGCTCGCGGACATCATCTCGTTCGGGGTCGGCCCGGCAACGCTGGCTTTTGCCGCCGGCATGCGTGGTGGCTGGGACATGGCGGCGCTGATGTATTTCGTCTGCTGCGGCGTGAGCCGCCTGGCACGCTTCAACGTGACTGCCGAGACCTTGTCCGAGGGCGGCGACAAGGTGGCGTACTTCGAGGGCACGCCGATTCCCACCAGTGTGCTGCTGACTGGCGTGCTGGCCTTCTGCGCGTGGCAGGGCCGGGTGGGCGATGCGCTCTACGGCGGCGTGTGGGCCATCGGGCCGGCGGACCTGCATCCGCTCGCGCTGCTGTTCGTGCTGTCCGGCTCGCTGATGATCAGCAAGACCCTGCGCATCCCGAAGATCTAGGGGCTGAATGGAGTTTGGCCGGCACGAATTTGCAAGACTGGGGAAAGTTCTTCACGCAGGCGCCGATGATCCCGCCGGCTGCCATTGCTCCCCGATGGCACGGCCGCCCATGGCGGGGTCGCTCACCGAGGGCGCGCCGGTTTCCATGCGGCCGGCACAGCGCCGCGCGTAGCCGGGCAGGGCGGCCACGGTCACGGTGAAGTCGTACCAGCCGCCCGACGCGTCCACCGGCCATGCCAGGGTGCTTCTGGCGCGGGCTGCCACGGTAGTGCTGCGGGCCGCGCCGCTAACGTAGGCGTTGGCAGCCAGCATGAACGTGCAGGGCTGGTCCGCATCGTTGCGCAAGGTGATGCGCAGGCTTTGCGTGGGGATGTCGTAGACGATCTCGATCTCCGGTGCGGGCACTGCGCCCGCGGTCCCGGTGAAATGCCGGTGCCAGCCGTTGGGGCCGAGCACCCACAGGTCATAGCGGCCGCCGTCGGCGCGCGTGTCCCAGTTGCCCGCCAGGCGCTTGCCGGCTTCGACCGTATAGCGGCGCGGCAGGCGCTCCAGGTGCAGCCGGTCGTAGACATGAAACACGGCCCCGGCCCGGCCGCTATTGGTAAAGCTCAGGTGCAGCGCGGCACTGCCGGCATCTGCCTGGGCCTGCGCGTGCAGCGCATAGGGGAGCGCCCGCGAGGGGCGCGTGCCGCCGGCTTGCACGGGCAATTCGGGTAGCGCGGGGATGACCGGTGTGCGCGTGCCCTTCAGCGCCCGCGCTCGCGCCGCGCGTGGCGCGGTGGCTGGCAGCGACGCCACGGCGTCGGATTGGTCCGGCGCGGCGAAATCGAACAGCGAGGTGAGATCCCCGCAGACCGCGCGGCGCCACGGCGTGATATTGGGCTCGTGCACGCCAAAGCGGGCTTCGATGAAACGAATCACCGATGTGTGGTCGAACACCTCGGAGTTGACCCAGCCGCCCTTGCTCCACGGCGAGATGGCGATCATCGGCACGCGCATGCTGAGGCCGTACGGGCGATGCAGGTAGCGCGGCAGGTCGTCGGCCTCCACGCCGGTGATCAGTTCGTGGTATTCGCCGCGGGTGTCGGCGGTGGAGGCGCCGGCCAGCGTGGCCTGTGCCGGGTCCGCGTGCCACGCGAGGTACGACGGCACCGCCGGCGGCGGCATATGGTCGAAGAAGCCATCGTTCTCGTCGTACATCAGCAGCAGCACGGTCTTGCTCCAGACCGCCGGGTCGGCCGTCAGCGCGTCGAGCACGGCGGACACATAGGCCGCGCCCTGCGCCGGGCTGGACGGGGAGGGATGCTCGGAGCCCTGCCGCGTGGGGCAGATCCACGACACTTGCGGCAGGCGGCCTTCCAGCACGTCCTGGCGCAGCAGGTCCAGGTTGCGCGTGCCCAGTGCCTTGTCCCTGAGCGCGGCCTGCGCACCCGGCACGCCGCGATAGGCATCCCGGAAGGTCTTGAACCCGACGGTGGCATTGAGCGCGTAGTTGTCGGCCATGTCCTGGTAGATCTGCCAGCTGACGCCGGCGGCTTCCAGCCGTTCGGGATAGGTGGTCCAGGCATAGCTGCCATCGGGCTTGCCGCCGCCGAGCTTGTTGTAGGCGTTGCCGATGGCCGGGCCGTTGCCCTTGCCCAGCGGGTCGTTGGTGCCGCTCCACAGGAAGCAGCGGTTGGTATTGGTGCCGCCGAGAAACGATGCGTGGTAGGCATCCGCCACCGTAAAGGCATTGGCCAGCGCGTACTGAAAGGGCACGTCGCCCTCCTTGAAGTAGCCCATGGCATGACGCTTCTTGAAGGTGGGCCATTGCTGCATGCAGCCTTGGCCCCAGGCGTCCTGCGTATTCGACCAGGTGTGCGGCGTGCCGGTGACGCGCATGAGTTCGAACACGTGCTCCGTATCGAGATGGAACGGCGCGAGCGTTGCGGGTGCGGCCGGGTCGCTCACGTCGCGCTGGTACCAGACCGTCTTGCCGGCGAGGCCCGGGCCGTCGGCCACCGGTATCGGGAAGCGGTCGGCAAAGCCACGCACGCCCCGCATTGCCCCGAAGTAATGGTCGAAGGCCCGGTTCTCCTGCATCAGCACCACAATGTGCCCGACGTCGCGCAGGCTGCCGGTGCGATGGTTGGCGGGAATGGCGAGCGCCTTGCGGATGGCGGGCGGCAAGAGGGAAAGCGCGCCGGCGCCGGCAACGGTGCCGGCCGCCGCACGCAGGAACTTGCGTCTGTCAGGCATGGAGGAGGGACGTAATGAACGGATCGTGTGGCGCGCAATGCCAAAAACAACACCGGCAAATCCGGCCATGCCGGCGCATCCGCGATCTTAACCCTCCTGGCGCCGGGCGTGGAGGCGCCGCCGTGCCTCCCCCTCGTTCGCTTACTGCCGCAGCGACAACCAGATCGCCTTGGGCTCGGTGAAGTTGTCGATGGCGGCGTCCCCGTGTTCACGGCCCAGCCCGGAGTCGCCGGCGCCGCCCCAGGGCAGCCGTACGTCGGTGTGGCCATAGGTGTTGATCCACACGGTGCCGGCCTTGAGGTCTGCGGCTACCTGGTGCACCCGGCCGATGTCGGCGCTCCACACGCCCGCTGCCAGGCTGAACGCGGTGCCATTGGCGATGCGAACGGCGTCGGCTTCGTCCTCGAAGCGGATCACGCTGGCGACCGGGCCGAAGATCTCCTCCTGCGAGACGCGCATTTCGTGCTCGACGTTGGCGAACACGGTGGGTTGCACGAAATAGCCCTTGCCGCCCACGCGCTCGCCGCCGGTCACCGCGACGGCACCCTCGCGCTTGCCGATCTCCACGTAGTCCAGCACGGTCTTCATCTGCGCGGATGAGACCAGCGGCCCCATGGTGGTCTCCGGCGCGGCCGGATCGCCCACGCGGATCGAGGCGGCGCGGGCGGCGAGCTTCTCCACCACCTCGTCGTAGACCTCGCGCTGCGCCAGGATGCGCGAGCCGGCCGAGCACACCTGGCCGGCATTGAAGAAGATGCCGGAGGCGGCCGCGCGCACGGCGGCGTCCACGTTGGCATCGGCAAAGATCAGGTTGGCGGACTTGCCGCCCAGTTCCAGCGTGACGCGCTTGAAGTTGGCGGCGGCGCCCTGCATGATGCCGCGTCCCACGCCGGGCGAGCCGGTGAAGGTCACCTTGTCGATGCCGGGATGCGCCACCAGCGCATTGCCTACCACGCTGCCCTTGCCGGTGACAATATTGAGCACGCCGGGCGGCAGGCCGGCTTCCAGCGCCAGTTCGCCGACGCGCAGCGCGCTCAGCGGCGTGATCTCGGCGGGTTTGACAATGAGGGTGCAGCCGCAGGCCAGCGCCGGCGCGATCTTCCACATGCCGATCATCAGCGGGAAGTTCCACGGCACGATGGCGGCGACCACGCCGACCGGCTCGCGCACGGTGTAGGTCAGCGCGCCGGGGCGGGTCGGTACCACCTGGCCGTTGATCTTGTCGGCCCAGCCGGCGTAGTAGCGCACGGTATCGATCACCGCCGGCATGTCCTGGCGCCGCACGGCGGCCAGCGGTTTGCCGGCATCCAGGCTCTCGAGCGCGATCAGTTCCTCCTGATGCGCTTCGAGCAGTTCGGCAAAGCGGTACAGGATGCGGCCGCGCTCGGCCGCGCGCAGGCCGTTCCAGACCTTGAGCGCGGCGCGCGCGGCGGTCACCGCGAGGTCCACGTCGGCGGCGCTGCCCTGCGCAACCAGGGCGATCGGCTGTTCCGTGGCAGGGTTGATATCGGTGGAATACTCTCCGGTGCCGGGTGGCAGGCGCTTGCCGTCGATCAGCAAGTCGTGTCTTGGCAGTTCGGGCTGCGTGCTCATGGTGGCTCCTCGCTAGGATCGGTGAAACCTGGCGGCACGTTGGCGAGAAAGCGATGCGGCTTGCTGATGGCGCCCGTGCCGACTGTCACGATGCAGTTTGGGTGGGCACTGGCTCTAAGTCCAATTAATAGGACGGATCGATTAATACGAAAATCGCATGAATGAGGCGGCGAGGGGCGCTGGCGAGCCGCTCTGGCCCCTCAGTGCCCGGCACGCGCCATGCGGTCCGCGCCATTGCCGGCGGCGGAGCGGGGGATATCCTGGCGCCAGCCCGCATCGCGCAGCAGGGCGGTCATGGCGGTATGCAACTGTTGCGCCATTACGGGCTTGTGCAGCAGTGCGGCGCCGCCGGCATGCACGCTGCGCAGGCGATCCGGGGCGGTATCGCCGGTGATGATGATGGTGGGCAGGGCGTGGCCCAGCCGCTCGCGGATCGCCATCATCGCTTCCTGGCCGGTGCGCTCGCCGCGCAGGCGGTAGTCCGCCAGCAACAGGTCGGGTCTGAAGGTGTCAAGCGCCGCCAGCGCTTCTTCCTCGGATTCCAGCGCCAGGCAAACGGCTTGCCAGCTCTCCAGCAGCGCCCTCATGGCGATGCGGATCTCCTGGTCGTCGTCGATCACCAGCACGCGCAGCCCGCGCAGACCGGGCCTTTGGTGCAAGCCGGCGGCGGGTGTCTCGGCACGGTCTTCGGTCACGGGCAGGGCGAAGCGGAACACCGAGCCGCGGCCGGGCCGCGAGTTCAGCAGGACCCGGGTAGACATGGTGCGGGCCAGTCCTTCCACGATGGCCAGGCCGAGCCCCAGGCCTTTGCGCTGGTCACGCTCCGGGTTGCCCAACTGGTGGAACTCCCTGAAGATGGCGCGATGCTGGGACGCGGGGATGCCGGCGCCGGTATCCCAGACCTCGAGCACCATGCTCTTGCCCCGGCGGCGGCATGCCACCAGCACGCCGCCCTGGCTGGTGTAGCGGATGGCGTTGGCGATCAGGTTGCGCAGGATCAGCTCGACCAGCGTCGGATCTGCAAACACAGTGGCGGTGGTATCCCGGGTGCGGTAGAACAGGCCGCGCCCGTCGGCCTGCGGCGCAAACTCGTTTTCCAGCTTGTACAGCAACGGCTGCAGGCGGAACGCGCGCGGCCGGGCGGTGATCACGCCGGCGTCCACCTTGGAAAAATCCAGCAGCGTGTTGAGCATCTCGCGCGCGGCACAGGAGGCGGCCTCGATGTGCGTAAGCAACTGGCGCTGCTTGTCGGTGAGATCGGACCGGCCCAGCGTGACCACGAACAGGCCGAGCGCGTGCAGCGGCTGGCGCAGGTCATGGCTGGCCGAGGCCAGGAATACGGATTTGGCGCGGTTGGCTTCCTCTGCCTCGCGTTGTGCGTTTTCCGCGCGGGCGGTCTGCTCGCGCAATTGCGAGATCAGTTCCACGTTGGCAAAGCGCAGCGCGATGCCGTGGCGCGCCACGCGCGCGTAGTTGCGCGCAAAGATCATGAGTACAACGAGATAGAGCGGCGTGCCGAGGAACATGGCCAGATAGGCGGCATCGCCGGTGGCGATGAAGACCGCCCAGACCGGCACGATGGCCGGCACGAAGAAGCCCACGGCGACCGGCAGGCAGGCGGAGAACACCGCCAGCGCGGCCGCGCTCATGCCGGCGATCAGCGACAGGATGCAGATCACCGTCGCGGGCGACTTCACGTCCATGTATAGCCATGCCGCCAGCCCCCAGAGCGCGCCGATCAGTGTCAGCAAGGCCGTCATGGCACGGGCGTAAAGACCCGCTTTGGCTTGGCTCGTGCGCTCGGGCAGCCTGTGCCGCCCGAAGTGCCCGGCAGCGCAGGCCAGGCCCATGGCGAGGGCCCACGGGAAGGCGCCGGGACGCCCGCCGCCCAGCGCCAGCCCGAGGGCCAGGATGAAGGCCGCCAGCGCACAGCCCAGCATGGCGATGCCGAAGCTCTGGTCGATCAGCTCCATTTCCGCGGCCAGCAGGCGCGGTTCGTCGAAGCGGGGAATGAGCAAGGCCATGGCCTACCTGCCTGTCTGCACCAGGCCGCGGCGCTGCGCCTCGAGCACCGCCTCCACCCGGCTGACTACGCCGAGGTGATCGAGAATGGCCGCCACGTGAACCCGGACGGTGTTCTCGGAGAGGCCCAGATGGTGGGCAATGATCTTGTTCGAGCGGCCCTGGCTGAGTTGCTCCAGCACTTCAAGCTGGCGCGGCGTGAGCGAGCTGGACTGGTATGCGATGCCGTTGGCCGTGCCGTTTGGCGAGCCGTCCGGATTGTCGTGGCTGTCGCCGGTCGGGGCCGGAATGAAGTAGGTGTCGCCCTGCTGGCAGGCGGCGATGGCTACCTCGATCTGGACGCTGTCCGCGGATTTCGGCAGGAAGCCGGCAATCTCCTTGCGTACCTCGGCCGGGATGGTCTCCAGCCCGGAGGTGCCGGAAACGATCAGGATGCGCGCAACGGGAAAATGGCGGCGCAATACCTTGACGCCTTCGATGCCATTGAGGCCGGGCATCTGGATGTCGAGCAGGATGATATCCACGGTGGCGCCGCGATGCGCCTCCACCGCGCCCATGACGGAACCCGCCTCGATGATGCTTGCCACGCTTGGGCTGTCAGCCAGCACCAAACGCAGGCCGGTGCGGAACAGTGTGTGGTCGTCGATCAGCAGCAGGTGGGCGTTGAGCATGGTAGGAAGTTGGACGGCGGCCGGCGCGCCGGCAGCGGCCGCTGGAACCACGGTAATGCGAAAGGAGTGCCGGTTCAAAGCGATCGCCAAGGGCGAATTGGACTAGATTATGGCAGTGTTGTCCATTTCCCCACTAAAGAGGGGATACGCAATGCGGAGCCCGGCTTGTGTACCGGGGGGCCGTGCCGCGTCGTGCGCGCCCACGCGGCTTCCGGGATGTGACCGGAAGGCACGCTGGGGACGGCCTGCGCAACGCATGTTGGCCTTCTAGTCCGGAAAGATTATTTCACTCGCGGCCGCGGGGTGTCACCATACGGACATGGGCGATTTCCGCGACTTGCCCATACCACTTTATTACCCACATCCACCCGGCTGTGGGTTTTTTTTGTCCGGCCGCCGCTCAGTCGCTCAGTCGATCAGTTTGCCGGCGGCATCGAAGAAGGGGTGGTCGGCACCGAACGCGCCGATGACCGCCGTATGGCTCACCAGCCCATGCGCGGGATGCCACCAGTGCAGCAGGTAGCCGGGAGGCTCCATGCGAAAGCGCGAAACGGCCCGCGGGTCGAGGTCCAGCGTGACCTGGTGAGCGGGCCCGGGCGCCGTCATGGCCACCGTGCCGCCGAAACGGCGTGTGATGTGCCGGTGCAAATGGCCGCACAGCACACGCTCCACCTGCGGATGCCGGCGCACCACCGCCTCCAGCAGTCCGGCGCCGGCCAGGCCCTGCTGATCCATGTGGCCGATGCCGGTGTGGAAGGGCGGATGATGGAGCATCAGCAGCGTGGGCCGGCCCGGCTCGGCCGCCAGCGTGGCTTCGAGCCACGGCAGCGCGGCGGGATCGACCCGGCCGCCAGGCTTGCCCGGTACCGTGCAGTCGAAGGCAACCAGGCGCAACGGGCCGGCTTTCACGCTGTAGTGGATGGGCGCATCGCCATCGCCGGCGGCGAACAGGTAATCGTGATCCGCGAAGACACGGCGCAAGGTAGCCCGGTGGTCATGGTTGCCCGGCAGCAGCCGCACCGGCATCGGCAGGCCTTGCAGGATGTCACGCAGGAAGCGGTATTCCGGCTCGGTGCCGAAGTCGACGAGATCCCCGGTGATGACGACCGAATCCGGCCGCTGTGGCGCGTCCAGCAACGTGTCGATGCAGCGCTGCAGGGCGCCGGCGGTGTCCACCATGCGGTAGGACAGCTTGCCGCCGGCCTTGATGTGCAGGTCGGTGATGTGGGCGAGCAGGTAGGTGCCGGCCGGATCGCCGGGATTGCCCGGATTGCCCGGAGTGCTGGTCAGGGAGTTCATGCTGCGAGCGCTTCGGAAAGCGTGATCAGGTGGCCGGTATCGAGGCGCAGGCCGACGCGGTCGCCCGCATGCCAGGCATCGCGCCGGGTGGTGTCGACGACCAGCGGCGCCGGTGCGCCAACGTCGACCAGCAAGCGCGTGTAGTTGCCCAGGAACAGCGCCGTGACGACCGAGCCGCCCAGGTGCGCCTCCTCGGCCCGGGCCAACGCCACGTCCTCGGGGCGGAACAACAGTTCGGCGCGGGCCGGCTGCGCGGCGCCCGCTGCGTTGTCCTGGCGCGGCACCAGACCACCCGGCACACGCCAGGCACCGGCTTCCGGCACCGCCGGCAAGCGGTTCATGGTGCCGATGAAATCCGCCACGAAGGCATTGGCCGGCGCCCGGTAGATCTGCTGCGGCGTGCCGGTCTGGGCAATGCGGCCGCGGTCCATCACGATGATGCGGTCGCCAAGCGCCATCGCCTCGGCCTGGTCGTGGGTGACATAGACGGCGGTGATATGCAGGCTGCGCAGCAGCTGGTTGATGTCGGCGCGCAGCGCATCGCGCAGCTTGGCATCCAGCGCGGTCAGCGGTTCGTCGAGCAGCAGCACGCGCGGCTGTACCGCGATGGCGCGGGCCAGCGCCACGCGCTGGCGCTGGCCGCCGGAGAGCTGGTCGATGCGCCGCTCGGCGAAGGGCCCGAGCTGCATCATGGACAGCATCTCGTCCACCCGGCGGCGCCGCGCGGCGGGATCGGTCCGGCGCACGCGCAGGCCATAGGCGATGTTCTCCGCCACGGTCATGTTGGGAAACAGCGCATAGCTCTGGAACACCATGCCCACGCCGCGCTGCTCGATCGGCAGGGGCGTCACATCGCTATCGCCAAACATGACCACGCCGCCGGGATCGGGGAATTCCAGCCCGGCGATGATGCGCAGCGTGGTGGTCTTGCCGCAGCCGGAAGGACCAAGCAGAACCACGGTTTCGCCGGCACCGATGTCGAGGTCCAGGGGTTGCAGCGCCAGCGTACCGTCGGCGAAGGTCTTGCCGCAGTGGCGCAGGGTGATGGGGGTCGGTTCATGCATGGCGGGCCTCGGATGGGGAAAGCGGATCGGCGCCGGAGGTCGCCCCGGCGCTGTCGGCAAGCGGCTGGTGCTTGCGGGCGCGCGCGCCGAGCGCGGAGAGGCCCTGCATCAGCACCAGCAGCGGAATGATCATGAAGAAGAACACGATGGTGTAGGCCGAGCCGATCTCCAGCCGCATCGATGCATAGCTGTCGGCCAGACCCACGGGCAACGTCTGCGTGGTGGGCGTATGCAGCATCCAGGTCAGGTTGAACTCGCCCACCGAGAGCGTCACCACCATCAGCGCTCCGGCCAGGATGCCCTGGCGGCAGTTGGGCAGCACCACGGTAAAGAACCGCTGCAGCCGGCTCGCGCCCAGGCTGGCGGCGGCGTCTTCCAGCGTGCGGATATCGATGGCCGACATGATGGCCAGCACCGAACGCACCATGAACGGCAGCGTGAACAACACATGGCCAACCAGGATGAATACCCAGCTGGTGCGGAACGCCTGCCAGCCGCCATAGAGCAGGATCAGGCCGAGCGCGGTAGCCAGGCCCGGCACTGCCACCGGCAGCATCAGCAGCTCTTCGATCAGGCGCGTGATGCGGCCGCGCCGCAGTGCCATGTAGTAGGCCGCCTGCACGCCCAGCACCAGCGTGCAGGCAAGGCAGGCCAGCGCGATGCCCAGCGACAGGAAGATGGTATTGCGGTAGAGCGACCATACCTCCACCAGCCAGCGCGTGGTCAGGCCGCTGGCCACGCCGATGAAGATATTGTTGGTCAGGCCGGCCAGCACCGACAGCGCCACCGGGACCACCATGAAGAGGCAAACCAGGAGCGTGAGCGCGAGTTGCAGCCAGTAAGCGTTGCCGCGGCGGGAAGTCGTAGTCATGGCAATCCTCACGCGGTAGCGGCGACGGCGTCGCCCGAGAACCAGCGCGCCAGCGCCAGCAAGGCCCAGGTGACCGTGCCGAGCAGTACCGACAGGGCAGCGGCCATGCCGAAGTTGGCGTAGTTGGTGAACTCGTTGTAGATGGTGAGCGGCAGTACATCGAGTTGCGTCGCCAGCGTGAAGGCGGTGCCGAAGGCGCCCATGCTGGTGGCGAAACAGATCGCGCCGCTGGAGATCATGGCGGGCATCAGGGCGGGCAGCATGACGTCGCGCACCACGCGCCAGCGGCCTGCGCCGAGCGAGCGCGCGGCTTCTTCCAGGGAGGCGTCGAGCTTGGCTACCGCGGCCATCACGGTCAGGATGACGCGGGGGATGGAGAAGTACAGGTAGCCGACGAACAGGCCGGTGAGGCCGTAGGCGAAGGTCCAGCGGTCGCCGGCTAGCCATTCGCCTGCCATGGCCAGCAGGCCGTTGCGGCCGCCCAGCATGATGACCATGAAGCCGATGACTACGCCGGGGAAGGCTAGCGGGAAGGTCAGCATGGCTACCAGCAGCGCTTTGCCGGGGACGGCGTTGCGTTGGAGGAAGGTGCCGGTGATGCCGGCGATGATCAGGGTTGCCAGGGTTACGGTTGCCGAGAGCAGTACCGTTACCATCAGGCTGTGGAGGTAGCGTTGGCTTGAGATTACGGTCCAGTAGACGCTTGCGCCTTTTTCTCCGGTGATGCTGATGGCCAGGAGTTTTGCCATCGGGAGGCAGAAGAAGGCGGTGAAGATGATTAGGGCCGGGAGGGCGAAGAGGAGGAGGGGGGGGCTTTGTTTGGGCATGATTGGGGATGCTCCCGGGTTTTGAATATCAACTTCAACTTCAACTTCAACTTCAAATTCAAAGGCTTAAAGTCAAAGGCGGTTTCACCCCCCTGCGGGGGGCGACCTACTTTCTTGTCTTGCCAAGAAAGTAGGCAAAGAAGGCGCGCCGGATGGGGCGACACCCCCTCGGGATCCGACGAAAAGAGCGGCCGGGACCCAAACTCGCATCGCCTTAAGGCGATACTCAGACATGGGTCCCTCTTTTCCGCTCTTTTCGCCGGATCCCGAGGCGCCCCATACGGCCTGGTACACCTTGACGGCTCGCTTCGCATCGCGCTGGGGTGTGGACCGCCCTTGGGGGCGTTCCACACGGCTACACCCTGTGAGGTTTGAATCTCGGTTTCCCCCCGCTTGCGGGAGAGCAACCGGGGGAGTGGGCGGGCGCAGGCAAAGCGATGGCGACGCAACTAATTAAGCCTGACTCATCAAGCACCGTAGGGCATCGCGCGACCAGCCATCGGCTTAGCGGACCTCTTTCAAATACTGCTCGCTAAACCCTTTCTGCGCATCCGCCATCTTGCCGAAATCCACGGGCCTGGCGCGCGCGTAGTCCGCCGCGGGCAGAAACCTGGCTTGTACTTCGCTGGGTATCGCGGCGCTGCGCACCGGCCGCAGATAGGCGTTGGCCCATAGCGCCTGTCCGGCATCGGACAGGACGAAATCGAGCACCTTCTTGCCTTCGGCTTCGTGCGGGGCCTTGTTCACCAGGCTCATCACGTAGGGCACCACTACCGTGCCTTCCTTGGGGATCACGAAGGCTACGTTGGATTTGTCCTTGTAGCGTGCGCGATAGGCGTTGAAGTCGTAATCGAGCAGGATCGGGATCTCGCCGGAGAGCACGCGGGCATAGGCGGTCTGCTTGGGCACGATGGGCTGGTTCTTCTGCAGGTCGCGGAAGTATTTGAAGGCGGGGCCGAAGTTGTCCATCGAGCCGCCCAGCGCCTGGTTGATGGCGACGGCGCCGACGTAGCCGACGAAGGCGCTGGCGGGGTCGAGGTAGCCGATCAGGCCTTTGTACTCTGGCTTGAGCAGGTCGGCCCAGGATTGCGGCACGGGCTTGCCGCGCAGGGCGTCGACGTTGACCATGAAGCCGAGCGTGCCGGAGTGGATGGCGAACCAGTTGCCTTGCGGGTCCTTCAGGCCGTCGGGGATGTCGTTCCAGTGGGCCGGCTTGTAGGCGGCGGTGACGCCGTCTTTCTTGGCCTGGATGCCGAAGGTCACGCCGTAATAGACCACGTCGGCGACGGGGCTGCCTTTCTCCGCGACGAGTTGCGCTAGCGACTGGCCGGAGTTCTTGTTGTCGTGCGGCACCGTGACGCCGGTCTTTTCCTTGATGGCGCGGATCTGCGAGGCCCAGTCGGCCCATTCGGGCGGGCAGTTGTAGCAGATCGCGGTTTGCGCTGCCACGCCCTGGCTGAAGGCGGCGGCGCCGAGTGCGATGGCGATCCAGCGTAGCGGTTTGGGCCAGGTACGGCTTGCTTGCATGGTGAACTCCTTGAGTAGCGGACTGGGGCTGGGGAAAGCGGGTGGAAGACGGTTCATGCCGGCGCGGCGACGGTGCCGCCCAGGCGCAGGGTGTGTGGCAACAGGGTGACGCGTCCGGGCCTGGCGCCGTCCTGCTTGCCGGCGCCGGACGGCGCGAAGCGCGCAAGCAGGCGCGTGACGGCGCGCTCGCCGATTTCGGTATTGGGTTGGACCACCGATGCCAGTGCCGGCTCCACCAGCGCGCCGAGCGCAATGCCGTCGTAGCCGAGCACGGAGATGTCGCGCGGCACGCGCAGGCCGAGCCGTTTCAGGTCCGAGATCACGCCGATCGCGAGCAGGTCATTGGTGCAGAAGAAGGCGGTCGGCGCGTCCGGCCCCACGGCCAGCGCGCGGATCTGTTCGGCGTTGCTGGCCGTGTGGGTGGGCAGGCATACCGGTGGCGCGGGTTCCAGGCCGTGCGCGCGCATGGCGTCGCGGTAGCCGTCAAAGCGCTGGCGCGCACGGTCGGATGCGATGAAGGCGCCGGATACTGCGCGGATGCGGCGGTGCCCGGCGGCGATCAGGGCTTCCACGCCTTCGCGGGCGCTGGCGCGGTTGTCCACCGAGACGGAATGGCGCTGGCCGCGGGCGGCAGCCTGGTTGTAGGCCAGCACGTAGGGCACGCCTTCCGCGTCGAGCTGGTCGAGCACGGCGCTGCGGGCGGCATCGGCCACGGTCAGCACCATGCCGTCCACGCGGTGGCGCAGCAGGTATTCGATGCGTTCGCGCTCGCGCGCCGGGTCGTAGGCGCTGGTCACCAGCATCAGCGAGTAGCCGGCGGCCAGCGCCGCGTCTTCGATGCCGCGCCAGCATTCGGCGAACACGGCGTTTTCCAGCGTCGGCAGCATCACGCCGATCATGCGGCTTTGCTGCGCGCGCAGCTTGCTGCCAAGCAGGTTGGGGCGGAAGCTGAGTTGCCGCGCTGCGTCCAGCACGCGCTGCACCGTGCCTTCGCGCACCAGCGCCGGGCTGTTGAACGCGCGGGACGCGGTGGCCAGCGAGACGCCGGCCGCCTGCGCCACGTCAGCCAGGGTGGCGGTGCCGGCGGCGTCGGGCAGGGTGGGCGATCGGTCCTGGTTGCGCTTCACGTGTGTCGTTCCGGTCTCGGTTAGCGAAGAAGGCATGGCGGCAGAAATGAAAACGTTTTCATTCAAGCTGCAAAAAAATCGGGTAGCAAGCTCTTTTGCTGCTGCGGCGCATTAGTAAATTTGCGCTGCCGCAAGGCCTGACCCGGTACAGGGCGCATTCTGGCGATGCTGCATGACAGCACGATGACAGGCCCGCGTCCACGTTCCCGGAGCCGGGTAGCCTGAACCTGCCAGCGGCCGCAGAATGTCTGAGAAGCCGGACGGCACAAAGCACTTGAAACTCCCGCGCAATCTTATTAACATGTTAAGTACAGGCGGCGCCAACTGGCGATCCGCCACGACGATCCGCAAGCCGGGCAATGCAATGGCCGGGCGCGAAGCGGGCGCAACCAGACAGGAGCACGATGCGACAAGCCAGAATCGCTGCCGGCGGCCGGCCGGTGCGGGCAATGCCGGTGGACGAAGCCACCTTGCTGCCGTGGGACGGGGCGCGCGCCCTGGGTGAAGACGAGTTCATGTGGCAGCCCGCCATCACCGGCACGGTCTACGGCACGCTGCTGAATTTCAAGGGCGCGCTCGCGGCCATGGGCGACAGCGTCAATGCCGCGCCGTACCAGGCGCCTCCGGCCGGACCCATCCTCTACATCAAGCCCGCCAATACACTGGCCGCCCACGGCAGCGACGTAGCGTTGCCGCCGGGGCAGGACACGCTGGAGATCGGCGCCGCGCTGGGCATCGTGATCGGCCGCCGCGCCACGCGCATCGATGCGGCGCGGGCAGCGGACTATATCGCCGGCTACACGGTGGTGTCCGACGTCAGCGTGCCGCATGCCAGCTACTACCGCCCGGCGGTGCGCCACAAGTGCCGCGACGGCTATTGCCCGATCGGCCCGTGGGTGACCGCGCGCGAGCAAGCGGGGAACCCCGATGCGCTCACGATGGTAGTGCGCATCAACGGCGAGGAACGCCAGCGCAATCACACCGGCAACCTGCTGCGCCCGGTGGCGCAATTGCTGGCCGATGTCACGGCCTTCATGTCGCTCGAAGCCGGCGATGTGCTGCTGGCGGGCGTGCCGGAAGGCGCGCCGCTGGCGCGTGCCGGGGACACCGTGGAGATCGAGATCGAAGGCGTAGGGTGCCTGCGGCACCGGGTCGTGGCAGCCATTGGGGAGACCGCATGAGAACCGCACGCGTGGCCTTCGATGGCCTGATCCACGGCGCGCAACCGGCGGGCGAGGGCGCACTGCGTCTCGACGATGGCCGTGTGGTCAGCGAGGACGCGGTGACGTGGCTGCCGCCGCTGGCGCCGCGCACCACGTTCGCGCTCGGCCTGAACTATGCCGACCATGCGCGCGAACTCGCCTTCAAGGCGCCGGAAGAACCGCTGGTCTTCCTCAAGGGGCCGGGCGCGTTCATCGGCCACCGCGCCCACACCATCCGGCCAGAAGGCGTGAAGTACATGCACTACGAGTGCGAGCTGGCGGTGGTGATCGGCAGCACCGCGCGCGGCGTCAAGGCGGCGCAAGCCTACGACTATGTGCGCGGCTACACGGTGGCGAATGACTATGCCATCCGCGACTACCTGGAAAACTACTACCGCCCCAACCTGCGGGTGAAGAACCGCGACACCTGCACCCCGCTCGGGCCCTGGCTGGTCGATCGGGACGAGGTGCCGGACCCGATGAACCTGGCGTTGCGCACCACAGTAAACGGCAAGCTGACCCAGCAGGGCAACACGCGCGACATGATCTTCGGCATTCCGTGGCTCATCGAATACTTCAGCAGTTTCATGACGCTGGAGGCGGGCGACGTGATCCTCACCGGCACCCCGGAAGGGCTGGCCGATACACAGCCGGGCGATGAAATCGTCACGGAAATCGAAGGCGTGGGGCGGCTGGTCAACACCATCGCCTCCGCCACCGGATACGGCAGCGTGCGCTGATACGCCACGCGCCAACAAGGAGGAAGACATGATCAGGCACTGGATCAACGGCAAGCAGGTCGACAGCAAGGACACCTTCGTGACCTGGAACCCCGCCACCGGCGAGGAGATCGCCACCGTGGCCGCGGGCGGCGAGGCCGAGGTCAACGCCGCGGTGGCGGCGGCCAAGGCGGCCTTTCCCAAGTGGGCCAATACACCCGCCAAGGAGCGCGCGCGCATCATGCGCAGGCTGGCGGACCTGATTACCGAGCACGTGCCGCACCTGGCCGCGCTGGAAACCCAGGACACCGGCCTGCCGATCGCGCAGACCGGCAAGCAGCTGATTCCGCGGGCCGCCGAGAACTTCAATTTCTTCGCCGAGGTGTGCGTGCAGATGAACGGCCGCACCTATCCGGTCGACGACCAGATGCTGAACTACACGCTCTACCAGCCGGTGGGCGTGTGCGCGCTGATCTCGCCGTGGAACGTGCCCTTCATGACCGCCACCTGGAAGGTCGCGCCGTGTCTGGCGCTGGGCAATACCGCGGTGCTGAAGATGTCGGAGCTGTCGCCGCTGACGGCGGACCAGCTCGGCATGCTGGCGCTGGAAGCCGGCGTGCCGGCCGGTGTGCTCAACGTGGTGCAGGGCTACGGCGCCAGCGCGGGCGATGCGCTGGTGCGCCATCCGGATGTGCGCGCGGTGTCGTTCACCGGCGGCACCGCCACCGGCAAGCGCATCATCGAACGCGCCGGCCTGAAGAAGTTTTCGATGGAACTGGGCGGGAAGTCGCCGGTGCTGGTGTTCGACGACGCCGACCTGGAACGCGCGCTGGACGCCGCGCTATTCACCATCTTCTCGATCAACGGCGAGCGCTGCACCGCCGGCTCGCGCATCTTCGTGCAGGACACCGTCTATGACGACTTCGCGCGCAAGTTCGCCGAGCGCGCCAGGCGTTTGCGCGTGGGGGACCCGACCAGCGAGCAGACGCATGTGGGCGCCATGATCACCCAGCAGCACTGGGAGAAGGTTACCGGCTATATCCGCCTGGGCGAACAGGAGGGCGCCACCATCCTGGCCGGCGGCGTGCAACGCCCGTCCGATCTGCCGGCGCACCTGCGCAACGGCAACTTCGTGCAGCCTACCGTGCTGGCGAATGTGGAAAACCACATGCGCGTGGCGCAGGAGGAGATCTTTGGCCCGGTGGCCTGCCTGATCCCCTTCAAGGGCGAGGATGATGGCCTGGCCATGGCCAATGACACCGCCTACGGCCTGGCCTCGTATATCTGGACGCAGGACGTGGGCAAGGTGCACCGGCTGGCGCGCGGCATCGAGGCTGGCATGGTGTTCGTCAACAGCCAGAATGTGCGTGACCTGCGGCAGCCTTTTGGCGGCACCAAGGCGTCCGGCACCGGGCGCGAAGGGGGGGAGTTCAGCTTCGAGGTGTTTGCGGAGGTGAAGAACGTTTGTATCTCGATGGGCGGGCATCACATTCCGCGCTGGGGCGTTTGAGAGCAGCCGGCGCGCGGTTTGGCTGCGAACCGGCGCCATGACAAAACAGGAGACACCGCAATGGGCAAGCTTTCACTAGCCGCCAAGATCACGCACGTACCGTCGATGTACCTGTCGGAGCTACCGGGCAAGCACCACGGCTGCCGCGATGCGGCAATCGCCGGCCACCGCGAGATCGGCCGGCGCTGCCGCGAGCTTGGGGTGGACACCATCGTAGTGGCCGATGTGCACTGGCTGGTCAACGCCGGCTACCACGTCAACTGCAATGCGCATTTCGAAGGCATCTACACCAGCAACGAGCTGCCGCATTTCATCAAGGACATGGCCTATGCCTACGACGGCAACCCCGAGCTGGGCCGCCTGATCGCCAGCACTGCGACCGAACGCGGCGTGATGACGCGCGCCCATGAGATCGCCAGCCTGGAACTGGAATACGGCACGCTGGTACCGATGCGCTACATGAACGCCGACCGCCACTTCAAGGTGGTGTCGGTCGCGGCCTGGTGCGCCTGGCACCAGCTCGACGAGAGCCGCCGCTTCGGCGCCGCGCTGCGCGAGTCCATCGAGGCCAGCGACGCCAATGTGGCCTTTCTTGCCAGCGGCTCGCTGTCGCACCGTTTCAACGACAACAACAGCCCCGAGGAAAGCATCCACCAGATCAGCCGCGAGTTCTTCAGGCAGGTGGACCTGCGCGTGGTGGAACTCTGGAAGCAGGGCGACTGGGCCACCTTCTGCCGCATGCTGCCCGAGTATAACGAGCACTGCATCGGCGAGGGCGGCATGCACGATACGGCCATGCTGCTTGGCTTGCTGGGCTGGGACAAGTACGACCGGCCCGTCGATATCGTCACAGACTATTTCACCAGTTCCGGCACGGGCCAGATCAATGCGGTCTTCCCGGTGCGCTGACGGATCACTGGATCACTGGATCACGACTCACCAACGAGGCCGCCAATGCCCCACATCATCGTCGAGTACACCGATAACATCCGGACCGAGGCGCGCGTACCGGCCCTGCTCAAGACCATCAACGACGTGCTGATCGCGCAGGACGGGGTGTTTCCCACCGGCGGCATCCGCTCGCGCGCGCTGGCGCTGACCGACTACCGCATGGCGGACGGCGAGGAGGACTATGCCTTCGTCCACATCACGCTGAAGATCGGCGCCGGGCGCCCTGAGGCGGCAAAGAAGACGGCTTGCGACGCGCTGTTCGAGGCCGTCAAGGCGCACTTCGCCGAGCTGTACGCGCGGCGCTACCTGGCGCTGTCGATGGAGCTGGTCGAGTTCAACGAGGGCGGCAGCTACAAGCACAACAACGTCCATGCCCGCTTCAGGAAAGCCTGACCGGCGCCACGCCCACTCAATCTCAACGCTACCCACGGAGACCCCATGCTCAGCCCTGAGCTGATTCGCCAGCTTGCCCATCGCCTGCACGATGCGGAACAATCGCGCAAGCAGATCCGGCAGATCTCGCTGGACCATCCCGACATCACCATCGAAGACGCCTACGCCATCCAGCGGGAATGGGTCGCGCACAAGCTGGCCGGGGGCCGCAGCGTCAAGGGCCACAAGATCGGCCTGACCTCGCGCGCCATGCAACTGTCCTCGCAGATCGACGAGCCCGACTACGGCACTTTGCTCGACGACATGTTCTTCCAGGACGGCGCAACGATTCCCCCCGGCCGCTTTATCGTGCCGCGAGTGGAAGTGGAACTGGCCTTCGTGCTTGGCAAGCCGCTCAAGGGGCCGCACTGCACGCTGTTCGACGTCTACGACGCCACCGCCTACGTGATCCCCGCGCTGGAGATCATCGATGCGCGCAGCCAGTCGATCGACCCCGACAGCAAACGCCCGCGCAAGGTCTTCGACACCATTGCCGACAATGCCGCCAATGCCGGCGTGGTCATGGGCGGCCGGCCGGTGAGGCCCTTCGATGTGGACCTGCGCTGGGTCTCGGCCATCATGTCGCGCAATGGCGTGATCGAGGAAACCGGCGTGGCCGCCGGCGTGCTCAACCATCCGGCCAACGGCGTGGCCTGGCTGGCGAACAAGCTGCATCCGTTCGGCGTGAGCCTGGAAGCGGGCGAGGTGATCCTTGGCGGCTCCTTCACCCGGCCGGTGGCCGCCAGCCCGGGTGATACATTCCAGGTGGACTACGGCGCGCTGGGCGCCGTGGCTTGCCATTTCGCATGAATCCGAGGCCATCATGGAATTTCCCCTCAATATCTTCAAGCGCGCGCTCGCCGCGGGCGAGCAGCAGGTCGGGCTCTGGCTCGGGCTGGCCAGCCCGTACGCGGCCGAGGTGCTCGCCGGCGCCGGTTTCGACTGGCTGCTGATCGACGGCGAGCACGCGCCCAATACGGTGCCGTCCATCCTGGCGCAGTTGCAGGCGCTGGCCGCCTATCCGGTACAACCGGTGGTGCGCGCGTCCTGGAACGACACCGTGCAGATCAAGCAACTGCTCGACCTTGGCGTGCAGACGCTGCTGGTGCCCATGGTGCAGGACGCAGCCGAGGCCGCCGCCGCCGTGGCGGCCACGCGCTATCCCCCGCAAGGCGTGCGCGGCGTGGGCAGCGCGATGGCGCGCGCCTCGCGCTGGAACCGCGTCGATGGCTACCTGGGCCGCGCCAATAGCGAGATGTGCGTGCTGGTGCAGGTGGAGACACGCGCCGGGCTCGAGCATCTGGACGAGATCGCGGCCACCGAAGGCGTGGACGGCGTATTCATCGGCCCGGCCGACCTGGCCGCCGATCTGGGGCATCTTGGCAATCCGGGGCATGCGGAGGTACAGAGCGCCATCGCCGACGCCATCGCGCGCATTCGCCGTGCCGGCAAGGGGGCGGGCATTCTCAGCGCCGACGTCGCGCAGTCCCGCAAGTACATGGCCCTTGGGACGACGTTTACCGCGGTTGGCGTGGATGCCACCATGCTGGCTCGTGCGGCGGAAAGCCTGGCCGCGCAGTTCAAGGGGCAGGGCGGTGCCGGGGCCGGCGGGGACAAGACGTACTAGGGGCGCAGCGCCAGCCGGAGCCGGCCAGTGCGCCAAAAGGAGCCACTCGAAGCGGAGCCAACGGTTTTTTCCAGCATGGCGACGTAACCAGCACCCACCCTCTCCCCCGACCCATCTCCCGCAAGCAGGGGAAGGGTGCCAAACCATCGCACCGGAAGCGGGTCCCATCCTGGCCGAATGAAAAACAAGAAACCGAGGAGTCACACTATGCAAGCATCAGCCTGCCCGCCAAGCGCGCGCTCGCCCTCTATCGTGCGGCAAACATTCCGTGCCGCGGTCCTGCTGACGGCAGCGCTGTGCGGCGTCACCCAGGCCCTGGCGGCCGACCCCGCCGCGCGCTGGGTGGTGCCCTACACCGCCGGCGGCGGCAGCGACCTGGCCACGCGCATCGTCGCGCAGAAGATCGCGCCGGTCATGCGCCAGAACATCGTGGTGGACAACAAGCCCGGCGGCGCCACGATCCTGGCCGCGCAGGACGTGGCCAAGGCCCGCGCCGACGGCGCCACGCTGCTGACCGCGGGGCAGGGCACGCTGGTGCTCAATCCCGCGCTGTACCGCAAGCTGCCTTACGACGCCAGCAGGGATTTCACACTGGTCACGTCGCTGGTGAAGCTGCCGGTGGTGCTGGTGACCAGCCCGGCGCTGCCGGCAAAGACGCTGCCGCAGTTCATCGCCTGGCTGAAGGCGGCCCAGGGCAAGGCCTCCTATGCTTCGGTGGGCACCGGCAGCCCGCATCACCTGAGTGCCGAACTGATGCTGGACCGCGTGCAGGCCAGCGCGGTGCATGCGCCCTACAAGGGCACGCCGCCGGCGCTGCAGGACGTGGCGGGCGGGCAGGTTGATTTCATGATGGCGGATCTGTCGGCGGCGCTGCCGCTGATCCGCGCGGGCCGCCTGCACGCTATCGCGCTGCCTGCGGAGCAGCGCTTGGCGGTGCTGCCGGATGTGCCGACCTTTGCCGAAGCCGGGCTGGCCGGCTTCACGGCATTTGCCTGGCAGGGCGTGGTGCTGCCGGCAGGTACGCCGGCAGCGTCGGTCGACAAACTCAACGCGGCGATCGCCGCCGCGCTGAAGGATCCGGCCGTGGTCAGGCAGATGCAGGAGCTTGGCCTTGAACCCATGGGCGACACGCGGGCAGGATTTGCCGAGTTCGTGGAGCGTGAACGCGCGAAGTGGGGAGCCTTGATCCGCGCGCACAAGATCGTGCTGGACTGAAGCGCGCCTAGGTGGCCCGCCGTGCTGACGCCGGCGCGGCCATTCCTTCCTGGACGCGATTCGCGATGTCCTGCAGCGGCGCAACGAACCGCTTGATCGCCTCTTCCTCGCTCAGGGCGCGCGCGAGATACACCACGTTCAGGCTGCCGCGCACGCGGTCCTGGTACCGGATCGGCACGGCGACGGCGCCGATCTTGCGCTGCTCGAGCCAGTCGCCGCGATTGGAGCCAAAGCCATCCGCGCGCACGCGCTCCACAAGCTTGCGGACATAGGCAGCGTTATTGGCCAGCGCGGCTTGTTCTTCGCCTCCCGCTCCTGAACGCAGCAGGTTGAGGATGTCTTCACGTTCGGCGTCGCCGCAATGCGCGAAATAGGCCCGCCCGGCTGCCGTCGAGAGCATCGGCAGGCGCCGCCCCACCATCGCACGGTGAAAGGACAGCGGACTGAAGCGATGCGTGGTTTCGCGAATGATCATGGCGTCGCCATCGGGCGTCGTCAGGTCGGACGGCCACAGCACGCGCTGCAGTAGTTCTCCCATCAGCGGCGCGGCGATGGTGGAAATCCACTCATCGTCATTGAAGCCTTCGCTCAGGGCCCGTACCTGCAGCGTCAGGCGATAGCTGTCGTCCGACTCGCTGCGGCGCACGTAGCCTTCCGCGATCAGCGTCTCCAGCAGGCGCCTGACCGTGGTGCGGTGCAGCCCGGTCAGCTCGCTCAGTTGCAGGGCGGTCCCGCGCCCGCTTTCCATCCGGTTCAGCGCCTTCAGCACGTCCAGTCCACGGCTAAGCCCGCGCACGCTGGCATACGGGGAGGTTCGGCTATGCGGCATAAATTACCCTAAAAAATCCTTTTAAATCAACGTTGTGCACTCCTTGCACATTCTGTTCGTTTTTTTGTCGGGATGCAATCGGGTCTCTACACTCCGCTGTACTACTTAGACACTCACGAACGAAGGAGACACGATGTCCAGCGCCGCCACCAGCCTCAAGCCCGTCCCGTCCAGCCAGGCCAGCCAGCCGTTCCAGAGCATCTGGGGCGAGTTGCGCGGCGTTTCCTTCAGCCAGGGCTGGCTCGATGCCAAGGGCATCCGCACCCGTTACCTGCATGCCGGCAGCAGCGACAAGCCCGCACTGATTCTGCTGCATGGTGTCGGCGGCCACGCCGAGGCCTATGTACGTAACCTGCAATCGCATGCCGAGCATTTCGACGTATGGGCCATCGACATGGTCGGCCACGGCTGGACCGACAAGCCGGCAGGCGGGCGCGAGATTCCCGATTACGTCGACCATGTGATCCGCGTGATGGATTCCCTGGGCATCGGGCGCGCCTCGTTCAGCGGTGAATCGCTGGGCGGCTGGGTGGCTTCACGGCTGGCCATCGACCATCCCGAGCGGGTGGAGCGGCTGGTACTGAACACGGCCGGCGGCTCGCAGGCGGACCCGGTGGTGATGGAGCGCCTCAAGACGCTGTCGATGCGCGCCGTGGAAGATCCGGGCTGGGACTTCATCAAGGCCCGCGTGGAATGGCTGATGGCCGACAAGGCCAAGGCCTTCGACGACCTGATCGCCACGCGCCAGGCCATCTACGCGCAAGCGGGCATGGTCGAGGCCCAGCGCGGCAACATGGTGCTGCAAGACATGGAAACGCGCCAGCGCAACATCCTGCGCGCCGAGGACTATGGCCGCATCAAGGCCCCGACGCTGGTGCTGTGGACCTCCGACGACCCCACCGCCGATGTCTCGGAAGGCCGCCGCATCGCCACCATGATTCCCGGCGCGCTGTTTACGGTGATGGATGGCTGTGGCCACTGGCCGCAGTTCGAGGATGCCGCCACCTTCAACCGCATTCACCTGAATTTCCTGCTCGGCAACGCCGTGCCGGAAGCAACCACGGTATAAGCCCGCCAGATCCGCGAAACAGCAGGAGAGGAGACATGAACAACGCCATCGAGATGGCGGGCGGAGACGCTCGTCCGCAGGATCTTGCCACCGACGTCGCCATCATCGGCGCCGGGCCGGTTGGCCTGATGATCGCCAATATCCTTGGCCTGCAGGGCGTGCGCGTCGTGCTGGTCGAGAAGCTGGACCAGATCATCGATTACCCCCGCGCCATCGGGCTCGACGACGAGGCACTGCGCGTGTTCCAGTCGGTCGGCCTGGCCGATGCGCTGCTGCCGCATACCACGCCGCACCACTGGATGCGCTTCGTCACGCATACCGGCCGCTGCTTTGCATCGATCGAGCCGCGCACCGACGAGTTTGGCTGGTCCCGCCGCAACGCCTTCATCCAGCCGCTGGCCGACCGCATCCTGTATGACGGCCTGCGGCGCTTTGCGCATGTGAAGGTCCTGCTGGGCCACGGCATCGCGGCCTTTACACAGGACGAACATGGCGTGACCCTCAGCGCGGAAGACGCGCAGGGACGGGTCACGTCGATCCGCGCTGCCTATATGGTGGGCTGCGATGGCGGCAACAGCATCGTGCGGCGTACGCTCGATGTGCCGTTCGAAGGGCGCACCAAGCCGAACCAGTGGATCGTGGTCGACGTGCGCAACGACCCGATCGGCACGCCGCATATCTACATGCATTGCGACCCGACCCGCCCCTATGTCTCTGCCGCGCTGCCGCACGGGATCCGCCGCTTCGAATTCATGGTCATGCCCGGCGAGACGGAAGAGGAATTGTCCCGGCCGGAAAACCTCGCCGCGCTGATCCGCAAGGTGGTGGCCGACCCGGACAAGGTCGACTACATCCGCAAGCGCGTCTACACGCACAACGCGCGGCTGGCGCGCACGTTCCGCGTCAACCGCGTGCTGCTGGCGGGCGACGCCGCGCACATCATGCCGGTCTGGCAGGGGCAGGGCTACAACAGCGGCATCCGCGATGCGAGCAACCTGGGCTGGAAGCTGGCGATGGTGGTCAAGGGCGTGGCGCAGGACCGCTTGCTCGACACCTATGGCGCGGAACGCCGCGCCCATGCGCGCTCGATGATCCACCTGTCGGAGGTGGCGGGCGACATCTTCGCGCCCGCCAGCCGCTTCGGCGCGTCGCTGCGCGACGGCCTGACGCGGGTGCTGAACGTGTTTCCACCGGTAAAACAGTACTTCGTGGAGATGCGCTTCAAGCCCATGCCGCGCTACGAATCCGGGGTGGTGCTGTTGCCCGGGCGCGAGCGGGACGACGGCTTCCTCGCGCGCTTGCTGGAGCGTTCCGGCAACTCGCCACTGGGACGCATGCTGGGGCTGATGAGCGAGAAACGCGATTCGCTGGTGGGAAGGCTTGTTCACGGCCGCGATCCGGCCGGCGGCTCGCCGGTCGGGCGCATGTTCATCCAGCCGATGGTGCGCACCGAGGCAGGCCATACGGTGCGCCTCGACGACGTGATCGGCAATCGCTTCGCCATTGTTGCCTGGGGTGCCGACCCGACCTTCGGCCTGACGCCGCAAGCGCGCGCCATCTGGGAAAAGCTGGGCGCCTGTTTCGTGATGGCCAAGCCCGATACGCAGCTCGCCTATCGCGACGATGTGCCGGACGGCGTGATGGCCATCGGCGATGCCGCCGGGCGCCTCAAGGAGTGGTTCGGCAAGGTGCCGGACTCCGTGGTGCTGCTGCGTCCCGACCGCTTCGTCGCCGGCATGTGCTCGCCGCAGCAGGTGTCGGATGCCATCCAGGCGCTGGCCGGGAAGCTTGCCCTGGCCGACGTGCCGCCGGCGGCATCCACGGCCTCTGGCGCTCTGCCTGCCCGGCCGGATGCGGCGCCGGTGCCCGACCGCGCGATCGCCTTTGCCCGGGGAGCCTGACATGCCGATGCATCTCGAATGCCTGTCCCATACGCCGCTGCACGGCTACTACGATCCCGCACCGGAGATCGTGGCCGAAGTGGAGCGCGCGCAGGCCGCGGCGCGTGCCCGGGTACAAGCCTTCGCGCCGGAACTGGTGGTGGTCTTCGCCCCGGATCACTTCAATGGGTTTTTCTATGACGTGATGCCGCAGTTCTGCATCGGCGTCGAGGCCAGCGCCATCGGCGACTTCAAGAGCCTCGCCGGCCCGCTCGATGTGCCGCGCGGCACCGCCCTTGCGATGGCGCAGGCCGTGCTGGCCAGCGACGTGGACGTGGCCGTGTCGTACCGCATGCAGGTGGACCACGGCTGCGCGCAGGCGCTGGAAGTGCTGCTGGGCGGGCTCGGCCAGTGCCCGGTGATTCCCGTCTTTATCAACTCGGTGGCGCCGCCCATGGCGACGTGCCGCCGTGCGCGGCTGCTGGGCGCGGCCATCGGTGGCTTCCTGCAAGGCCTGGGCAAGCGCGTGCTGGTGGTGGGCTCGGGGGGGATCTCGCATGAGCCGCCGGTGCCGGAAATTGCTTCGGCCAGCGCGGAGGTCGCCGAGCGCCTGATTGCCGGGCGCAATCCGTCGCCCGAGTCGCGTGCTGCCCGCCAGGCGCGCACCGTGGCCGCCGCGCAGGCGTTCACCAAGGGCGACAGCCCCCTGCATCCGCTCAATCCGGCATGGGACAGGGCCTTCCTGGAACTGCTCGCCAGCGGCAACCTGGGCGGGGTGGATGCGATGCGCAATGACGACATCACACGCGACGCCGGCAAGTCGGCGCACGAGATCCGCACCTGGATCGCCGCATTTGGCGCGCTGGCCGCCGCCGGACCTTACCAGGCATCGGTCGAGTACTACCGGCCCATCGACGAATGGATAGCAGGCTTCGGCGTGATGCAGGCACGGCCTGCCACCGGGCACGCATAACCCAACCAGGATCAACCATGTCAAACCAGGAAATGACGCTCGCGCTTGCCAGGCGGCTGCGCGAGGCAGAGCAGACGCGCACGCCGGTCGAACCGCTGCGCGGCGAAATCCCGCCCGGCGATGCCGCGATGGCCTATGCCATCCAGCGCGCCAACGTCGACGCGTGGCGGGCCCAGGGCCGCCGCGTGGTGGGCCGCAAGATCGGCCTGACTTCGCCAGCGGTGCAGCGCCAGCTTGGCGTGGATCAGCCCGACTTTGGCACGTTGTTCGCGGACATGGTTTTCGGCGACGACGAGCCGATTCCGCTCGCGCGCACCCTGCAGCCGAAGGCGGAAGCCGAGGTCGCGCTGGTGCTCTGCCGCGATGTGCCGGAGGAGGACGCCACGCTGGTGGACCTGATCAACGCCATCGCCTACGTGCTGCCCGCGATTGAAGTGGTCGGCAGCCGTATCCGCGACTGGGATATCTCGTACGTGGATACCGTGGCCGACAACGCTTCCAGCGGCCTGGTGGTGCTCGGCGCTGTCCCCGTGCCGCTGGCCGGCCTGGACCTGAAGACCGTGAAGATGGAAATGCTGCGGGACGACGAGCGCGTCTCCACGGGTTCGGGGGCGGATTGCCTTGGCCATCCGCTCAACGCCGCGGTCTGGCTGGCCCGGAAGCTGGCCTCGTTGGGCGACCCGCTGCGCGCCGGCGACCTGATCCTGACTGGCGCGCTCGGCCCGATGGCCGCCGCTGGACCGGGGCAGTGCTTCGAGGCCCGCATCAGCGGCATCGGCAGTGTGCGGGCACGGTTCGCACAGGGCTAGCGCGCCGCGCATCAAGCGATTTATCCCATTAGAAATACACAAGGAGACAACATGAAATACGCAAAACCCATCCTGGCAGCACTGCTCGTGACCGCGGGCCTGGCTGCCAACGCCCCCGCCATGGCCGACACCTTTCCCAGCCGGCCGCTGACCATCGTCGTGCCGTTCCCCGCCGGCGGCGTGACCGACATGATCGCGCGCCAGATGGCGCAGCAGATGCAGACCAGTCTGGGCAAGCCGGTCGTGGTCGAGAACCGGCCCGGCGGTGGCGGCCAGATCGCGGCGCAATCGGTCAAGCGTGCCGATGCGGACGGCTACACCCTGTTTGTGGCCGCCACCGAAATGTTCGCGATCAATCCCGGCCTGTACCGCAACTTCTCGTATGACCCGCTCAAGGATTTCAAGCCGGTGACGGCGCTGGCTTCGTCGCCGCTCGTGCTGGTGGTGCCGCAGGGCAGCCCGGTCAATTCCGTCAAGGAGCTGGTGGCGCTATCCAGGAGCAAGCCAGACGGCGTGAACTATGCCTCGCAGGGCATCGGCTCGATCGGGCACCTGCTGGGCGGCCTGTTCGCCGACAAGTCCGGCGGCCATATGACCCACGTGGCCTACAAGGGCTCGGCCCCGGCCTTGCAGGATGTGATGGCAGGGCAGGTTGACATGATGTTCGACCCGGTCATCACCACCTCGCCGCTGATCAAGGGCGGCAAGGTCAAGCCGCTGGCCATCGCGGCGCCTCGCCGCTCGCCTTCGCTGCCGGACGTGCGCACGCTCTCCGAGCTCGGCATTGGCGGGCTGGATGCCGGCGTCTGGTTCGGCATGGTGGTCAAGACCGGCACGCCTGATGCCATCGTTGCGCGTCTCAATGAGGCGGCGGTCAAGGCACTCAAGGCACCCGAGGTGACCAGGCGGTTTGCCGACCAGGGCCTGGAAGCGCTGCCCATGACGCCGCAACAGTTCGGCGCCTTCCTCAACAGCGAAAGCACGCGCTGGGCCCCGCTGGTCAAGGCCAGCGGCGCCAGCGTGGAATGACGCGAAACAAGCAACAGGAGAACGACATGACCCGCAAGCTGAAAGCAGCCATCATCGGTTCCGGCAATATCGGCACGGACCTGATGATCAAGATCATGCGCCACGGCGAGCAGATCGAGATGGGCGCGATGGTCGGCATCGACCCGGCGTCGGACGGCCTGGCACGCGCCGCGCGCCTCGGCGTGGCGACCACCCACGAAGGCGTGGAAGGACTGACGCGCCTGCCCGTGTTCGGCGACATCGACATCGTTTTCGATGCCACCAGCGCCGGTGCGCACGTGAAGAACGATGCGTTCCTGCGCGGCCTGCGCCCGTCGCTGCGCATGATCGACCTGACGCCGGCGGCCATCGGTCCGTACTGCATCCCGGTGGTCAACGGCGACGCCCATCTCGACGCGCACAACGTCAACATGGTCACCTGCGGCGGACAGGCCACCATTCCCATGGTGGCCGCTGTCTCCCGCGTGGCGCCGGTGCTGTACGCCGAGATCGTCGCGAGCATTTCCAGCAAGAGCGCGGGCCCCGGCACGCGCGCCAATATCGACGAATTCACCGAGACCACCTCGAAGGCGATCGAAGCGATCGGCGGGGCCCGGAAGGGCAAGGCCATCATCGTGCTCAATCCCGCCGAGCCGCCGCTCATCATGCGCGACACGGTTTACTGCCTGAGCGAGATGGCGGACCAGGATGCGGTCGCCGCGTCGATCGAAGCCATGGCCGCCGAGGTGCAGCAGTATGTGCCGGGGTACCGCCTCAAGCAGAAGGTGCAGTTCGAGACGATCCCGGCCAATGCGCCGCTGGTGGTGCCGGGCGTAGGCCGGGTGAGCGGGCTCAAGACGTCGGTGTTCCTGGAGGTGGAGGGCGCTGCACACTATCTGCCCGCCTATGCCGGCAACCTCGACATCATGACCAGCGCCGCGCTGACCATCGCCAGGCGCATGGCCGGCGCCATGCTGGCCCAACGCGCTGCCGCCTGACGCGGCCGCTCTTCAGGAAAGACTGTCATGCAAGACCAGAAGAAACTCTATATCTCCGACGTGACGCTGCGCGACGGCAGCCACGCCGTCCGTCACCAGTACAGCATCGAACAAGCCGTTCGGATCGCCAGGGCCCTCGATGCGGCCAGGGTCGACTCCATCGAAGTGGCGCATGGCGATGGCCTGCAGGGGTCCAGCTTCAACTATGGCTTCGGCGCCCATACGGACCTGGAATGGATCGAAGCGGTGGCCAGCGTGGTCAGCCATGCCAAGGTCGCCACCCTGCTGCTGCCCGGCATCGGCACCGTCCATGATCTCAAGGCCGCCTATGGCGCCGGCGCGCGCATCGTCCGCGTGGCCACGCATTGCACCGAGGCGGACGTCTCGCGGCAGCATATCGAGTACGCCCGCCATCTGGGCATGGAGGCGGTCGGCTTCCTGATGATGAGCCACATGACCACGCCCCAGCACCTCGCGGCGCAGGCAAAGCTGATGGAGAGCTACGGCGCCACCTGCTGCTACGTGGTGGACTCGGGCGGCGCGCTGACCATGAACGATGTCCGCGACCGCTTCCGCGCCTTCAAGGACGTGCTGAAGCCGGAAACCCGGACCGGCATGCACGCCCACCACAACCTGAGCCTGGGCGTGGCCAACAGCATCGTGGCGGTGGAGGAGGGCTGCGACCGCATCGACGCCAGCCTTGCCGGCATGGGAGCCGGCGCCGGCAATGCGCCGCTGGAGGTCTTTGTCGCGGCAGCGAAGCGCATGGGATGGAACCACGGCTGCGACCTCTACAAGCTGATGGATGCCGCCGACGACATCGTGCGTCCGCTGCAGGACCGGCCGGTGCGGGTCGATCGCGAAACGCTGGCGCTGGGCTATGCCGGCGTGTATTCCAGTTTCCTGCGCCACAGCGAGGCCGCGGCGAGCAGATATGGCCTGAAGACGGTCGACGTGCTGGTCGAGCTCGGGCGCCGGCGCATGGTGGGCGGGCAGGAAGACATGATCGTCGACGTGGCGCTGGATTTGCTGGAGGCGCGCAAGGCCAGCGAGGAAAACGGTGCGAGGGCCGTTACCCGGGAAGCCGCCTGACAAGGACTATCCGGCGCTGGTTTGCGGCAGCAAGGCAAGCCGCCGCTGGGGTAAGGCGTCAGCGTGATCCATGGCGTCGCCCGCCAGCCTGCTGCCATTCCTCGATCCGACTCAAACAAAAAGCCGCCTCCAGCCAAGCACGCGGAGGCGGCGCCGGCCGGCGGCCTTGATTACCGCCGCGAGCCAATTCGTCATGCCGGTAAGTGATTAACGCTGGCCTTGCTGGCCGCTTTTCTGGCCTTGCTGGTTTTGCTGCCCAGCCTGGTCGGCCTTTTGGCCCTGTTGTCCTTGCTTGTCGTGCTGGCCGCCTTGCTGGCCCTGACCACGGTCCTGCTGTTGCTGCTGGCCGCCCTTCTGGTCCTGGCTGCCGGACTGGCCGCCTTGTTGACCGGATTGCTGCTGTTGCTTGCTTTGGTCTTGCTGGCCTTGGCCGGGTTGCTGTTGCTGTCCCATTGTGCTCTCCATGGCGCGGCGGAATGCCGCGTTAATGGAGGGGTGCAAGGCGCGTGCCACGCTGCGTGTATCCATGCCACTTGCCAGGCACCCGAGATCGCGTGCGCCTCGCAACGGACCGGCTGGCAACGGTTTGCGCGTCTCCCGGGCCTTGCTGTTCTTTTGCCGCCACCAGTCGGGCAAGGGCACGATGTTCACGGCCCCGCACATGCCGGGCACTATGGACCGCAGGCAAGCCAGTGCTTTTTACAAACGCCGCAGGTTTTTTACAAGCGACGTGAAGGCCGCAATGAGGTGAAACCGGACGCGGTCCTTCAGGCCGCCAGCGTGAATGCCGGACGCAGTCCGGCAGGGGCAGCCTGGCTGTTTCTGTCCGCCAGCAAGCTCAGGGCGGAGGGGCCTAGCGTGTTGGCGCAGGCGGCCCTTAACGCAGCAACGCCCGCCAGTCCCACTTGCCTGGCCAGCCACTCGGGGGGTGCGTCCTTGTCCATCGCGAGCAGGTAGATCGTATGCGCTACCCGCTGCTCGCGCAGCAGGGTGCGCAGCGATTCGCCTTCCGCGAACAGGCGTGCGCGTACCAGGCGCGGCGTGGCCTGCCAGCGCTCGGCCACCAGTGCTGCATTCCAGGCCAGCCGGGGGTGTTCGAACATCTCGCGGGCGAGGGCGCGCGACCAGTATTTCTGGCTGGGGTATGTGCCGCCCGGCGTGGCGGCCAGCGTCATGCGCGGGCAGGCGTCGTCCGGCACCGCGCGCAGCGCGATCACCGCGCTGCGCCCGGGTGCCGGCAGCAAATCGCAATCGAAATATGAGAAGGCAGGGACCACGAACGGATTCCCCGGCCACACCTCGCGCCGCGCGTTGGCGTCGCGCAGCCGCGCACTGCCTCGCAGGGCGTCGACGCGCACCGCGAAGGGAAAGCGCAAGCGGGACAGGCGCAGATCGGTTCTGCTGACGAGGGCCATGCGAAGTTCAGGAGGGTCCGGCTGGCAGGCCACGCGCGGGGCGCGAAGCCGAACTCGCATTGTACGGGTTCGCAAGGCCAGTGGCTTCCGGGATGGCAAAGGAAGGATTCATCGGCCTCGTTGGCGACATTGGCTACAGTTCGGACAAGCCAAAGTGACGCAGGCGCTCAAGATCCGTCACCCGGATGCTCTGGTACGACAGGTCCACCATGCCCTCCGACGCCAACCGCCGCAGTGCCTGGTTGACCCGCTGGCGGGAAAGTCCGGTCAGCAGGCCAATCTCCTCCTGGGATAGCTCCAGCACCTCGCTGGTACGCGGATACAGCGCGGGATGGAACAACTGGGCCACCGCTTGCGCCACGCGCGCATCGACGCTCAGCAGGCGCTCGTTTTGCACGGTGGCGATGAACTGGCCCATGCGTTCGTTGAGCTGGCGCACCACGAAGCTGGCAAAAGGCAGGCTCTCGGCCAGCAAGGTGTGGAATACGGTGTCCGGCACCAGCGCCACGCGCGAGTCGCGGATGGCGATCACATCGTATCTCCGTGCTTCGCGCTTGATCACGCTGCCTTCTCCGCACCAGCCGCCCGCCGGCACGCCCGAGAAGGTGCAGCCGCGCCCGTCCGGCGTGTAGACCGCGAGCTTGATCAGGCCACGCTCCACCCCGATCCAGTAGCGCGAAGGCTCGCCGCGATGCGCCACGAAGGCGCCCGCGGCAAAGTCCTGCACGACCAGTTGCCGCGCCGCCAGTGCCTGATGGCCGGGCGCGAGCGCGGCGAACCATTCATGTTCCGAGAGCAGGGCGGCATGGCCGGTGCACTGCGGGGATGCTGGCGGCTGTGTGGCGGCTGCAGAGGGGGGTGTGAGCGCTTGGGGTGTGGCTGATGGCGGGCTGGACATGATTTCGGCTTGGCCCGGCGCGGGCATTGTCATCCGGACGACAGAGCTTCGTCGTGTGCGATGATAGCCTTGCACAGCGAAAAGTAACAGCGACCGGCAGCGCGTGGTTCATCCTGTGGAAGGGAACCGGCCCCGCCGGCGCATGCGGAGACTACAGCAATGCCAAGCGATTTCGATACCGGCCTGGGCAAGAACCCGGCCAACCACGTTCCCCTGACACCGGTCGACTACCTGGTGCGCGCCGCCGAAGTCTATGGCGATCGCCTGGCCATCGTGCACGGCCCGGTGCGCCAGAACTGGCGCGAGACCTACGCGCGCGCGCGGCGTCTGGCCAGCGCGCTGGCGAATCTGGGCGTGGGCAAGGGCGATACCGTTGCCGCCTTGCTGCCCAACACGCCCGCCATGGTGGAGGCGCATTTCGGCGTGCCGATGGCCGGGGCGGTGCTCAATGCGCTGAATATCCGGCTGGATGCCGCCAACCTGATCTTCATGTTGCGCCATGGCGAGGCCAGGGTGCTGCTGGCCGACACCGAGTTTGCCGACCTGGCACGGCAGATCGCCAACGAGATCCCGGGGCTGAAGGTAGTCGCCGTGGTGGACGCACTGGGCCCGCAGGACACGCAGCCCTTCGGCGAGACCGACTACGAAAGCCTGCTGGCCTCCGGCGATCCCGCATTCGACTGGCAGATGCCCGCCGACGAGTGGGATGCGATCGCGCTCAACTACACCTCGGGCACCACCGGGGACCCCAAGGGCGTGGTCTACCACCATCGTGGCGCGGCCATCAACGCCATCTCCAACATCCTTGAGTGGGACCTGCCCAAGCACGCGGTGTACCTCTGGACGCTGCCGATGTTCCACTGCAACGGCTGGTGCTTCCCGTGGACCATCGCGGCGCGCGCCGGGGTCAATGTGTGCCTGCGCAAGTTCGAGCCCAAGCTGGTCTTCGACCTGATGCGCGACGAAGGCGTGACTCACTACTGCGCCGCGCCCATCGTGCATACCGCGCTGGTCAACGCCCCACCGGCCTGGCGCGAAGGGCTGCGCGGCCCGGTGCGCGGCATGGTGGCGGGCGCGCCGCCGCCAGCCGCGGTGCTGGCGCAGATGGAGGAAATGGGCTTCGAGCTGACCCATGTCTATGGCCTGACCGAAACCTACGGCCCGGCCGCGGTGTGCGCCGAGCAGGACGACTGGGCTGGCTTGTCCCAGGAGGAGCGCGCCACCAAGAAGGCACGGCAGGGCGTGCGCTACCACCTGCAGGCCGAGGTGGCGGTGCTGGATCCGGATTCGATGCAACCGGTCGCCGCCGACGGCGAGGAGATCGGCGAGATCATGTTCCGCGGCAATATCTGCATGAAGGGCTACCTGAAGAACGAAAAGGCCACCCGCGAGGCCTTCGCCGGCGGCTGGTTCCATACCGGCGACCTGGGCGTGTGCACGCCGGACGGCTACGTCAAGATCAAGGATCGCAGCAAGGACATCATCATCTCCGGCGGCGAGAACATCTCCAGCGTGGAGGTGGAGGACGCGCTCTACCGCCATCCCGCCGTGCTGGCGGTCGCGGTGGTGGCCCAGCCGGACGCGAAATGGGGCGAGACGCCCTGCGCGTTTGTCGAACTCAAGGACGGCGCCAGCGCCACCGCGGAGGACCTGATCGCGCACTGCCGCACCTTGCTGGCGGGCTTCAAGGTGCCAAAGGCGGTGTACTTCGGGCCGCTGCCCAAGACCTCGACGGGCAAGATCCAGAAGTTCGAACTGCGCAAGAAGGTCAAGTCGGATACGGCGATCGACGTGTAGGGCCTCGGACGAAGCCGTCAGGTGCGCCAACGCCGTCTGCAATGACGGCTACTACCTTCTCTCTCCGCACGGGGGGAGGGGGTGGTTTAGCTGGGAGCCACGGGAAGCGAAGCCAGTGGATATTTCCAGCATGGCGCGCCTTCGTTCGCTATGGGAGTTTGGCCCGTATCCAATCCCAACGGGTTGGCGGCAATGCCACATAGCCCTCCGGGGCACGCGCCCCGATGTCATGCTGCACAATGTCCTGAAACCAAAGTAGGCGCGGAACATCGGGATCAAGGTACGTTCGCTCTGCTGGCAAAGCGAGTCGGTGAGTTGTTATCCGTGCGTACTGGGGCGTGTCCCTTGGTGCGGGGTCGCCTTGCATGCCCATAAGCTGCAGCGCAATGATGTCGTTCTCGCTCACGATTTCGCTAGTGCCCCCTGGATCGGCGTACCCACCTGCAGGCAGCACGCCGGCCATGTCGCACTCTCAGGCGCGCAGATGGCCTTCGGCCAGCGCCACCCAACACGCCGCGCCAAGCGGAATCAACTGGTCGTTGAAGTCGTAGCCGTCGTTGTGGATTGAGCAGCCGACCCATTCGCCGGTGCCATTGCCCAGCGCGAAGTAGCAGCCCGGCATCTTCTCCAGCATCCACGCGAAATCCTCACTGCCCATCTGCATAGACGGCGGCACCTGGATGACCTTGTCGCTGCCCAGCACGCTGGCCACGGCCCGCCGTGCGATGGCGGTTTCCTCCGCGGTATTGCAGATCGCGGGCGCCAGGCGCTCATAGGCGATGTCTACCGTCACGCCGCACGAGGCGGCCTGATGCGTCACCACCTCGCGGATGCGGGTCTCCAGCAGGTCTCGCACCTCTGCCACGGTGGCGCGCACGCTCAGCTTCAGCGTTGCGGTCTCCGGGATGATGTTGTAGGTGCTGCCGGCTTCCATCTGTCCCACGCTGATCACGGCGGCATCGACCGGCGCCACATTGCGCGCCACGATGCTTTGCAGCGCCACCACGGTAGAGGCCAGCGCCAGCGTGGGATCGGCGGCGCGGTGGGGCATGGCGCCATGGCCGCCTTTGCCGCGGAAGGTGATCGTGGCGCGGTCCGACGAGCCGCCCATCGGGCCGCTCTGTACCACCGCCATGCCCACCGGCAGGCCGGGCGCATTGTGGAAGGCGTAGATCGCATCGCAGGGGAAACGCTCGAACAGGCCGTCGTTCATCATGGCGAGCGCGCCGGTCATGCCTTCCTCATCCGGCTGGAAGATCAGGTTGAGCGTGCCGTCGAAGTTGCGCGTGGCGGCCAGGTACTCGGCGGCCGCCAGCAGCGTGGCGGTGTGGCCGTCGTGGCCGCAGGCGTGCATGCGGCCGGCCACCTGGCTGGCATAGGGCAGGCCGGTGCGCTCCTGCAACGGCAGCGCGTCCATGTCGGCACGGATACCGATGCTGCGCGTGCCGTTGCCCACCTTCAATTGCGCCACCAGCCCGTGGCCGCCGACGGTGTGCACGGCATAGCCCCACTCGCGCAGCAGGGCAGCGGCCATCCCGGCGGTGCACGGCACGTCGGCTCCAAGCTCGGGATGCGCGTGGATGCGGTGGCGCAGTTCGGCGAAGCGCGCGGCGGATTCGTTCAGGGCGGACGGGACATTGCCTGGGGTCTGGGTCATGACAGTGCGATCCTGGATAGTGCTGCGGAATAGGGAAAGGGGGAAAGACGATCCTGGCGCGCGTCAGTCGCGGCCCGGGTGGCTGGGGAACAGCGCCAGCGCGCTCAGGCTGATGCACGCCGAGGCAAGCAGGTACCAGGCCGGCGCCATGCTGCTGCCGGTAGCGGCGATCAGCCAGGTGACGATCAGCGGGGCGAAGCCGCCGAACACGGTCACGCCAAGGCTGTACATCACCGACATGCCGGTGGCGCGATGGTGGCGCGGCAGCGCCTCCATCATCAGCGCGGCACCCGCGCCGCTGCCGACCGACATCAGCGCCACGGCGCCGCCGATCAGCGCCATGGTGATCGGCAGGGCCGGCCCCGACGAAAGCAGCATGAAGTTGGGATACACCAGGGCCAGCGATGCCAGCCCGCCGGCAAACAGCAGGGGCTTGCGGCGCGGCAGCCGGTCGGCCAGCAGGCCGAACAAGGGCGCCACCACCAGCATGGCGAGGCCGGCCATGCACGCCGCCAGGAACGCGGTGACGGGCGGCATGTGCAGCGTGTTCACCAGGTAGGTGGGCATGTAGAACACCATGATGTACATCGACGAGGTGGAGCCGGTCATCAGCAGCATGCCCAGCAGCAGCGTGCGGCCATGCTCGCGGAACACCGCGCCGATGCCGCCGTGCTGCCCGCCTTCATGCGTTTCCTGCAGATGGCGGCGGATATACATGCCCACGGGCGCGATCAGCAGGCCCAGCAGGAACGGCAGGCGCCAGCCCCAGTCATGCATGGCTTCCGGGCTGAGCAGGGCCGATACCGCGGCGCCGGTCAGCGCGCCAAGCAGCGCGGCGCCGCCTTGGGTGGCGGCCTGCCAGCTCACGAGGAAGCAGCGGTTGCGCTTGCTTGCCGACTCCAGCAGCAAGGCCGATGCCGCGCCGACCTCGCCGCCCGCCGACAAGCCTTGCAGCAAGCGGCCGAGCACGACCAGCACGGTCGCTGTCACGCCGATGCTGGCGTGGGGCGGCGTGAACGCGATCAGCGCCGTGCCCGCGGTCATCAGCGCAATGGTCAGCGTGAGCGCGGTCTTGCGCCCGCGCCGGTCAGCCAGGCTACCGATCAGCACCGCGCCGAGCGGACGCATCACAAAACCGGCGCCAAACGTGGCAAAGGACAGCAACAGCGAAGCCAGCGGGCTGCTCGACGGAAAGAACAGCTTTCCGATGGTGGCGGCGAAGAAGCTGTAGACGGTGAAGTCGTAGATCTCCAGCCCGTTTCCGATCGCGGCGGCGACGATGGCGCGGCGCGAATGCGGGCGGGCCGCGGTGGGGGCGGCGGTGGATGCCGTGCCGGCGGGGCTGGATAGCGCGGTAGGCGCGTGGGTCATGCTTTCCTCCTCGGGTGGGATTGGCTCGGGACGGCTGCCGCGCGGCGCCGTCTCTACTGGTGTGCTGGCATGGTAAGAGCGAGGCGCCGGATAAGCACTTCGCTTTTTTTCATGGGTATGAGGATCGGGAATAGGCGGGAATAGGCGGGAACAAGCGGGCATGGGCGCCAGCCATCGGGAATGGCGGGCGATGCGCAAAGCGGGGGGGGGAGGGGTGCCGCGTAAGTCGGCGGCCGCGCGTCCATGCAACGGCGCAGGCGCAGGCCAGTTCAGGGGGCGGCCGCGCCGCCCGGTGCCGGGGAGTCGCCGGAAAGCGCTTCCAGCATGGCATCGTGCAGGCGAGCCGCGGCCCAGGTCAGTACGTGCCGGTCGCGCGTGACCAGGGAGATGGTGCGCTCGGGCACCGGCTCTTCCACCTCGATGAAGTCCATATTGTCCGTAACGAACTTGCTGCCGCGCGATTCGCTGGAAAGCAGGATCAGGGTATCCGCCTTCCAGCATAGTTCCAGCGCCAGCCCCATGGAGGTGCACTCGATTACCCGCGCGGGAGGCGCCAGGTCATTGCCCGCGAACAATTGATGAAAAGGCGAGCTGGTGTCGGAGAGCGGGTCCAGCACCAGCCAGTCAGCCTGCTGCAGCACGCGCACCGACCGGGCCGCGCGCAGCGGATGCCCGCGCCGCGCGGCAATGATGGTCGGCAGGCGGCAGGCCTGGGTGCAATCCAATCCGCGGTCCGCCGGCAGCAGTTGGGACGTCACCGCAAAGTCCATGGTGCCCTCGCGCAGGTGCTCCAGCAACTGCGTCGGCCGCATCTCCTGCACGCGCAGGCGGGCGTTGGGAAACTCGCGCCGGAAGGTACTCAGGCAGGCCGCCATCGGCCGCATCACCGCCGTGACCGGCGTGACGCCAACCGTGATCTCGCTGACCACGCTGCCCATCATGTCTTCCAGGTCCTCCCGCGCGCGCCGCACGTTCTCGCTGATCAGCCGGGCATGCGTGACCAGCCGCTGGCCATGGGGGGTGAGCCGCACGCCCTTGCTGGAACGCACGAACAAGGTGGCGCCGACGCTGCTCTCCAGTTCCTTGATGGCCTTGCTCAGCGCGGGCTGCGTCAGGTGAAGGAGGCGCGAGGCTTCCTGGATGCTGCCGGTGTCGGCGATGGCGGCCAGGGCGCGCAACTGGTTAAGCTTCATGGGGAGCCTGCGGAGTCGTGGACGCACATGGTAAAGGCAAAGCGCCCGGCGCAGATGGCCGGGCGCAGGGCGCGGTAATGCGCGCCGCAGTTCGCGCTCAGTGGGCCGTTGCGCTGGCGGGGTTTGCCGCCATGGCAAGCGCGCGTGGACCCTTGTGCGCCGGCAGCTCGCCACTGAAGGCAAAGTCCACTTCCGGCACATAACCGCTGATGATGTCGGCAATGGCGCGGCCCGAGCCGCAGCCGTGCGTCCAGCCCAGCGTGCCGTGGCCGGTGTTGAGGTAGAGGCCGTCGATCCCGCTGGCACCGATATACGGCACGTTGCCCGGCGTGGCGGGGCGCAGGCCCGTCCAGAAGCGCGCCAGCTCGGGACGGCTCATGCCTGGGAACACGTCCAGCGTCCGTTTGACGATGGCGTCGCAGCGCACCGGGTTCAGGTCCATCGCATAGCCGTTGAGCTCGGCGGTGCCTGCCACGCGCAGGCGGTCGCCAAAGCGCGAGAACACCAGCTTGTACTCGTCATCGGTCAGGCTCACGCTGGGCGCGCGCGCGGGGTCGAGTACCGGCAGCGTCACCGAGTAGCCCTTGGCCGGATAGATATCCAGCTTCACCCCCAGCGGGCGCGCCAGCATCGGGCTGAAGCTGCCCAGCGCAAGCACATAGGCATCGGCGCTTTCGATCTGGTAGCCGCCGGTTTCATCGGCGATCTCCACGCCGCGCATCCTGCCGCCATCGGCGTGCAGGCGCTGCACACGCACGCCGTAGCGGAAGCGCACACCAAGCGCCTCGCACTTGGCCGCCAGCTCGGTGGTGAAGCGGTGCACGTCGCCGGATTCGTCCTCGCTGGTATAGGTGGCGCCAGCCAGGCGCGGCGCGATATTGGACAGCGCCGGTTCCAGGCGTACGACTTCGTCCGGCCCGATCACGCGGCGCTCGCAGCCCAGTTCACGCATGATGCGCGCCGGCTCGATGGCCGCGTCGAACTCCTTCTGGCTGGTGTAGAAATGCAGGATGCCGCGCGTCAGGTGGTCGTACTCGATGCCGGTTTCCTCGCGCAGGGCCTGCAGGCTGGCGCGGCTGTATGTGCCCAGGTTGAGCAACTGGATCATATTGTGGGTGGAGCGCTTAGCCGTGCACTCGCGCAGGAACTTCAGGCCCCACGACCATTGCGCCGGGTCGGCGCGCAGGCGGAACAGCAGGGGCGCATCCTCCCGGCCCAGCCAGCGCAGCATCTTCAGCGGAGCGGCCGGGTTGGCCCACGGCTCGGCATGGCTGACCGAGATCTGCCCGCCGTTGCCAAAACTGGTTTCCCGGGCGGCGCCCGCGTTGCGCTCCAGCACCACCACTTCATGCCCGGCCTTGGCCAGGTACCACGCCGAAGCGACGCCGATCACGCCGGCTCCCATCACGATGACTTTCATTCTTCAGGCTCCGGACAGCAAAAAGGGGCAGACAGGCCATCTGGCCTGTCTGCCCCCACTGTCCTTTTGCCTGAGAGATTCGCCGCACCCACCACGGGTGCCGGCTTGCCCCTTCGGCGGCCGCATGCCGCGCCACGCTTGGTGGTCCGGTCCGGCGCTCTCCAGTTTTATCGGTTTCCAGTCTTCTGCACCTGAGCGTTTCAGGGGTACGCCTTCGGTAGAAGCGCCCAACCTGCTATGGCGGGGGGCGCCTCGTTCTCCTGGAAGCCGCACCATAGCACGCGTGGCCGGGAGACTGCAAGGGCGAGGTAGTGGGCGTCGGGCCCGCCCCACCGATGTAGCAGCGTTTGCAGCATCGCCTTCTGGCGTCGCCGATTCTTTAACGTTTGCACAATGAAGCGGAAAGGTCCACGTCGGGTCGCAGCGTGACCTGCGGATACACGTTGTACCTGGCAACTAGCTCGACCAACGCGGCGAGTGCCCACCTATGTAAGAGGACGGGCTTCGAACCCATCAAGGATTTCACCACGGTCGCGTCCGTGGCTGCCATCCCCAGCATTCTGGTTGTGCCTGCGGTATCGCCATTCAAGTCGCCGAAAGACATCGTCAATGCTGCCAAAGCAAAACCAGGAAAGCTCTCCTATGGTTCGGGCGGCATTGGAGCATCGGCTCACTTGGCAGGTGAACTGTTCAAGTCCATTGCCGGCATCGACGTCATCCACGTGCCCTACAAAGGTAGTGGCCCAGCCATCTCTGATGTCATGGCCGGACAGCTCTCATATATGTTCGACACCGGGGCCGTCCCATACATCCGAGGTGGAAAAGTCCGCGCTATCGCGGTCGCTGCGGGGAGGCGTCTTCGATTGTTCCCCGAGGCCGCGACCTTCACCGAACGCGGCATCAAGGGTATGCAGATGAGCGCGTGGTATGGCCTCGCGGCACCATCGCTTACTGCCCGGGCGACGACAAAGAAAGCGAACTGACTCAGCTCCAGTCGGTCAGCGCCAGAACGTCAGCGCCCCTGTCGAGAATCGCGGCCCGCTGGAGCAAGTCGCCAGGTTCACAGAGCGCAACACAAGTGCCGGCCAGGGTCATCCTTGCCTGAGCAGTTGCTCGCAGGCTTGCCGCTTCCTGGCGCAGGGCCTTGATGCCGGCCGAGACGGTCCAGCGAGTCCTTCTCCCACTGCCAGCGCCGGGTAGCGACGCGTCGTTCGTGGCCATGGGAGAAGCGAGAGCTTGATGCATATTGACCTTGAAATATTGCTATGCCTCGTTTCGCTTGGCGGTATCTCGCGAACGGGCGTTCATTTTTTGTTTTGGCAAACATGCCAGAGTCTTGCTGGCCGGTAGCGGCGGTGAACTCGCCGATGGCGCTGCAAATAACCGCTCGCGTATTTAACTGGACCTAGATGACAATTTGGAGTCAGGTGAGTGCCGAGAAAGACGGATATCAGTGGGGCGCGGGTTAACCTTAACGCTGTGTCATGGCGACTTGCCGACCACCTGCCATGCCATGGGTGGTGAGGGTCACAATGGCCAAGAGATAAGCTGGAAAAATCTGTTTAATTCTCAGATTAAGAATTATTCATTCTGCATGGGCTGGCGATAGAGTCCTGCTGCCACCGTGTCACCAGTTTCCGGTGACGTGGGTCTTTTTGTGCACGAACGTGCACTGGATTTCTTCTGGCGGCAAGCGCTTACAGGGCCATTAAGCGAGGCAAGGGCGTTCACGCGTCAGGCGCGCTTCGCATGCCTACTTGAGCTCACAGTGCATGCATAGCGCTGAGCTTTGTGCAGCATTGCGGAACTCCCGTGAGGCCTGGACTTCTGACGGCGCTTTATCGAAAGGGATGTGGCAGAAACCCCAGCGCGCGAAATAGGCGGGAGCCGATGCGGACAAGAGAAAAGCATGTCGGAGTTCAGTGCCGCGGGCGCGCACGAGAAGCTTTTCTACGAGGCGGCTCGCGACACCCCTATCTCGATAGCCGGACTCCACTGCCACGGACCGGATGATAATTGAGTGTCCACGGCGCTCCGCTGCAGCACAGCCAACGATACGACCGTCGCAAAGCGCAATCTGAAAGCTGTCGAGAATCTCCGTTACGTCCTCCGTGGCGAGGCCGCATCTTGCCAGCAACGAAGTCATCGGCTCGATGTCGACTTGGGACGCCGAACGGAGATAGACGTGGGTAAGCATGAAACAGTCTCCGGTCAGTGCTCGATGAGGCTGCCGGGCAGCTCTGGCACTTTGTTGATGCCGCGTGTCAGCACCCACTGCTGATACGAAGCAACTAGTTGCGGGATGCTACCAGCTTGAACGTTCTCGTGACAAGCCCGAGGAAACTCCAATTTGTATCACTGTGTGATATATGCGTTGTCGGCGCGCGCAGACAGGAGGCTGGCAGAATTGCCGCTCTCCTGGAAGCCGCGCATTGGTGCTGGCTAAGCCGAATCGCAATGGCTGGCGGGAGACCCGTATCGGGACAATGCTCGCATGCTGCCGCGGCACCTTCAAGTGCCGCCATCGCGCCGCTTGTTTCCGGTCAGCATGGCGGCGATGAGATTCTCCTTGTGAGCCATGCTCATCGCGACGGCGGCAATGAGGTGTATGACGATCAGCACCATCAGGGCGTCCGCCAGCAACTCATGCACGTCCTTCGGTCCATCCTCGCCCCAGAAGGCGTCCAGCCTCGACATCCAGCCCGTCACGGCGAGCGCGATGATGATGGCCCACATGGTGATCATCATCATCGCGCCGAGCGGCGTGTGGCTCAGATACCGGGGCGGGCGGTGTGCAATCAGTGCCTTGAGGTAGGCCAGGAGGCGGGAGGGCGTGGGCAGCCACGAGGAAAACCTGGCAGGCTCGCTGCCGATGAAACCCCACAGGATCCGGAACAGGACCAGTCCGGCGGCAACATAGCCCACGGCGCGGTGTGACGGGCCGCCGGAGTCCTCGACCAAGTCCCGCAGCACAAGCGCAGCCACGCTCCAGTGCGTCAGGCGCACGGCAATATCCCAAACGCGAATCGACGCAGCGCCGGTCATCATGGCGTGCCCGTCCGAGACTGCCGTTACTTCTCGATTTCCGATTTCACGACATCGAGGGTCTTGGTGTCATAGTAGATCTCGGCCTTCTTGCCTTCCTTCGTCGTGCCGTAGATCTCGTAGCAGTTTCCGTCCACCTTGAACTTCTTGATGGTGTAGCCCTGCGCTTCGATCCTGGCCCTGGCGTCGGCTTCCTTCATCCATTCGGCCTTGGGATGGGCGACGCACTTGGCACCAGCGATTGCTCCCGTTGAGAACACGCCAGCGAGCAGGAACAGGCAAATACGCTGCATGGAAAGCCTCCGCTTAGTCATATGTGACAGCGAAGCATAGACAAGCAGGTAACGATTCGCAATACGGATTTGCCCCTGCCGCCGCGCGGGCGGCGTATCGGTTTCAGGGGGACTGATCGGCTTGCGCTAGAATGGCTAATGCAGGCCAGGATGGCGCGGCGCCATTCCGGCGTGCGCGGCACATGGCGCATGTGCGTGCAAGCACCGATGTGGTGCGCCGGCGCCGGCCAGGCAACGCCGCAGTAGCCCAAGTTTCCCGCAGCGCTTCGCCTGCCCCATTTTTGAATTCACATGCAGCTCGACGATACCAACCCGCAAAACTCCTTCCTGAACACAACGCGCAAAGAGCGCAAGCGTGTGCAGGTGTACCTGGTCAGCGGCATCCGCCTCGTCGGCTCGATCGAGTCATTCGACGCCTTCGTGGTGATGCTGAGCACACCTGGCGGCATGCAGACCATCTACAAGCGAGCCATATCGACCATCCAGCTGGACACCGGCACGCGGCCGCCCGGCGGCGGTGGCGGTGGTGGTGGTGGCGCGCGTGCGCCAGGCAGCGGGCCGCGCATGCCGGGCGTTGGCCCGCGCACGCCACGCGTGACGTCCGACGGCAATACCCAGGCACCCCTTGTGGTGACGCGGAAGCGTCGCTCCATGGCGCCCGGTGGCGGAAACGAATAGGGTTGCCACGCCGCCGCGGAGTGCGTTTTTACCGGATGCTTTGTTGATCGCCGCGAATTGCTGCGGCAGATAGCTGCTGGTCGAGTTCGTCCTCGCCATGATCGGATCGAGTGGCTCGAACCCGGTCCGACAGCGATGAATCGCCTGGCTCATCCGGCAGCACGTGCTGGCGATGGTCACATCCCGGCCTCTTCACGCTCCTCACGCGCTTCACGCACTTCTCGGGCGACTCGCTCGCAATCGTCAGTTCGTCAGCGCCCCGGCGGGCTTGCCGGGGCCTGGTCAAACGGTGGAACCGCCCTCCGTCAGTTGCCGATGCCGAGCAACTCCACTTCAAAGTTCAGCGTGGCATTCGGCGGGATCGTCCCCGGCACGCCGCGCGCGCCATAGGCGGTCGGGCCCGGGCAGACCAGCTTGGCCTTGCCGCCGACCTGCATCTTCTGCACACCTTCGGTCCAGCAGGGGATGACGCGGTTCAGCGGGAACGAGATCGGCTGGCCGCGCTTGTACGAGCTATCGAACTCGGTGCCGTCGGTCAGCGTGCCGCGGTAGTGCACCTTTACCGTGTCCGACGCCTTCGGCGTGGCGCCGGTGCCCTTGACGATCTGCTCGATGGACATGCCGGACGGCAGCGTTTCCACGGCCGGAGCGGCTGCGTGGGCGACGGAGGCCATTCCCAGGGCGGCAAGTAGCAGGGCAATTTTCTTCATGTGTCAGTTTGCAGAGTGGTAGGGGTGAAGTCCGGGCCGGCAAGGCCGGCCGGAAACCGCCATCTTAAACCGGGATGGCCATCGCACGCCGCAACCGGGCTGAACCCAGGGGGCCGGGCGCGATGGCGCCAGCGCCGCCAGACGCCATCGCGAAGCATGGACTCCCCGATGGCCAGACTCAACCGGGCAATGCGCCGGAGGCACCGGAATATCCGGTTGCACAGGGGCCGCCCCCGGCTCCCGCGGCTTGGCGGAGCCCGTACGCATCAAGGCATCATGGGCGGGCGGTAAGGCAGCGTCGAAGCAAATGCCCAGAGCATGAACAGCACAAGCGGCGTGTGAACCAGCAACTGGGTGAAGGTAAAGCCCACCACGTCCTTGGCCCGGATCCCCAGCACGCCCAGGAGCGGCAGCATCCAGAACGGGTTGATCAGGTTGGGCAGCGCCTCTGCGGCGTTATACACCTGCACCGCCCAGCCCAGGTGGACCTGCAGCGCGTTTGCCGCCTGCATCACGTAGGGCGCTTCGATGACCCATTTGCCGCCGCCCGACGGCACGAAGAAGCCGAGCACGGCGGAGTACACGCCCATCACGGCGGAAAACGATTCCCTGGTGGCGACCGAGACAAAGGCCGACGCCAGGTGGTGGGAAAGGGTCGTGCCGTCTATGCCCGCAGCCTTGGTAAGGATGAATGCGATGCCGCCATATAGCGGAAACTGGATCAGCACGCCGGCGGTGGAGGGCACCGATTTGGCCACGGCGCGCAGGAAGCGCTTGGGCCGCCAGTTCAACAGCATTCCCAGCATGAGGAACAGGAAGTTGTAGGTGTTGAGATTGGAGATCGCGAGGACAGGATCCTTGGTGGTGAACTCGCGGGCCAGCCATCCCGCGCCCAGCGCCACGATCAGCAAGGTCAGCAAGGGGCTGTACTCCAGCCATTCGCCGGGACGCGTGGGACGGCCGATGCCATCGCCGGCGTCATCGAGATCTACGCCCATGTCCTGCGCAGTACGCGCGCGGTCTCCCACCGGTGCGGAGAAATATGCCACCAGCAATGACGCAACGATCAGCACCGCCGTCATCGCCATCGACTGCCACAGGAAGATGGTCTGGGAGAAAGGGATCACGCCGGTGATATCGAGCAGGGATTTGGGCAGGCTGGCGGGATTGGCCTGCAACTGCGCGGCGGAAGAACTCAGGCCCAGCGCCCAGGTGGCCCCCATCCCCAGGTAGGCCGCCGCGCTGGCCGCGCGGTAGTCCACGCGCAGTCCGCTGCGCCTTGCGATGGCCCGCACCAGCAGTCCGCTTAGGATCAGGCTGATGGCCCAGTTGAGCAGGGAAGTCAGCAGGCTCACCAGCGCGACGAAGGCGATGGCGCCCCGCGCCGTCCTGGGCAGGGCGGCGAGCCGCCGGATCAGCAGCGAAGCAGGCGGCGAAGCCGCCACCACATACCCGGAGATGGCTACCACCGCCATCTGCATGGTGAACGGGATCAGGCTCCAGAAGCCGTCGCCAAATGCTTGCGCCACGCTTTGTGCCGGCGCGCCGGCCGCCATCGCGCCGATCGCCACGACGATCACCGCGATGGCGGCGAAGATATAGGAATCGGGGAACCAGCGCTCGGACCAGTCGGTGACCTTGACGGCCAGCCGTTCGAGTCCGCCGCGGCCTGGATGGTCCGCCGCGTCCAGCGATAGGGGGGTACTTTTCATTGCTGTCTCCTTACATTGACATGGCTTCTGCGCTCGGCGTGGCGCCTTGCGAGCCCTTGAATCCTTCATAGGCCATGACGGCCGCCGCGAGATCTTCCAGCGCGGTGCCGACAGCCTTGAAGACGGTGATTTCCGCGTCGTCCACGCGGCCGGGATGGCGCCGCTGGCACAAGTCCGCGAGCGTGGCCCGGATGTCGGCCGCGTCGAGCACGCCGGCCTCGATCGGGTGCAGCAGGTCGCCGGCCTTGAGCACGGCCTCGCCCGTGTCGACGAAGACGGAAGCCGCATCGAAGCAACCGTCGTCGGCCTCGCGCATGGCTGGCGTGAAGCCGCCGATCAGGTCCAGGTGGGTGCCGGGCCGGAGGAACGCGCGATGCACGAGGGGCGCGGTGGAGAGCGTGGCGGCGGTCACGATGTCGGCGTCTTCGCAGGCGGCGGCGATCGTCGGGACAAAGCGCGCGTCGAAGCCGTCGGCCTGCAGCCGTGCCACCAGCGCTTCGCCTTGCCGCGCATGGATATCCCAGACGGCAACGCGCCCGATCGGCCTGACGGCGCGATAGGCATGGGGCAGCAGGCTGGCGACCCGGCCCGAGCCGAGCACCAGCATCGACGACGCATCCTTGCGGCTCAGGTACGAGGCCGCCATCGCCGATGCGGCGGCGGTGCGCCTGGACGTGATCTCGTTGCCGTCGATCATGGCCAGCGGCTTGCCGGTGCGCGCGTCGTGCAGCAGGTAGGTCGAGTACAAGCCCGGCAGGCCTTTCGCCGTGTTGCCGGGGTAGATCGTCACGGTCTTCACGCCAAGGTAGGCGCCGGCCCGCCAGGAGGGCATCAGCAGCATGGTTCCGTCCGCATCAATGGCATGGCTGTGGCGCTGCGGGACTTCGCAGCCCCGGATAAACGCCGCGCGCAGCGCGGGCACGAGATTCTCGAACGGCAGCAGGGCACGGGTGGTGTCGGAGTCCAGTATCAACATGGTGGTTTGGGTGGGGGTTGGAATAAGGCAGGCGCCGGCGATCGCGATCACGCATTGAGCACGATGTCGCTGGCCGGAACGGCCTGGCACGCCAGGCACACGCCGGCATCGTCGGGATCCTCGCCGTGCAGGTGCCGGATGCGGCCCGACACGATGGGTACCGCGCAGCTTTCGCACTGGCCGACCCGGCACCCGCTGGGCAATGCCAGGCCGAGTCTTTCGGCGAAGCCCAGCAAAGGCCCGTCCGCCGAGCGCCAGGTGCTGGACATGCCGGACCTGGCGAACACCACGTTGAACTGCTGGCCGGTCCCGGCCACCGTCCGTTCGGGGGAGCGGAACACTTCCCGGAGGATGTCGGAGCGGGGCACGCCGCGGGCAGCCAGCGCATCGGCGAAAGCGCTCATCATCGGCGCGGGGCCGCACATATAGACCAGGGGACGCTGGGCAAGCAGGCGTGCCGGGACATGGTCGGCGCTGACGCGTCCGGCTATGTCGTAGTCGACCCCGGGCACGTCGCATTCCGCCGGACGGTCGTAGAAGTCGATGACTTCCAGCCCCCGGAGGGTTTGCCGTAGTGCCCGGATGCGTGACCGGAATGCATGGGCAAGGCTGTTCTGGTTCGCGTAAAGGAGCAGGATCTTTGGCGGATCGGCGAGGCTGGCCAGCGATTCGAGCAGGCAGACGAACGGCGTGATGCCGATCCCGCCGGCCAGCAGCACGAGCGGCCGCCCGGTATGCAGCGGCATGACAAAGGTGCCGGACGGCGCCCGCAGCCAGACCGTATCGCCGGCCGCAAGGCACAGGTTGATATGCGAGGAGGCGCGCCCGAATACGGTCTCGCCGGTTTCCGACACGCCCACCACGCGGCGCACGGAGATGGAGTAGCCGCGCCGGTCCGGCACGAGGGCCGGGCCGGTGAGCGAATACGAGCGCACGATCTCCTCGCCGGCGGGTGGCACCGTCAGCCGGATCGTCACATGCTGGCCGGGCTGGAAGTCCGGCAGGCCGCCGCCATCGGCGGGTTCCAGAAATACCGACGTGACCTCGCGGGCTTCCTTCACCAGGCTGGCGACGCGGAAGGCGCGATAGCCGTCCCACCTGCGCCGCCCCACATCGACGCCGGGATCGCGCTCCACGTTGCAGCGGTAGCCGCGCAGCGGCACGGAGCCGCTGACGGGGTCGATGCTGTCAGCGGCGATCAGGCCGTTGTAGTTGCTGTTGCCCTGTCCCGAGACAGCCAGCGCGGGTTGCGCAAGTGCATCGCAGCGCTGCCACCAGCCAAACTCGCCGACCACCACGCGCGGATGCAGGCCTTCCCTGACCTTGGCGATGAACCTTGCGCTGCCGACGGCTGTGCTCACCCGGATCGCATCGCCGCTGACTATGCCGCGCGCGGCTGCCAGCGCGGCAGGGATCTCCGCTTCGGGCTGGAGCGCACGGCGCCTGAGCGAGGGCAGGCCGCGATGCTGGCTGTGGCAGTAGTAGCCGCTCTTGGCCGAGGTCAGCACGAACGGGAAGGCGTCGCCCGAAGCGTCCTCCGCATCAATAGGAGACTGGTCCGGGCGTGGCAAGGGCGGATAGCCGTGGCGCAGGAGCTGCTCGGCATACAGCTCCACCAGCCCGGTCGGCGTATTGAAGGCACGATCGCGTGGCCTGCCCGCATACTTACGTTCCACGTCGGCGACCGGCACGCGGATGCCTTCCGGCTGCTCGCGCAACTTGCCCACCGTCAGGCCGCACGGGGCCAGCATATGATTCCACCCCGCTTCCAGGCTGCCGCCGAAGAAGGCCTCCGACATGCCCAGCCGCACAGCCAGGTCGAACACGATGTCGTTGTCCGCGCGCGATTCGCCGCGCGGCGACACCATGCGCTGGCGCAACTGCACCAGTTGTTCGGCCTCGGCGGAGATCTCGAAGCCGATGCGCAGGCCTTCTCGTTCCCACGGTGTGTTGACCGGCAGCAAGACATCGGCGTAGCGGGCGCTGGGTGTCTCGAACAGGTCGCAATGCACATAGAAGTCCAGGCTGCGCAGGGCGCGCGCGCCGTCTTCCACGTCTGCCTGCGACAGCAGGGGATTGGTGCCAAAGGCGACCAGGGTGCGCACGGCGTAAGGTTGCGCGTGCAGGATGGCCCGATACAGGTCGCGCGCCGTGACCCATCCTTGCGCAGGCGGGCCGAGCGGCCTCGCCGCATAGCCCAGCGCCTTGCATTTTTGCTCCGGCGGCAAGAGGTTGAAGCTGCTGACGGGGTTGTACGGCGGCTTTTGATAAATGCGATTGCCGCCCTGCTTGTCGAAGCTGCCTGTCAAGGCGTAGAGGCAGGCAATCGCCCGGTCCGTCTGGGTCGCATTGTCATGCTGGCCGACGCCGGACCACGCGTGATAGGCCACGCGCTCAGCCGCGCCGAACAGGCTGGCCGCGTGGCGGATCTCCGCCTCCGCCACCCAGGTGAGTGCCGCGGCAACGTCCGCCGGATAGCGGGCGCATTCGCTTGCGTACAGGTCGAAGGCGGGCCGGCAGGCGAGGGTGGGGGGACCCGGCCGGTTGGCATTGCCCACTTCGAACGTCCCCCGCAGCGCGACCTGCTCGAAATCCCGCCCGGCCAGCGTCGATGACGGCCGGACTTGTCCGGCGCAGGCATCCCAAACCAGGCAGGCCTCGCCATCGGCGAGCCCCACGTCGCGGCCCCGCAGCAAGCGCCCGTTGTCGTTGCGGACCAGCAAGGGGCCGTTGGTCCATTGACGCACGAAGGCGAGATCGAACGCATTCGCCTCGATCAGCAGGTTGGCGATTGCCATGGCGAGCACGGCATCCGTCCCCGGCCGCACGCGCAGCCATTGATCCGCCTGGCCGGCCAGCGCCGTTTCCCTGGGGTCCACCACCAGCAGCTTGGCGCCGGCGGCCCTGCCGGCGCCAATCGCCTCGGCCTGCGCCAGCCAGGTGTTGGTCGGGTTATGGCCCCACAGCACGATGAGGTTGGCATTGCGGTAGTCCGCGGTCGGCATGCCGCAGCCGAAAGTGAAAGCGTGCGCGTAGTCCTTGTGCCAGTTGCAGATTTCCGTGGCGTAGCAGGTGTTGGGGCTGCCGAATAGCCGGATAAACCGCTCGATCCAGTCGATGCTGTCGGACAGCGGCGTGCCGCTCGGCGTGGTGACGGCAAACGCAACTGACTCGGCGCCGCCGTCGTGCCGGGCCTGGAGCATCCGCCGCGCCACTTCGGACAAGGCCTCTTCCCACGAAATGCGTTGCCAGCCGGGATCCGCATCGGTCTTGGGGTTGGTCCGCCGCATCGGATAAAGGAGGCGGTCCGCGCTGTGGACCAGTTCCGGCGCCGATTTGCCCTTCATGCACATCGCCTTGCCCGTGGGGTGCGAGGTGTCGGGGCGGACTTCGATCAGCGCATCATTCGCCACCACGTTCACCGTGCCGCATCGTGAGCGGCACAACGTGCAGTAGCCGCGCTTGTCTTCCTTTGTCATGAGTGTCACCGCATCTTGTCTCCTGACCGGATGCTAGCTAGCATGTGGAGGTATTTCTAATTCATAATTTCGACACAGTAATATCGTAAAAATCGATGATCCCGACTTTGAAGCAAATGCAGCATTTCGTGGCCATCGCGGAGACCGGGCAGGTGTCGCGTGCCGCACTTCGCTGCCATGTGTCGCAGTCGTCGATGACGGCATCCCTGAAGGCGCTGGAGGAAGCGGTGGGCGCTCAGTTGTTCACGCGCCATGCCGGCGGCGTCCGCCTGACCGACGCCGGCACGCGCTTTCTCCGGCATGCGCAGCAGATCGAGGATGCCGTGCTGGACGCGGTGGAAGCCGTGAGCGTGGCCCCGGTGGAGATCGCCGGCACGGTGCGCGTGGGTGTGACAGAGACCATCACGGCCTATGTGCTGCCCGGCTTGCTGGCGTCGATCGAGCGAAAGTTTCCCGGGCTCCGGCTGGAAGTGCTCGAGCGGGAGCGGCATGACATCGAACGCGGCGTCCTGGCCGGCGAGATCGATATTGCCTTGCTGCTGGTCTCGAACCTGCCCGGTCTCGACCACGTCGCTTGCGAAACGCTGCTGCGCTCGCCGCGGCAGCTATGGGGCCATCCCGAACATCCGCTGATGATGGCGGACCGCATCGGCCTGGCGGACGTGGCAAGGCACGACTACATCCTGCTCGACATGGACGAGCATATCGCCACCGTCGGCAAGTACTGGGGGCAATATGGCCTGGCGCCGCAGGTGCGCTACCAGAGCTGCTCGATCGAGGCGGTGCGCAGCCTGGTCGCGGCCGGGCGCGGCATCGCTATCCTGTCCGATCTGGTTTACCGGCCTTGGTCGCTCGAAGGGCAGCGGATCGTGCGGCGCGCGATTGCCGACAAGGTACCGTCGATGGATGTTGGCCTGGTATGGAAACGCGAGCCCGCCACGCCAGGCAATGTGGTGGCGCTGGCCGACTACCTGCGCAGTGCGTTGAAGGGCAGGGACAAGGCGCGTGCCTGAGGGAGGCGAGCAGGAGATCCGATCGATCTGCCCACCCCGCGCGGGGCGCATTGCATTTTGTACATCGGAAAGCCGGACGCTGGCAAGCCTCCACAAGGCTGTTGTGCGTTGTGCGCCGACGGTCATGCGGCGCCAGTGGCACCCGGCGGCAAACTTGGCTAGAGTGGGAACCTCATACAGCTTGCGTCATGCATGAGGACATCAATGGAAGCACAGCGCCTGCAGTTCCCGGGAAGTGACGGCCAGCAACTCTCCGCGCGGCTGGACTTGCCCGTTGGCCCGGTCCGGACCTTTGCCTTGTTCGCCCATTGCTTCACATGCGGCAAGGACGTGCTGGCGGCGACGCGCATCGCGCAGGCGCTGACCGCACACGGCATCGCTGTCCTGCGCTTCGATTTCACCGGTCTTGGCGGCAGCGGCGGCGACTTCGCCAATACCAATTTCTCGTCCAATGTGGCCGACCTGCTGGCGGCGGCGGCCTATCTCCGGCAACATCACCGCGCGCCAGCCCTGCTGATCGGCCATAGCCTGGGCGGCGCGGCCATTCTCAGCGCCGCGCTCGGCATCCCCGAGGCCAAGGCGGTTGTCGCCATTGCCGCGCCAAGCGATCCCAGCCATGTCGTCGGCCTGTTCAAGGACCAGGCTGCGCGCATCGAAGCCGACGGCGAGGCCGAGGTCAGTCTCGCCGGGCGCCCGTTCAGGATCAAGCGGCAGTTCATCGAGGATGTGGCCGAGCAGAAACTGCTCGACGGCGTGGCCAGGCTGCGCAAGGCCTTGCTGGTCATGCACGCGCCGCAGGACGATACGGTTGGCATCGACAACGCCACGCAGATCTTCATCGCCGCGAAGCATCCCAAGAGCTTTGTCTCGCTGGATCGCGCCGATCACCTGCTGACGCGCAAGGAAGATGCCGTCTACGTGGCCAACACGATTGCCGCGTGGAGCCAGCGCTACCTGGATATCAAGGTGGAAGAGGTGCCGGCCGCCGTGGCAGAAGAGGGGCTGGTGCGCGTGGAGGAAAGCCACGCCGGCAAGTACCAGCAGCGCATCACCGCCGGGCCGCATCACCTGCTTGCCGACGAGCCGGTATCTTTCGGCGGGCTTAATGGCGGGCCGGCGCCTTACGACCTGCTGCTGGCCGCGCTTGGCGCGTGCACGGCCATGACGATGCGCATGTACGCGGAGCGCAAGGGCTTCCCGCTCGAACACGTGGCCGTGTCCCTGCGCCACGAGAAGATCCACGCGGCCGATTGCGCGGAGTGCTCGACCACCGAAGGCAAGATCGACTGGATCGAACGGGAGATCACCATGCGCGGTCCGCTGGACGAGGCCCAGCGCGCCGCGTTGCTGGAAATTGCGGATAAATGCCCGGTGCACCGGACGCTGCACTCGGAGGTGATGGTGCGGACGCACGAGGCGGAGACTGCGGCCGGCTAGGCAGCGAGGGGGCGGCCCGTGAGGCCGCTCCTTTCGGCCCTCAGAGGAGGGTGGTCTCGATCCGCGATGCCGCCTTCAGGAACAGCGTCACCGGCGTACGCTCGCAGATCTCGGCGAGCCGCTTGCGTTCGGCCTCGCCCAGTTCTGCGCCGCTCACCCGGACTTCACGCCGGATGAAGCGCGCCTCGTCCTTGCCCTGGAAGACGGCGGTGACTTCCACGTCCGCCACGGGCCATTGTTTGCGCTGCATATACATCTTCAGCGTGATGGCCGTGCACGATACCAGCCCGGATAGCACGAAGGCGAAGGGCGGCGGACCCTGGTCGGTGCCGCCCAGCCCGGCGGATTCGTCGCCGACGAGTGCGTGGCTGCCAGCCTGGAGGTGAACGAGGTAGTTGGCGTCGGCCGGGCCGATCCTGGCGGTGGCTTGCGAGCTTGACATGGTATTTCCAAGGGTTGGTTGAGCGGATATTACGCAGATGCGGGCGCGAGGGAAAGGACCGGGCCGGCGCAGGCGAATTCGCTTGCCGATGTAGCGCCGCCCGGACAGGCTACCCGCCGGCCAGCCCACGCCTACACTGTAAGCACAGCTTTGAGAGTCGGGGCGAGCATGAATTCAACGCAAATATTGCCGTTGCTGCTGCATTTCGATCAGTATCTCGGTCCCGCCATCGCGCAGTATGGCCTCCTGGTCTACGGCATCCTGTTCGCCATCGTGTTCTGCGAGATAGGCCTGTTGCCGCTGTTCTTCCTGCCGGGCGATCCGCTGCTGTTTATCTGCGGCGCGTTCTGCGCCTCGGGGGCGTTGAGGCTGTGGGTGCTCCTGCCGTTGCTGCTGATCGCCGCGGTCACTGGCAGCCTGCTGAACTATGCCATCGGCAAAAGCATCGGGACGCGCGTGTTTGCCGGCGGCTACCGCTGGATCAACCAGGACGCGCTGCGCAAGACGCAGGCCTTCTGTCGGCGGCATGGCGGCCTGGCCCTGCTGCTGTCGCCCTTCGTCGCTGTGGTGCGTACCTTCGCGCCCTTTGTCGCGGGCGTGTCCGACATGCCGGTAGCGCGCTTTGTGCTGGCGGCTGGCGCGGGTGCGGCGGTGTGGGTGATCTCGCTGTTGGTCGGCGGCTATCTCTTTGGCAATGTGCCGCTGGTGCGCGACCATATGAGCGCCATCGTGCTGCTCGGTCTCGCGCTCGGCCTGGGTTCGCTGGTAGTGGCAAGTGCGTGGCGGGCGGTGCGGGGGCGGCAGGGGGCGCGGGGGTGATACTGCCGGCGGTCGGCTGCGCTTCGCCTGGAACAACGATGCATCGAGTCCAGGGGTGTGCGCGCCGGCAGGAAGGCGGGAGCCGTCCTGCATCCTGCAAGGAGGGGAAACCGGGAGGCAAGGGGCGCCGGGTGGCGCCCGTAGCGGCCGGCCAGCGTATCCGCTGACGCCGGCCGGGGGCGAGGATCAAGGCGATACGCTTGCGGCGACTTGGGTGTAGGTCTTCTTGTAGGTGAGGTCCGCCATGCCGGCCGGGTAGGTGTAGTCGAACTGGCACTTCACCGCGCGTCCGTACTTGGTCGACCACCAGCAGACGTCGTTCTCGCTATAGGTGGTGAAATTGACGTCATTCGAGTTCGTATAGGCGACGACATAGCGGATACGCAGGGTGTCGAGGGTGCCCGCCGGCGTGCTGAGTTGTTCGAACCCTTCCACCACGGCGTTCACGGCGGCCGTTTCGTGGTAGCCAAGCGCGCAGTTCAGCGTCCAGGCAGGGCTCCAGGTCTTGCCCACGTACAACGGGAAGTTGTACAGGTCGCGCTTCGGCGCGTAGGTGCACTGGTTGGTGCCGGGGGGGCGCGACCGGGTCAGGCGGTTGCGGTCGCCGTCCTGCGTGTAGGTCTCGACGACTGTGTTTGTTGCATCGGTGGCTACGAGCGTTGCGATGCCGTTGGCGATGGCGGTGGTGGTATAGGTAAGGGGTTTCGTCACCGTGGTGCCGTTCAACTGCAGGTTGGATTCGTTGAACGTGATGGCTTCACCGACCCTGGGCGCAATGGCGGCATAGCGATGCGGCGGGACCGTGATCGTGATGGTGGCGGAATTGGCCGGGTTGCTTACGGAAACGGCCTTGAGCGTGACGGTACCGCCTTCGGGGCTCGTCAGCGCGGCTCTCCACGACTGCTCGGTGATTGCCGGAGACGAGATCGTGGTCTTGCTCGGCGTGGCGGTCCAGGTGACTGCCTGGTTGGCGTCCAGCTTCACCTCCTTGCCGGACTCCACGGTAAGGCTGGCCGACTGCCCGGCGGCAACCGAGGTCGACTTGGCGCCGTCCGATGTCGCACCTACGGAGAGGGGACTGGCGGTGCCGCCGTCCCCACCGCCGCCGCAAGCCGCCAGCAAGGCGGAAATCGCCATGCCTGCGATCAGTTTTTGCATCCCTTTCATTCTTCTTCCTTTCCTTGTTATTGGTTTTTTTTCTGGCTTCTTCCATTTAGTGCATTTTTGGAAAAGCGGGCCAGATTATAAATGACTTATGATTAACTTCGTCTTGGTGGCGATACCCGTTTCGTGGGGTATCGGCAGGGTTAATGTCTGGTTTATGTAACATTTCGGCGGAGTCAAACCAGGCCTGAGCGCGCCCGCGTGGCAGGCCGTGCGCAGGCAGGGCGCGATGCATATCCGGCCCGATTTGCAATTGCCTCACAACCTTCATCGTTTTGTCATCGGCACCACCCAGAATGCGCTCACTGTTGATGCAAGGAGAGTGGGATGACGCATGCGATTGAAGTGCGCGGCCTGTCCAAGTCGTTCCAGGCGGGACGCAAGGCGCTGGATAATGTTGGCCTTGCCGTTGCGCCCGGTGAGATGGTTGCCCTGCTGGGCGCCTCGGGCTCGGGCAAGTCCACGTTGCTGCGCCATGTAGCGGGTTTTGTCGCAGCCGATGCGGCTGGCGCTGGCGAGGTGCTGGTCAACGGCCGCACCATCCAGCAAGGCGGCCGGCTGGCCCCCGATGTGCGCGGCGCGCGCGCCGAGATCGGGTTTGTGTTCCAGCAGTTCAATCTGGTGGGACGCCTGCCGGTGATCACGAACGTGCTGACCGGCATGCTGCCGCGCGTTCCGCTGTGGCGCAGCCTGATTCGCTTTTTCCGTAACGAAGAGATCGACGCCGGGCTCGATGCGCTTGCCCAGGTTGGTATAGACGACTATGCGTTTCGGCGGGCCTCGACCTTGTCCGGCGGCCAGCAGCAGCGCGCGGCGATCGCCCGCACGCTGGTGCAGAACGCGCGGGTGATCCTGGCCGACGAGCCGATCGCTTCGCTGGATCCCGAATCGGCGCGGCGCGTCATGGAGTTGCTGGCGCAGATCAACCGCACGCGCAAGGTGGCCGTGGTGGTGTCGCTGCACCAGGTGGACGTGGCAATGCGCTATTGCCCGCGCGTGGTGGCGCTGCGGCATGGCAAGGTGGTCTACGACGGCCCCTCGGCGGCACTGACGCCGGGCATGCTGCGAGACCTCTACGGCACCGAAGCCGCCGAACTGCTGCCCGAGGGCGCAGGGCTGGATGCGGCGGCTCCCGCCATGATGCCCGGTGGCCTCGCGGCAGCCTGATTTTCCCGGATTCTCTGTCAAGTTTTTTTCCGCAAGCACCCCCAACAAGGCCCTCAACAAGGCTTTACCCCGGAGTTCCCTTATGCTGCGCAGAACCCTTTTTGCCCTGATCGTCACGAGCGCCGCGGGCGCGCTTTCGTTCCCCGCTTTCGCCCAGGAGGGCAAAGTCCTCAACATGGGCTTTATCTCGACGGAGACTTCGTCCAACCTGAAATCCGCCTGGCAGCCCGTGGTCGATGACCTGAGCAAGCAACTGGGCGTACAGGTGAAGCCGTTCTTCGCTTCCGACTACGCCGGCATCATCGAAGCCATGCGCTTCAACAAGGTGCAGATCGCCTGGTTCGGCAACAAGTCCGCCATCGAGGCGGTGGACCGCGCCAACGGCGAGGTCTTCGCTTCGGTGATCGACAAGGATGGCAACCCCGGCTACTGGTCGCTGCTGATCGTCAACAAGGATAGCGACCTGAAGACGCTTGACGATGTGCTCAAGCAAGGCAAGTCGCTGAGCTATGGCGCGGGCGATCCGAACTCCACCTCCGGCACCGCCGTGCCCGGCCACTACCTGTGGGCTGCCCACAAGATCGAGCCGAAGACGTTCTTCAAGACGGTGCGCGTGAGCAATCACGAGACCAACCTGCTGTCGGTGCTGAACAAGCAGGTCGACGTGGCGGTGAACAACACGGAGAACATGGAGCGCTACCGCATCAATACCGGCAAGAACGCCTATGACCAGGTGCGCGTGCTGTGGAAGTCGCCGCTGATCCCGGCGGACCCGCTGGTCTACCGCAAGGACCTGCCGGCCGACGTCAAGGCCAAGGTCAAGACCTTCTTCGTCAACTACGGCAAGGGCGCCGACGCCACGCGCGAGAAGGAAAACCTGGCCAGGCTGACGTATCAGGGCTTCCGCACTTCCAACGACGCGCAACTGGTGCCGATCCGCCAGATCGAGCTCGCCCGCGAAAAGACCAAGATCGAGACCGATACCACGCTGGCCGCCGCCGACAAGGAAAAACGCCTTGCCGACCTGAGCAGCAAGCTGGCTGAACTCGACAAGATCGCCGCCAGCGCGCAGTAAGCGCAAAGCAGTCCGCCGGGCGCGATCGCGCGGCCCGTCCCGATGCCTGGGGCGGGCCGCCACGTATCCGCTGCTGCTGCGTGCTGCCCTTGCTGCCTGCTACTGCCGCTTCATCGTATTTGCCGCTGTACCCACCGTTGTCTTTGCTTCCCCCATGCTGCCTTCCGTCAACACCGCCATGCCTCCAGCCACTCCGTCTCGCGCCGGCCGCCCGCCGCGGGCCAGCCTGCCAGTCCTGTTCGTCTGGGCGGTGGTGCTCGCCTTGCTGGCCATGTCGTGGCAAGGCGCCGACATGCGCCCGTTCGACCTGTGGAAGGATTCGGGCAATATGGCGAAATTCGCCGCCGACTTCTTTCCGCCCAGTTTCCGCGACTGGCGCATTTACCTGGACGAGATGCTGGTGACCGTCCAGATCGCGATCTGGGGCACCTTCCTGTCCATTGTGTTTGCCGTGCCGCTGGGCCTGGCGTGCTCTTCGAACATCGTGCCCGCCTGGGTCTACCAGCCGATGCGGCGCGTGATGGATGCCTGCCGCGCCATCAACGAGATGGTGTTCGCCATGCTGTTTATCGTGGCGGTGGGGCTGGGGCCGTTCGCCGGCGTGCTGGCTCTCTGGGTGCACACCACCGGCGTGCTTGCCAAGCTCTTTTCGGAAGCGGTGGAGGCGATCGATCCGCGCCCGGTCGAAGGCGTGCGCGCCACCGGCGCGAGCGCGATCGAGGAGATCGTCTATGGCGTGATTCCCCAGGTGCTGCCGCTGTGGATCTCGTACGCGCTGTACCGCTTTGAATCCAACGTGCGTTCGGCCACGGTGCTGGGCATCGTCGGCGCGGGCGGCATCGGTACCGTGCTGTGGGAGATCATCCGCAGTTTCCAGTATGCCGAGACCTGCGCGGTGATCATCATCATCGTCGGCTTTGTCACGGTCATCGATTTGCTGTCGGCGCGCATCCGCAAGGCGCTTGTGTGACGCGGGCATCAGCCTGCCTCGTATGCCATCCACTCAAGCACGCCACCATCCCTGAATCTTCATGACGATCCTGCGCCGCATCGAAATACTCTTCTCTGGCCACGGCACCGCCTTCTACGGCGGTGAGGCCATCACGCAGACCGAGCACGCGCTGCAATGCGCGCAACTTGCCGAGCAGGCCGGCGATCCCGAATCGCTGATCGTGGCCAGCTTGCTGCACGATCTTGGCCATCTCGTGATGTCCGAGGACGGCACCACCGACATGCGGCACCAGGAGGTGGGTGCCGATCTGCTGGGGGTCGGCTTCGGGCCCGCCGTGACCGAGCCGGTGCGCCTGCACGTGGCGGCCAAACGCTACCTGTGCGCCATCGATCCGGGCTACCAGGCAACGTTGTCGCCAGCCTCGCTGCACAGCCTCGCCTTGCAGGGCGGCCCCTACGATGCGGCGCAAGCCGAAGCCTTCGTCGCGCATCCGCATGGCCCGGACGCGGTGCGCCTGCGCCGCTACGACGATCTTGCCAAGGTCGTGGGCCTTGCGACGCCGCCGCTGGAGTACTACCTGCCGATGGTGTCGCGCTGCATCCGGCGCATTTCCTGAACTACCGACCCATGAACGCCCAAGAAGAAAGCCGGGAAGCCGGCGGCCTGGCCCTGCGCGAAGTCACCGGCACCGATACCGAACTCGTGCAGGTGGCCGCCTTGCTGTCCGAGATGGATGGCGAGGCACCGCTGCCACTGCCCCGCATGCGCGCGTTGTTCGCGCAACTGAAGGCAATGCCTGACTATCGCTGCTACCTGATGCTGGCGGCTTCCGGCGAACCGCTTGGCACGTTCTGCCTGCTGATCTTCCCGGTGCTGGCACATGACGGGCGCAGCGAGGCTATCGTGGAAAGCGTGGTGGTGGCCCGCAACGCGCGCGGCACCGGCGTGGGTTCGGCCATGATGCGCGCGGCCATGCGGCTGGCGGAGGACGCGGGCGCCGCCAAGCTGGCGCTTTCGTCCAGCGCCAGGCGCCTGCAGGCCCATCAGTTCTATCGGCGGCTGGGATTCACCGAGCACGGCATCAGTTTTAGCATCGGGTTGCCGGCGTCGGCATAGCCGGGCGGCTTGCCGCGCGGCGGCGACGTCCGGGATCAGGATCGCCCGGCCACCGTCAGCTCGGTCTTGCCCCCGTGTCCACCCTCGCGCGTCAGCCGCAGCAACGCCTGCGCCGCGGTCTCCAGCGCGCCGCTGTTGTCGATCACCGTCAGCCGGCAGCCAGCCGGCACGGCGAACGGTTCGCCGGCACGCTGCAGGCGCCGGACGATGGCTTGCTCGTCCTCGCGGCCGCGCAGGCGCAGGCGCTCTCCCAGTACCTGCAGGCGCACGCTGATCTGTACCGCGTGCAGGGCGGGGTAGCGGGCGTGGGCGGCGGCGAGGTGTTCGCGTGAGCCGTTGACGACCACGCACAGGCCTTGCGCCAGCCAGGCGTCGAGTTCGATACCAATGCCGTAGCACAGGCCGTGGCTGCGCCAGTGCAGCGCAAAGCCGTGTTGCGCGGCGCACCGCTCGAACTCGGCCTGGGTGATCGCGATGCTGGCTTCGTCGGCGCTGCTGGCGCGGGTGATGTAGCGCTGCGCTATCCGTACGCGCCCATCGTCCTGCAGCTTGTCGCGCAAGACGCGCAGCAAGGAGTCTTTGCCGCTGCCGGAAGGGCCCATCAGGTAGATCAGTCGGCTGCCGCCGGCAGCCTGGGCCGGTGCCGCGGCCAGGTCGGCCCGGACGGCGGTGCCTGTTGCCTGGGTATTCATGCCGCGGCTTCCAGCAGGGCCGCGCCGGCGGCGTCGGTGATGCTGCCATCGAAGTCGTAGTGGCGGGCCGCCATGAAGGGCGCATCCGGTGCCGGCTGCACGAACAGGCTGACATCGCGTACGGGCATCGGCGCGTGCAGGAGCGTGCCGCTGGCGGCTTGCAGCATGGCGATGGCTTCGGCTTGTTCGGCTTCGTCCAGCATGCCGGTCAGCGTGATGTGGAATATGAAAGTCTCGAATGCGTAGGGGTAGCCCCAGGCGTCGAGCATGCGCCGGGACGCCGCGCTGAGTTGCGCGGGATTGCGGCGTGCAAGTTCGGCGCTGGTGGGCGGCGCGCGGAAGTCGTCCAGTTCCCGTACAGCGGCGTCCGCCAGGGCGTGCATGCGCGCATTGGCGCTTGCGTCGCCGCCCAGGCACCAGGCCAGGAAGCCGCGCAGGTTCTGCAAGGCGAGCGGAACGGCGAAGGGCTGCCGGTCCAGGGCGAAGGCGCGCATGGCGGCGTCGAGCGCGGCTGGCGTCTGGCTGTCCGCAAGGCGGAACGGTGCCTTGAGCGTGGCATGCAGGCCATAGTGGGCGGGTGCTTCGGTCCAGCAGGCAATGCGGGCATCCTCCCGCGCGGGGCGTGCGATGGCTGCGCCCGTGTCGGCGCAGCGGCCCAGCCACTGCGCGCCCACCTGCCGGAACGGCGCGGCGGGATTGAGGTAGATGGCGTAGCGATAGGCCCGGGACATTGGGTTTGGTGCGGTGCTTGGCATCATGGGAAACGGTCAGGCGGCGCGCCGTTCGTCGCCGGACAACACCAGCGGGAAGGCGCGGGTGGCGTGCCGCAATACGCCGCCGACGATGGCGGCGCAGACTTGCGGCAGGGCGGGATCGCGGTCGTCGACGATGATGGCGTCGGCGCGCAGGCCGGGGCCCAGCGTGCCGCGGTCGTTCATGCCGGCGGCGCGCGCGGGGTTGCGCGAGACCAGGTCCCAGGCGGCCGGCAGCGGCAGCACGCCGAGCTGCGCCAGCCGGAACGCCGCTTGCAGCGGCGCCGGGTAGTAGTAGTCGGAGGCCAGTACGTCGCACAGCCCGGCGGCGATCATCTCGGTGGCGTCCGGGGCGCCGGTGTGGCTGCCGCCGCGGATCACGTTGGGCGCGCCGAATACAGTGTGGTTGCGCAGGGCACGGGCGGCGCGGGCCACGTCGACGGTGAGCGGGAATTCCGCCACCGTGCAGCCTTGCTGGTGATAGCCCTGGCGCGTGGCGGCATCGCCGTCGTCGTGCGATGCCACCTGCAGGCCGGCGGCGCGGGCGGCGGCAATCAGCCGGGCCACGCCGGCGGGCACGGCGCCGGCCTGCGCGGCGGCCTGTTCCAGCCGTTGGCGGAAGGTGGCCGGGTCGCATTCCGCGCGGTCCGCGTACTGCGCCAGCTTGCGGGCGTCGTGCATGCGGGTCGCCATCAGCGGCAGGTGATCGTTGATGGCGACGAAGCGCACCTTGCCTGAATCGATCCAGTCCAGGGCCGTCTCCAGCCCGGCCAGGTGGTGCGCCTCGAAGCGCAGGTGCACGTGGTGCTGCGCGCCCAGCGTGCCGCGCATGCGTTCCAGGCCGTCGAACATGCGTTGCGCGTACGCCTCGCCGCGCAAGCCGCCTTCCCATGACAGCGTCACGCCATGCAGTTCGGTGGTGATGCCATGCGCGAGCAACTGGCGATCCACGTCGAACAGCGCGCTGGTGTACGGGAAGCTAACGCCGGGCCGCGGCATCACCGCGCGCTCGAAGGCGTCTCCGTGGATATCCACGATGCCGGGCAGCACCAGCAGGTCGCCCGCATCGAGGGCGCCTCCCGGCGTACTGGCGGGCCCCGCCAGGCAACCATCGCGGAAGGCGAAGGCGGCCGGGGCAATGCCGTTGGCGGTCAGGACGCGCCGGCCGCGCAGGCCGGCGAGGGTGGGGTGATATGCGTGATTGGTATCCATGCTGGCGACCTTAGCGCGGGCAGATGACAAGCGGATGTCTAGACCAATTGCGATGCGATTCGTGCATTGGCAGATTGTGTCGGTGCATCGCCGCCTGCGCAAGCCGCGGCGAAGCTATCGTGTCCCGGTATGCGATTGCAACCCGTGCTGCACGCCATACCGGAAGTAAGCAAATTGCGGGCCGGCCGATGTCCGGCCCATGTTCGGTCCATCCCGGTGGCGCGAAGATCATGGCCGGCGCCGCCTAGTCCTGGTCGGTCACGGTCAGTTGCACCCAGTCGCCGGCGAAACGCACCACGCTGTATTGCAGCGGCGCGCCTTCCGGGTCGACATTGAGCGCTTCCACCTGCAGGATCGGCCGGGTCTTGGGCTGGTTGAGCTGGCGGGCCACCGGCGCGGTCGGCATGGCGGCGGTGATGCGCGACCATTTGCGCGTGTAATCGGTGATGCCGTAATGGGCGAACGCCTTGGAGATGGACTGGCGCGCGCGCAACTGTTCATCCATGTCGGGAAAGCGGGCGGCATCGAAGTAATGATCGGCGACGTCGATGGTGCGGGCTTCGGCCTTGCCCAGCATCTGCACGCGCAGGATGGGGGCGCTGCGTCCCAGCCCCAGGTGCTTGGCGATGTCGGGCGCGCGCAGCGTTTGCGATTCGAGCACTTCGATGTGCCCGCGCATGCCCTGGCTGGCCAGGTTCTGCGAGAAACGGGTACGGCGCCCGATGGCGTAGTCGATCGCGTGCTCCTGCACGAACGTGCCCCTGCCTTGCTCGATGCGCACCAGGCCATTCTGCTCCAGTTCGCCCATGGCGCGGCGGATGGTGTGGCGATTGACGGCGAACCGGCTGGCCAGCTCCGGCTCGGGCGGCAGCCGCTCGCCGGGCATGTAGAGCTTGTTGCGGATGTCGAGCGCCAGGGCTTCGCCGATCTGGCGCCATACCGCAACTCCCGAACCGCGTTCGACTTCCTGTTCCACCATCCTGTCCTGCCTTTTCGTCATCCTGCGTTAATCATTGGCGTGCTTCAATGGAATGCGATTGTGCCTCAACCGCGCAGTGCGGTGCGTAGAACCAAACAACGTCGCCAGGCGTCATCAAAGCTTCATCTGGCTATGTTGTAGTTCGGCCATGGATGGTACTCTACATCTAAACGTATAGACGTATAGGGGATGTGAAATGGATCGAACCGATACCGGATCCGGCACGCAGCCAGCGGCGGCGGCCCGGGAACAGGCCGGCCAGGCGGCCCGCGCCGCATGGCTGCGCGTGCTGGCGCTGGCGGACCCGGAAGCCCTGGAGCAGGCCGTTGGCCGCCTCGGCGCGCTGCCGGCCTATCGCCTGCTGCGCAAGCCGGAAAGCGGCATGGCGATGGTGCGAGGGCGCGCCGGCGGCACCGGTGCGCAGTTCAACCTGGGCGAAGTCAGCGTAACGCGCTGCGCGGTAACGCTGGAGCCTGGCGTGGTGGGCGTGGGCTACGTGCAGGGCCGTACACACCGCCAGGCGGAGCAGATCGCCGTGCTGGATGCGCTGTTGCAACTGCCAGGCTGGCATGCGCGCGTGCAGGCCGAAGTGGTCGCGCCGCTGGCCATGGAGCGCGCGGCGCGCGGCGAACACGAGGCCGCGGTGGCAGCACAGACAAAAGTTGAATTTTTTACCATGGTGCGTGGAGAGGATTGAGATGCCAGGCCAACCGATTGCCGCCCAGGCGGCTGGATACGACAACGCGCCAGCGGGCCGCCAGGCGCCGATGCTGTTGCCCGGCTTCGACGATGCGGTGCAGTCGGCGCAGCGGACCTTCCGCGCCGCGCTGGACGCCATGTCACACCCCGGCACCATCGGCGAAGTGGCCGAGCCGTGTGGCGTGCCGCCGGGCCTGTCGCCTGCGCTGAGCGCGCTGCTGCTGGCGCTGGCCGATAGCGATACGCCCGTATGGCTGCCGCCGCAAACGCCCGAGGGCGTGCGCGCCTTCCTGCGTTTCCATTGCGGCTGCCCGCTGGTGGCCGAAGTGGGGCAGGCCACCTTCGTGGCGGTGCCGGCCGGCCATGCCGTGCCGGATCTCGCGGCGTGCGCCCAGGGCGATCCGGCTTATCCCGACCGCTCCGCCACGCTGTTGCTCGAAGTGGCGTCGCTGTGCGATGGCCCTGCCGTCACGCTGCGCGGCCCGGGCATCGAGCGCCAGGCGACGCTGGCGGTGCAAGGCTTGCCGGCCGGTTTCTGGACCCAGTGGCAAGCCAACCATGCGCGCTTCCCGCTCGGCGTGGATGTGCTCCTGACCAGTGCCAGCCGCCTGTGCGCGCTGCCGCGCACCACCCAAGCGGAGGCTTGATATGTACGTTGCCGTCAAAGGGGGCGAACGCGCCATCCTCAACTCCTATCGCATGCTGGGCGACTACCGCCGCGGCGACCGCGCGGTGCCGGAACTGACGCTGGCGCAGGTGCGCGAGCAGATGCCGCTGGCCGTGTCGCGCGTGATGGCCGAGGGCTCGCTGTACGATCCGCACCTGGCCGCGCTGGCCATCAAGCAGGCCGCGGGCGACCTGATCGAAGCCGTGTTCCTGCTGCGCGCCTATCGCACCACCTTGCCGCGCTTCGGCTATTCGGTGGCGCTCGATACCGGTGCCATGCGCTTGCAGCGCCGCATCTCGTCCACCTTCAAGGATGTGCCGGGCGGGCAGGTGCTGGGGCCGACCTACGATTACACCCAGCGCTTGCTGGATTTCACGCTGGAGGCCGAGCGCGAGAATGCACCGCTGCCGCCGGCGGCGTCCACACTGGACGCGCGCATGCCCCGCGTGACCGACCTGTTGCGCCGGGAATCGCTGATCGAGCCGGAGACGGTGCCCCCGCACGATCCCGCGCCGCCCGACCTGACGCGCGAACCGCTGGAACTGCCCGCTGCCCGTCCGGCGCGCTTGCAGAACCTGGCGCGCGCCGATGAAGGATTCTTGTTGTCGATGGGCTACTCGACCCAGCGCGGTTACGGCAACTCGCACCCGTTCGCGGCGGAGATCCGCTATGGCGCGGTGGAGGTCGAACTGTTCGTGGAAGAGCTGGGGTTTGCCGTGACCATCGGCGAGATCGAGGTCACCGAATGCCAGATGGTGAGCCAGTTTGCCGGCAACGCGCAGGAGGGGCCGAGCTTTACGCGCGGCTATGGCCTGGTGTTCGGCTACGGAGAGCGCAAGGCGATGTCGATGGCGCTGGCCGACCGCGCGATGCGCGCCGCCGAACTGGGTGAAGCGGCCGACGCGCCCGCCAACGACGTGGAGTTCATGCTCTACCACAGCGACAACGTGGAAGCCTCAGGCTTCGTGCAGCATCTGAAGCTGCCGCACTACGTGGATTTCCAGACCAATCTCGAACTGCTGCGCCGGCTGCGCGCCGAGCGAGGGCAGGGCGTCCCGGCGCCGGCGCCGGTGCCGCCGGAAAACGACACCGCCGCCATCGCTCAAGCCCCGTCGCAGGAGGCCATCGCATCATGAACGACACCAATGCCAGCGCCGTCGTGCGCGACGAACACTACAACTTCGGCTATCTCGACGAGTCCACCAAGCGCATGCTGCGCCGCGCGCTGCTCAAGGCGGTGGCGATCCCCGGTTACCAGGTGCCCTTCGGCAGCCGCGAGATGCCGCTGCCCTACGGCTGGGGCACCGGCGGCATCCAGGTCACCGCCTCCATCATCGGCAGCGACGACGTGCTCAAGGTGATCGACCAGGGCTCGGACGACACCACCAACGCCATCAATATCCGCCGCTTCTTCGGCCGCGTCACCGGCGTGCAGACCACCGAACGCACCGCGCAAGCCACCATCGTGCAGACCCGCCACCGGATTCCTGAGACGCCGCTGGCCCAGGGCCAGATCATGGTGTTCCAGGTACCGATCCCGGAGCCGCTGCGGTGGCTGGAACCGAGCGAGACCGAGACCCGCACCATGCATGCGCTGGCGGAATACGGCGCCATGCATGTCAAGCTGTACGAGGACATCGCGCGCCATGGACGCATCGCTACCACTTACGACTACCCCGTGATGGTCAACCAGCGCTACATGATGCGGCCGTCACCCATCCCCAAGTTCGACAACCCTAAGCTGGACCGCAGCCCGGCGCTGATGCTGTTCGGCGCGGGGCGCGAGAAGCGGGTCTATGCGGTGCCACCCTATACCAGCGTCAAGAGCCTGGATTTCGACGACCATCCCTTCGCGGTCGAAACGTGGTCGGGCTGCTGCGAACTGTGCGGCGCCACCGACAGCTATCTCGACGAAATCATCACCGACGACGCGGGCGGCCGCATGTTCGTCTGCTCCGATACCGAGTACTGCGCCACGCGCCAGGAATCAGGTGAAACCGGCGCCAACGCCAGCAAGGAGGCCGCATGAGCCGCACCGATCCGCACCAGCCGCTGTTGTCCGTGCGCGGCCTGACCCGCACCTGGGACGGCGTGCACGGCTGCCACGATGTCAGCTTCGATCTCTTTCCCGGCGAAGTGCTGTGCGTGGTGGGCGAATCCGGCTCCGGCAAGAGCACCTTGCTGCAAGCGGTTTCCTGGCAGGCCGCGCCGGAGTCCGGCAGCGTGCGCTACGACACCCGCGAGCAAGGGCTGGTTGACCTCGCTACGCTGTCCGATGCCCGTCTGCGCCTGCTGGCGCGCACCGACTGGGGCTTCGTGCGGCAGAACGCGCGCGATGGCCTGCGCATGCGCGTGAGCGCCGGCGCCAATATCGCCGAGCGCCTGATGGCGGTGGGCGGACGCCACTACGGCGAACTGCGCGAGGTCGCCGGCACGTGGATGGAGAAGATGGAGCTTGACCTGGGGCGCCTGGACGATGCGCCGGCGAGCTTCTCGGGCGGCATGCAGCAGCGCCTGCAGATCGCCCGCAACCTGGTGACGCATCCGCGCCTGGTGTTCATGGACGAGCCCACCGCCTCGCTCGATGTCTCCGTGCAGGCCCGCCTGCTCGACCTGCTGCGCCGGCTGGTGGCGGACCTTGGCCTCGCCGCCATCATCGTGACCCACGACCTGGCCGTGGCGCGCCTGCTGGCGCACCGCACGCTGGTGATGCAAGGCGGGCGCGTGGTGGAAAGCGGCCTGACCGACCAGATCCTCGACGACCCGCACCATCCGTACACCCAATTGCTGGTGTCTTCCATCCTGCAGAGCTGACCATGACGCAAGACTCCGACAGCCTTCAAGGCTATGCCAATACCGTCGATGCCGCCGGCGCCAGCCGCATCCAGGTGCGCGGCCTCGGCAAGACCTTCGTGCTGCATAACCAGGGCGGCACGCGCCTGCCCGTACTGCAGGCCATCGACTTCGACGCCGCCGCCGGCGAGTGCCTGGTGCTGGCCGGCAGTTCGGGCGCGGGCAAGAGCACGCTGCTGCGCTGCCTGTACGGCAACTACCTGGCCACCGAAGGCAGCATCCGCATCCGCGACGGCAACGACTGGGTGGAACTGACCCGCGCGCCTGAGCAGCGCATCCTGCAACTGCGCCGCGAGGTGATCGGCTATGTCAGCCAGTTCCTCCACGTGATCCCGCGCGTGAGCACGCTCGACGTGGTGGCCGAGCCGCTGCAGCAGCGCGGCGCCGGCGCCGATGAAGCGCGCGAGCGCGCGGCGACGCTGCTGGCGCGGCTGCAGGTGCCGGGCCGTCTGTGGAGCCTCCCGCCCGCGACCTTCTCGGGCGGCGAGCAGCAGCGCGTGAACATCGCGCGCGGGTTGATCGGCGGTCATCCGGTGCTGCTGCTCGACGAGCCGACCGCCTCGCTCGATGCCGACAACCGCGCCGTGGTGGTGGCGCTGATTCGCGAGGCGCTGGCCGAGGGCCGTTGCCTGGTCGGCATCTTCCACGACGAAGCGGTGCGCGATGCCGTGGCCACCCGGTTGCTGCCCTTGCATCCGCCCGCCGTCACCGAGGCCGCGCCCGCCGGCAAGCTTGCCGCCGTGGCTGGCTGAGCCGATTCGTTGTTGCCTTTTATCCGTTCCCAATCGTTCCCGGAACCGACCATGCTTCCTGCCTACCTGACCCATGCGCGGATCGTCCTGCCCGACGGCGTGCTCTCCGACAGCGCACTGCTGATCGAGAATGGACTGATTACGGCCATCGAGCCGGATGCCGCCGCCGTACCGCGCGCCACCCAGGTGATCGACCTGCGCGGCCAGACCCTGATGCCCGGCCTGATCGACCTGCATTGCGATGCGATCGAGAAAGAAGCCGAACCGCGCTCGCGCGTGATGTTCCCGCTCGATTTTGCCGTGGTGCAGGTCGACCGCCGCAACGCCGCTGCCGGCATCACCACGCCATATCATGCGGTGTCGTTCGCCAGCCATACGTTCGGCGTGCGCAACTACGACACCGCCAGCGCCCTGGTGCGCGCCGTCACGGCTTTCCGCGATCACAGCCTGGTGGACAACCGTGTCCATTGCCGCTACGAAGTTACCGATGCCAGCGCGCTGCCCGTGCTGGCGCAACTGATGGAGGCCGGCGTGGTGGACCTGGTCTCCGTGATGGACCACTCGCCCGGCCAGGGCCAGTTCAAGACGCTCGAAGCGTACCTGGCCTACATGATGGGCAACCATGCCATGAGCCGCGAAGAAGCGCGCGCCGCCGCCGACAAGAAACTGGTGGAGAAGCATGGCGCGCTGGAGCGCGTGGAACGCCTGCTGGCGCTGGCCGCGCGGATGGGCATTCCCGCCGCTAGCCACGACGACGATTCGGTCGAGCGCATTGCCGCCATGCAGGCGCTGGGCGTGCGCATGAGCGAGTTCCCGATCAACCTGGAGACCGCGCAGGCGGCCAAGGCGCAAGGGCTGCCGACCATCCTCGGCGCGCCCAATGTGCTGCGCGGCCAGAGCCAGAGCGGTTCGATGCGCGCCATCGACGCCATCCGCGCCGGCGTGGCGGATTGCCTGTGTTCGGACTACCAGCCATCTACACTGATCGCGGCGGCCTTCGCCGCCGAGCGGCAGGCGGACCTGAGCTTGCCGCGGGCTGCCGCGCTGGTCAGCGCCAACCCGGCGGCGGCCTGCGGGCTGTCCGACCGCGGCCGCATCGCGGCCGGGTTGCGTGCCGACCTGGTGGCGGTGGCAATGGTGGCGGGCCAGCCGCTGGTGACGCATACGTGGTCAGCGGGCCGCCTGGTGTTTGCCGCACGGTATCCGGCAGGCGTCACGAGTTCCGACAGCGCCGGCGTCGTCCGGATCCCAGCCTCTGCCGAGGAAGGGCGCGCAGCCGCGTGACGTTGCCGCTCCGGCCTTATCGGAGGCTGGAACGGGTCCGCGCGTGGCCGGACGGTGGCGCCCTAGCGGCTGGAGGCGCGCGCGGTGGCGCGGGGGGCTGCGTGCCAGTCGCCCGGTATGTCGGGGAAGATCTCGCACTCGCCGCGCACGATCAGTTCCACCGTTGCGCATACGCCTTTGACGCCGCGCGGACCGACGCAGACCAGGCTGTGAGGGTGCTCTGAATGATTGGGAATGGCGTACACGCGCATCCCCTCCTGATACAGGGGATGGGCGGGCAGCCTGGCGTTCAGCATCTCGACAAAACGCAAGGGGCTTACGACTGGCTTTTCCATCGTGCTCTCCCATGGAGCATGGGCGTAACCTCCGGCAGGCGCCGGATGGCCAGAAAGTGCGGGGAGGACGGAAGGCGGGAATCCCTCCGGCCGTGATATCTGCACAAACCAGGGATGTGGTCCAGGCGCCGCGGCGGGCGCGGAATGCGGCGCGATAGCCGCTCGTCGCGGTTCTCGAAGCAAGGGTCCACGCGGTAAGGTTAGGCGATCTGCCGGCGGGTTCAAGCTTGCGAATGGCATGAAACGCCAGGTGGGGCGAGGCCGCCACTCCGGGTTGCGGCAGGCCGCCGGAATGCGGATCGGAAGGCGCGCGCCTGCCCTTGTGCATGGCCCGGCACATCCAGGCGCCATCCCCGGCGCCGGCTGGTCGGGAAGACCGGTTGCCGTGCTGAGGTATATTGCACGGATGCCAGTCTCCGGGACGCCTTGGTTGCCGTTCCCCGCCCCCCGGGTCTGGGTCATGAATACTTAGCCGGGTACGCGCGATGGCGCGCCCCTTACCGAATTCCTTCCCGCATGAACGTTACGCCAACCCTCGCCCCAACCGGCGCTGCTTCCATTGCCGCGTCCGTTGCCACGCTGCTCGCGCACTACGATGCCGCCATCCTGCCCCTATGGAACGGTCCGGGCTGGAATGCCGCCATGCAACTGCCCTATGAGGCGCTGTCGGCCACCGATCGCCAGCCGCTGCCGGTGGCGCGCTATCGCGCCATGGCATGTGCGCGCCAGATTTACGTGTTTTCCCGGTGCGAGGGCGCCGACGCGGCCGCCCACGCCGCGCGGTTGTTCGCGTCGCTGCGCGGCCGCTTCGCCGATGGCGGGTACGGCGGCTTCGTCTACAGCATCGATGCGCACGGCCAGCCGCTCGATAGCACCAAGGACTTGTACACCCACGCCTTCGTGGTCTTCGCTTGCGCAGCGTATTTCAAGCGGACGGGCAGCCCCGAGGCGCGCGCCTTGCTGGACGGCACGGCGCGGCTGATCGAACAGCGTTTCCGCATGGCGGACGGCCTCTACCACGCCGGGCTCGCGCAAGACTTCAGCCCCATTGGGGGCACGCCGCTGCAAAACCCGATCATGCACCTGACCGAGGCTTACCTGGCGGCTCACGAGGTCACGGGGGACAATTTTTACGCGGACCGGCTGGCGGCCATTGCCGCAGCCATGCTGGCCAGCTTTGTCGATCCGGCCAGCGGTTGCATCACCGAGTTGCCGTTGACGACGGACAACGCCGGCAACCGGATCGAGCCCGGACACCAGTTCGAGTGGTTTTCGCTGCTCGCTTCGGCGCCGTCCCTGTTCGACGGCTCGCCGCTCAGCCAGGCGCTGACGCGGGCCTTCGACTTCGCCCTGGGGCACGGTGTCGATACCGGCACCATGGGCGTGGCAGCGGCGCTGAATCTGGACGGCTCTGTGCGCGACCCGCTCCAGCGGATCTGGGCGCAGACCGAATTCGGGCGGGCGCTGGTGGTGCGCGGCGATCGTGTTGCGCTCGCACACCTGCAGGCATGGCTGCAATCGTTCCCGGCGCGTTTTCTCCACGCGGGCGGCTGGTACGAATGCCTGTCGGCGCAAGGCAAGGTGGAGCGGGCCGAAATGCCTTCGACCACGCCCTACCACCTTGCCACCGCTTACCAGGCGCTGGCACATGCCACCGCCGGCTAGCTCGCGGCAGGGCTGAGCAGGCGGTCGAATTCGTTGCGCACGATGCGGTAGGACTCGCCGGAGAAGCCTTCCAGCCCGGCGCGGTCGATGACGGTGATATGGCCACGGCTGTGGCTGATCATGCGCAGCTCCGCCAGCTTGCCCACGGCTTCGGTGACACCCTCGCGGCGCACGCCGAGCATGTCGGCGATGGTCTGCTGGGTGACATCCAGCTCGTTGCAGGGCGAACGGTCCAGCGCCAGCAGCAGCCAGCGGCACAACTGGGTGGTCAGCGAATGATGGCGGATGCAGACCGCCGTTTGCGAAACCTGCGTGAGCAGCGCCTGCATATAGAGCAGGGCCATGCGCTGCAGCGTGGGCAGCTCGGGGTAGATGGCGCGCAGGTCGCCGGCGGCCACGCGGAAGCCGCATCCGCTACTGCGTACCTCGATGCGGTTGGGCATGGTCTCGCCGCCGGTCAGCGCGGGCAGACCAACCATCCCTTCGCGGCCCACCGAGGCCAGTTCGACGGTAGCGCCGCTTTCCTGCAGCGACATCATCGAGATCACCGCGGTGCTCGGGAAGTAGAGATGCCGGATGCGTTGCCCGGAGTCGCTCAACAGTTGCCCTGTGCGCAGGTTGACGCTATCGAGCCGCGAAATGAGCAGGCGGCGCTCGCGCTGCGGCAGTGCGCCCAGCAAATGATTGCCGGACAGGTCCAGTTCTGTGTCGGTCATCCCAATCTCCCCTAGTCGAAAAGTCCCGGCCACGGCGTCAGCCGTTCTGTCTTGTTCTGTTCGGTTTGCCACGCAGCGGCGCCTGACCCGTTACTGTATTTAGCGTCATGCGTACGCTTGCCGACACTGGCCGGAGGTTGGAGATCGTCACGGTATTGGGGGGGATAAGCTTTTGGCCGGGCTCATCCTTTTGACTGGAAGATGGCTGGAATAAGGCTTAGGCCAGTCAGGTGCGGGCGGGGCAGGGCGCCGCGTCGGGCTGCGAGGCGTGTCCACGTGCAGGGCACCGCACGCGGATCGAGGCGAACGGGCTTCGGCAAATAATCTGAAAAAAACCTGTAAGTTCCATCGGTTGCCGGCGACGAATGGGCTCATTCACCCAGTTGGAGATTGCCATGCACCCGAACCTCGCCAAGTCGCTGTTTGCCGCCGCCGCCATTGCCGGTGCCGTGTTTGCCCTGGGCAGCGCCCACGCCGCCAGCGCGGATGCCGATCGCGCTGGCAGCGCGCCCTATGCCCAGTCGATGCACAGCGGCGCGCGCGACGTATTCAGCGACGGCGCACGCACGGCACCCGTGAGCGCAATCACCGATGGCGCCCGTGGCGGCAGGTTCGATAGCTTCACCGATGGCGCCCGCACCCGCATGGTTGATCCGTTCACCGACGGCGCCCGCATCGCCGGCCTGGACCGCAGTGGCGTCTCGTCCGATCCTGCCCGCAGCATCGACCCGTACACCGACGGTGCCCGCACCCGCATGGTTGATCCGTTCACCGACGGCGCCCGCATTGCCGGCCTGGACCGCGTTGGCGTCTCGTCCGATCCTGCCCGCAGCATCGACCCGTACACCGATGGCGCCCGCACCCGCATGATTGATCCGTTCACCGACGGCGCCCGCATTGCCGGCCTGGACCGCGCTGGCGTCTCGTCCGATCCGGCTCGCAGCATCGACCCGTACACCGATGGCGCCCGCACCCGCATGATTGATCCGTTCACCGACGGCGCCCGCATTGCCGGCCTGGACCGCAGTGGCGTTTCGTCCGATCCGGCTCGCAACATCGACCCGTTCACGGATGGCGCGCAGAAGCTGGCCGGCATGGACACGCGCGGCGTATCGGCATCCCCGGCCCGTAGCTTCGACCCGTACCAGGACGGCGCCCATGCGTGAGCCCGGCGGGAATCGCACGCGGGTGCTGGCTATTCGTCCAGCCAGGACCCGCGCAGATCGCTCTTTTGCAGCAGTTGCAGTAGCGTTTCGGCGGGCCGGCTCAGGCGGCCCGCGCGCAGCGAGATGAACTCCACCTCCGGCAGCGCCGGCAGGCTTTCACTATTGACCAGCGGCGACAGGCCGCGCCCGGAAAGGTATTGCGCCCTCACGGTAATGCCCAGCCCGCCACGCGCGGCGGCGATGCAGCCCGAGTGACTGCTGCTGGTGCAGACGATCTGCCAGCGCATCCCGGCCTTGGCCAGCGTATCGAGCACGATGGCGCGCGTGACGCTGGGTTCGGGTACCAGGATCAGCGGCAAAGGCTGCCTGAGGTCCGCCACGGTGCCGGGCCGCGCGAGCCACTCCAGCTTGCCGCGGAACAGCGGGGTGCCGCGCCTGTCGCCTTCACGGCGCTTGCCGATCATCAGGTCCAGCGCGCCGGCATCCATCAGCTCGTAGAGCTTGCCGGTCATGCCGATGGTGATTTCCAGTTCCACGTCCGGATGCGAGTTGCGAAACGCGGCCAGCACATTGGGCAGCGGCCCCAGCGCCAGGTCGTCCGAGGTGCCCAGCCGCACGCGTCCCTGCAGGCGGGGCGCGTTGAACTGGGATTCCGCGCGCGCGATGGCTTCCAGGATCAGCCGCGCATGCGCCAGCAGCGCCTCGCCGTCGGCGGTCATGGTCAGGGTGTGGGTATCGCGCACGAACAGCCGCCGTCCCACGTGCTGTTCCAGGCGCCGGATATGGTCGCTGACGCTGGACTGGGACAGGCCGAGCTGGCGCCCCGCATCGGTGAAACTGTGGGCGGCGGCAACGGTGGCGAAGGTCCGGATCCAGACGGGATTGAGCATGCGGCATTGTCATCGGAATATCCGATCACAGTCAATATAGGCAGAGGGGTTCCCGATTGGTAGCGCAATCATTAACATCGATAGCATTCGTGGCCCTGGGTTCTTCCGGATCTGCTCCCCGCGATCCCACCCGATGGCCGCGCCGGTTCTCCACCGGTCCTTGCCGAGATGTAGAAGATGAACAGCCAATCCTCCCAAAAGGCCATGCTGTGGATCGTCGCAGCGGGCTTTTTCATGCAAACGCTCGACACCACCATCGTCAATACCGCGTTGCCCGCGATGGCGCGCAGCCTCAACGAAACTCCCCTGGACATGAAGCCGGTGGTTGTGGCTTACACCCTGACCATGGCCATGCTGACGCCGGCTTCTGGCTGGCTGGCGGACCGCTTCGGCACCCGCCGGGTCTACTTCGCGGCGATCCTGACCTTTGTGCTCGGCTCGCTGTTTTGCGCCGGCGCGCAGAGCCTGGACCAGCTTGTGATCGCCCGCGTGGTCCAGGGCATCGGCGGCTCGATGCTGCTGCCGATCGGCCGGCTGGCGGTGCTGCGCAGCGTCTCCGGCGAGCAGTACATCGCGGCCCTTGCCTTCGTGTCGGTGGCGGGGCAGGTCGGGCCCATCTTCGGGCCGGTGCTGGGCGGCTGGATCGTGCAGTCGGTGGCGTGGCACTGGATCTTCCTGATCAATGTGCCGGTCGGCGCGATCGGGATGCTGGCCGTCTTGCGCTACTTGCCGGATAACACCATCGGACGCGCGCCGCCGTTCGATTTCATCGGTTGCGGCTTGCTGTCGCTTTGCATGGTGGCGTTTTCGCTGGCGCTCGACACGCCACGCGAAGCCAGTCACGCGGCATGGAGCGGCGGCCTGTTCGCGCTGAGCCTGCTGTCCGCGCTGCTATACATTCCACATGCCCGGCGGCGGCGCGATCCGCTGTTCCGGCTGGCGTTGTTCCGCGAACCCAACTTCAGCATCGGGCTGGCCGGCAACCTGGTTTGCCGCATCGGTTCCGGCGCGGTGCCGTTCCTGATGCCATTGCTGCTGCAGTTGCAGATGGATTACTCACCGCTGCATTCCGGGCTGATGCTGTTGCCGGCCGCGCTGGCCGGAGTGGTCGCCAAGCGCTGGATCGTGCCGTTGGTCAAGCGCTTTGGCTATGACACCTTCCTGCTGGTCAACACCTTGCTGGTGGGCGGCTCGATCGCATCGTTCGCGGCGATTTCGCCGGGCTGGCCGACTGGTCTGGCCATCGCGCAGCTCGCGCTGTTCGGCGCGACCAACTCCATGCAGTTTGCTGCCATGAACAGCGTGACGCTGAAGGGCCTGAGCGTGGAAGACGCGGGCAGCGGTAACAGTCTGTTCTCGATGGTGCAGATGCTGGCGATCGGCCTCGGGGTCACCATCGGCGGCGGACTGGTGAGCCTTTTCACCGCGCAGCTTGGCGTGGCGGGCACGGCTTACCGGCTGGCGTTCCTTACCGTGGGCATCATTACGCTGCTGTCGGCGCTGGTGTTCCGCCGGCTCGACGGGGAACAGTTCGACAAGGGCCGCGCGCCAAGCGTGGCCAGCCGCTGAATCGTGCCGGCCACGCCGCGCCTGCGAAGGCACGGCGCGTGGCCTGTCACTCGGTCACGCCGTTCTCGCGCAGCAGCCGCTCGCACTCGTCGAGCAGGTCGTGCGCAAAAGCGGACTGGTAGTTGGGGTCGAGCGCTTCCATCATTTCATGGGCGGTGTACAGGCCGGCCTCGCGCGACAGGGTGCCGGCCAGTTGCCGTGCGAACTGATCGCTCAGCTGCGACAGCAGGCGCCGCTCCGCCAGCGCCAGTTGCAGCCTGGAGCGCGACAGCCAGAGGCCTGCCAGGGTGGAGCCCTGGGCATCGGTCATCCACTGGCGGTGTTCGTAGTACGCTGACAAACGCTCGGCGGCAAGGGCGAACAGCAGCGCCTTGCGCGTATCGAAATCCAGCTTGAGCGGCGCGGCAGGGGTGGCCGCGGAAGCGTCGGGATGTGAGGTTTTCATAGGGCTTGCGAATAATGCGGAGGGCGCGAGCCTACCATGGCCGGACGCCTCGCATGCCGGAATGGCCGTGCCGGACCATTCCGCCTTCTTGTCCTTCCGGTGATCAGGACGGTTTGTCCGAGGCGAACCGCGCGGTCAGCCACGCGCCAATTGCCTGGATTTCTTCCATGCAGACCGAGTGCGACATGCGATAGGTGCGCCATTCCACTATGCATCCCTGCTGTTGCAGCGTATCGCGCGCCAGCATGCCTAGCTTGACGGGTACCACGTCGTCGTCGGCGCCATGCCCGGCGAAGATCGGCGTGGTGCGGTTGGCCTCGCTCAACTCGGCAGCAAGCAGCGCGGGCGAGGGGATATAGGTGGAAAGGGCGATGATGCCGCCCAGGCGCTCGGGATGCGTGAGGCCGGTGGTATAGGCCACGGCGCCGCCCTGCGAGAAGCCGGCCAGCACGATGCGATGGCTGGGCACGCCGCGCTGGTTCTCGCGCGCGATCAGCGCGCGAATGGCCTCGCGGGTGACGCGTATACCAGCCTCGTCCACCTGGCGGCGCGCGTCGTCCAGGGACTCGATGTCATACCACGCCGGCATGACGTAGCCCCCGTTGCAGGTGACCGGGATGGCCGGCGCGTTGGGAAACACGAAACGCACGCCGGGTACGGGCGCCAGGTCCAGTTCGGGCACCACGGGGACGAAGTCGCTGCCGTCGGCGCCGAGGCCGTGCATCCATATAACCGACCATGTCGGTGATGGCGCGGTTTCGATCTCAATGGCTGGCAGCAGTTCGCTCATAGCAGTTTCCTGTTGGGTCCCGGGCCGGGCACGGACGTCGCGAGGCACCGCGCGCGGCGTTGGGTCTGTGTGGACGACGCGGGAGAACCGCGCAAGGCGGCCAGTATCGCACAGCGCTCGCGCAGCCCACGGCGACGCGCGACGGGCCATGACGAGCGCCACGTGCAGCGGTTGCGTGCGACAGCGTCCCGGCAGACGCGACACGGCAGCAGCCGCGTCCCCGCGCGGGCGAGGGACGTGCCATCACCATGCCGGCGCGGGCTGCGCCGGCAACGGTGAAACGTCAGGCTGCTGAAGGTACGGCGGGCACCGTGATGAGTCCGGGCGCGGAGCGATGGGCCTGTGCGTGCTCGGCGGCGGCAGACGTGCGCCGCTTGTCCACCACGCTTTCGACGCCGGAGGCGCTCACGTCTTCCAGGAAGGCGACGAGGTCGCGATAGTAGTCGACCTGCATCTGCGCTTCCAGCAGGCGGCGTTCGGCCTGGAATAGGGTAAGCCGCATTTGCTGCAATTCCCTTGCTGCTATTTTCTCCGGTGTGGGCGGACTAAATCTGTCTGCAAGCGAACGCATGGCAACCTCCCCGATCAGCGGCTTCGAATTGAAGCACCTGCCATTGCAACCAATATAGTAAATAAAAGCGCATTTCACGCTCTGTCGCGCGCCGTCCACACGGTCGATTGCCGGCGCACGGAGGCAGGAGTAAATTCATTGTCCGGCGATTCCCTGGAGGGCCGGCATTCAGGAAAACCCGATATTTCCCCGGCCTATGCAGCGCCCGGCGCGCCCTACATGGCGAGCATTCCCGGCTCCGGCTGCTTTAGTTTCGCCAGGTAGCCGTGGATTTGCGCGACCACGGCGGCGCCTTCGCCAACGGCCGCCGCAACACGCTTGGTGGAGCCCGAGCGCACGTCGCCAATCGCATAAACACCGGGTACGCTGGTCTCCAGCGCGGAGGCGGGCGCCTCGCCCTCATGCGGTGTGTCCGAGCCGGTCAGCACGAATCCCTTTGCGTCGACGCGGACATTGCACGTACGCAGCCATGCCGTATTGGGATCGGCGCCGATAAACAGGAACAGATGCCGGATCGGTATTTCTGTAATGCGGTCGCTATCACACGTGCGGTAGCCGACGGTAGCCAGGCGCTCTTCTCCGGCCAGTGTCACGACTTCCGCGCCGGTATGCAGTTCGATATTGGGCTGGGCCGCGATGCGCTCGATCAGGTAGCGCGACATGCTGGCCTCCAGGCTCGCCCCACGGATAAGCATGTGCACGTGCTTTGCGTGCGCGGCCAGGAAGACCGCCGCCTGTCCGGCTGAGTTGCCGCCCCCGACCAGCATGACCTCGTCGCCGCCGCATAGCCGGGCTTCCACCGGAGACGCCCAATAGTAGACGCCGCGCCCCTCATAACGATCCAGCGCTGCGATGGCGGGATGGCGATAGGCCGCGCCGCTGGCTATGACCACGGTGCGGGTCGGGATCTTGCGGCCGTCGCACAACTCAATGCGTTGCGGGTGTTCTCCGCAATGCAGTGCGGCCACCTCCAGCGGGATCGCGACGTGAGCACCGAATTTCTGTGCCTGGACAAAGGCGCGGCCGGCCAGTGCTTGACCCGAGATGCCGGTGGGAAAGCCGAGATAGTTTTCGATGCGCGAACTGGCGCCTGCCTGGCCACCCGGCGAGCACTCGTCGAACACCGCGACGGAGAGCCCTTCGGACGCGGCATAGACCGCCGTTGCCAGCCCGGCAGGGCCGGCCCCCACCACGATCACATCGTAGACATGGTTCGGATCGAACTCGGGCAACAGGCCCAGGCAAGTGGCAAGCTGGCCTGGGTCGGGCGCGCGCAGCACCGCGCCGCCGGGGCAGATGACCAGCGGAAAATCGCCTGGGGCGGCCGCGCTGAACTCAAGCAGCGCGCCGGCGTCGGGATCGGTGTCCGCGTCGACCACGGTGTGGGGATAACCGTTGCGCCGCAGGAAGGCCTGCAGCAGCAGCAGGCGTGGCTCGCTGCCGCGGCCCAGCAGGGTCGGGCCTTTGCCGCGTTCGATCAGGCCGACACGGCGCAGGATCAGCGCGCGCATGATCCGCTCGCCCAGTTCGGCCTCCGCGACCAGCAGTGCGCGCAGCCGGTCGGGCGGGATCGCAATGGCCTCGACGTCCTCCAGCGCCATGCCGTCGACCAGGGAGGGCTTGCCGGATAGCTGTCCGACCTCGGCGAGGAAGTGCCCCGGTCCGTGTTCGCCCACCACCGTCGAACGATCCAGGGCGTCGCGCTGGGACAGCCGTACATGGCCCCGCAGCAGCACCATCATGCCGTGGGCGGGATCACCCGTGCGGAACAGGAATTCGTTGGGGAGCCATTGCTTCACCGTGCCGAAATGCTGGAGCCGGGCGATCTCGCCGGCAGTCAGCAGGGGAAACATCTGGTGCCGGCGCGACTCCATCGGGGAGAACGCTGCCGTGGTGGCCTCTGGCTCGACTGGCAGGTCCGCCGGCGCCATGGCTTGCGGATCGGCATGTTCGGAACTCCCGATGGCATTGTCTGCGCTCATGAGTACGGCCTCCCGGTGGCACCGCGCGGGAGGCGGTGCAATGGATTCGAGTGCGGCAGGAGCGTGCGCGGGAACGCCCGCGCACGGCCATGGAGAGTTTGCTCGCGATGCCGCAACGCGGCAATCCCTGATGGCAACCTTCGGCGGTGCGTGCGAGGCCTATTGCGCACAGTGACGCACGAGTGCCCTCGATCGCGATCCCGCGCCTGCCAATAGTGCTGCTTGTACCGCTTAGGTTTTTTCTGAATATTCTTAAGCGCAACCTGGTAAAAACCCTTGACTATCTACCTACAGGTAGATAAGATGTGTTCCATGGGCGCCGCAGCAAGGTCAGGCCGAAAAGGCCCGCCAGCCGGTTTCCAATGCAGCAGATATGCAACGACTACGAAAGTCACTTTTTTTTACCCAGCTTGTCTACCTAGTGGTAGGTAAAACGAAGGGGAAGTGACGATCCAGCTAAATCCCGGTCCCCGCGGCCAAAGCAGACCCCCGGACCCATGCTTCGATTGGAGAACATCATGAACACCAAGCTTTTTGCCAAGTCCCTGCTCACCGCCGCCACCTTCGCCGCAGCTTTTGCCGCCGGCCATGCCCAGGCTGCCACCGTTTCCGCCGACAAGTACAGCTATGAATACCGCACCCGCGACGTGTATAGCGATGGCGCCCGTACCGGCAAGTTCGACTCGTTCACCGATGGTGCCCGCAGCGGCAAGTTCGACGTATTCAGCGAAGGCGGCCTGACTGCCGGCCTGGACCGCGCCGGCGTGTCGTCCGAGCCCGCCCGCAGCATCGACCCGTACACCGACGGCGCGCGCGTCGGCAAGACCGACCCCTATACGGATGGTTTCCGTACCGTCGCCGGCCTGGACCGCGGCAGCGTGTCGTCTGAACCGGGCCGCAGCTTCGACCCGTACACCGACGGTGCTCGTACCGACAAGCGCGACCCGTACACCGACGGTGCGCGCAGCGGCAAGCGCGACGTGTTCACCGACGGCGCAAATGCCTGAGCAAACCACCGGTATGCCGTGAGGTCAGCATGACCGCGGCGTACCGCGATCCATGCATCATCGTCGTGCCGCCGTCATGGCGGCGCACGGGTATCAGGAGCACATCATGAGCCGTTGGCAGAGTTTCCGGATGTTGGCAGGCTGGGCACTGGTTTGCGCCGCCAGCGGCTCCATGGCAACCGTGTTGGCGCAGGCGCTCCCTGCCTGATAGCCTTCCCGGCCCGCACACCATTTGTACTATCGCAGCGCCGACGCGCTGTGCGACATCGGCGCGCCCATTGAGGCGCGCCGATTTCTTTGCTTCCTGGCCGATTTCCGGGGAAGACTGCGCCGGTTCATCGGCGACCTACTCGGCCGACGGGCTATGATCCGCTACATTGCCGAGGCAGCCGCATTACATTGGTCCAAATGAGCCACAGCCCTCAACAGCATCGGGTACAAGACCTCCTCACTTCCTATTTCTGGAGTGGCGACGCCATCCGCAGCCGGCGCGTGAGTGACATCGTGCTCTCAGGCACGGTCGACGTGCCGGTACCCCCTGCACGTTTGCTTGCCGATTGGGCGAGGGAGATATCGTCCCGCATGGTCCTGGAGCCCGGGGATGTCGAGGCAATGCCTTTGGCACGAGCGCGAGCGCGCTGGCCGGACTACACGCGCTGCGTGCAGGCCGTGTCCGATTGGGCGTGCGCGCTTGGACTGCCTGGGGTGCTTGCCTCTAGTGACGTAGCCCTCATGGCCTGCCGCGGCGCAAGGTACCACCATGACGGTGCGCAATATGGCGGTGCGGCCTTTTGCAATCTCTTCCTGAGCGAGGACAGGGGGCAGGACTTGCATTTTCCCTCTTTGGGTCATCGCATCCCGCTGACCCGGGGCACGGCGGTGATATTCGATACTTGCCAGCCTCATGGCGTAATTCAACGCCGCAGCAGCGGTTTTGATGTGGCCGACTTCCCGCCCGACCAGGACTGCACCCAACTATTCCTGACCTGGGAGCTTCCCATTGAGGATGCCCATGTTGGGCGCGCACTTAAGGTTGCCTTCGACATCGCCCCTTCGACCTCGCTGCAGCTGAATGAGGAGCAAGTCTGGCTGAACGGTGCAAGGGCCAGTGTGTGCCCGGATTCTGGCCAGTGGTGCCGGGCCGGCTGATCGTCGGGCAATGCGCGCGCCATTCGCTTCCCGATTTCGGCAGGGACGAAGCCATCGGCGGCTCCGCCATCTTGCGAACACGTTCAGTGGCGTCCGTTCAGTGCGATGGTGTCAGGCTATTTGCGCACGCCCGGAAAGGCGTTCACGTATTCGATGGTGAAATCGCCAAACGCGTCGACGATCTGGATCTTGTAGTCGGCATTGCCGCTGACGATTTGCCATTCGCCAGGCCTGTCGGGGAAGGCATCGACCTTTTTCACTTTTAGGTCGGCAAAGGCGTTTACCACCTGGACCTTGTAGTCGCCAAAGGCATTGACGAACTGGATCTTGCCGTGAATCCTGGACACGTCCACGGCCGTTGCCGGCACTGCATGGAGCGATGTGCAAAAAAGCAATGCGAAGAGGGCGGTTTTCCGCATGGGGAGATCCTTCGGGGGACGGGCGGAATTCTAATGCCTGGAAAGACGACTTGTCCGAAATACGAAGATTGGACGACTGGGGCCTAGCCTGTCCGGAGCGACGCGGGCCTGCCGCCTTGCCATCCGGGATCCGTGTCGAAGTACTCCGCCAGGAAGTCCAGCATGGTGCGCAGGATCGCCGGCATTTGCCGGCGCGATGCGTACACGCCATGGATGCCCAATGCCTGCGGTTGCCAGGCCGGCAGCAACGCCACCAGCCGGCCGCTGCGCAGCAGCGGCGCGGCGGAGTAGAGCGGTTGCATGGCGATGCCGGCGCCAGCCACCGCGGCGGCCAGCAGCACCGTGGATTCGTTGGCGCTGAGATTGCCCTGTACCGGTACCGCCAGGGTTTCGCCAGCGCGTTCCAGTTGCCACAGGCTCTTGCCGAAGTAGGAGTAGGTCAGGCAGTTGTGCATGGCGAGGTCCTGCGCGCTGCGCGGCATGCCGTGGGCGGCAAGATAGGCCGGCGCGGCGCAGATTACGGAGGCGCAACTGGCCAGCGGACGCGCGATCAGGTTGGGGTCGAGGTCGTTGGTGATGCGGATGGCCAGGTCGATGCGCGCTTCCACCAGGTTGACGGCCTGGCTGCCGATATGGAGGTCGACTGCCGTTTCCGGGTAGCGCTTCAGATAGGCCGTGACCGCCGCGGCCAGGACATCCTCGGCCAGCGATTGCGCGCAACTGATGCGCAGCATGCCGCGCGGCGTGCCTGCGCGTTCGGCCGCGGGGCGTGTCATCTGGGCGGCGATTTCCAGCATCTGGCGGCAGCGGGCCAGGGTTTGCTCGCCGGCGGGTGTCAGGCTTAGCTTGCGGGTGGTCCGGTGCAGCAGGCGTTGTTCGGCCCAGGTTTCCATTTGGGCCAGGTAGCGGGTGACCATGGCGCGGGACATGTCGAGGGATTCGGTGGCGGCGGTCATGCTGCCGCGTTCGGCGATGGTGATGAAGACTTCGGCGGCGGTCAGGCGGTCCATGGGGTTTTGTTTTGTTTGGAGGGGGCTTTGTGTGGGTGTGGTTTTAATTGTTTAACTTCAAAAGCTTAACTTCAAAGGCTTAACTTCAAAGGCTTAACTTCAAAGGCTCAAAGTCAAAGGCGGTTTCACCCCCCTGCGGGGGGCGACCTACTTTTTTGTCTTGCCAAAAAAGTAGGCAAAAAAGGCGCGCCGGATGGGGCGACACCCCCTCGGGATCCGACGAAAAGAGCGGCCG